>Ga0257111_1000001_pt1 | contig 169035 bp, 242 predicted proteins | sample LP_taG_6_FD_191567 | JGI IMG/M metagenome (GOLD analysis project Ga0257111, IMG submission 191567) | Marine microbial communities from Northeast Subartic Pacific Ocean, Canada - LP_J_2015_P26_500m | ecosystem: Environmental > Aquatic > Marine > Oceanic | place: Canada: Northeast Subartic...
ATCGTCTTCTTCTTTAAATGGATTCACACTTGTTGTTTTCCATTTCATTTTTCTAACCATAAGTTTTGACATAGCACCACTTGAAACAAAAGGTATGTTATGTTTTTTTAAAATTTCTAAATTTTTATCATTAAATTTATCTAATATATTCATTAACTGTTTTGCTCTAGCAGCTGTAATCTTTCTACCTCTAAATGGTTCGTATTCTTTTTTAAGAACCTTTAACATCATTGGTGTTATTGAATCAGCCACTTCATATAATATATCTTCTAATACTTCTTCTCCTAATATATCTCTAACAGTTTTAACTGAAAGTTTTAATCTCTTAGCAATCTTCTCAATACTATCACCTTCTTGATTTGCTGTGAATATATCTTTAATTCTACCTTCTTCTATATCTGCTTGTTCATCAATAGCCTCCATAAATTTAATAACTTCTTCGTCTGATTCTTCTTTGAATACTATGTCTTTAAGTATGTTAACTTTAGCAGCTGCAATGGCAACTTTAGTAGGCATATCCATTTTTTTAAGAATAGACTTAACTCCAGGAGTTACATCTTTCATAGTCTTCATAGCCCATGTGTTTTTTAAATTCGCTATCTGCTTATCAGATAAGACACCCATTAGAGTACTCTCTAATATGTTTGGTACCTCTCCGTAGGCCACAGCCATTGTTTTTCTATATGTACTAAAATCTTTCATTTCTCTTTTTAATTGTGTTTATAAATCTTGTATCATCTTCGCTATCGTTTGATCCAACTTGATTTTCCACTCCTCCTTAAATCTCTGTTTATATTTATCTATTGTATCACTTGAACAAGCCCATTTATTTACATCTTTCTCTGATATTTTGGTATTTTCCAAGCCAGGTTGTGTAGGATAGCCTCTTTTCTTAGCGTCCACAGGCGTTGCCTCTGGTGTTTCACCAGGAGTTACATCTTTTGTATGGTTGGCATAGTCAGCACCTATCTCAAAAGATTCTTTTTCTAATTTCTTAACAATATCTTTCTTATATTCTTCAAATTTTTGTTTATATTTCTTTTCAGATACAGCCTCAAAACCATAGTCTACATTTAAATTATGTTCTCTAACTGCAACCTCTTTATCACTGGCGATTGGTATACAATCCCATATCCAGGCTTTGTGTAAATTGTTTTTATTATCTTCTAGTACAATATAGTTTGTACCTTTTCTCTTAACTGTTCCTTGTATATCTTGTTTGGTATAGTCTACCTTTTCTCCGATATTGAATATCATGTCTCTTAAATATAGGTCTCTTATCTGTTGTTGACCAAATTCTTCCATGCTTAACATTGGTTTTTTGCCACCACCTAAATGAATATTAACTGAACTTTCTGGAATAGCACCTAGTCTCATACCTTTTCTAACATCTTTCATTAAATGGCTTGCGTCCACACCATTAGGTAACCCTCTTTTAAATCCTTCTAAATCTCCCTTAACAGCCGCCGCTCTCATTTTACTTGCACTCATACCTGAAGCTCCGTCTGCGTCTGGATCCCTTTCACCAGCTGACAACACATTAATGTTATCAAAGTTATAATAACCATGTCTTGATCTCACATCGTTATACTTGTTTAGTATAGTTTCAAATTCTCTTACTCTATCACTACCTACTACCATAAAAATTTCTGTATAACCTTTGTTATGTAGATTAGTAGCAATATCTAATATCATATTTGTTTTATTAATTTCTATATTTCTTGCATGAGCAGGAAACATCTTTTTCATATATGATAATTTCTGACTAGCAGATAATGGATTCTTTTTACTGTCTTCACTTCTACTTAAATAAATTTTATGGTCGTTTGCTCTTACTGATTTAACTTTTCTAATAAGTTTTTCATGGCCAATAGTTGGTGGATTAAATCTACCAAAAGTAAATGCCATTGATTTTCTTCTTCTAACTGCCTCATGTACGGACTCTGGTAAGCCAGCGTCTCTAACTGCTTTACCAAATTCATTATAATCTATACCAGCATGTTGAGCCGCCTTGTTCTTGGCGTCTTTCATACCTTGTCTTAAATATTTAAGATATAAATCTACACCTGCTTTCATTCTTGGTGCTTTGATTGTTCTTCTCATTAAATCATTCCAAGCACTAGCAACAGATTCTAAATTCATTTCATCTATTTGTTCTTTTGTTAAAGATTTTATTTCATCATCGGTAACTTTACCATCTTCTAAAACTTCTTTACACTTCTTATAAAATTTTAAGTAATGGTATTTTTCCAACATCTTATAGATAACTGCTTTAGGTAATCTATTTTTAATACCATATTTTCTTATTTGATCTGGTGTCATGTCACTATTAAATGCTGATCTTCTTTCTGCGTCAACACCATCACCTACTTTTACAATCTGTTCAATACTATCTTCTATTTCTTCTAATTTCTCATTAATTTTTTCTTGTAGATTTAAAATATCATCTGGTTTTAATTCAATTAATTCATGGTAATCTATTATATCTCTCTTTAATTCACCTTTAACTACATCTATTTCTTGTACTTTTCTTTCAAATTCTTTTACATATAAGTTTGTATCAAAAGAAAAATCTTCTGGTCTTTTAACAAACTCATCGTTTTCTATATCAAACACTGCGTCTGCTTTTTTATTTTGATCGTCATATGTTGTTTGATCTGTAATAAAATAATAATTGATTGGGTGTTTTGTGCCTGGTATTAATTTACCTTGTATGTTATCAGGATTACTTGCTGACAAATACTTTTTAGATAGTGTTAATCTTTGTTCTTCTTGGTCTTTTTTTGGTACATCAAACAATATATTGATGTCTAGATCAGCGTCATTTCTATATCGCTTAGTTAGAATTGATCCTATTAATGCTATCTTAATCACAGGATATTCCTCAAATTTTTTAATCTGATCTTGTATTTGTTTCTTGACACTAGGTTTCATTTTAGGGTCTTTAGTATCGGCCTTATCAAATACACCTGGCGCATATGTTCTACGAGGTATATCTATGATACTTTCTTGTATTGTAAATTCTTTAAAATTCTTCATACTCTTTTCTTTGCTTGTAATTCTTTTGCTATCCACTGTTTGGCTAGATAGTTATTTGGTGTTTTATTAATATATCTTCTAATATATTTTGAAGCTGTTGCAATTGTATTGGTTACTAATTCTTTTTCAGACCTATTATTATCCACAATTAACAAGTTTTGTGGTCTGAATATACTTTGAAAAGAACCAATGTTAGATTGTACTTTTATCCAACTATTCTTTACAATGTATTCAGGTATTGATCTAGGTCTATTCTTGTTTCTTTCTACTGCAACCTCTAAACTTGTGTTTACAAAAATCATATAACAATCATAACCAAGTGCTGTTAACATTGAATGTTGTCTAGAGATTATAGATTTATCACGACCAGTTGCGTCAATAACAAGACCTAATCTTCCTTTTACATAGGTATCTAATTGAGTATTCGCTGTAAGTTTTGCTCTGTCTCGTACTATATTTCTAAAGTATTCTTCCTGATCTGGCATTTTCAAAGATAGATTTGCCTTCAACAATCCTCTTTCAAAGATAGTATCCGAGTTTACTATTTTTAATCCTATGCCAGCAAAAGCGGCTTGTGTAACAAATGATTTACCTGAACCAGGTCCACCTGCTAAGAAGAAAGCTTTAAAAATGCCTCTGTCATAAACACCTTCATTTAAAAAGCTTTGTACTTCTTTTAAGTTTTTCATTACTCTCCCGCTTTTGTATACTTCTTATATTTTTTTGTTGTTTTTTTATCCACCACTCCAGCTTGACTTTGCTCTACCATTATTTCGTTCATGTCTTTAGCATAGTCTCTTATAGCATTAACAACTGCGAAAAGACCGTCTCGTCTTTTTGGAGTTAATACATCTATGAAACCTATTCCAGCAATTTGATTGTCGTCCACTTCCAAAATTTCTTTTGGTGGGTGTCCTGATAAAATTGATTGAAGTATATACATTGCTCCTCTTGCCTCGTGAGAATCAGCGTCTACTTCAAATTCCATGTTTTCACCTTTAAGCTGTGGTAATAACCATACTTGGCTTACACAACCATATATTCTATAACCGTTTATTCTTTTATCGTCATCAAGTTTAACTATGCCACGTCCTTGTTCTAGCATATAGTAAAACTTTTCTTTGTCATCCAATTGAGAAAAATTATGGCTCCATGTACCAAGCTTTTCCTGGATTGACATACCAGCCATTTGACTGTCGCCAAATACAGGCGTCTTCTCTGTTTCCATCATTTCTTTCTCCTCTTGTTCTGCAACTTTTATTTCAGCATCCATATTTTTTTTAGCTGACTTTGCAATTGCTTTGGATAGTTTTTTCATACCACCTTTTATATACATTATATCTCCTTAATTTGTTTCTTCTTGTCTAATGTCTGTATTAGTTTCATCAACTTCAGGTGCTTGTGGTCCAAATGCACCACTTCCAGCATTAAGTAATTGATTAATCATATCAATCGCTACATCTTTATTATCATTAGCAATATTTTCTTTCACCGCCTCTAATACATCAACTGTTGTACTTAAACCATTAATTGTATTATCTTCTTCTGGTGTTGGAAATTTTATTCCATTTTTATCAACCATTTTATTCTCCTTTTCATTATTTGTTTTTAACCTTATTTATTATCTTCTTAGCTATACTCTCTGGCGTATCACCTTCTGCTTTAATAGATACGAAACCAGGTTTATCTCTGTAGTAGTCAACCACAGGACCTGTTTCTTTTTTATATAAAGCAATTCTGTCTTTAATAACATCAGGTTTATCATCAACTCTACCTCTAGCAGTTAGTCTTTTGATAACTTCTTCCTGACTTACATCTAAAAATACCACATTATCTATATCAATACCTTTCTTTTCCATGTCTCTAACTTGTTGCATATATCTTGGAAAGCCATCAAATACAAAACCATCTGCTTTGTCAACGGCGTCAAATACAAGTTTTAAAACTATATCATTTGGAGCAAAGTGACCTTTACCTAAATTAGATAATCTTTTGGCCATTTCACCACCTTTTTCTTTCTCTTTTCTCAATAGTTCACCTGGGTATATGTGTGGTATATTAAATTCATTTGATATAAATTTTGCATATGTAGATTTACCACTGCCTGGACCACCAATTAAAATAATTTTTGGTTGTCTAGCTTCTTCTAAAAATTTGTTTATGTACTCTATAAATGATTTCATTTTCTTTTTCTCATCATTCTCTTTTTTTTAAGAAGAAAATAAGCATATGCTTTATTACTTTTCTTTTTTCTTTTCTTTTCTTTTTCTATTGGTGCTGAATTAAATTCATACGTAGCACTGTAAATATTATTCATTATCCCTTTACCCAATCCTTACTAATCGTGAAGTTGGCTCTACTAAATTCTAGTCTATCTACAAGTTTAACTGCACCTGCTGATCTATCTACTGCAACATAACCCTCTGGATTGGTTACTCTAAAACCATTTGATGTTCTAATAAAATGACCTATACTTTGTATTTGTGATAACTTTGATATTAAAAAGTTCTTTGCATTACCTAAACTTACGTGAGAAGCTATAGCAAAATACAATGCTGATTCATTTCTATCAATCCATTTTAAATTAGTATCTAATATATCTCTATATTTTTGTTTACCTTTTTCGGTTTTTCTAGTTGCTATTTCTTCTTTTAAAATATTTCCATAATAGTCTCTGAACATTTTTTGGAGTTGTTTAATCTTACCCATATGTCCTTGTGTGTTTCTAATATAATGATTAAAGAAAGCCTTCAATCTAAAACCTACTGATAACGAATCACTTGATCTTGACATTTCATTTAATATAGATGAAGCTTTACCTAAAGAACCTTCAGCCATTCTAATTAGTCCATCAAATCTAGATAGTTCTCCTTTAGTAAACGTTGATGATCCAGATGTATCGGTATATCCAGCACTTGCTAACCACACTGCTGAAGAACCTGATCTACCTGTTATTGTTCCAAAACCAGCACTTAAACTTTTCATATCTTTACCATGATAAGTTGTATGAAATACAATTCCCATTCTTGCTCTTCTAATTTTTCTACCAATACTGCTACTTGCCTGTACTGCATATGTGATTGTATTTGGTGTGAAAGTTATCATGGGTTCGCCATCTATAACTTGTTGTTTTGTATCGTTTGTAAAGAGTAAATCTCCTTGGTAGATACCTCTTATTCTTAATTTTTTTAATTCTCTTAAGCAGACGTTTAATTTATCTGCAACAGGACCACTATGATTACTCATAATATCTCCCGATGTATAATTGATTTTTGGCTTGACGTTGAATACTGATTTAGTACCAACAAAGAATTTACCGTTTTCTGGATTTATACCACATATAATAGCAGGAGCTCCGTCCCACTTGACAGACATATTTACTTTAGCTCCAGAAGACCCTACTAACATGTTTCTAACTGACTTTAGAAACCTTATAGCATTATCTCCACCTTTGGAACCTCTATTGATTATGTCATCTTCTAGATGTTCTAAATGTGTATTCTTTTCCTTTGTTATGAAACCTTTAAAATTAAACATTTGTCCTTCATTCTTTCCATAAATTAATTCACTTTCTCATATCTTAAATCATTTGCTTATATTTATACTAGTACAACTTGCCAAATGGACCAAATTGTTGCCCTCGTTTCTCTGCCAAAAACACCATGTCCGTCAGCATTTTATTTCTTTTTGCTGTAGGTATAGCGTATATAACATATAAGAAATCTAACTCCATTAATTTAGTATGAGATACACCGTTCCTTAAATCTGGAGAGTTATACGACTTCAACATATTACCAATAAATGCTGACGCTGGTATACCTGTATCTGTATGTCTATTGACTACATCAAATCTTGTCTTATATATATTTTTTACTTTGTCAAATTCTGCTAATGATTTAGGATATAGATTATGATTATTCACAAAGAATAATTTTTTATTATTTCCTATACCATACTCTGCCATTAATTTTGCTAATAAATCTACTGGTACTTTACCTATACGAGCTGCACCAGCACCTTTAAATTTACCATCAAATTTTAAATTCTGATTAAATCCTTTTCCGTTTTGTCTAATTTGAAACTCGCAAACATCGTTAGATGATTTAATATCTATTCTCATATCAGCTGATGATAATGTTTTGTCTGACTTGTTTGTCATTTTCATAGCTGATCTAGTTAACCTCATCACAAACTTACTGTCTTTCATTAATGCGTTTTTAGTATTTACTTCTTCAAATCTTGCCTCTTTACTGGTAACTTTCTTTAATGATATACCTGCTACTTTATGTTTTGAATATAATATCTTCATCACGTCATTTAGTTTAGAAATAGATACTGACTTTCCTTCCATAGCTTTGTTTATAGTTCGTTTAACAGTACTCTCATTGTTTATTAACCAAATATCGGCAGGATTCCAACTATCTTTTTTTGAAATCTTAAACTTATCTCTTATTAAGTTAGAGATATAATCCATAAAACCACCGTCTCTATTATATTCTGTGAAGTTTTTACCTCTAAAAATTTCTAACATCTTTTTTTGTTGTGCATAAAAACTATCTAACCAACCATCTTCCATAACATCTGGATATATCGCCACTAGTTCTTTATATTTCTTGTCTTTAGATATATCTTCAGCACTTGTATATCTAATCTTATCTTTTAATGATCTTTTAATAATCCAAAGTGAGGCTCTTTCTTGTTTCTGTACAACTTGTGCGTCTAATTGTTTTACAGATTTTTTACCTGTCTCAATAAATCTTATCTTATAATCTTGTACGATAAAGTCAGCAGATAGTTTGGCACCTGATTTAACAGTAGCTGTATATTTTTTCTTTAATGTAGGTAGTACTTTTTTTAGATTGTCTGGAGATACTTTAACTGTATATACTCTAGACTTTGTGACAGGAGAATCATCGCCATAGTAGGCGCCCTCTACCATTAACTTTAATAAAGATATAAACTCACCTTTAATATTTGATGGTACGTGTTGTTCTAATGTTGAAACCGTTGCTAAATTGTACGCCATAATTCTTTCTTATACCATATTTATAAGAAAGAGGCAAGAGTTAATGCTCGTTAATCCAGAACATTTTAGGGATACCGCCGTTCTTTTCCCATACTTTATTTTTGTTTTGAAACTTAACTAATTTATCTGCGTCTTCCTCAAAAAAGTAAGTTGCAACTATACTATTGGTAGGTTTTTCTTTAACTTGCCATAGTATTTTCCGACCTTTTTTAATCATACCTTTAGTATATGATAATTTAGGATAATCTTTTCTTGGTCGTCTATCGCTTTTACTAAATCTTACTTTTTGTATTTTTGGCATAATTATTTAATAAAGAAATGATAAATTAATAATCCTATTATTAGACCTTCAATCCAGGCACCTAGGCAAAACCATACTGGATACTTTCGTATTAGATTTATTTTCCAATTCCAATATTTTTTCATTTATATATCTCCTTTTATTGTGACCATTTAAATGTTTGTGTAATAGTAAAATTCTCTGAATTATAATCACCATTCACACTATCACCATCTTGACCAGTATTACCATATTTTAATGTAGTAGTATCTGGTTTAAATGTTTGATTTGAACATCCAGCCAATCCAATTATTAATAATAAACTAAATATAATTGTTCGCATATTTCATTCCTTTCTTTACTGTTAAAACTATTAGTGATGTATATACTATAGTGCTTAGTAGTGTATTATGAAAGAACGGTATCGCCATTGTATAACACATTATTAAACCTTCAATTGTTTTGGGATAATAATCCCACATAGTCCATACTGCAAAGTTTGTTATTATAAAAAATAATATAGAAGATAAAATTGCCATTATACCTAACTGCATATATTCTTTATCAAAACGCATTGACAAATTACTAATTAGTGTTGATAATCCTATTGCTCCATACACCCATAACATATATGGATGAAACCCTATCCATAAATCTGCAATAAACATTGCTAATAATGGAAGTGACATTGCAACCCATTTATCTTTGATTAGATATGGAGCATAGATTGCTGTTGCTAAAATTGGTGTAAAATTCGGTGGGTGTGGAATAATTCTTCCCAAGGCAAGAATAAATGAAATGAATAGAAATGTTATAATAGTTTTTATCATACTTTAAAATCTGAAAACTTATCATAAGGATTTTTTCCTGATGGTTTACTTTCAGTTCCTTTATCTACTATATTTTGTGCTGTGTTTTGTACATCATATAATTTCATTTTTGATCTATCTACACCTACAATAAATGATCTATTAATTGCTGGGTCGTTATACCTATTCTTTAATTGTTTTACTTTCATTTGACCTAGTTGTTCTAATTCTTCGTTTGATTGTAAAGCAAACATAAAGTCAGCCGTTGCTGGTAAACCAAAAGACTCTGCTGTATCTTCTAAACCAATATCTGTACTTGTATAACCAGTTCTAGTTGTTTGTGTAGCACTGAAAATAGGTAGATCAAACTCTACTGCTAGACCTCTTAATTCTTCAGCAATAGCCTTAATATAAAAGTATGATGATATATTACCACCTTTAAATCTACTTGAAGCACATATGTTTAAATAATCTATAAACAATACTTGTGGTTTAAAAGATTTCTTTAAAGCAAGTTCATTTAATAATGCTCTAAAATGTCCACTATGAGCAGACGCTGTTGGATATTCTTTAATGATGAATTGACCTTTAGTTTTATCTTGTAACCTTTTAAGTTTATCTTCGTATAAAGATTTAGGCATATCATGGAGATCGTCCATAGATACATCTAATAAGTTAGCGTCTATTCTTTCTGCAATTCTTTCCTCTGCCATTTCTAAAGTGATATACAATACATTTAAACCTTGTGCTAAAAAACTACTAGCACAATGACACATAAACAAAGACTTACCTACACCTGTACCTGCCAATGCAATATTCAAAGTCTTACTTGGTACACCACCTTTTGTAATTCTATTAAAATAACTTAAATCAAATTGGAATTTTTTCTCTTTAGTATGATACCAATTGAATCTTTCCTCACTATCATTTAAATAGTCGTGACCAATATGATTGTCAAATGAAACTGCTAAGGCGTCAGCCAAGATACTTGGTATTGCCTCTGGTGATCTCTTACTATCTTTCTTATCTAATATCTTAATACCCTCTAATACTGCATTATGGACTGCTCTGTCTTTACAAAACTTTTCTGTTGTATCAATCAGCCAATTCTGGTCAACATCTTCAGGATTTAATACTTCTAATAAATCTTTTACTGTTCTTACATCGTCATCATTTAAATCTTTTCTATAACCCATTTCAACCATAATGGTTTCTTTGGTAGGAAGATTATTATACTTTGATATGAAAGCATATATTTCTGTAAACAAAATATTTTCTTCTCGTTTTGCAAAGTATATTTCTTTTAAGAAAGGTATAGCCTTTCTCATGTACGCTTCATTGTACATCAAGTTTCTTAATATACTTATTTCAATTCGTTCATTATTCATTTGTAAATTCTACCTTGCCGGAGTTTAGTTGTTGTTCCATTACTTCAATTAATATGTCACCGATATAATCTATAAACTCTTGTGTATCAATCTCTTTTGATTCTGGATTGGATAGTATATCATAATCAAACTTCATTGGCAAGTGACCTTTGCTATCTTCTTCTTTTGCAAACGCAACTTTACCATACTTGTAGATTACATTTCTGTACTTGTCTTCAAGTAATTTTACCGCTGTGTAATCTGCACCAGTCTTTTGTGCAAATACAAAACGTTTTTTATTCTTCGTCTGATCCGTATCGGAATTTTTTGTTGGCATATTCATCTATTTGTTTTAATACTTCTTTTGTAAAATACTTTTCTGGATCGTCATTGATAGATTTACCGAACACCTTACCTTGTGGTGTTTCAAACCTTGTTGATACTTTCTTAAAGATACCAGCTGCTTCAGCCATATCTAAAAGTCCATAATGTTTATCAAGTCCGTGTTTGTAGGTTAATTTAACGTCTATCTTTGCGTTTTCTTTTGTTAATCTAGATTTATAATTTTTACAATGTATAATATTACCAATTACTTCAGCACCGTCTTTCTCTTTACGTCTGCTTAAATAGATGATTGATGAGGCAGCGTATTTTAATCCTGAGCCACCTCCCATTTCTTTTTGTGGGAACATAGAACCAATAACATCGTAGGTGTGATTGGTCATTATCATAGGTACATTTGCTTTACCTAATTTTAAAGTTAATACTCTAAAAGTTGATTTGACTATTTGTGATCTAGTCATATCTCTTGTTTCTTTACCAGCGGCTGTATCTTCCATTTCTTTTGTAGTAGATAACATACCTAAACTGTCTAGAACAAACATTAAAGGTTGTCTTTTATCCTCTGGTTGTTCTAAATATTTGTCTATAATTTTTATTGATTGTGCTCTAAATTCTTGTACTGTAGAAACTGGTATAACTACCGTTCTACTACCATCAACACCACGACCTTCAATCATGTCTTTTGATATAGCACTTTCTGATTCAAAATAAATAACACCTGCGTTTTTATTTTTGTCTAAAAAATTCTTTACAATGCCTAATGCGAAAAAGGTTTTACCTGTAGCCGCTTCTCCTGCAATTGCTGTGATTTTATTTGATGGTAATCCACCGTGAATACTGCCTGATAATAAAGCATTAAAAGAATAAGAGCCTGTATCTATAAAACTGGTAACGTCAGCGCTATCTATTCCATCACTGACTAAACCTGCATATTCATTTCCACTCTCTTTAATTATTTCTTTTAAAAAATCACTCATATTATCTCCTTTATAACATATCCACTTAATATTGTCAAGCTTGATATTATCTTATTATATCTATTTTTGCCTCTGGTGTCCATATTTCTAATTCAGTTCTTAATCTATTTTGTTCTTTCAGTTTATTGTACCGAGATTCAGCTTTCTTTTTCCACCAATCTATTATATTATTTAGGTGGAATTTATCCCAATTATCGCCTTTAACTATTTTCTTTGTGTTGTCTTTTACTATATCTAGATAGTTCTTAATACCATAATCACTAACATAGTATCTTTTTCTTTCAGTTAGCTTCTTTGCATTACTTATAGTTGTATTAAATCTTTCTAAATCACTTTTGTTTAAACTTCTCTTTATTAAACCAATAATGGCATTTGTTAGTTTTAACTTTCTACTAGAGGCGTCATCTTTAACAAGTTTACCTACAGCACTATCAACAAACGTTGCAAGATCATGGAAAGGTTTACCATGTATCAAAGGTATAAAATCACTATCAGTTAATCCTTTGTATCTTAAATATGGTTTCATACCATCATATTGACTTGATGATTTACTATTACCATATAGACTTGTAGTTTCAAACAATGATAAGTTCATACCATATTTGTTATTTAATTTTTCTCTTATTGTATGACTACAACATATGGCAGCCAATAGTTTACCACCTAGATAATTAAAACCAAAAGGTTGGGTTGGTACTATTACAAATCCCATTATAGATGTTTTATTAAAACTTACTAATTCTGGTACGTGAGTTAATAATTCATTTCTTGGTTTCATATTTATAACTGGAGAACCACATCTTATAAAACCTACCCACTGATTAGTATTCTTTTCTTTTATTGCGATCTTTAAATTTTTACCAGGCACACTTGACATATTAGTATGAGAAGAAGTCATATTTAATAATGTATCATATGTTTCATTATCAGGTTCCAATATTTCAAATTCCATATCTTTAGGCGACATATCAAATTTAGAAAACATATCACTATCTAAAGTCATTCCAGGTAATGCAGCCGGTATATTTCCTATTTGAGATAATTTTTGATCTCTCATATATTCATCTATACGACTAAACTTTTCAAAGTAATTATTGAATATACCAGCACAATGCAATGCTTGGTCATCTGTTAAATTTTTAGTTTTCATCTGTTTATTCTATCATTAAATTGTAAATTTGTCAACCTGGTTTCCCCATACGTCCCAACCAGGCATAGAAGTTCTAGCAAATAATTCTATACGTGGTAAATCTCCACATAGTTTAATTATATCGTCTCTAATTCTATCTGGTTTTCTACTATGTTCTCTACGTTCACTCACAACCAATCTATCTACGTTGGCACCAACTCGTTTTGGTTTACCTTTTGTTGCAAGTATACAAGTCTCTGTATTGGCTCTTGTCCAATAACCTGGACCTTTAAAAAAATAATTCTTGATTCGATTCTTGTTCGTCTTCACCCACGTAAAGCCTACGGTCTTGTAATCAAAACCCCACTTCTCAACTATAGGTATTTGTTTGTGTAATAATGGATCAGTACACCACATAAACAATACACAATCCTTATCTGCAATATCTCCAACTGGTAGATTTTCTATATCTTTCATTGTCATTGTCTTATAATGATTCTCTGGATTCGTTTGGGCATTTTCATTATTCCAGTTCTGGAAGTGCCACGGAGGATCGGCGTATATTATATTATATGTTTTTTTAATATCCATAACTCAAAGCTAAATACCTGAAAATAAAAATTGTCATTATAAATCTTGGTATAGACCAAGATGTTTTCATTGCTATTAATTGACCTAAAGAAAATGACCAATGTAAGGTAATTAATAGTATTAATGTTAAATCAAATGTTTTTATCATTGTAGTCTGCTTTCAACTTGTCAACTTCTTCCTGTAGTTTTTTCTTTTCTCTCTGGTAATTATCATTAATCTCCAGAGCAATAGATAGTGAATTTTCTAATTCTTTAATTCTATGATTTAATTTTTTATTTTCATCGGTCATATCCTCGTAAGGACGACCACTCTCATCATATTTAAGTGTCATTCATTTACCATCCTCTCTATAGGTCGCCTTGCTTTTTTCATTATAGCATTTGGTATTTTCACCTCATATGTATTCATCATTAACGATTGTAATATTCCTGGTAAAGTAATTCGTTTCATATGTGGACATAAATTACAAGGTCTAACAAACTCTACATTTGGATTCTCTACTGAAACATTATCACTCATTGAACACTCCGTAATCATTAATACTTTACGTGGTTGTTTTTCTTTAACATAATTACTCATTTTAGATGTTGAACCTGTAAAGTCCACTTCAGCAATTACTTCAGGTGGACACTCTGGATGAGCTAAAATAATTATGCCTGGATTATCTTTTCTGTATTCTATAATTTCTTCAGCAGTAAATTTTTCGTGTACTATACAAGTACCGTGCCAAGATATAATTTTAACCTTTGTTTCTTTAGCAACATTTTTAGCAAGGTATTCATCTGGAAGAAATATAACTCTATCTACTCCCAACGATTCTATTATCTCAACTGCATTGGAAGATGTACAGCAAATATCTGTTTCTGCTTTAACATCAGCAGACGTATTCACATAAGTTACCACAGGTACACCTGGGTATTTTTCTTTTAATAATCTTACATCTTTACCTGTAATAGATTCTGATAATGAACAACCTGCTTTAGGGTCTGGAATTAAAACTGTTTTATCTGGACTTATCAACTTTGCTGTTTCTGCCATAAAATAAACACCACACATCAAAATAATATCTGCTGATGTTTTCGCTGCTTCTTTTGCTAGTAATAAAGAATCACCAACTATGTCAGCAACACAATGATATATTTCTGGTGTCATATAATTGTGTGCTAGTATTACAGCATTCTTTTCTTTTTTTAATTTATTAATACTTTCAATATAAGGAGCGTGAAACTTCCACTCAATCTCTGGTATAACTTTTTCTACTTTTTTATATAAACTCATCCGAAAAATGCCTCCAGATTTGCTTTCTTTTCCTGTGACCAGCCTATAGATTGTAATATAAATCTCATAGGATCAAGGAATGTTTTTTCAAATTGTGTTTCGTAATCTATATATTTCTTTAAATTAAATTCATATGGTAACGTTGTAATATAACTAATCACATCAAATCTAAATGGATTTGCCTGTATTAATTTAAGAAACTTTATCTTATCTCCTTCTTTTATGTAAGGATATTTCTTATGTAATTTCATTTCTTTTAATTTATGATTATATATTAAAGAACCTTTTACATGTATTGGTGTTCCTTTACTAAAGATAGTTGCTGGGTTTCTATACTTACTAATATTATTACATGATCTAGGAAAGGATATTTGTTCTGGTACCATTTCTAAAAATTCTTTTTTAAAGTCTGCAATAAATTTTTGTAAAGTAAGTTCATCTTTATTCATAATAATTTGAATTGCCTCTTTAATTTTACCTCTACAAACTTGTGGTGTTGATGATTTAACTGCCTCAATACCCATAATCTTTAATTTAGGATCAGCTAATCTTACTCCTTCATCATCTAATACGTTTAACATATATCTTTTCTTTGCAACCCATATTCCTTTGTTGGCAATTATTTCTCGTTTCATTACCATACAATTTTTAAATGCATTTGAATATTCAGATAGTTCATTAAAACATTTTTTAATATATGGTTCTATTCTACTATCAACAACCTTATCAATAAAATTACATATTTGTTCATTTGTTTTACCTGGACAAGTCTTTTCAACTAACTTATCCATCGTCACATAAATTGAATCTGTATCAGACGCAACAATATAATCAAACTCTGTTTTTAAAATCTTATTCATATAATCATTTACTTTTTCCTCAATATATCTAATAATGAATTGACCTGTTGTAGTAATAGCACTTGCTTGTCTTACATCATAAAATCTAAAGTATTGGTTACCAACTGCACCATAAGCTGAGTTTAAGGCAATCTTTCTTGCCCATTGTATATTGTGACATCTAGAAATTTCTTTTAATAATTCGGGATCCTTATTCTTTTGATATAATTTTTTAGCAGTTAACATACGTTTCTTATAAACAACACGTTCATTGTACATGGTCTCCATCATTTCTGGTAAGAAACCTTGACTATCATTTTTAAACTTCGCACCGTTAGGTGTTACACAGGCATTTTCATTTTTTAAATAAGATAAATCTATTTTCCGTTTTAACATTTTATTTACAGAAATACCTGAAGGATCCTGTCCTATTATTTTCTCTGGCGAAATATTATATTGTATAATGATATGTGGATATAGTGAATTAATATCAAAAGAAACTACCCACTTATGCTGACCGACTTTAGGGTCTTTTACATAAGCGCCTTCATATTTTGTATCTTTAATATGTTCTTCTCTTGGTGGTATACATATATTTTTTGCCAATAAATGATTTGCAATTAAAGTATCCCATACTCTTACTTGTGAAAATATATCATCATAGTTTACTTTAGATTCATATGCAACAGTTAATGCTAGTTCAATTAAACCAAGTTTATCTTCCATGGCGTCAACAATTTCAACGTCTTGTATGTTATAATCAATAAACTTTTGGAAATCTTTTTCATAAAAATCTTTAAATGTTTCAAAAGGATTTACATGTTTCTTTTTACCTAGTTCTAACTCACCAATAAAATCTAGTTTATAACTTTCTTGTCTTGTTGGAATAAACCATCTATACAGATCAAGGTAATCTAACATCACAATACCTTTTAAAGTATATGTTGTTTGAGGTCTACCTCTTACTATGATTTCATTTTTTTCTATTAAATTCCATGGCGACATTCTAGTTGCAACCTTTTCGCCTGCAATTAATTTAATTCTATTCATTAAATATGGTAAATCAAAAAACTTGGTATTCCATCCTGTAATAACATCTGGATGATTCTTTAACCAAAATTTCATAAACTCCATTATTAAATGCTGTTCAGTTTTACATTGTACATAGGTAACATCTAGTCTATCTGTTTTATATGCACCAGTTCCCCATGTTATAATCTGTTTGTTAGTTTGATTTTTAACAGTGATACAAATAATTTCTTCGGTAGGGTTTTCTACATCTGGAAAACCATCTGTTACTGTAGTCTCAATATCCATTGTGAATATCTTAATAAACTTTTTCTCCCATTTTATATTTTTAGGAAATTGGTCATTAATATATTGATAATGAAAACGTTCTAAACCGTAAATAGGAGAATTATCGGTTGCTACGTCTCGTCTAAATCTTCTTGCGTCATTAATGTTTTTGAATTTAATAGGATTAAGATTGCGATTATCTAAAGTTTTAAATTTTGTATCTTTTTGTGTGATAGAATATAGAGTAGGACCAAAGTCTATCTTTTCTTTATAGTCTTTGCCATCATGTATACCTCTAACTAGAAGTTTACCTTTGTGTTCTATAACTGATTTATAAAAGTTGGTCATCAAGTAAATGTAAAGTTATGCCATCAAGTTCTTTTGTCAATGAAATTTGACAACTCAATCTGCTAATACCTTTTTTATATCCTTCTTCATATTCTAATATCTCTTGTTCACTGCTATTATAATCTATGGGATTTAATTTGGCAATCCAGGCATTGTTTACATGTACGTGACAAGTAGCACAAGCACAAGAACCACCACAACTAGCAGGAATTTCCGGTAAACTTGCCTCTTTAGCTGCCTCCATTATAGTCCAACCAGCAGGCACCTTTACTTGGACTTTCTCATTGTTTGTCCTAATAAAGTTTACTGTTATCACGTAGCTTCGGTTATTAACTTTTGATTCTTTGTTATAATTGAGCTTGTGTTTTGTTCGTAAGATTTTCTTATCTCATCTTTAGGTTCTGTCATAAAAACTATTTTCTCTTTTGTTATAGTGACAGTATCCTTTTTACCAAAGGCATTGTACAATGACATCATTAATTGTAATGGTTGTCCTGGACCTCTTTGTTGAGGTATAATCACGAATGGATTTTTTAGACTTACACCTTGGTCGTTCTCACCTACCTTGGCAATTACATCTTCGCCTGTAGATAGTCTTAATATTTTCACTTCTTGCATAATAACTCCTATTGTATTATTTAATATAACACATTACCTATAAAAAGGCAATGTTTTACTTCTGTTCTTTGTCAACCGGTTTTAGTCTTTTACTTAATACAAACGTTCTATTAGGGTTAACACTAACATTCATTTGTCTCATTAAATCTCTATTAATTAATAAGTCTGATCCTGATCTTGGTCTACTATCTAATCCTACCTCTACATCTTTATAGGTAAAACCATTAAAGGTTAAATCTAATAATATTGTAGGTCTAATTTCAGAAGGTTCGTTTGTAGCATTTGCTCTAAAAATTTTACTTTGACCAAATTTAGGTTTCTCATAAGTTTTACCGTTATATTTCCATTTAACAGTTTTCTTATCTGACATAATTTTATCGGCATGTAAAGCACAAGCTTTTGATCCGTTACCACTATCAAACTTAGCTCTAACTTTAGCTACATCGGCAACGTCAACAGTTTCTAACCAACCACATTCTATAAGTGATTGTCTATCCCAATGACTTCTATCTTGAACATAATCAACAAGATATTCCATCATTTTTTCACCGTCTATTCTACCAGATGGTTCTGGATCAGAATAATAATCCTTGTATTGGTAACCTTGATAGTCAGCACCTGATCCTGGACTACCATTGATTTCTAAAATGTATGGTTTTTTATTGTGTATTATATGGTCAACTCCTACCATATATGCCTTTGAAGCTCTTGAAGCTTTTAAAATTAGTTCATGTTCTTCATCATTTAAAACATAAGGGTGTGCCTCGGCACCTCTATGAGTATTTGATCTAAAGTCATATGAGCTATGTACTCTTTTTGTACTTGCAATAACTTTGTTATCTAAACAGAAAGTTCTTACATCAAACTTGACAGGCATAAATTCTTGTATTAAAAGTTCAGATTCTAATTTCCACATTGCTTGTACAGTTGCAACAAGACCCTCATAACTTTCAATTTTAATTACTCCGATACCTTGTGTACCTGTTAATGTCTTTAAGATAAGTGGAAACTTACCACCAATCATATCTATTCCAGTTCTTATATTATTCTCGTTAGATATAAATGCTGTTCTTGGTGTAGCTATACCAAACTTTTCAAATAGTAAAGCTGACGTTAATTTGTTATCACAAGTCATCATAGCTGCTCTTGTGTTTAACATAAATGATTGTGAGTTTTGAAAGGCAGAGATTAAAGACAGTCCAGCTTCGTTCTCCACTGCACCACCTCGTGTTACAACAACGGTATCTTTACCTGTAAAGGTATGTTCACCATTCTTACCATCGTAATTATAGACAGTAAGGGTGTTCTTATCTTCGTCTTTTGCTGTGATTATAGTAGATGTAGTATTAACAATAACGCATTTAGTCTTTTGTTTTTTACACGCCTTTTCTATAAGTTCAACAGTTGAATCCTTTTGAGGATCCTCTGAATCATTTATAGTAAGTATAGCAACCGTAATCGGTTTATCTTTACGACCTTGGTTTTGCTCTGTTATATAATCTCTAAACTTTGGTATCTGCATTATCAGGTTTTTCTTCCTTCGGAAGAGGCTTGTCTTCCTTAATTATTTTCTTACCTATGTTATATTTAGCGGATAATATCCACTCTTTTTTCTCTTTAAATGGTAATACTTTAATTTGTGATAATGGTGCTTTGTTTTCTTTTGCTGTATCTTTGTTTAATATATTGATTAATTTCCAGTCTTCTAGTAATACTGCTATTGTATTTCTACGTTGTATATCATTATTAATTAGAGTTGCCTTCTTTCCATCTAAAGCAAAAAGTTCTTTAAAATGTACTATGTAATACTTTCCTTGTTTGTGTAATATGTGACAAGATTGAAAAAGGGTTTTATCTTTTCTACTTGCAACACCTATTCTGGTAAGTGTTTCTCTAACCTTTAAGAAATCGTCTGGTTGATTTAGAGTTACCTCTAACATCTGATCTTGTGACCACGTTATTTCATCATTCATTTTCTTCTCCCGCCTTTGTATAAGGCTTGTTTAATTTTATCTATATGTTCTTTTGAGAGTATTTGTAGTGCTTGTCTTGCTTTATCATTGCTGTATCCATAATACTCTTTTACATATTCCAAGTCAATCAACTTAATTTGTTTGATCCACTTCCCTCCAAATCGTTTCTTTGGTCTGATACTATTTAGTAAAAACTGAAATTGTATGTCTTTGTCCAAGAAGTGATAACCATTCATTTCATTGGCATGTGGAAGTGTATCCCAAAACATGGATAAACACTTATTAATGATGTAGGGAGGGTACTTTTTAATCCAGGCAATATCGCTGGTCTTCAAAAGGTTAACTTTTGTTTCGTTTATAGCTTTTAAATAATCTTTTAATTCGTACATAATATAAACTAGTGCCTTGAATCAATTTTATTTAAGTTCTGCTGTTCCGCCAGCGTCTTCTAACTTCTTCTTTAATTCTTCAGCATGTGCTATTTCAAGGTTTTCTTCAACCGTTTTAGGTAAATCTTCAACAAAAGTCTTTGCTTCCATTAAACCTAATCCTAATACTTCTTTAACAACTTTTAATACACCCATTTTCTTTTCACCAAAACTTTTTAATATAACTGTAGCTGTACTCTTTTCTTCTGAAACTGCAACAGGTGTTGGAGCAACTGCTTGTAAATTACTTGCTTGTATTCCCCACTGATCTTCCATCATTTTGGCCATATCAGCAGCTTCTTGCATAGTTAATTTACCTATTTCATTTACTAATTTGTTAATGTCTGTCATTTCTCTTTGGGTGCCTACCCATATAATGCTCGGATGGTTCGTAGTTCCATCTATGTCCGTGGTGTCCTCTTACGTCAGCATACCACATTCTAAACTTAACTATCATAACTCTCCATAATGTTCTCTTTGCCATTTCTTTTCTTTATCTCTTTCATTGATTTAAAAGGCATTTGCCTTTCTAAACATATTTAGTAAAATGTTTCCTTTCATCACTTGAATTTACAATTGGCCATAATCTCTGTTAGGCAGGCGATTACATTAATTTCGTGGTCAGCCACAAAAGCTGCCTTGTACTGGTAGCCAGCAATTATTAATATCGCTTGAGGTACGGATTTAGGTTCTAAACTTTCATATAGAACATCATAGACACCTCTGAATAGATCAGTAGCGTCCATATCTAAATGTTGGATTACCCACTTCCTCATATTATCAAACTCTTTTTTCTTCAGGTAACCCATAAGATTCTTATAGTCTGTTTCTTTTAAATTGAATAGAATACCACTGTCAATCTTACCACGTACAGAATATCTTTGAAGTTCGTTGATAGTTCTTCTAAAATCTGGATAATGTTTTTCAATTAACTGAGCTAATATTTTTTTATCATACTCAATTTCTTGTTCTTTTAAGATACTTTCCAAACGTTTCATAAAAGCAACAGCAGTTTTCCCTCTTTGACCATTAGAAACTTTGAAGTCAATAACAGTACAACGACTATGTAAAGCTGGTATGATTTTGTTCTTATAGTTACAAGTAAATATAAATCTACAGTTATTATAAAAACTTTCTATGAAGTTTCTTAAAGCAGGCTGTACCGATTCGGCATTCATATAATCTGCCTCGTCAATTATGACTACTTTATGTTTTGATTCTGTATTGAAAGATACAGTTGTTGCAAAGTTTTTAATCTTATGTCTTAACGTATCTATTTGACGGCCTTCATCTGATCCATTGACTATAATATAATCAAGGTTTAATTCTTCACATAAAGCACGAGCAACAGTTGTCTTACCAGTACCGGCAGTACCAGTTAATAACATGTTTGGTAGTTCTTTTTTAGATAGAAATTCTAAAAAGGTATTCTTTGTATCTTCTGATAAGATACATTCATCTATTGTTTTGGGTCGGTATTGTTCTACCCACAAAAAATCTGTCATTGACCAACTCCTTAAAATTCAGAGTCAGGTTCTAATGCAATCCAATATTGGACGTTTTTTGCTCTACTAATGAAACTAGATATTTTTGCTTTTGATATTGCTACATCATAATCATCTGGTATCATCTTAAAGTTTTCTGATTTAAAGTAAGCAGTAAACTTAACATCTGATTTTCCGATTACAGAAGACACTACGTTAGAAGTCTTGTTTTTCTTATCAGTAGCCACTAATTTAATATTTTTACCATCGCCTATTACAGCAACATCTGGTAAATTTAAAGTTGTAACGCCTTTATGTAGTTCAGCTAAGTCATCATTTTTTAATTGAAATGAAACATATTTATCTGGCATGTTAATCTTATTAGGTGTAAACACCGTAGATTTATCAGAGAAGAAATACTTAACTGATTTTCTTCCCTCTTTAGCTTCACTGATAGTCATTGAAGCACCACCATTAAACGTTAGTTCAGGACTTTTAAATAAATCCAATGATCTTAAAAATTGTGGTAGATCATAGATAGCAAATTCACTATCAAATTTTTCTTTTATTTCAGCCTCTGCTAAAATATTTCTCATATTGGAAATAGTTTGTATCTTATTTCCTGGCTTAATTAAAATGTTCTGATTTATATCAGAGAAATTTTTTAACAAAGCTATTGTGTTTGTGGACAAGTTCATTTTATAATCACTCCTATTCATAATTTAACTTTTCTTTTTGGAGCGGATACTTGGTACTGCCCCAAGTTCTACAGGTTGGAAACCTATCATAATACTTTTATACGACATCCGCATTTTCTATACTATATCAATTTGTTCAAAATGTCAAGCCTCCAAATATTTCAAGACATTTTCTGGTGAAGATACTCCATAAGGATCCGATGGATCATTAAATTCTTTACCAGGTTCAACGAACATTTTTATTATATCACCATTGTGTACAATAGCTGCATATCTCCATGAACGGTAACCAAAACCAATGGCCTCTATGTTAACTAACATATCTAAACTCTTTGTTAGTTCGCCATTGCCATCTGGTATCATTTTAATGTTCTTGATTTGTTCGTTGGTTTTCCATGCATTCATAACAAAAGAATCATTTACTGATATACAATAAACCTCATCTATGCCATGTTCTTTGAATTTCGTATACAGGTTGTCATAACCTGGAAGTTGTTGTGATGTACAAGTTGGTGTAAAAGCTCCTGGTAAACTGAATATAATTACTTTCTTATCTTTAAAGTAATAGTCAGTAGTTCTATCAACCCATTTACCATTGGAAAAATTACAAGCACCTGATTCGGATATATCACCTTCACGTGTTTTAAATTTTATATTCTTTATTTCCATAATATTATCTCACTTTAACATAAAATCAGGAGGAAGTCAATGCTCCCTCCCAATCCATTATTTATTTAACTTGTACTAATTTTGACCAATTGTCTTTACCAACTACTTGTGGAAAGAAACCAGCCGCTTTCATCCAATTGGTTTTACAACCTAATTGTTTTAATCTATTAATTCCTTCATTCCAATCCTCTAAAGTTCTTTTTCTTTTTTCACTTATTGGAGATTTAGGTGTAGGTCTTGATACATGAAATATAACTTGACAAGGGTTACCGGTCTCAAGGTACTTGGTTATCATTCTATGGTAAGTTCTATAAGCACCACCTTGTTTACAAATAAATGTATGTACACCATTGGTTTCCTTACCATCATAATTATATTTAATAGACGAATCATCTTTAGACCATCTTTTTGCTTTTGATGGATTCCATTCATAGACAGCATTGTGTATACTAGCTCTTTCTTCTACTTGTCTAATAATATTTTCTATAGATTGAGTGTGTCTATTAGGACAAAGTTTATATAAATGGTCTCTAATCTTATCACTATCTTTAGGAAAACCATGTCTATCTATTTTTACCATTATAGTTTTAACAATGTCTATTTCTTTATTGTTAACTTTTGGTAGACCTTCATTTTCCATGGTTCTTATATCTAATAATTCACTATCTGTACAATCAACTATATCAAACCACATTTCAAAATTATCACCATATAATTCTTCTAAAGCTATACATCTATTATAACCATATGCTAAAATATATGAATAGTCACTAGACTTATCTGGATTTTTATAAACACATGGTAGATATTCACTTGTATTCCAACCACTAGATAAAGAGTTTTTTAAATTCTCAATATCTTTTTCGCTAGTACCATGCATACGAGCGGTGTTGCCTAATTTATCATCAATATGAATTTTTGATAATTTTAATTTGGTTGGATTTTTTTCTATGTAAACTCCGACATTTGAAAAGTCGGGAATTGGACGCTCAAATTCTTTTTGAGCAATTTTTTTTGTTTCTATTAACATTTTTTTCTCCTATTGGATTATGAGTTTTCAATCCCATAAGGATTAAACAACTCTTGTTTTTATTTATACATTATCTTACTTTAACATAAAATCGGGAGGAAGTCAATGCTCCCTCCCAATCTCTCAATTTACTTGATTTTTATAGTTCTAGGCTTCTTTGAGTCTGGAACAATCTTCTCTAAAGATACCTTTAAAAGACCATCTTTTAGTTCAGCACCCTTTACTTCGCAGTCTTCTGCTACAGTAAATGACTTACTAAAATATCTTTTAGCTATACCTTTGTGAAGTATACCATCATTGTCCTCAACCTCTTTAGTCTGCTCGTCTTTATTAGACTTGATTGTTAGAACATTGTCAGCATAGTCAACAGTTACATCATTTTTAGAGTATCCTGCTAATGCTAATTCAATATCATAGGTAAACGAACCTGTTTTAACGATATTGTATGGTGGATAGTTTCCCATTCTCGTAAAATCTGTATCTAACATATGTTCAAAGTTGTCAAACATACTGTCAAACCCTACGGTTATTGGTCTTAAACTATTAAAGAATTGAATTGCTTTTGAATTGGTCATATTAACCTCCTATTGTTAAGCAAAGTTATTGTTATAGACAACCCTTAATGGCATTGTCATAGTTATTTATATAAGTATTAATCTTCAAATGTCAACCATCTATATAAAATAAAATGGTAGTTTTTATATAAGGGCGAAACTACCAAAACGCTCCGCAGCTTTAGTTTGTTTTTTTAAGGTGGTGCGAAACTAAGCGCAAATGCTAAAACAATCCACCATATCCGAAGCTATAATAGCTTCTTTAACGCTGTCATAGGACTTACGAGCAGCCTTGACCATAATATATATATCACTTTTATAGCGTTAAATTCCATAAATTTCTTATAAAAATCTCTCTTGTAAACGTTTCTTCCTCTTTGCATTAGCAATTCCTTCTTTCTTTTTTCGTCTCTTTTTTTCAGAAGGTTTCTCAAAATACATTCTTTCCTTATAATTTTTAAGGAAATTATCTTTTAAATTTTTTCTTTTTAAGACTCTTAAAGCCTGTTCTACATTACCATTTCTTACATCTACTTTTATCATAATTCTTTCTCTTGTTTAATCCTTAAACGGTGGCGACCACTACATCGCCACCAAGGATTACACTATAGCTTAAACATTATCCGAATCATCTGTCCCAGCATCGCTGTCAGAATCATCGTCTTCGTTCTCGCTAAGATCCGATTGTTCGGTTAAATCTTTTTGTCTATTCTGTTCCATAATGTCTTCAACACTAGCACCAGAATCTACTTTAGTATATAACTCTACAAACGAATTTTTTGTATCATCATCAAATCTATTAGTACACATTGTAATAGCTTTTACTTTATTATTAAATATCGCATAAGCTTGAGTAATGTGGACCAATCTTCTTGTTGAGATAATCTCGTCAACGCCACCATCAAAATAAGTTTTTCTGATAACATCAGCCCATGTAGTAAGCTTTTCTATGAAAGCTTTGTCTGATTTACCAGCTTGTTTTAATGTGTTAGTTAATATTTTTTTCTCAATAGCAACACTTGGATATTTCTGTTCAAAAGTAACAGGAAATCTTTCCAAAAATGCCTCATTAAGAATGTTGGTTCCGATAAACTTACCGTCTTCACTACCTTGACCTTTAGTATTGGCAGTAGCAATAACATTAAACCCTAATTTAGGTTTAACAAACTTGTTTATCTTTTTAACATAAACTCCTGAACCTTCAAGTATTGGTTGTAGACACATAATCTTATTACTAGCAAGGTCAACCTCGTCTAATAATAACATAGCGCCTCTTTCCATCGCCTCAATAACAGGTCCGTTTTGCCATACAGTTTGACCATCTTTAAGTCTATAACCGCCTAACAAATCGTCCTCATCGGTTTCAATTGTTATGTTTACTCTAATCATTTCTTTCTTAGCCTCGGCACAAGATTGAATGACACCCATTGTTTTACCATTACCAGATAAACCAGTAATAAAAATAGGATAAAACCTATTAGATTTTACAATAGATTTTACATCTGTATAATTACCAAATGGAACAAATATTGGATCTTTTTTAGGGACAATGTCGCCTACTAAAGATGATACAATATAAGCGGCTTCAGATTTTGATTCAACCTCATTAGCCGTATCTTTTTTGATAACTGGTTCTGGAACAGAAACGTCCTCACCGTCTACAGGTAATCTAAATAAAGATTTACCTAATTTGTAATCTTTATTTTTAATCAACCATTGTGGAGCATATTTACAGCCAAATTTTGCATTGGCTTTCTTTAACTGATCTACAGTTAACTCCTTTTTATTAAACATTGAATAAGCATGTTCAATAAATTGTGTTTGTTTAGTGTTTAGCATAGTGCTTTCCTTTCGTTTTATTAATATATCCTATCATAGTTCTATTCATAAAGCAAGCCTAAAAATTGTGTTATCCACATTGATTTTTACGCAACCTCCTCAATGAATTTATTTAATAGTGTTCTGGAAGTGATTCTTCCTTTCATACTTTTACTAAATAAATTTTTAATCTGACCTGGTTTTAAGCCTTCTTGTATTGTAGTAAGGTCAGTATTTTGTACGGCCATTGTTTTACCATTTAATAAAAAATACTTGTTATATCCTTTATGATATACAATAGCGCATTTTTCTTTAACAAATTTCTTTCTAATATCGGCAATAACTTTTTCTCTTAACATATATGATTTAAGTTGTCTAGTAAATCTGCCAACATCCCACCACTTAATAGTTTTTAAAACATAGAAACCAATTGTTTTTATATTATGTTCTTTTTGTATAAGAGTTAATAACAAAGCAGTCATATCTGATCTACTATCCTCATTAACATATTGTTTTTTACCAATCTTAATAACTGTTTTAATTGGAATATATTTGTCTCTACCATTTTTATCAGTGACTCTTAATTCATCTTTATGTGCTCTAATAAGTTTACCATCTTTGTCTTCTACAACTTTTGCGTCACCAGAATAGTTAGCACCACCATCAGTTAATGTAATGAAAGTCATTTTTTCAATATTATATTTTTTTCTGAATAATGGAACCAATTTTAAACAAGCAACTAAAGCTTCGTTAAGTGGTGTAGTACCTAAATTATATTGAGACGGCATATGAAATCTACTTCCTTCATATCTTTCCTCATTCCATAAACCTCTTCTTGAATAATGGCCATAACATAAACCCATATTGTAAATATACATTAAAGACTCTTCTAATTCTTTTTTCTTTAAATTATGATTTGCTAATTCAATTAAATTAAAGTTTTCTAAAAACATATTACCACTTTTAAATTTAAAACTTGCTTTTTGAGGATCCCTATCTCTATGGACTAACCCTTGTTTTTCACAATACTCGGTAGTAAATGCATATACTTTAAAAGGTATGTTAACTTTTCTACAAAAGTAAACTAAATTAATTAATTGATCTATAGTTTTTTTAAGATCAGCACACATACTACCAGACCAATCTAACAACATCATCATACCATGGTTTTTTTCTGTAGGTAAGATAGTTAATCTTTTAAAAATGTCTTCACTAAATTTGTAATCTTTTAATTTAAGTGGATCAATTGTACCTGTTTTATCAGTAGTTGCTCTCTTATAAGCAGTAGCAGATTTTTTCATTTCAAATTCTTTAACTAGATAGTTAACAGTTTTCATATTATCACTACAATACTTTTTAAAATCATTTTTTAACCAATTTAAATATTGAGTTGTACTAGATGATATTTTATATTCACCTCTAATATATTCTCTCATTTCTTTTAAGAAAGTTTTAGTTGGAACAATAACTTTATTTAAATCAGGTTCAGGTAAAGTCACATAATTATATTCAACATCACTGTCAGTAATTTTTTGAGTACTTTCTTGGTATTTTTTATCAGTAATTGCTATAAATTTTCTTGAATCTAATCCTTTACTTTCTTGATCTTCTGTTTTACCATCACCACCCTCAATTGATTTTTGATTTTCAGCATTGTCAACTTGTACATCTTCTTTACTAGCTTCACCATTGCCTTCTTTTTTTTCTTGAGGTTTTTCTTCTTTTTTATTATTACCATCTTCATCATCATTGTTAGGTGTTTCTGCTTTAGTTTCTTCAGGACCTTTATGATCGTCTTTTATTACATACAGTTTATCTAAATTACTACCTGAAAAATTTGGATCCTTTTTATTTTTTTCAGTTTGTTTTTTCTGCCAATTTAACATTTCTTTAGCTAACTTAACAACATCTGAAAAAGTTTTTATTGCATTAACTTTTTTAATCCAAATGTTTTCAAGAGTTGTAAAATGTATTGGTAATCTTTTTGAAGACTTATAGAACATATTAATTTTATCAATTAAATGTAAGTCTTTATTTAAATCTTTATCTCTAACTCCAAAGAAGTTAGCATTATTAAGAATATCAAAACCATTAAGGTAGTTTTTAGTAACACCAGGATATTTCTTTTGAATTTTTAAGTCTATTCTACAATCTTCTAGAACATTTACATAAGCACGTAACTCATCATCTGTAATTTTTGCCCATGATTTATAAGGAGTAAATAGAGCATGACTGCACTCATGGGCGATTAACATGTCATACACATCGGGAGATTTTGTTTTAAAAATTGGTAATGTAAGTACTCTATTCTTTACATCAAAAGAAGCTGTTCTAACATTGTTATGTTGAATGCTTATATTTTCGGTTGCTAATAATTTTGCTAGTTGTGATTTTTGATCTAGTGAAACTTTTGTAGTGGTTTTCTTTTTCATAATATACTCTTATCCTAAAGGAAAATGAAACGAAAAGCAACCATTATTTTTGACGGTTTTACTTGCTTTTTGAAATTAATTTAAAGAACATTACCAGAACAGTGGATAACTCTTGCTGATTCTCTATCTTCCTACTTGATTTAAGTACTTTCCTTTACACTCTTCCCAATTTAAGTATATCAAATCATCATAAAAATGTGATTCTTTAGAATATCTATTTGTTTTTTCTAGACTCTTTATTCTTTTAGAGGCATGTTTTTCTTTCCACACCTTAACTAATGCTTCGGTAGACGAATCGAATCGTTTCTTTAAACCATCATCTTTTACTTCGCCTCTTAAATACTCATATGTATTCTCATATAATCTTGCAAAGTATATACCTCTAGCATGATCTGTTTTTATATACTCTTTAGGTATACCAAGTCTTGAATAAGTAAACATATATGACCTATTTTTATGATCTCTTTTTAATGGTTGGCCATTGGCTCTTGTTGCCACATACCATTCAAAGAATTTTCTAGTATGATTTTTCTTTAACCATTGTTTAATTAAATTTTTAGTTTCTAATTGTGGTTCATATGAAACGGAACCCATAGTGAAACCCATACGTTTCCAATATTTTAAACCATCATATTGACTTAAAGTATTCGCTTTTGCCTTACCATATAAAGATGTTGTGGTAACACCAACTAACTTATCGCCATACTTTTCTTGCCATATTCTTTGTACATCATCTGATAAACATAGATATGCTAATAATTTACCACCAGTAAAACTATAACCTAAAGGTTGTGTTGGTACAATAGAGGAACCAATAGCAGTATGATTAATCATACCACCAAATGTTTTACTATGTCTATCCCAACCAATAGCACTGTCTCTTGGAGTTAAATCCATAAAGTCACCAGATATACAAATGACACCTAGATGTTTACCTGATCTGTTATCATTTACATTAAAGAATAGTTGTCTACCAATATTACTATTGTTTTTCATAGTAGACAAAAACGTTCTTAATGTATTCCAGTTTTCTGATAGTTGTTGAGTTCTTACTGCTTTACCGTTAAATCTTTTTGTAGTATCGTCTGTATATTCTAATACAGGTTCTAATTTATCATAGTCTTCAGGTGATTCTGGAATCCAGATATTATTTCTAACTGTATCTATTTGAGTTCTTTGTTCAGGTGATGTTAATATTTTTTCAGTACCATACAATGTAGTTGATTCGGTTGTAGGATATTTCTTATGTACTTCTTGCCACTTTTGGAATAATGTATACTCTTGTACGGTCATTTTAGACACGTATCCAAGGTCTTTTTCTATTTCTTCTTTAAGATGTTTTAGATCAACATCTTCTACTTTAGATATATCGTTTTCTTCTTGGAATTTCTTCCACTTTTTTTCAACGCCTTCTAAATCTTGTTTTTCATGTATATCAAAGTCTTCTTTATTCATAATATAATCCTATCAGAAATTAATCTGATTGTCAAGCTTACAGATTCTTACGTTTTTCGTAGAGTTTCATCTGTTTAGCAGCCTTCTTATAAGCCATATCCAGTTTCATTTTAGATACACCATCTATAAAATTCTTACCTAATATATGATCGTATTCATGTTGGAATACTCTACTAATCATACCATCAAGGTGGCCTTCTCTTAATTGTCCATCTTCGTCTTCGTATTTAACAACTACTTTTCTAGGCCTTACTATTGATAAGAATACAAAAGGAAAGGTTAAACAACCTTCTTTCATCATTACTGTTTCCTCACTTTTTGAAATTATAAATGGATTAAAACATGCCATCTTTAACCCTTTTTCTATAGATGGATGATCGCCTAATGTAAACATATTGAAAGGCAATCCAACCTGATTACAGGTTAAACCTAATCCACCATATTTTCTCATAGTTTTGAACATAGCGTCTGCTAATTCTTTTCTATCTTTAAAACCCTCATCTTTTAACATATCATCGCTAAAAGGTGCTATGGCTGAATTTACTCTCGGGTCTCTTGGTGGGACCAATTTTAAACCTTTTTTATCGTCCACTTCAGTGGTTCCCTTCTCCTTTATTTTGTCAGTATTTACTTGGTTTTTTGGCTTTGCCTTCATAAACGTTTGAGCATTATTAATATAATTATCCTGTTTAGGTATCTTCTCCCTTTTTGTTTGTGGTGGTCTCATTACATTTTTTTGTGTACTACCCATATTTTCTCCTATGTTGGTTGTAATCTTGTGAAATTTTTATACTTCTCAAACTTTATTATATTAGTAAATTTATCAAACATTATATCTCCCTTATGGGATATAATAAAGATGTTTTCTTTTGAAAGTTGTGTTATAATCTTAAAAAAATCATCTGTACCTTGACCGTCTAAACTGCCGTCAAATATTTCATCTAATATTAATAGATTGGTATTTGTACTATTTTTCATCTTTGCAATATGTCTCCAAGTAAATAACAATGCAAGGTCTATTCTCATTTTTTCACCCTCACTAAAGTTATTATAATTAAATGTATCTCTAAATCTACTCTTTACTGTTTCATTAAACTCCTCATCTAAATGAAACGATACAAAGAAATCCATGGCCTGTAAATGTTGATTAATTAAGCTGTTCATTATAGGAACATACTTACGTATAATCTGAGCCTTGGCACCTTTGTCATTTAATATCTCTCTTAATATATCTACGTAATCCTTTTGTTCAATTATTCTATCTCTTTCTACTTTACTATCATCTAGTTGTTGTTTTAAATCTTCTAGTTGTATTTTAATCTCTTTACCATCAACTTGTTTGTTTTCTAGTAGTCTCATTTCTTCATGTATTCTATTGCTAAACTTATTTATCTCGTCTAAAGATGTTTCAAATTTAGATATGTCAATATTAAGTTCATATATCTTTTCAGATACTTTATTCATTTCTGTTAATTTTAATTCTGTTTTGGCTATCTCACTTAATATATCTCTCATACCATCTGATAGAGTTTTTACTTTTGTTTTAGTAGTATTTATCTTTTGAGTTTTAAAATTTTGATCTATAGGTTGTGTACATGTAGGACAACTATCATTATTCTCAAAAAACTCTAATGTCTTTTGATGTGTCTTTAAATTGGTCTCAATCTTAGCTTCTAGTTTTGTTAATTTACTTACCTTGGTAACTACTTTATTTTTATTTTCTATTTCTTTTTTATGAGAACCTATTTGTTTGTTTAGTGATTCAATCTTTCTACCATACTCTTTATTATCTTCTTCGTTTTTGTTAATCAGCTGTTTTTTACCATCTAGGTCGTTCATATTCAAGTTGGAAATAGCATTGAAGTGATTTAACTCTGTCTCATACTTGGTTTGTATAAGGTCAGCTCGGTGTTTCATTTCAATAACTTTCTTAGCTAAATCTGATTGTTGACTTCTTAATATCAAGTCCATAAGACCAAACACTCTAATGTCTAAAATTTCCTCAACCACTTCTCGTCTGTATCTAGGTTTCATTTTCATAAACGGCTCGTATGATGATGATCCTAATAATACAACTTGTAAGAAAGACCTATAGTTAAGTCTCATTATATTTTGTTCTAGATATTTTTGATAGTCTATACTGTTGGCGTCTTGATTCATAAGAACACCATCTTGATATATTTCAAATAGATTTGGTTTAATACCTCTTACTATTTTATATTCTTTCATACCTACATTAAATTCTATTTCTACAATAGTTTCTGTATTGTTTATTGAGTTTACTATTTGTTCTTTCTTTATAATTCTAAATGGTTTATTAAATAAAACAAAACAAAGGGCGTCCAATAAAGTAGACTTACCTGATCCATTTGGTCCTATTACTAATGTTGTATGTGATTTATTTAAGTCTATTACTATAGGCGTATTACCTGTAGATAGGAAATTCTTATATGATATTTTTTTAAAGACTATCATCTTTTCCTAAAACCGGATTAATAGGCCTAATTCTAAAGAAGTATCTCCAACATGCTGATCTTACCATTGATACAACAGTAAATATTAACGCAATTCCTATACTATCTAAAATAGTTGGATATAATCCAAAGAATGGAAAGATATATAATTGAATAAGAATAGCTAAAATTAATCCACTACCTACATCTATAATACTTTCTATTATAGCTTTATTCATCTGTTATTGGACATAAATCTGGTATTGGTTCCAACTCCTCTTGCATTTTTTCTGATGGTGTTTTTAATCTTTTTTCTGCCTCTTTAATAATAGCGTGTGTATCAGACACACTTTCTTCCTTCATTTTACCTTCTGCTCTAATTTTATCCATTTCTTTTCTAACATACTCTTGATGTCTGGAAGATTTCATAGATGACTCTAATTCTTCTTTTTGTGATTCTAATGTTTCAACTTTTGGAATTTTATTATTCACTGGCCTCCGTGTATAATTCTTTTGCAAACTCTTTTAGTTTTGTCTTATCTAAATCAGTATCTACCTGTTCAATATAGTTACCTAAAAATGTTAATGTATCTTCGCCTTGATCTATAGTATCTACCTTAACTGTTTGTGTAATATCAGTTGTATCTTCATTAATAATCAATTCATGTACATTGGTATTGTTGTAAAATCTTTCTACTAGATTGCTATACATTTCTTTATTTTTACACCTGTTTACAAATAGTTTTACAAAACAATTATCGTAAGAGGATAAATCTAAATTGTCATAGTTTTCTTTTGTATCATCATATATTAATTTTTTAAATATAGGTAAAGGGTTCTCTATTCGTTCTAATTCTCTTGTGTCTGTATCAAATATATGAAAACCTTTTGGACAATTATAATCTGACCACATAATTTGATATTGTGTACCTAGATAAAAGATATGGCCATCATCTGATTTCTTATGAAAATGACCAGATAATACTTTTTCAAATCTTCTAAATTGTTCTCTATCAAGTCCTTGTTCATTTACAATTCCTCTATGCATTTCAAAGCCTTTTATTTCTAAATGACCCATAACAATTTGAGCTGTTGTATTATCTATTTTATATAAAGTATCTTCTATATTGGCTTCACATATCCATGGTATAAACAATATATCTAATCCACCAAGATTTATATCTGTTGCTCTTGTATATGTTGTAATTTTTCCTAGATTTAAATTTTGTATAGCATTTACTTCGTTAGTATTTTTATAATAGGTATCGTGATTACCCAATATAACGTGAGTATCTATATTCAATTCTTCTAATTTATCCCAAAAATTTAGTCTAAAATTGTGGGCTGTGTTGTGATTAATAAACTTACGTCTATCAACAACGTCACCTAAATGTACTAAACATTTTATATCGTTATCAATAATATAAGGAAAAAATTGTTCCTCGTAAAACTTATTTTGATAGTTTATAAAGTGTGGAGAATCATTACGGCAACCAAAGTGTGTATCATTTAATAGGGCTATTTTCATCTTTTTTAAAAAAATAATCTAAACTATTCTTACTCGTCCTTTTTTTACGTTTTATTTTACTTTTTGCTACTTCTTCAGCTATTTTCTCTTGTGAATCCATAGGTAAGTTCTTTTGTAAATACTCTGTCATTTGATTTTTAAACTCTCTATCGTCACCTGGTTGGAGAGCAAAGTCATCTAAATTTGATTTACTAATAAGTTTGTGTTTAATCGTCACTTGTTTTTTCTCTTTTTGTATTCTACGTATAAAAGCATAGTAGATTATTTGAGTAAAATAAGCGAAAGGATTGTTAGATTTTTTGCCATCAAAGTTGTCAAGGTATTGTAGACAGTTTTCTATACCATCTGAAATCATGTCATCTTTGAATGTGTAATTTATGAAATTTGGTCTATATGAAAGGTGATTGGCAATCTTCAAAAAACAGGATCCAAGGTAGTTTCCTACTGCTGGTTTATCTTGTTTTTCTCTTATTGCTTTTCGTACAGCTTTTTTGTACTTGTTCATCGCTTCCAGAAACTCTTTATTATTAACGTAGTGTTCTTTCTTCGTTTTTGATTTTGCAGTCATAATATAACTATATACCTTTTCGTTCAGTTTGTCAATGTTTTAAGGTTATAACACACCAAAAAAATTTCGGTTTTAGGCTAAATCAGCATTGACTTTTTCTGGAAAATATGTATAATGAACGGTGTAGCCGGTTGATAGAGAACCTCCAGCTAGGGGGATTATTAATGTAAAGTTCCTGGCTCATCATCTTCATCATAAAATCTGTCATCAAATATCTCATTTAACTTTCTATTTTCTTTAGTAGAAAACTTCATCATCATTGGCTGTCTTTTTCCATCTGCATTGGCCAATGGAATATCACCATACGTATCAACGACACCAAGATAACTCTTACTCATAGCCTCGTTGGCATTTGTAATAGTCATTATCTTATCTTTTGGAATTGTAATATGATTATCGTTAGTATAGGCCGTCCAACGTATCAATGCGATATAGTCTTTGAAACCATGCATTGTTATTTGTGGTACGTATTTTATCTGTAAAGGTTTATCAATACAAATTGTTTGATGTGTGGTATCCATTTGACTCTTTGAATTTTCCACAACGGCAACAATATCGTCCCCATTAATCAACTTAATGATTTTTATTTTTTCGGTTGTTGTTTTACTTTGTTCCATTTATTGTACTATTTCATCTCCTGTTTTTACTTTAGGTCTTGGTTTATCACAAATTGAACAATCACATTTCTTACACTTGCAATTCATACAAGTTTCGGGACAATGTGCCTCGCATTTACAGTTCTTACATTTTTCCATGTATATATTTATCCGTTCCCTAAAGTGTGCCAGTGTAATTTTTTCATCGTACATACCAATCTTCAATGGGGTCAGAAAATTTTCTTTTATAACCATTATTAATTAACAGATTATATATTTTTTTTCTATCAGGCATGCTATTATGTTCACAGGTAATTATTTTAATATCATATGAGTTGAAGTCAAATGCATTTAAAATTTCAAACTCACTTCCTTCGGTATCTATTGACAAATAATCAATTTGTTTTGGAGCATTATACTTAAGCAATAGGTCTATTAGAGAAATTGTTTTAACTTTATATTTTTTACCAAATGTGTTACGAAGTTTACTTCCTTTTCTGCCAACATTTGCATAAATATCAAGTGTTGAATATTCACTTTTGCCTGTATGTTTAGGAACTTCGTTAAAGACTAATTCATCACCAGATGTTTTCCATATACAATTTGTTTCAATAGCAGTCGCATTTTTGGTAAAATCTTGTCTATTTTGTTTTAAATCTTTGTGCCAACATTTTGCCGGTTCTGCTAAAATACCTTTCCAATTAAATTTTTTCTCTAATAGATAAGTATTACTTGAGTCAAATCCATCAGCTGCGCCAAATTCAATAAAATAACCATCACCCTTAAATTTAAATTCTTTAAGTACAAACATATCTTGTCTTTGTTGTGATCTAGATTCAGGCAAACAGTAAGCTTTGTAAAAATTTGATGTATTAATTTGATTAATAGGTCCAAACATATTCTGCCTTCTAACATTAAGAATAGTTTTAATTTTCATCATTTCCCTTTTACAGTACTTACATTTTTCCATTTTTCCTCGGTGTATTTAAATCTATATTGTGTATTTCATAATTAAAGTCTTCATCATTGTATATGTTTATTCGTTCTCTAAAGTGTGCCAGTGTATAATTTTCTTTTTCTTTATAACTAATATCATCTGCTATATCGTATAAAGTCGCAGCTGAATTATTATCTTTTAATCTTAATCCTCTTCCAATAGATTGTAAGTTCCTTATCCGTGACTTGCTAGGACTAGCAAAAATAATGTTATGCAAGTTCCGTATATTAATGCCTGTACTGAAAGTCCCATAACTTGCAACGATAATAGCTCCGTCAGACTTTTCGGTAATTTCTCGTATTTTTTCCCTATCGCCTGTATCCACTCCACCGTGGACATAAAATACTTGTTTGTCAACAGCTTTTGTTTTAATTGATTCATATAACTCCTTTCCATGTTTTTCTACATATTGAAACAAACATAAAGTATTGCCTTGTAAACTAGAGGCTAAGTTTCTTATATACTTATTTCTTTTTTCACTTCGTACCAAATAATCCATTTCTTCTTGGTACGTTTTGTCTTTTAACATATGTCTAACATCTTTGTCATGTTGTAATACTAAACATATAATTTTTAAATCGGCTAACTGTTTATTCTCTTGTAATTCTGTTGTTGAAGTTACCTTATTTACAGCACCAAACAATCCTTCTAATACCAACTTATGTGTTTTTGTACCATCTAAAGTACCTGTAAGACCTATTCTATATTTACACTTCTCTAATTTAGTCATTATTTTTGTAAGTGAAACTGCTTTAAACAAGTGTGCTTCATCACCCATTACCATACCAAATTGTTGAAACCATTTTTTAGGTTGATTGTATATTGATTGCCATGTAGATATTACTACATTTCTATCTGTATCTTTTTCATATCCTTGATATATTTTATGTACATTTTTCTCTGGTGTCCAACCATATTCTTTAAAATCTTTATGTAATTGTTCAACCAATGATGTTGTTGGCACTATAATAAGTATCTTTTTGTTTTGTTCTTTTAGTCTTATCATATTATAACGCACTAACATATAAACTATAAGTGATTTACCAGAGGCTGTTGGAGATAATAATAAACATCTATTCTTTTGTGTTGCATGGATAAAGGCCTCCTTTTGATAATCTCTTATTTCCATAGGTACTTTAAGTGCTTTTGTAAACTTATCTACCAATTCTAAATCAACTTTAGTATCAACTATTTTAGCACCATCTACTACTTGTATCTTATTATCATCACACCATTTAAGTATATAAGGATATAAACCGGCGTAAATTTGACCAGTTGCATAAGAAAATAATCTTATCTTTCCATCCCATACTCTGTTTCTATAGGCAGGAACAAACTTATAACCTGGCACTTCAAAGCAAAAATATTCTGATAACTCTCTACGTATAGAGGCGTCAGCTTCTATCTTTAAATAAACTTCGTTTACCTTGTCTACTATGATGTATCTTATATCTGGCATTACACAAAAGGTGGACCTACAATCCAACCTACCAAAACTTTTCTTATTCCTTTGGTCACCGGATGTACTTTATGCCACATAAATGATGGAAAGGTTACAATTGTACCAGTTGTAAATCTAGTTTTAAAATGTATATTCTTATTGATTCCTTTAGGATTTAAATTAGCTATTTCTAATTCACCACCCTCGTAATCTTCATTTAAACATAAAGTAAAACTTATCTTTCTAATAAAACCATTAGGGTAAGGCTTAATATGTGAATCTATATGCCAATCATAATGGTCTCCTTCTTCGTATACTGTATACTGAAAGGGTTCAAATTCTTTTATATTAAAATTCCAATCTGCTTTTACATTATGATTAAAGATAACATCTTCCATATCTTTATATAATTGATTATTTTCCTTAATCCATGCAACCTTGGAACTTCTATTCTTATTATTGCCGTCTTGTATAGCGGCTTTTTTTAATCTTAATTTATCTGAATTTTCTATTATAGTACTACAATAGTTTTGATTGAATTTTGAAATTGAAACGCAATTGTTATTAGTTAAATACATTATACAGCTCCACTAGTAAACCTTTTCCAGTCTATTGCGTTCTTGATAGTAAATGTTCTATTGGAGATTTGTCTTAATGATCTATCTAAAAAATCTACAACTGCTTCTAGATACTTAACTTTTTGATTTGCTTTTTGCCACTCTGGATCAGCTTCAATATATTGTCCTACATCTGCTTTAAGTATTTTTAAATGAAAAGGTTTAAGTATATAAACTTGTGGGTCTGATTTACCTGTGTAATATTCCCACTTATCCCTTTTAATTGTTCTAAACTCATCTTCAGCACGTACTAATAATAACTTAAATTTAGTTAAAAATTTTAAAAACTTATTGTGTATTTGAGGTGTTTGTAAAGACGCTATATCTAATTCAATATCATTAATCTTTAAATCTTTTTCAGCAATTTCTTGTAATTCTTCCAATGTCATAATTTATCCTTTTCACATTATTATATCACAAAAACCTTTAAAAGTAAAGTCTGATTAAGATGTTGTAATAGTTGTTTTTGATGATCCTGTTACAGCAAAATCATATATTTTATAGTCAAACGTAACAGACGCCGTTAAATAATCAACATCTGTTGCTTGTTGATTGTAAGGAAGACCAGTTAATGAAATAGGAAATACATCACTAAATCTAACTTCTACAACTGAATTGTTTTTATTTGATAGTACAGATAACGTAGCATCCGAAAAAAGACCACCTGTTTTTGGTGGTGCATATTTTGATCGGCCAGCGTCACCTAATATGTTTGATGTACTACCAGGAAATCTAGTATTACCACTTTTTAAAAGATTTGCATGTTCTTTATGGTCACCTGGAAATCCTAAGCCTCTTAACCAACCATGTATCTCTCTATAATTTTCTAAATTTTCATCAACTAAAAATGAAATAGAAAGTCTCTCGTAATTTAACTTGTCACCAGGTAAAGGTATATCTTTAAGTGGTGTTGGTTGTGTTTGAGTATCAGCCAATGCAATGCCAGGTATATTAGCTGAAGTACAAAAATATTCTACTTTAGGTAACTTCATTATGCTAAATTTAAATTGTGTTGGACTAGCGTAATCTAACTTCGTTGGTTGTCTATCCATTGCTGTTGTCATAGTATTAAAATTCCTATTATTAAACCTATTATTATTCCTTCACACCAAAATGCCCACCTATGTGAACCTCTGGCTGTGTGTTTGTTTATAAACTCTTTTGTCCAATCATTCATATTACTATTTATCTGTCTCCTTTTCAACCTTTTCAATTATTACTGAGCTATCTGTAGGTTTATTGAATAAATTGTTGTCAATAAATCCAACATAACACAAGATAACTAGTAGCATTATAACTTTAATACAAACTATTACAAGTAGTATTCCTAATATTGTTCTCAATAAACTTTTCATAAACATATTTATTTATTTTCTTTCCCATACTTTTAGCTTACCATCTTTATCAGCAAACACCATTTCTTGTTTATCTTCTTCTGGTTTATTAGTACGACAAGTATCCCAGCAAGCTTTAGGACCTCTATTTTGTTTTAGTTGGTCATAAAATTGTTTCCAAACATTCGATTCAATTATATCATCTATACTTTTATAATCTTTTAGTTGGCTTGCGTCTATCATTTTTTTAAATTCTGGATCGGTCATATTTTCATTTGTATCACATCTACAACATGGTATTAATTGACCTCTATTTGTAATAGCAAGATTCATATTACCCTTAATACACATAGGTTCTATTTTAGTATCTTCCTGGTTAGGAAATTTATTTTCTTCACTTATTTTTCCATATTTATTATATTCTGTTACATGTGGAAAATTTAATTTAATCTCTGTCATTTTTTCTTTTCTTTAAGTCGTCTCTTTTTATATGTTCGGGTAAACCTAAATAATTAGAGCCATCTTTTAATGTAGGGTGTTGATACCTTGAACCATCTGGATTCGCATTCATAATAACATCTGGTGCCGCCCCAACTAGATTATTGTCTTTAGGATCCCATGTTTCAGCATAGTCACCTCTTGACTCTGTTTTATTTTCAGGCATTAACCAATCATCTGGACCTAACCATCTACCACTATTTATTAAATTAAAAACTATTCCATTATCTTCAGCCAGTTTAACACATTCTTTTATTGAATTTTGATTATATCTAAAAACTATCATTTGCCATATTGGTGTTTTTTTTAAATATTTTTTAGACATGATCGCTCTTTTAAAATGCAATTCACCATCTTGATGTACTCTATATTTGTGACTATCTTTAGGAAGACCATCTATACCAAACCACCATTGAGCTTCAGGATTTGTTTCCCATGCTTTGATAAAAAAACTATCTGGTTTATGTGTAGAGGCATTATGTACTTGACTTATTTTCTTTCTATCATGTATCATTTTTAAGAAATCAATAAAGTGTGGGTGATGTATAGGATCAGAGTATTGACCACAAAATTGTATTCTGTCAAAGTAATCAAGAATCTTTTCAAATTCTTCTATTGTTATATCTCTACCTGGTACTCTTTTACCTTTATTTCTCCAATGCATTTGTCTTGAACATCTAGGACATTCTAATGGACATCTATGAGATAAATCTAAATTTACTTTACTTGCTGGAAATAGTTTAGATTCATAGCGATTGCTGAACCTCGGTCCCATACCTTTGATAATACTTGGTGCATATGATTTAAAACTGCCTTCTTTGGCAGGTTTATATTTCATATATTCTTTTTCATCAATCATAACAATATTTATACGTGTTTAAAAAGCTAGGTTTCCGTGTATATAACCTAGACCAAGCGCTATTACTATCATTAATATCCAAAAATATATAAAGAGTTTAAGCATATGATTATTTAGGCCAAAAAAAAAGGGGACCGAAGCCCCCTTTTTAATTTGTTTTCAATTAAACAATATTACATTATGTTTGATACTTTAACTTTTTGGTAATATCTGTTTGAGTTAGGTGTACCAGAATCAGTGATTCCAGTTACAGCACCCGAAGCAGCACCAGTTTCCGCAAAAGGATTAGCAACTAGACCGTATCTAGTTTTAAATCCAATTTTTGGTTGGAAAGTATCTTGACCAACAGCACGAACCATTTGTAATGGAACATACGGACAATAGAACATACCAGCGTCATAAGGTGAAGTACCTTTGTAACCGACAACGTAATATTGACTAGCGCTTGAGTTAGCACTATATGGATCAATGTACACTTTAAATCTACCGTTTAATACACCAGCGAATGTGCTACCAGTGTCGTCAACGTTTAGATTGTTGTTTAATGCAGGCGTGTAATCTAAAACACCAGCCATTTGAAGAGCACTAGCAACATCAGCAGAGCAGATAATCATATTACCTTTTCCACGTCTTGTTCTTTGTGCGATTCTGTTTGCGTCTCTTTCCAATTGGAACATAAGACCTTTGAATCTTTCAACTGACCATCTACCGTTTGAGTCTGTATCTAAATCAAATACACCAGCAGTAGTTGTGTTTGTAGCAGCGCCTTTTTCTGAATTGATATAAACAGCTCTTACAACTTCTCTGTTGATTTCCGCAAGGATTTCAGCAGATAGAATGTTTGCAAGTTCTGTTTCAGCGTCTAAGCCATGGATTGCTTTTAAATCTTGAGCAAGTTCCATAGTATATTCTGCTTTAAGAGCTCTACTTCTCGCCGTCACTGTAGTTTTCTCAATTGAGAAAGCCATTTCAGCAAATGCGTTTGCAGTAGCGTCGCCTAATGCCTCAGCCGCAGCTGTAGTCATACCTTGACCTCTAGTATACTCGCCAGCCGGTGCGTCATTAAGAACAGAAGGATTAGTTCCTCTATGCTCAGTAACACCATCGTGAGTAACTGAATCGCCAGCAGCATTTCTAGATGAGTAATCAGTGTCAGCTTCGTCAAATAGTGCTTCACCACCAGTTGCAGAAGTATATCTTGATCTCATTGCGAAAATAAGTCCTGTTGGACCAGTCATTGGTTGAACACCAGCAATATCGTATGCGATAAGGTTTGGCATTGCTCTTCGTACTAATGAAATTAAAATTGGATCCCAATTTGAAGTTCCAGCAGTATTATTCGTAGGAGCAGCTTCACTTAAAAATGCGCTGTCCTCCTTCATAGCTCTTTCTTGGTTTTCCAAGATAGTAGCCGTAACGGCACGTTTGTAAGAGTCTCCGATTTTTGGTAAATCAGGGTGCTCTAACACAGGCTGCCATTTTTTTTCGTATTGTTCTGATAAATACATGTTATTTTATCTCCCTTTTTATTTTACTTTGTTGATAATTTAATATCTTTTGTCTGACTTATAGCGGCACTATAAGCAGCCATTGCATTGCTAAGGTCTTCGTTTTGACCGTCGCCTGCCGCTACATCATCGTGTCCGTCACCAGCTGCGTCTTTAGTTTTAAAATAACTTTCTTTTATGATTGCTATCTTAGCTCTAAAATCTGCCTCTGTTGAATAATCCACTTCTTCAGCAAGCTTGTTGAACTTTTCTTTAGCTGTGTCAGTTAAATCTTTAGATGTTTCATCTAAAATTTCAGCTGCTTTATACTTGTTAGCTGACTTACTTAATTCAACATTCTTTTCAATTGATTCGTTAAGTTTCTTTTCTAACGTTTCAATCTTTGAAGCTTGATCTTCAAGTACATTATATTTTTCATCTGGAACATTTATGTAATGGTCTTCAAATAATTTTTTAAGACCACTGATAAAGTCCTCAGCGATTTCGCCTTTGATCCCTCTTTCTAAAGCAAGTTCATTTTCTTTCATCCACTCCTCTACCACGTATGATAGATAAGAGTCGACTTTTTCAACTAACTCAGCTTTAGTACTAGAAGTTTCGCTCTCGAATTTTTTATTATAATCTGCTTCCATTTCTTCTGCAATTTCTTTAACTTTAGATTTAATTGCTGTTTCAAAAATCGTTGCAGCTTTTGTTTTGAACTCTTCCGATAAATCAGTATTTCCAGCTACTAAAGCGTCAACATGTTCTTTTACGTCTATGTCTTTCTCTTTAGTTTCTTCTTTCTTCTCGTCATCTTTTTTCGCTTCAACTTCTTCAGTTTTAGCTTCCTTGTCATCTTTTTTGTCAAGGTGTTTTTTCAGACCAGCAGGAAGTTCGCCTTCTTTTACTGTAGATTTATCTTCGGTGTCCGTTGCTGTTTCTTTTTTCTCCTCTTTTTTTAATGTAGGCATACCGTCAGGTTTACCTTCATGTTTTTGAGCAGGTTGTCCAGAAACAGTTTTAACTGTTTTTGAAGCATCCGGATTGCTGTCAGTAGGTTTAACTACAGGAGCACCTAAATCCTCGGCATCGTTTTTCAGATGAGTTGGTTCAGCTGCAACAGCATTTTTTTTCGGAAGATCAGCATTCGGGTTAGCATTCTCAGCTACCGCTTTTTGATCTTTTGTTGCCTCAATTTTTTTGTCTATTTCGGCCATTGAGAAATCTCCTTTTTATGTTTAAACATTTATAATTTAACTAGTTATAAATTAATTCGTGGGACTATTTATAAAACTAGAGTTTTTTAAGAAAGCTTTTAAAGACATCCGCCTTCGCTTCCGCTAAAGCATGACTTTTTGCAGCCTCTATGTCTCGTTTCCAAGCGCTTAAGTCTTTTTCAACGAGCACACCATTGTCCCAAACCCACTCTTTACTCTCCATTATGCCTTCTACGAAAGCGTCTGGAGCGCTAGGGTCTGCAACAATATCAGCGGCTGTAGCTAAATAAAAATCTCTACCTACATAATTTACACCACCTCTTGTTTGTAACGAACCCATACCTCGTGATGATACACCTAATTGAGCGCCTTCATCTATAAGACCTTTCACGATCTTACCGTATGGGGTATTCATTATCTTAGCTTCACCAATAAAATTAGTTCCATCTGGATGAAGTTTAGTTATCATATGACTAACTCTTTCCAAATTAACAGTTGGAGAATCAGGATGTCCTAACTCGCCAAAAGCCCTTCTTTTATTAATAAATTCTCTATTATATCTGTTTACTTCTTTTTCAAGTATGCTTTTTTCATAAACACGTCCATTTTTATTTCTAATTTCTGATTGTAAAAAGATACCTCTAATTTTGTAGTCCTTTTTTCCATTGTTATCTTCTACAATGTACTCTGCATTTTGGACTTCTTCGGATATTAATCTCATTTTCTCCCTCTTGTAGGTTCTAATGTATATTTATAAGAATTTCTATCTAAACTCAACAATAATTGTGTAATTATCGCCTATAGCAAAATCTTTTGTACTTAACAATACATCACCTGTTGGTGTGGTAGCATTGTTTATAATCTCATTTCCAGGTGTTCTTAAATCCCAATGACCATTTCCTGATAGTAAACATATAGTTGAATTGGTTACTCCGTCCCATAATAACTCAACGGCTGACTTATTATTTGACGTATTTACAGAATACCATATCTTACTTAATTTTCTCTTACCATCTTCTGTCATAAAAGTTAATGCGCTAGCGTCAACCTTTGTAACCATAGACTCACCTGTTCCATCTGAAACATTGGTTATTTTTACTACGTACTTGATACCAGATGTATCAGCAATTGTTTGTGTTGTTACCGTATCAGCCATCTATTATTCCTCTCCTAATTTCTCTATTATTTCTTCATCAAAATATTGTTCTATTTGTTCTTTTTCTAAACTGTTTAGAGTAGCAACATCATCTAAAGCACTTTCAAATTTTACTACTATATTATCAGCAGTAATATTTTTGTCTTTTTCTATAATTTCAAAAATTTCTCTAACAGCAGACTGCATAACCGGAGGTAATCCTTTATATGCATTGCTATCAAATAGTTTATTATTTTCCACAATGTCACTAACTCTCAACATAATTTTATGTTTCTGTTGGTGCTTCTGCTGGAGCTTCAACTGCTGGAGTATCAACTGCTGGAGTATCAACTGCTGGAGTATCAACTGCTGGAGTTTCTGGTGCAGCTTGTACCGGTTCAGCAAATGGTTCTGCTATTTCAGGTTTAGTTTCTGCTGATAATTCTTCAGCTGATTTACCTGCTGTACCGTCAACATTTGTAATTGTTCCGTCTCTGTTGAATTGTCCTGGAGTTGCTACTTCAGGTTTTTTATCACTATGAGGTTCAACAAACATTTTACCAGCTATATCTTGTCTTCTCTGATCTAATGCGTCTCCTACTTTTCCTCTTAATGCGTCTTTGAAAGCGTCACCGGCTCCGGCATTATCGCCTGTACCTAATTTATCTATAAAGTTTTTTATTTCTTGATTTGGCATGTTTCATTCCTTTCCATTTATTAATAAGTATTTTCACTATCAACAACCTGATTTCCAGGTGATGATATGATTCCTTTATCAACTTCTGTTTTAATTTGTTTATCTATTTTTTCTATGTCTTGAGCTGATTGTTTTAATATATTTTTTCTAACATATTCAACTGAAAAATATTTTCCAACATAGTCTCTTACATCATTTGCTAATGCTACTCTTTCTTTTAACATTTCAGACTGCTTTAATTCTGCAAAGTGACCGTCTTGTAAAAAGTCATAGAATATATTATCTCTAATCATTGGCCATTCTTCTTCAGCAATGATTCCTTTTAATACTAATTGTGTTCTTAAAATATCATTAAACAGTTCAATAAATTTCTTTCTTAATCTTTGAACAAATTTAGTAAATTTTAATTCGTCTCTTGTTATTTCTGTTGATCTTCCTAAATTAAATCCTGTTGAAGCTTCTAATCTACTTGATGGTACATTCAATGATCTATAAAGTTTTGCTCTAAAGTATTCTATGTCTGTAATTTCTCCTAGATTTTGGCCTCCTGGTAATGTAGTAATATCTGTACCTCTACCACCTTCTCTACTTGGTAACCAAAAGTCCTCTAACATTGACATATAGTTTCTATCGTCTCTAATTTCACCAGTAGCTGCGTCATATACAAGTTTGTTTCTATATCTTGCCATAACGTCTCTTAAATATTGTTCAGCTTTCATTTTAGGCAAATTACCAACATCAATTTTAAATATTCTTCTTTCAGGTGCTCTTGCTATTCTGTAAATAACAGCAGCGTCTTCAATCATTCTTAATTGATTAACTGGTTTAATTGCTTTATGTAAATATGATAAAACTATATTTTTATTTTGATCTATTAATCCTGACGGACAAAATGCGATTGTATCTATTGCTATTTTAATACCTTGTAAACTAGCACCACCTACACCTCTTTCATTATACAAAAAATACTCCATAGTTTCGTCTACTAAATTCGTAGCCGATGGAGCAACTCCGTCTGGTCTTCTCTTTCTTACTTCTCTAATCTTTTTAATTTTTCGTGGGTCTATATATTTAAGTTCAGTAATACCCATTTTGCCTGTTTCAGTATCTATTATTTTTTGGAAATAAATTCTACCATCAACATACCAACGTCTAAAAAGGTCGTGACCTCTAGTGTTGAATTGCATTAATCTTAATATTTCTGAAAATTCTTCCTCTACTCGTCTCTTTACATCACGTCCATAAGGTACACCATCTGTTACTAATCTAACAGCTTGTCTATTTTCATTTGAAACTATAGCTTCATTGACAATATCCTCAATTGCCATATCACATTCTGGATGTATTGAAATTTCTCTGTATCTTCTTATGAGGTCTGCTTCAGTCTTTGCGTTACCTTCCATGTCAAGGTGAGACGCAAAATATCCTCCAGCGGCGACAACCTGTGTGCCGTCCTCTGCTTGAGGTGTACTAAAGTTTTGTTTTGGATCGGATTTAGGTTTATCTCTGGTAATCTTAAATCCAAAAAATTCTGCCATAATTTAACTCCTAGTTGTTTATACGATACTACTTATAATGGTTTTAAAAGGGCGATCCGAAGACCGCCCCCTAATTTTTTATTACGTTGTAGTATTTGTTTCAAAGTATTGATATTCAAACGTAACACCAAAAGTTTCTATTTCTGTTGTTTCGCCCATACTTAAATCAATACCTGTTATCTCTGTCGGGTATAAACCTCTCAAAGTATATGATTTAACGTTATTACCGTTTCTGTCAAGATGATCTACAAATGCGTCAACTTGGTAATCAACTGGATTAGTTAATCCCTCGTTGTCAGTCATATTATTAATACCATTCTGCCATCTTTCAAAAGCATTTCTGATTTTGAAATTTGTATCGTTTAGTACCGTAATTGACCATGCCGGAATTGTTCTATCACCTGCTATTTTTATAGCTCTACCTCTAAAAGGAACATTGACGTTTGCAACTGTCATGCTCGGTATAGATGTAGCTGTACATAAAAACGCTAAGTCTTCTATTTCGCCACCAACTTGTGCGTAACCAGGAAAAGGCATTGTAACCTTAAACTGATTGGCTCTTGCGCCACCGCCTGCAAGTTTAGCTTTGAAGTCATTAATGTTTGCCATTTTTTATTTCTCCTTCTCTACTATTAACCGCCTGCGACTTCTTCAAAAGAAACGCCAGTCCGTGTTGCGATGAATTGTAATGTAATAAAGTTGATACTTCTTGCTGGTTTAATAAATATCTCAGCAATAAATTCATTTCTATCAATTACTTCACCTGTGTTATTTGTTTCGTCACATACTACCATAAAGTCTGTGAGACCTCGTCTACCTTGTACTTCTCTTAAAAAAGGTTCTACAATGTTTCTAAAGTTAGCTCTTGTAAATTCATCATTGAACTCAAAGAGTTGATATTTAGAAGCAGTTGCTATTGCCTTCTCTAAAATAATAAACAATCTTCTAACATTGATTCTGTCAAAAGCACTTGGAGCACTTAATCCAGTTTTGTCACCAAAAAGAACTGTGCCTTGTCCTGGGAAAGTTACCACAGGATTAACACGAGCTTTATATAACTCGTCTCTTTGTGCTTTATTTGGATTGTATGCTAGTTTAACTGCGCCTCTGATAATACCTCTGTTAAGACCTGCCGGTGACCACCAACTATCTGCGATTATATCGGTTCTAGCCGCTAGACCTGCAATATCTCCATTTAATGGTACATATCTATATACGTCATTATATCTGTCGTACATATACTTGTAACCACTATCTAACACAACGTAAGATGAAGAACGGATACCGCTCATAAATGCTAGTACGTTTTGTGTTTGCGTGATTGAAGAAGCAACGTTAGCCACATCTGATCTCTCTGGAGATACGAATGCGATAGCGTCTTTTCTTTTCTCTGCTATAGAGATTAAGTCGTCAACTTTAGTAGCGTCACATTTACCGCCCATGATTAAACCAACGTCCACAGTTTCAGAATCTTCAAACATTTCGTATGCTGTTTTGATTTGACCTGTAGAAGCGGCTGAACCGTCAGCGCCTGCTTGTAGACTGTCAGATTTTGGTGTATCAATAGCTGCGAAAGTAATTCCACTAGCTGCTGTTCCAAAATTTGATCCAGAAGCATGGTGATCCATCCAATAGATATAACTTGATCTATTGAAAACTACGTTTGAGTAATAATTTGAATCTCCTTGTGGTGTTTTTGCGTCTGAAGCTTTTGATACTTTATCATAAACTTCTAACACTTCACCACGTGTTCCTGTTATGTCGCCATCTTCGTCTACCACGACCACGTGCATTTCATCGTTAGTAGCTGCTTTTGAAGTTGCAAATGGAGATGTTCCAGGAGCACTTGACACCATGTCATAGTATTCCCAAAGTCTCTTTACGTTTGCACCATTAGCTGGAACTATATGTAATCCACCTTGACCTGTGTCTGCTCTTGTAAATGTAATATCGTTTGTTGCGATACTTGTTATTTTATATTTGTAACCATCATAATCTGAACCTGCAGCTGTTTTAGAAAACTCAACTATGTCTCCTACGTTAAAGCCTGTTCCAGATGTTAATGTTACTGTCGTATGACCAACAGCCATAGCTGCGTCAGCGAGTGTTGTTTTAGCGTTTTCTTGGAAACCTGTTGCGCTGTGACATACAGAAACTTTTAAGGTATTACCCCAAGCTCCTGCTGTTCTAGACGCCCATTCTCCAACTGTAGCCGCTCCACCAGAATAGTTATCCTGATAGTCTTGTGTGTTCTTTACTACAAACAAACTACCTGAAACGGTAGCGTTTGCTAAACCAGTATTTTGTGCTCGTACAACTCTTAATGCGTTAGAGTAAGATAAAAAGTTTGCAGCTGTAAAAAAAGATTCAAAATTATTTGAATCCGGTTTGCCGAAAACTGTTACTAACTCTTGCTCACTAGAGATTGATGTAACCTCATCTAAAGGACCTTTTCTGAACTCGCCAGCAAAGGCACCAATTGATGTTGATACAGCGGGAATGATTCTTGTTAAATCTTTCTCCTGAACGAGAACGCCTGGTGATACTTGAAATGCCATAGGTTATTCTCCTCTTAATTAGCTAATTATTAATTGTATATTTCACAAATCGTAAGTTTTCTTACGCCCATATTTAAACGTATCAGTTAAAGGTATTTATAAATGTTGGATATTGTAGACTATTGACCTTTTCTTGTTGCCGGAAACCACCTGGTACCATATTCATCAACAGCTTCCTCATCTTCCTCTGGATCGTGAACACCATCGTCTACAAAACCAAACGGTGCCATGTCTTGCTCTATCAAATTCTTTTGTTCCTCGTACATTTTTAAACGAGCATTAGTATTAGACAATTCTTTAAAGAAAGGTTGATTAGATAACCAACCAAATATGACTAAACACATCATTAAATCATCATTTGATCCATCTTCAGCCTGCCAACTTTGGCCTCTTTTAGTAAAGGTTGACATCTCCTGTATAATATGCCAATCATTTATTATAAGTTTATCTCCTTCAACTATAGTTTTTAAATTAGAACAACCAACTCTTTTTATCATTTTTGTCATACGAACACCCATAGATGAACCACGACCACTAAACATTGCACCTAATATTTGACCAGCACGACCTTTTTGAGTAGTCATTAATATATTAGGATATTCAATCTCAAACTGTAAAGCCTCTGCTACTTGCTGACCTATATCATTAACCTCTGTTAATATATGTGCATGATTATATGCTAAACATACTCTGTTAATTATATTAGGAAATACAAAGGGTTTAATTTCGTTACTTCTATATTTGGCCACAACTTTGTAAGGCATTTTAGACACATCAAATACCAGAAAGGCAGAATAATCTTTATCAACACCTCTTGAAACGTCCACTGTACAGACATAAGTATGTCCTTCTATTTTATCTTCGTATATATCAACACCTTGAGCCGATTTTATAGGATTTATAATAGGTATTTGTTTAATTTTTGTAGCTGATATTAAAGTATTTACAGAACCTAAAAACTCACACTCAAACTCTTGTTGAAATTGTTCCTCACTTGTATTACGTATAGTTTGTTCTTTCCATTTTTCATCACGTCCTGGTACTTCACTCCAATGTACTTCAATAGGTATATAATCATTTTTTTTGGTTTGAGAATCCATCCAAAGTTTATAAAACATATTCATACCATAAGGTGTAGATACTATAACCATTTTAGTTTTTGTACCAGCAGATATTGTAGGATAAACTGAACTAAAAAACAATTCAGCAATATTAGTAGGTACGAAAGCAAACTCGTCAAGAAATATTATATTATATGAACCACCTCTTATAGCACTTGAAGATGTAGCAGCTGCCACAATAACTGATTTATTTTCTAATTCTATATTACCTTTGTTCCAATTAATTACACCTTGTTGTAACCACTTTGGTAAATTTTCATATGCTAATTGTACTCTACTTAAAATATCTCTAGCAGTAGAGGACTTATTGGCAAGTATGGCAATATTACTGTTTGGATTAAATAATGCAAAGTGTAAAAGATATGATACTGTTGTTGTGGATTTTCCTGATTGTCTTGGTAGTTTACAGATTGTAAATCTATTATCATGTATCGTATTTACTATTGTCTTTTGAAAATCATACATCTTAAAAGGTATTAAACCCTCGTCAAGTGATACAATCTGGATATAATTTTCCATAAAGTAAATAGGGTTCTCAGCACACTTTTGATATTCTAATATTTGTTCTTTACTAAAATGTTGTGGTGTATTAATCTTTTTTAAATTCGGGTTTCCTAAATATGCTTCACTCATTTATTACTATTGCCTCTATGTGTGTGTAACCTAATTTTAAGGCAGCTTTTAATCTTTGGTTGCCTTTATGTACACTCCACTTTTTCTCCATATATATTTTTCCATTAACTCCATATCTAATATTCTCACTTATTTTATGTGTGTAAACCTCTATCGGTTTAATCAATTCTTGTCCATCTAATAATTCTTTTAACGGTACGCCGTAGGTTTTAAGATAAGTTATATCACTTATCGGTATTATCCTTTTGTTCGGGTGTAACGTTTTTGCTTTCAATATTCTCATCTTCTTGTTTTCTATTTAACATCTTTTGTAACTCAGCAGTTGATCCAATAAAAAGAGCATTCTTAACATTTGTACTTGCAATCTTTGGTACTTCTTTTAATTCTTTTAATTTCTTTTGTAAGTCTTGTAATTTATCAACTGTAGTTGCAACTTGTCCTAATAATTGTCCTGCAACTTCATATGCTCTAGGGTGTTGACCTTCCTTTGCAATTTCTAATATACCATCAATAGCTTCATTACCTTTATCAATTAAATGGAAATAGTTATCTCTACTATATTTGTAATCGTTATCTACGTCTGTCTTATCTTTATCTTCAACTCTAGGAACTAGAGGTTTAAATTCTTTTTTTTCTACCACAGCGTTTTCAGTTGCAGTCTCAATACCTAAAATTTCATTTACTTTGTCTTCTATATTGTTCATTATAATACTTTACCTTTATTAGGTCCTACTTTAATTCTATATTTTTGTGTACCTGTTGCACCAATATTAACTTCTTTTCTCATACTTTTAGTTAATTCTAAAGTTTTTTTTTCTCTATTATTTTTAGCAGTATGTTCATTCAGTTGTCTATGTCTATCTCTTTCCATTACTCATCTTGTCCAGTTTTTGGGTTATATTTTTTACCATCGGTATAATTACTTATAGTTGTTGTAAATCCAAAATCATCATCAGCGTCAGCTGTTATTGGATCAGGCACAACTATTATTCTTTCTTCACGTGAAGCAGTATCCCAATTTGAAGATGTATATAATTCTGATTGTACTTTTTTGATAACACCTTGATTAGAAGTAGGACCAAATAAGTATGTCTTCGCTGTAAAATTCATTGTATATATTACTGCTCTTCTATTTGTAAAAGCACCATCATAACTATCTTCATAATTAATAGTGTTAAGAATAATTGGTACGTCTCTTTTTATATTCATTTCAGGTAAAACATTTACTGTAACCGTATAATCTGGTTGAAAGAAAGGTAAAATTTGTTCTACAATTTGTAAACCATTTTCAGCAGTTGCTGTAAAGGCATAAACATTTAAACTTATGTTATATGGTACAGGTGTATAGTTAAAACTATTTTTTGCTCCTGAAGAAGTTAAACCACTAGAATCTGTTTCATGTAATATATATTCTGCATGACCTGTAGTAGCATTTGCTTTTTCATTTATAATAAGACCACTCTCATCTTCCATTTGTACTCTATCTAATAAAGCGGCTGATTGTGATCTAGATAAATCTACTTTTGTTTTTCTAAATTTATGAACTCTTGTTAACTTTCTACTAGGATCATATTGTAATCCTGATATTTCAAATCCTATTCTTGGTAAAGTTATTGCAAATGATCTATCAGTTAAATCTGGTTGTTGTTCTAAACGAACTAAAAACTTTTCTTTAGGTGCATATGCTAAAGGAACTTTTATTCTTTTTGTAACAGCGCCTGTTGTTCTATTGACATTTTCTATAACAATGTTATTGAATAATTGTCCAAATGCAATTATAATCTTTCTTAATCCTTCATTGTAAAATGGTGTTCCAAACATTATTGATCTACCTCTCCAAATGGATTTCTTTCAGTGAAATCTAATACATCATCTGTTACGGATTCTGTATCAAAACCGGCTGCCGTATCTAAATCTAAATTTTGTGCATAATCAGATTGAGTTTGTACAGTTGTTTTTGTTGCGTCATAACTTTCATTAATTAAGAAATTAGCATTACCAGATTTAGTGTCATCTTGTTCTAATTGTACTGTACCTTTTTCATCTTCTAAAGTAAATCTATCTACTAATAAGTTTACAGAATATTTAGCTTCTTTAGCGTCAATACCTGCAACGCCAGTAGCAATTGTTTCGTTTGCATATTCCCAACGTGTAACTCTTAATTTATAAACAGGTAAATTACCTAATTGAAAGAAAGGTTCCTGATCTTCTACAAATTGAATTTCAAAGAAACTATTCATCAAAGGAAAGAATAAAATATCTCCTTCGTTAGGTCTACCTGGTACTTCTAAATTTGTTTTTACGTTTACTTTATTATGGAATCTTCTTTTAGAAACCATTAGAGTTGTATCTTCTCTAATTTCTAATCCAAATTTACTAATTAATTCTTGTTGACCTGCAAATCCTTCAGTACTTTCAAAATACATTTCAATAGGAAAAGCATTTTTAAATTTACTATTAACATCTTCACCTAAAACCAAAGATTGATTTACAATACTTCTTGGCATATAGTAAATTAAATTACCATATATTTTTAATCCTTCTATGATTAAATCTTCGTAAAGATATTTTTCGGATGCATTCCCAATACCATCGCCTGACTGAAAATATGGATTCATTACTACCATAGTTGTTTACCCTATCAGAAAGTTATGAGGCTCTTCAAATGTTGTTCTAATTTCTGTTTCTAATTTTTCTATATCTGTTAGTGATTCGGAGTATAATTGACCTCCGTTAAGTGATACTCCACCTATCATAGCAACGCCATTAAATTTAGATAAGTTTGCTCCCCATTGTTTTTTAAACAAAGCAGTTACATATCTTTTTAACCATTGATCGTTATATATATCGGTATTAGTTGCTGGATCTAATTTTCTAAAACAATCTATAACTAAATGTTCACCGACTCTTAAATCTTCTTTCCAATCCATATCAACAAATAATTTGTTATCATTTTGATTAAATCTTAAAGGTTTTTCACCTACTAAAATATGATCTAAAAAATCTAAATGTCTTAATACAACATCATAGTTAACTACCGATGTTGAAGAAAAATCATACAAATCATTTAATCTCATTTGGTATCTTACATCAAATAAATTTAAACTTCCTTTACTTGAAAATGGAAAAATATTTGTAACCGAAATAACTGTTTCAGGAACAATTATATAATTTTGATTTTCTTTCCAAGTATTTGTAATACCAGTTTTAGTTATTGATTCTGAAACATCTCCATTTGTTACAATTCTATCGTAATCTGTTTGTGTGTATTCGTATTTTAGATAACATCTTCTTATTGCATTCATATGAAATTGAGAATAGTATTGCATAGCTTCATCTATTCTATCCTGCAATTGATCTTCATCAACGTTAATCTCTATAACTGGTTGACCTAATGATCTTAAAGCGTAATCTTTTAATTGTTCTCTTGTTGCTGGTGTTGCCATGTTTATATTTATCCTTAATTAACTTGTTGTACCATACATAGTTTTTAATACATTACCACTTGAATCTTTAATCTGAATACTTGTTGAATTGGTAACTCCACTACTTAATGTTAGAGAACCTGTTATTGAAACATTACCACTTGATATTATTTTTAAATCTGTACCATCGCCATAGATATGTTCACCAGCGTCACCAAATATTACTTTAATATTATTGTTTAATGTATTATCTGAAGCTGCTTCCAAGGTTCCTTTTGAACCTGAATAACCTATAAATCCTTGCGATCCTGTAAAACCACCTGTTAGTGGTTGTAAAGCCCACGCCTCACCATTCCATTTCCAAGTACGAGTACCTAGATTGTATGTATCATTGAGCGACGGACCACTCGGAAAATTTATGCTTGGCATTTTCTATCCTTTAATTGTTCTCTCACCATATTTATAATATTTATACAATGCTTAAGTAAGCTATTTTCCAATAAAAAACCCCCGGAACCGAAGTGCCGGGGGTTAATTTCGTTTAGTTAATTACTAGCGTATTTAGATTATGCTTTTACAATCTTTAATACGTGAGTTGCCGCTGTGGATGTTGATCCTCCAGGGAACTCCTGAGCTCTGTAATCATCGCCTCCAACTTGATTAGTTGCGTAAGTAGCACCATCTAGTATAGTATTAGCCATACCTGATCCTCTTGTCGTTCCTGATCCGTTGAAATTATATCTAATAGTATATCCGTCTCCTGAACTAGCAGCTGTATACTTAATCCAAGCTTGACAAAGTGTGTCAAAACTTGCACCAGTTTCCTGTAGATCATTTGATCCGTCTATATTTAAAAGACTTGCGTATGAAGACGTAGCACCATTTACTCTTTGTAAATAGTAACTAGTAATCGTTGTAGGGTTATCAAGTGCGTGTGATCCAATCGTACCAGCAGCATAAGAGCCTGTGTTGGCTCTTGTGTCTACAAATATCGGCGTGGATGCTCCACTAACTTCAGTGGCACCAGCAACAGAAGCAGCAGTTGATACAAAATATGTACCCCCTTGTTGCGTTGTTGTAGTACTTGCTGTAAGTAGATCAATAGCAGGATGTAAGAACGTATCCTTAATATCTGCTAAAGGCATTGCTTGAACTTCTCCACCACTTGTGTAGTAAATTGGCCAAGTTTTGCCTGAGTCAGCTGTCGGCGAACCGGGAGTGACTGTTTCTTCTACTTTGTCATAGTTAACTGTAACTGTTTGTGGGTCTTGTGTTGTTCCTTGACTAGGAAAAGAGGACGCATGAGTCGAATGCGTTCCTGCTTGTAGTCTAGTATCACTTATTGCTCCTAAACTACCACCACTACCTTGAACAGACAGAACAACTGACGGACTTTGAGAATATTGATAAACAATATTATCAACGACAGCGTCAATCTGAGCTGAAGTCATTTCAATTAAATTTCCCCCACTGTATATTAATGGGTTTCGTGTAGCCATATTCTATTTTCTCCTTCTTTTTTCTGTTAAAGATAATTATTATTACGTAACTATCTGCTACTATTACGTAGCGTTTCCTATGATTGTTTTTTGTGTAACACCACTAGAGTTTTTGATTAACAACGTCACAGCTGAGCTGAAATTAGATGAATCAATAGTAGCTACTTGAGCACCTTTTGATCCAGTAAATCCAACAATACCTTGGTTTGATAATTCAACCCATTGAGTTGAGTTACCATCATTGTAGTAGAAATATTGTACGCCAGTAGCGTTATCTACCCAAATGTCTCCCTCTCCAACACCTGAAGTAGGTGGAGTAGCGGCAGTTGTAATATCAAGGTTTCCTTCTGATCCTGTAAATCCTATATCACCTTTTGATCCTGTAAATCCTATATCACCTTTTGATCCTGTAAATCCTATATCACCTTTTGATCCTGTAAATCCTATAACTCCTTGAGCACCTGTAGCTCCTAGAGAACCTGTGAAACCAATGTCTCCTTTAGAACCTGTAAAACCAATATCACCTTTAGAACCTGTGAAACCAATTGTACCAGAAAGATCAGATACATATGAGTATACTGTTCCGTTCCATAAATACAATCTAGAATTTTCGGCGTCTGTTAGTGATCCATTTTCAATTATAGCAAATTCACCAGTGACTATGCCACTTGGTGATGTGTCTGCTGATAGAGCTGCAACACTTGTATAAGTCTTCGCAATGTTGAATCCTAAACCAGTAGCACCTAAAGAGCCTGTAAAACCAATATCACCTTTAGAACCGGTGTAACCGATTGATCCAGTGAAACCTGCTGTTAACGGCTGTAGCGCCCACCCATTTCCGTTCCATTTCCACTGACGTGTGCCGAGTGTGTATAGATCGTTTAACGAGGGACTATTTGGAAAGTTTATTGCCATTTTGTTTGTCTCCTAATTTATTGTTATGTTTTGTCTTTTTTAATTAAAAAATTCAATACTATACATCTTATATCAATTATTTTATATTGTAAGAAAGGTTTCGTTCTTTCTACATTCTATTTATAATACATAAACACTGCACAAGACATATAATACAGTATTTGTCAAATTTATTTTAACTACGTACCAATTGTACCACCATTTAGGCACCAACCGGTACCATCCCATACGCAGGAGAAGGTATTGGCATAAACGCCACCTGTAGTATCTAATCTCCATATATGTGAAGCTTTTAATTCTGTTGCACCTGTAACAATACTAACAACTTTTGCGTTAGAAACTGTAATATCGCTATATGTTGATGTTGTTATACCTGATTTATAGAAAATTAACTCTTGTCCTATATAAGTGCCGTCTGCAAGTGTATAATTTATACTTGATGTAATAAAGTGATTACGTTTTGTTATATCTAAAGTGCCTGGAGCTTCATTCGCTATGTATTCACTTGTTGTTATATGAGAACCTGCTATTGTTAATTTATCACTTGTAAGTCCAATGCTTACTTCATTTTCTCCCATTTTTAAACTGTTATCGCTTAAGAATAAGTGTCTAACTTTTCTATCAGCACTACCTATGTCATATGTTGAATTTGCTACAGGTAATAAATGTCCACTATTTGTAATATCCCAACGGTCAGTACCTTCAGTTTTTATAGTAACTTCGCCATCTGTACCAGTATCAACTACTGTCACAGCACTATTGCCAACTGTTATAGAACTTCCTCCTGTTCCTGCCGAACCTGTAAATCCAGTTGAGCCTGTAAATCCTACTATACCAGCATTTGCTAATTCTACCCATTGATTACTGTTGCCGTCATTCATGTAGAAGTATTGAATACCTGTTGCGTCATCTATCCAAACATCTCCAAGTCCTGCTGAAGCAGGTGGAACTGAATTTAATGTAACATCTAAATTTCCTTCTGATCCTGAATAACCAATTACACCTTGATCGCCTTTTGATCCTGAATACCCAATTGATCCTGTATAACCAATTGATCCAAGATCACCTTTTGATCCTGTAAATCCTATTATACCTTGAATACCTTGATCGCCTTTTGATCCTGTATATCCTAAATTTCCTTTTGATCCAGTAAAACCAACGGCGCCAGCTGTACCTGCTGTACCTTTTGATCCTGTGAAACCTACACTACCAATATCTCCTTTTGATCCTGTAAATCCTGTTGCACCTGTTCCACCATCAGCACCTTTTGATCCTGTAAAACCTACAGTACCAATATCTCCTTTTGATCCTGTAAAACCTACAGCGCCAGTATCTCCTTTTGATCCTGTATAACCTAAATTTCCTTTTGAGCCAGTGAAACCAACGGCGCCGGCTGTACCAGTATCTCCTTTTGATCCTGTAAAACCAATTGCACCTGCTGATCCTGTATAACCTACTCCACCACTTGTACTGAATAATGACCAGTTACCGTCCGCATTTGGAACAGCACCTGTTATGGTACTACGAACTTCTGAACCTAAAAGTTTATAAGTGTAATACTTGTCGCCTGTGTAAGTTGTGGAACCGGAAGTATATGTGTTCTTAACATAAACTAACATACCTTCCTGGATTCTTGCTCCAGCAATATCTGTTAATCTATCACTAACGTTACCTGTTATGGAATGGAGTGTACCTCTAACTTCTGTATCTAATACAATTGGAGCATTAGTGCCGGTACTCCATGTACCTGGCCAGACGTTTCGGGTTAATCCATCGTAATTACTTGCCATTAGCTAATCTCCACATATGTTGTTCCTGGTTGTAAAGTAAATCCGTATAAGTGATAATCTTCAGCAACGAATCCTGATGGCGCTGCTGTTTGTATTAAGCCAATTGTTCCACCATCTGTAGTAGATACATCACTTAATAATCCAGCACTAGCACCAGTTTTAAATGTTGTTGGTTGTGTAACCGAATTCCTGACAGCAAACCAAAAAGCACGAGGATTAGAATCACTATTGTTCACTGCTTGGACGGAAAAATCATGAGTCTGATTGGCTAGTTGATTTGCTGCTGAGTCGAAACCGGTTGACGTACTATCATCTATTATATCTGTAAGTGTGGGAGGGGATCCTACACTTGTACTCCAAATCCAAAAACTTGGATATGAAAATGTAGCAGATACGTTTGAAGTTGTTGATGATTGCGTGTCGGTGTACGATGAACCGGTTACGTTTACAGGTCTAGTGAAAGTCGTTGTGTTTGAAATTGTACGTGTTGTTCCAGTATTATTCTTATGTATTGGATCAGTAAACGTAAAAGTTCCACTAACGTATCCACTTCCTGATGTGTTGTTCAAAGAACCTCCTGCTGATGTTAACAAATGTGAAGTATTACTATTAGTTAAAATATTACTTACATTAGTAGAGTAAGAGGTACTTGAATATGTTTTTAAAAATGTTTCGCCTGAAACATTGCTTTTAGATAAACTATGAGAAGCTGTTCCCCAATTGAGTGAGAAACTAGTATCTGAAACTGTATATTCTGATTCAGAACCATCGTTATGATTAAATTTAATTGTAGCTCCTGCTGAACCACCAGTACGAGTAGTTGATGTTGATCTAATAAATGAACTTGAATTGTTTGTAGTGAAAGATTGATTCCAATCTACACCACCAGCTGGCGTTGATGAATAACTACCTGCTGAATAATTACTTAAAGTACCGTTAACACTTCCACTTGTTTGAGTGATAGAGTAAACTGAACTTATAAAATCCGATGTAACGTCACTAGGGTTATCTACTGATACAGAAAATCCTGTAACTGGTTGATCCCATTTTGGAGAAGTTGGAGAACTACTTGCTGAAAAAGTTGGAGTAAATGTTGCTAAAGTTAATCTTAAAAGATCACTTGAAAATTCTGCTGTTCTAATTGTATTTGTTGTACTACCTTCTTTATAACCTGTAAGTGTTCTATAATCTCCTGAAGTTGTAAATACAAATGGAGAACCTGTACCTGTACCTGCTGAACCAGTAAAACCAATTACACCTACTGATCCTGTAAATCCTGCTCCTACTGAACCAGTGAAACCAACAGCGCCGGCTGTTCCTGCGTCACCTTTTGATCCTGAATAACCTAAATCACCTTTTGAACCTGAAAATCCAACTGCACCTGTAGCTCCTGAATCTCCTTTTGATCCTGAATAACCTAAAGTTCCTTTTGAACCTGTAAAACCAACTGCACCAGCAGCTCCTGAATCTCCTTTTGATCCAGTATAACCACCACCTGGTCCTTGAGCACCAACTGATCCTGTGAAACCTGCACCTGTTGATCCAGTAAAACCTAAACCTCCAGTATCTCCTTTTGAACCTGAAAATCCAACTACACCAGCAGCTCCTGTATCTCCTTTTGAACCTGAAAATCCAATTGCACCTGTAGCTCCAATATCACCTTTTGAACCAGTGAAACCTGCACCTGTTGATCCTGTAAAACCAACGGCGCCATCCGAACCATCTGTACCATCAACACCTTTTGATCCTGTGTATCCTGCACCTACTGATCCAGTGAAACCTACTGTACCTAGATCGCCTTTTGATCCAGTATAACCAACAGCACCTGCTGATCCAGTGTAACCTGCACCTGCTGATCCTGTATAACCTAAACCTCCGACTGATCCTGAATATCCTTGTGAACCGGAATAACCACCGGGTGAGCCTGCAACTCCAGCAGCTCCAGATGAACCTGTGAAACCTGCTGTACCCGCCGATCCAGTATAACCTATACGCCCTAGGCCTACTCTTACTCCTGCGCCTTTAATTACTGGCATGTCTTAATTCTTATCCCCCTCATGTTAAGTCCAAGCATTGACTTTTTTTTGTAACTCTGTTATAGTATATTTATAAATAATCTGTAGTGAATTGATACTCAAAATGAAAAATTATAAATGATTTCTATCGCATTTTTAGATATAATTGGTCTTCCCTATGATGGAGACACTTTAAAGAAACGTGGCCTTGGAGGTTCCGAGTCTGCGACTATCTTAATGGCTAGAGAACTAGCCAAATTCGGTTTCAAAGTTACTATATTTAATAACTGTTTAAGTGATCCTAATCTTGCAAAAGAAGGTATTTATGATGGTGTACAATATTTAGATAATTCAATTTTTGATTATAAAAGTGATTTTAGTTTTGATGTTGTTATATCTTTAAGAACAATCGTTCCATTTTTACCAAGTACTTTATACAACCAATTCAAACAATTCAATCCTAGAAGGTATTCTGCAATAGTTCAAAATGCAAAATGGAAAGTAATGTGGATGCATGATACATTTGCAACCGGAGATCACTTATTAGAAAGCTTACTTGTAAATGAACATATAAATGAAATATTTACTTTGTCTGATTTCCATTCAACTTATGTTTTAAATTGTGACCATGGTAAAAGAAGAAACATGGAAGTATTAAAACATAAATTTTTTCAAACTAGAAATGGAATAGTAACCTATAGAAATGATATTGATATAAGAAAAAAGGATCCTCACTTATATGTTTTCAATGCAGCTTACACAAAAGGTATGAAACCTTTAGTTGTGGATATATGGCCAAAAATAAAAGCAAAAATACCTGAAGCTAAATTAATATGTATTGGTGGTTTTTATACATTTAAGGGTGGACAAATGGATGCTCAAGGAAAAGAATGGACTATATTGAAAAACAATCCTCTTTATAAAAAATTAAGTGTAACATTTACAGGCGTTATTAGACAAGATGAAATAGCAAATATATTGGCCATGGCAAGTTATAAATTATTTCCAGGTGCCTTTCCTGAAACATTTGGTATATCATCTTTAGAAGCAATAGCATATAATACACCTATCATTGGTACACGTTTTGGTGCTTTAGAAGAAACAGCAGTTAGTGAAGCTTGTTATTTAATAGATTATGCAATAGAACCTAATAGTTTATTTCCATCTATTCCTAAAGTAAACCAAATAAATAGATTTGTCACCACTGTAATAAAGGCTCATCACAATAGATATTTACACCAACAAAAACAATATGCTTGTAATCAAATTAAAGGTTGTGTTGGTTGGGATACGGTTGCCTTACAATGGAAACAACATTTATTTAAAAAATTAGGCCATTACTTATCAAAAGAAGATTATAGAAAAGTAAGTCACATTAATTCTAGAGTCAGAAAAGTATTTGGTAGAAGAATTACAAATTTAGAAGAAAACTATTTACCAAGAAAACCAGAACAAAAGATAGTTATAATAACGCCTACTTATAACTCTGATAAATATATTGATAGATGTATTAAGTCAGTTATTTCACAAGACTATGATAATTATGAAATGATTATAATTGATGACGCTTCTACGGATAATACACATTACATTGCCCAAAAATATGAAAGTGATAAGATAAAAATTATTAGAAATGAAGTTAATAAAGGAGCTGTTTGTAACCAAATAGAAACTATAAGAATATATCGCCAGTTTGAAAAGAAGTACAAAGGTAGAAATGCCAAAGATGATATAGTAATGTTTTTAGATGGTGATGACTCTTTTATAAATGATAATCAAATATTACAATATTATAATAACCTTTATGACGGCACTACAGAATTTTCATATGGATCATGTTGGTCAGAGGTAGACAAAATACCTTTAGTAGCACAAAACTATCCAGAGGAAGTTAAACAAAAAAGAGAATATAGAAAATATAAATTTAATTGGAATATGCCATACACCCATTTAAGAACATTTAAAGCAGGTCTTTTAGATGACGTAGATGATAGTAATTTCCAAGATGAAAATAAAAAATGGTACAGAGCCGGCGGTGATGGTTCTATATTTTATACTCTAATTGAGAAAGCTGATCCCGCTAAAATTAAAGTTGTAACAGATATAGTATATTCTTATAATGATATTAATCCTTTAAATGATTATAAAATTAACAGTGACGAACAAACAAAAAATGCAAATAGGATACTTACCCAATGAAAATAAAAAAAATATTAATAGCCATACCAACAAACAAGTACATAGAACCAACAACATACAAATCAATATATGATCTTATTATTCCACAAGGATATAAAGTTGAATTTCAATTTTTCTTTGGATATCAAATAGATCAAATAAGAAATTTAATAGCACATTGGGCAACCCACTACGATTATTTATTTTCTGTAGACAGTGATATATCTTTTGAAAAAGATACGTTAGTTAAACTGTTATCACATGATAAAGATATTGTTTCAGGTCTTTATATTCAAAGAATACCAGGAACTCACTCTTTAGAAATTTATGAGGCTAAAGAAAATGGTGGTTCTAAACGTATTCCTTGGGAAAGAATTAAAAATCTTCCTTTGGTAGAGATAGTGGCCTGTGGTATGGGCTGTGCTCTAATTAAAGGTCATGTATTAAGAAAAGTTGGTTATCCTTATTACACATATCATTCTGCATTAGATCATAAAAATACAGTATCCGAAGATGTTGATTTTTGTAGAAAGGTACAGTTAAATGGTTTTAAAATTTTTGCTGATACTACAATACGTTGTGAACACACAGGAGCAAGTACATATAAAGTAGGAGAAATCCAAAACAACAAACCATTGATTGAGGAAGAGGTACGAGCACCTATTCAAATAGGAGGAGTTCCAAAAGCTACAGCTGTACCTGCACCTGTACAAAAAACATTGCACCCAAAAACTGCCAATCTTTCCAAGCCTTTGGCTAGATATGATGATAGTACATCTAAAAAAATAAAAAGAACTTATCCAGGTATTGATCCTAAAACTGGTAAATATGCATTAGAAGTAAATGAAGGAGAGAAATTTACAGGCGATAGTGTAGAGTATACTTCATTAGCAGAAGCAGTACAAAGTTTAAAAAATCCTATTGGTGCTAGTGTAGAACTTGGCGTTAGATTAGGATTAGGTAGTAAAACTATTATAGACGCATATAGAAATTTTCATCCTAACATTAGATTAAATCATTTAGGTATAGACCCATATGGTGATATTGACTATGCAGCTTCTGATAGTGTATTGGCAAGAAAGTTTAACTATGATAACTTAATGAAAAAGACAACATTAATAAACTTTGCTGAAGAATATCCAGAATTTCATCTAGTTAATTTTGAAGATACAGAATTTTTTAATAGATTTAGTGATGGTTATCCTGTTTATGAAGAAAAGAAACATATGATAACTCATTATGAACTTGTTCACTTTGACGGTCCACATGATACTAAAAGTGTTATGAGAGAAGCCGTTTTCTTCAATCAAAAAAAAGCAGATCAAACATTTTGGATATTTGATGATATTTCAGGTTTAAGATGGAGTGTTTTAAATGGCTTTATGGGAAAAGCAGGATTTAAACTTGTTAATAAAGGATTGAATAAAGCTGTATACGAATATAATATTTAAAAAGCTTTTACTACAGACGGAGTCACAACAGCAATACCCTCTAATAAACGAGTAACCGTACTATCAGCGTGAGTAGCGACAACGTCAAATACCCAACGGCCTGGTGATAATGCTTTTGTTTGATCGGCAGTTAAACTTACAGTTACCACACCTTCTGTTGGATTATCAACAGTACATGAAAATATTGTCCGAGGATACGTTGTTGCATATCCCTTAGCCAACTTACCCACCATTGTGAAACCAGTAAGATCGTAATCTGTACCGTCAGCATTAGTGACTTCTAGGTCGTAAGTAAAATTAGAGCCTTGATCTATTGTTAAATTTGCTATTCCTGCCATACCATTATTTATAATGGAAATTTGTTAAGATTGTATGTGTAATTCGTTTTTCTTTTTAGGGTGTTCAAATCCAATTGATCTTCTATCTTCATTAAGTTTATCAGATTTATATCTTTCAATTTTTTCAAGACAATGTTCTTGGAATTGGTAACCTAGTTCAACTCCTAATTCATAAAGTTTTATAAATCTTTCAAATCTTATATCAAAATTAGAGTTTTTATTCTTCCATTTAAAACCAAACTCACTATCAAATAACTCTCTATGTTCAAAATCTAATGGAGTATTTTTAAAAGTCATCATCACGTGGTGAGATATACTTATTAAATGTGAATACTTTTTATAATCTCTCAAAAGTTGTAGAGTATCTTCAAACATTTTTTCCGTTTCCGTAGGATATCCGACAATAAGTAAAAACTTCATAGTAATATTCCGTTTTCCAAGGTTGTCAACAAAGTATTTTATATCTTCGTTTGTAAATTTTTTTCTCATATGATTTCTAACTTCTTCATTACCTGCCTCTAAACCCATTTCTAAACCATTGCAACCAGAGTTTTTTAAATTATTAAAGTCTTCTTGTGAAAAAGTTTTGGCGGATCTAACAATGAACTGTGCCTCCCATTTTATTTTTTTAGGTCTACTTGATAACTCAGCACATAAGTCCCTAAAGTGTTTCATTGATCCATTAATTAATGAATCTGAAAAATGTATTTTTTTTGTGCCTGTTTGTTCAGAAACATGGTGCATTTCATCAGCGATTTTCTTACCTGTCTTCCATCTAAATTTAGGCCATATACTTGCAACATCACAAAAGGTACAGTTACGAACACAACCTCTTGATCCTGATATTACAAATTTCCTATAATTTTGATGTTGTATTACGTCTGAATAATCTGGTGGTGGTAAGTCTTCTATGTTTTCAATTTGTACTGGTTTTTTTCCATTGATACCAGGATAATCAAAGTTGCCATTTAAAAATTCTCGTAAGGCATACTCTCCTTCTCCTGTTATATAATATTTTGTAGGCCAATCTATATCAACTCCTGATCCACCATAAAATGCATTTTCAAATTTTTTACCTAACTTTAGGCCATCTTCTTTTTGCATAAAAGAAAATACTGATATACCTAACCATCTAAAATTGTATTTGTTTATTTCTTTTTCAATGTTGTCTAGTGTATCATACATATGACCATCAATAACTTTAATTTTAAATCCTAATGGTTCTAGATACCCTTTTAAAAAAGATGGACCAGGTGCCGGTTTAGATTTATCCATTCCTGGTAGTGACGTTATAACAGCGTCATATAATATATTTTCTTTAATAACTTCTCCTGCTCTAGGCCATCTTTCTTCAGCCGTAGGAAATCTATCAATCACTTGGCAATGCTCCAACTATATGTGTTCTTAAACAATCTTTAGAACAATTTAATGCTGTATGAAATTTTGTTGTATCAACAACATATGCCTCTCCTGTGGCTGGCAAATGTATTCTTTCATTATCAACTAATAAAAAACAATGTTCATGTGTGTTTACTGGTATGTGTAATCTTTTTGTTAAGTCAGCATGCCAAAGATAACATGCTTTAGGTTTCATTTTCATTATCCTTGTTCGTAATAGATTATGGTCATCCATGATAGCGTTGATATAAGGGAGATCAAATAGTGGAACATTATACAAATGTTCAGCATTATCTATTTCATATCCTTTACCAGCGCCTGCTTGAGGATCCATATCCTTGGAATCACCTTGTAAATATATTTGTTTACCATACTCTGGTAAACTTTCTACTTCTTTTTTAATTCTTTCTAAATCGTATTGATAAGTTTTCATGCTTTACTTATAACTAATTTATCTTTAGCTGCTAGTTTTAATTTTTTTAAGGTTCTTATATCCGCCCAACTTTTTGGACCTCTTCTGATTTTTCGTTTCACTTCGGCTTCATTAACTTGTTTTTTTAACTCTTTATGTTTTTCTTTTACCGTCATTTGGCCTCCATTCTCTATACAAGTATTTATACGCCTTATAAATATGACCAGGTTGCCAAAAATAGAAAAAAATGTTAATATAATATATGACCAGATTAAATATAATTGTCACAAGTAAACCTGGAGATGGACTATTACACTATAGTTATGAACAATGTAGCTATTTAAAAAAACTAGGAATTGACGCAAGAGTTGTGGTAATACCACACCCAAAATATTCAGAAGAATCTTATATAACTGCAATGTCAGAAAAGTATATAAATTATGAACCTATGTATTTTGATTATGAAGAAAATGAAAAAGAAGTCAATTTAATTATGGGTAGAAGTATGATAACTCTAGCATATAGGAGTATTAAAGATTACGATAAAGATACACAATTGACTTTACGTTTATTATTTAAACTACCTCTTATATCTGTTTATTCAGAAAACCACCCAAAAGATTATCCATTAGCATTAGAATTTTTTAAACCTAAAAAAATAATTGACTTATGCGATCACGAAGTTTATACCAATGGTGTAGGTAGACAATTTGAAAAAATTATTAACTATAGTGTATATAAACCTATAGTAAAAGATGTCAAGTTTAAATATCTATTTTTAGGCACAAATGAAAGTTATTATACTGAAATAAAAAAACATATTCATAAGTATCAAAATCATGGTATCCTGGCATACAAAGATAAGTACATTGATTATAATTTAAATCACGTATTTGTACCTGTAAAAAATTTATTAGGTATGTTTGATACTTACGTTTATACTAAACATACTTTTGATCCGGCACCAAGATTAATGCAAGAGTGTCGTTTCTTTGGAATGAATTTTATATATGCAAGAGATAAAAATATTAAAGACGGAGGACCTGTTTACTATAAAAGGCCTGCTAACTGTCTTACTGATCCTGTTAATAAACCAAATATAGAAGTAATTATAAAGGCAATGAATGACCTATTTTAAAACTAGAACAACAATAAATGTAGACTCTTCTCATAGATGTCCTTTAGAATGTCCTAATTGCCAAAGACAAACTGCTTTTACATTTAGAGGTAAAGTGGTTCATGGCCGTGATTTAAAAATGGATGAAATAGAAAAATTAGCAAAACATTTTAAGTCTTTTGATTTCTGTGGACAATTATCTGATCCAATACATCACCCTAAATTTCCTACAATATTAAATAGATTACATGAACTTGAAATACCGGAAGTTTTAGTACACAATGCCTCTACAGCAAAACCTATGGCATGGTACATTAAATCTTGGAAAGCAAATCCAAATGCTTTGTGGACTTTTGCGTGTGACGGTTTACCTAAAGATAGTCACAAGTATAGGAAAAATCAAAACGGGGAAAAAATGTTTGAAATAATGAAAGAGTCAATTAAACATTTAAATACAATACCAATATGGCAGTTTATAATATTTAATTATAATGAAAATGATATAGAAGAAGCTAAGATTATGGCTAATAGTAATGGAATAGATTTTCTGTTAACACAATCTTCCAGATGGAAAGATAGAGACGGAAAACCAGACCCATTGTTACCAACAGGAAAATATAAACCAGTATTAAAAAATAAATTACCAGGCAGGAGATTATATGAAGAATATTAAATTGAGACCTCGCTGTCTTCCTAATCCAGATGATCCAAATTATATAGAAATGCCTGTAGCAATAAACAATAGAGGTTATTTGTTACCTTGTTGTTGGTGTGATGAAAGAGTTGTGACTAATAGTGAAAAGTTTAAAAAAATATATGACGTAAGTAAACTTGAAAACTTTGATACAGTTAAACAATTGATGGATCAACCAGAATGGAAAGAATTTGAAAATGATTTAATCAGAGCTAGAGACGTAGGAGATAATCTAGAAAAAATAAATGGTGTCTGTATTCATCACTGTAAAACAAGAGAAGAAGCAGATAAGATAAAAGTAGAAACAACATTTAGAGACGGAAAAGAATTAAAGAAAGAAACGAAATAATGGTATTCAGTATTAGCAGTCATCAAATATATCGTTTTCCTTGTATAGGTGTTTGTAGTATTGATGTAAATAGTGGTTACTGTTTAGGTTGTAGTCGTACTGAAAAAGAAGTGTACAAATGGGAAGATACAAACACAACCGATGAATGGAAAAAGAAAAACGAAGAAGAATTAAAAAATAGATAAAATAATGGAGAGATATTTTAAAAAAAGACGTAGGTTAAATTTAGATGTGACCCATAGATGTCCTCTTGAATGTCCTAACTGTCAAAGACAAACATCGTTTACCAATGATGGTTTGGTACCTCATGGACGTGATCTAACGTTAGATGAATTAGATATGATAGCAAAACATTTTATAGATATTGGTTTTTGTGGACAGTTATCGGATCCAGTACATCACCCTAAATTTAATGAAATAATGAAAATGCTTAAAGATGTGCCAGAGGTTTTTGTTCATAATGCAGCTACAGCTAAACCTATATCTTGGTATATTAAATCTTGGCAGGCAAATCCAAAAGCAGTTTGGATATTTGCTTGTGATGGTCTTCCTAAAGACAGCCATAAATATAGGAAGAATCAAGATGGTATTAAAATGTTTGAGATAATGAAAGAGGCCAAAAAACACTTATTGAGTACACCAGTGTGGCAATATATTAGATTTAAATATAATGAAAACGATATTGAAACAGCAAAGAAAATGGCCGAAGATGAAGGATTAAGTTTTATACAAATAGAATCTTCAAGGTGGTTGGGTGATGATGATCCTTTTAAACCTACAAACTCATTAAAATCAAAGGCGGCTGTTTATAAAGGTACAACTAAATGAAATTAAAACCTAAATGTTTACCTGATCCAGATAACAAAGACTTTCAACCTATGCCTTTGGCAATAGATAATAGAGGTCATTTAATACCTTGTTGTTGGTGCGATCACCCTAAAACAACAAAGGCTGAGTTATATAAACCTCTTTATAAAGTTAGTAAGCTTAAAGATTATAATAGTATAGATGAAATACTTGATACAAAAGAATGGAAACAATTTGAAGATGATCTAGTCCAAGCTAGAGATATAGGAGACAACATAAATAGAATTAACCAAACTTGTCTCTTTCATTGTAAGGCAAGAAAGTCAGATGACAATATAAAAATTGAAACTTATTATGAAAAAGGTAAAGAAGTAGCGAAGGATATTAAATAATGGACGCATGGCATAAAGAATATGAATGGAACAAAGATGAATATATTAAACTCTTTGATGAAGCAATGCAAGAAAAACAGGAACAAAATATAGAGTTCCTAGAAAAAACAATAACAAACACAATTGGAAGAAAATATGCTGTTGCTTGTCAAAACGGTACAGACGCCTTAATGTTTTCTTTAATAACATTAGGAATAAAACCAGGTGATGAAGTAATAACAACAAACTTTTCTTGGATATCAACAGCGTCTTGTATATCTATGGTAGGTGCTAAACCTGTGTTTTGTGATATTGATTTAAAAAACTATCATATGACATTAGATAGTATAAAAAGAATGTATCAACCTGAAGTAAAAGCAATTGTTTATCCTCATTTATTTGGCAACATGTCTAATATAACAGATATATTAGAATTTTGTAAAGAGAAAAATATATTTTTTATTGAAGACGCAGCTCAAGCCATAGGATCAAGTATCAATGGTGTAAAAGCAGGTACACTAGGAGATTTCAGTACTATAAGTTTCAATGCAAACAAAACTATTGGTGGTATCGCTGGTGGAGGAGTTGTACTAACAGATAACAAAGAACATGCCGATACAATAATAAAATTAAGAAAACATGGTAACCACGAAATGTTAGGATACAATTCTAAAATGTTATTTTTTAATGCCAAGTTTATTGATTATAGATTAAAAAAATTAAATGTATATGTAGAAAGAAAACAAATCGTAGCAAAACTATATGATAATCATTTACAAGATTACGTACAGGTACAAAAAACTACAAATGGAGTTAATCATACTTATCACAAATATATTATAAGGTTTGAAGATAAAGAAACAAGAAATAGAGTAAAGAAAAGAATAAATGCAAATGTTCATTATGAAAAACCTCTTTCAGAAAGACCTATGTACAAGAGTATAGATCATAGAAGTGATAATTGTATTAATTGTAAAACAACCGGTGATACAATTTTAACCTTACCAATTGACCCATACTTAACAAAAGAAGAAATAGATAAAACGTGTAATACAATATTAGCCTCATTATGATAGAAATAATAGCAAGTCCAGATTTAGATAAAATTAGTTATATTGACAGTAACGAAAATCCTGTTCCTATAACAGATCAAAATCTTATCAAGACTTGTCAAATGATGAAAAGAATATTAGGCACTAGTGATATATTTGATGAGAAATTAATTAATGAATATAATGAACCAGTGTATGAATATATTGTTGAGAAAACTTATATAATGCCAGAGTATGATTATGGTCCAGTATATTTTAAAGATAAACCAAAACAAAAAATGAAGATTGCATTTAATAAATTATTTTATGAAAAAATTAATAGTTAGTGGAGATAGTTTTACAGATTTAGATTTTGAATCTATGCCCCACCCTACATGGGACGTCTCATGGCCAAAATGGCCTGAACATTTAGCAAAACATTTAGGTATGGAACTAGTTTGTTTAGCTAAAGGTGGGCAAGGCAATCAATTTATATACAGCACACTATTAGATGAAATAACTAAAACAAGAAAGGATGAAATAGGTATGGTTATAGCTGCATGGTCTCAATGTCATAGAAAAGATTGGGAAATAGGCCATGTAACTGGTAGTTTAAATAATCCCTACGATAGAAAAGGTAAATTATGGAGATCAAAACTAGTAGATGAAGACGGCGATCTACCAAATTGGGTAACTAAAAGTTTAAGAACATTTTTAAGTTTTCAGATACTTTGTGAAAGATACAACCTACCTTACTATCATTTTCAAATGACATCATTATTTGAGCAATATCTTTATGGACCAATTTATAATTATGAATTAATAGAAGGAAAAAAATACAAAGTAAAAAAAAGCGATGGAGTTTTTGATAAAAAAAAATATATAATAAGAATACTACAAAGGGTAAGTGAATATGGGAAATGGATAAATAAATTCATAGGTTGGCCAGGACTAGAAGACCAATTTGATATGGCTGGATTCAATATGGCCCAACACATATTAGGTAGAGATCAAGAAACTAAAATAGCAAACGGTACTATAATATCTGAACAAGATATTCATCCGAATGCAAAAGGACATAAATTAATTGCTACATTTTTAGCAAATTATATAGAGGAGAAAAAATGAATATTTTTAGAAAATTAAAAAATTTATTCTTTTCAAATGCTTTAGTATTAACAAATGAAGTTAAGAAAATTGATATTAAAGGTTTAGCAAAGAAGTCTAAAATAGAGTTAGAGAAGATAGGTAGAAAAATTGGTATTGAATTAGATAGAAGATTTACCAAAGATAAACTTATCAAGTTAATCAAAAAACAAAATAAAAAATTATAATATTGAGGAATATATAATGTCTATAACTTATGATGATAAAGAAATTGAGTTTTTTAACTTTCCAATAAAGCAAGTCATACTAGCCTTATCAGGCGGAACGGATTCAGCTGCTATTCTTTATTTAATATGTAAAAAATTTCCAGAAATAGAAATTATACCATATAATTGTCAAGATGTTAATAATCCATATGACATACAGGCAGCCGAAAAAATTATAGAAATTGTTAAAGGTAAGTTTCCTAATAATAATATTAGAGATTTGGTAAGAGGAACTTATAATGATGGTGACGATTCACTCTTTCCAGAGGCAATAGAAGCCATTAAAAGAAGGCCAGAATGGTCTACCGAACAAGATAAAGCAGATGGTACAAAGTCTGAACATTTAGCTTTATTAAAAAAATATTGTCCTAGTAGACATACTTTAGAGTATTATATTGAATATTTTAACCGGAAGAATGTATTATTAACACTTACCATTTTAAATAGAGTGACAAAAACTTTATTTTTAAATAAATTAAAAGATGAATTACGTGTCAAATATATTGATGGTCCGTTGGACAACAGGCTCCTGGTGGCTCCTGACTCATACCATGTAAATGGTATGACCAATAATCCACCAATAGAAGTACAAAAAAAATATCCTGTAATGCTTCAATGGGCTGAAACAAGAAGAAACCCTAGTGATAAAATTAGAAACACAAGAGATTATAGGACGTATTATCCTTTTGCTAATGTTGATAAAAAGTTTATAGCAGCTATATTTAAGGATGAAAAATTAATGGAGACTATATTTCCTCTCACAAGATCATGTGTAGGTATAGCAGAATTAACTGATAACTATACGAAAGAATGCCACCAATGTTTTTGGTGTTATGAAAAAAAATGGGCGTTTGATTTAAAATGGTAATAAATATTAATAATGAAGTTTGATCTTACATATGCACAAAAAAACTATTTAGCGGTAGATTTCTTTCTATCAATGTCTTGTAATAAAGACTGCCACTATTGTACAAGTTATACTTTAGAAATGAGAAACTTGACAGTAGATTTAAATTTTTTAAGAAAATGTTTAGAGGCTTTAAAACCTTATAAAACTAGGATATGTTTACTTGGTGGAGAACCAGGTTTAATTAAGAACTTACGTGAAGTTATATCAATGATAAAAGAATATCCTAATTTTATTTGTCAAGTTTTATCTAACTCTTTTATAAGAAAAAGGTATCCTGAAATACTAGAAGATCCAGAAATATTATATGTAGAACACTTAACATTAGATTTTTATCCAGATGAAATAAAAAAATTAGGTAACTATGAATATTTAGAGCCAAATGAAATGAATAACTACAACGTAGTACTTAAAACACCTAATTACTTTAAATATATAGCAAACTATCCAAAATTTAAAAAGAAATTAGCCCATAAAAATACTATGTTCAAAGCATTTAATGGTAGAACACCATCTAAAGGTGACGTAGAAGAAGTACACCAACAGGCGGCTGAAATAGACCGTAAAATGTGTGCCGCTTTTCCAATGGTGCCTGTTATTGATTTTGAGAAAAGACACATAGTACACTGTAGTAAAAAATTTGCAAATAACACCGAATTGTCTAGGTCTTTCCCTATAACAAAAGAAAATATTGATAAGATGATGAATTTTCAATTATTTAAATACGAAAAGTATTGTGTAACATGTAAGGAGTATGTACAACCAAAGGGACACTTCCCTATTGAGAAGTACGCTAATATATTAAATAGATAAGGAGTAAATTATGAATGAAACAGATGATCCAGATTTAAGAGTGCCTAAACCCGCTGTTGACGCACAACTTAATGCTACACTAGACGATATTACAGACCACCAAGAAACTCGTTTAGAGTATATTAATCATATTACAGAGAAACTTAAAACTTGTTATGATCCTGAAATTGATACAGACATTTATACACTTGGACTTATATATGATGTTAAGGTTACCTCTGAAAGATACGTATTTGTATTAATGAGTTTAACGTCTGCTTTTTGTCCAGCAGTAGATGAAATAGTTAATGGAGTTAAAATGGCAGTTGATAGTATTCCAGGACTAAAATGTACTGTTAGAATTACAATGACACCTATGTGGTCTAGAGATATGATTGATCCCGAAATAAGAGAAGTAATGGGACTGTAATAAATAAGTATGAGGAGAACATTATGAAAATTTACGCTGTTGCTATAAACTTACACGACCATAACACCTATGACGGTGTTTATCATAATCAATTAGAAAGACACACAAGATTTAAACATAACTTACCATACAAAGCAGAAGCTTATAATCATCAATCAGATATATTAAATCCTGGTGATTATACTTTAAATGATAAATTTGTAGCAGAGCATGTTAAAAAAGAACCTGATACACTTTTCGCATTTACATATACTTATGGTGGTATAAGAAAAGCAAAAAAAGAATTATGGAATACTATATTTAAAGGTCACGATGAAATTTTAGATTATGAAGTTAAAACATTATGGCAAAGACACTATAAAGATGGCATTTATTATATTGACCATCATCAATCACATGCCGCTTATGCATTTTTAAATTCAGGTTATAAACAAAGTGATATACTTGCAATAGATGGTATTGGCTCAAGATATAGATGTGTATTCTTTGACAGAGACGGCAACGCAACTGATTTATCATCAAAACTTCCTATTGGGTGGTTATGGAATCATATGTCTAACTTGACAGGATTTGGAACATTAGGTGCAAGTAAACTTATGGGTAAAGTTGGTTATGGAAAACATAGTGACTATTACTATAATGTATTATCTCAAATTTTAGAAGGACCTATATTAGAAAGAAAATATCCAGAATGGAAACAAATTAAAATTTCTACACATGGTATAGATGACCTAGCATACACACTACAAGAAATTACAATGGAAAAAATTAAAGAACATATCTATCCATTAAAAACATCCGATAATCTTTGTCTTGCTGGTGGTGTTGCTTACAATGGTTATGTAAATGAAATGTTTACCGAAAAATGGGATAATGTTTTTATTCCACCTGCAATTGGTGATGAAGGCCAAGCTATTGGTACTTATCAACATGCTGAATATACAATAAACAATAGAGTACACAAGTCTAACGTATATGCCGGCAAATCATACGAGTATATAGGCGAAAAAAAATTAACGTCTTATAAAGAAATAGCACAAGAAATCGCCGATGGTAAGATAGTAGGTTGGTTTCAAGGTAAATCAGAAAGTGGTAACAGAGCATTAGGTAATAGAAGTATATTAGCTGATCCTAGAAATCCAGAAATAAAAGATATTATCAATAGTACAATAAAAATGAGAGAAGATTTTAGACCATTCGCTCCAGCAGTTTTAGAAGAACATTATAAAGAATATTTTGAGACAAATAGTCCTAGTCCTTATATGTCAAGAATATGTAAAGTAAAAAAAGATAAAAAATCAGTAGTACCTGGAATTACTCACGTTGATGGTACTGCTAGAATACAGACAGTTAACAAAGAAGATAATAATAAATTTTATGAACTTATACGAGAGTTTGGTGTTATCACTGGTGTTCCTATGTTGCTTAATACAAGTTTCAATTGTCAAGAGCCTATAGTAGAAACACCTCAAAATGCATTAAGAACTTTTAAAAGAACAGGATTAGATATATTAATTATTAATGATTATGTGGTAAGAAAATGATTTATAAAAATAAATTTGGTGAAATTGATATATTAAATTCAAAATATAATTTTAATAATAAAACTATAGCCATATCTATGTCTGGCGGATGTGATAGCACTATGTTATGTTATTTGCTTGCAAAAACTATACAAAAGGAAAAATTAAATATTATTATACAACCATATAATGGTTACGATATTGATATACCACACGATTCTGAAAATGTGCCAAACATTATAAAATATATGCAAAATAAATTTCCAGGTGTAATAAGATGGCCAATAGGGGTGGTTTATAAAACTTTAAGTAATGAAAAAACTGTTCTAGGTACAGGTACAGGAGATAGTATAGTATTTGAAGATGAGATAATTAGACAAGATTTGCCATTTAAAGGAAATAAAATTCTTTTTGAATCAGATAAAGATAAAAATAATTGGATCCGCCCATTAAGAGATTTAATTGAAAAAAAAGTAGTTGATAATATAGTAATTGTAGCACTTTCACAAGGTCCTCCTTTAAAAGTACAACTAGATATGATAAAAAAATACAATATGGTAGGTCCAAAATTAATACAAAGAATAGAAGGATATTTAGATAAAGAAGATTTAAATGAAATCCAACAATTGAAGCAGAGCTCTAATCTTGTAAATAATGCACCATTTAAATTTATTGATAAACGATTTATAATACAATGTTATAAAGATTTTAAAATGATGGATGTTTTAAATGAAATGACCGAATCGTGTACAAAACCTGGTGGAAAATGTGGAACCTGTTGGTGGTGTAGAGAAAGAGAATGGGCAATGGAAGAAGTATGTTAGATTTAAATTTATTAAAAAATATAATGAGTGAGATTAGAGAGAATGATGATCTATTAGATTCGTTAAGTCCTAATCAATTCGCTACTAAACTAAAACTTGTTGAACATGTAGACAAATTAGATTTTTTAAATAAAGATTCAAAAATAGTTATATTTGGTAGTTGGTATGGCAGTATATTAATACCTGCTTTTTATCATAAAGTAAAACAAATAGTATGTGTTGATACAGACGCACAAGTAATTAGTAGATCAAAGTATAGAATATTTCCAGAATGGAATATTGATTGGATAACAGGTGATGTATTTGAAAAGTATAGAGATCAATACGATGGTGTTGATTTGTTTATTAATACATCTTGCGAACATATGAAACCTATGAAAGAATGGGGACCGGCACCAATAATGAAAAATCCTTGGTGGGGTAGAACTTCACCTACACACTTTGCTTTTACATCAAACAACATGTTTGATATTGAAGGCCATATTAATTGTGTAGATACAATAGAAAATTTTAAGAAACAATTGCCTAGTAATGCAACTGTATTATCAGAGGAAAAGGTAACAGATTATAGAGGTACAAGATTTATTATAGTAGGAAAAATGGAAGGAAAACCTGATCCGATTATGTCATGGGAAGAAGCTAAGAAAATAAAATAATGAAATTATTTGATAATGAAACTAAAAAAAGAGTTATATTCTCCTTGTATATTAATATACCTAAAGAGGAGTTAGACTTATTTGATAAACATATAAAGAAACCAGAAACAGAGTTTACAAATATTAATACTAAAAATGAATTTGAAACTCATTACCAAAGACTAATAGATTGTAAAAAAGAATATGCTGATAAAATAGGCGTAGACTTTTTTATGCATGAAGAATATAAAGAATATTACGATCACTTTCAAAAAAACTATCCAGAAATTACAAGTTATAATATAGTTAACTTTTTTAAAATACATTTACTATATGAGTATAGTAAAAAATATGATGAAGTATTATACCTAGACTTTGATGTTGTTCCTAATACAGACGAAAACTTTTTTGACCATTGGGATTTATCAAAAGGTGTTTGTGTTTTAAATAATAATGAAAGAGTATCTCCTATTCAAAAGATTACAGAAAGAACACAAACAATAAGAAGTCCAAACGCAAAATTTTATAATGCTCAAGCTATGTTAATAGAAAAAGGTTTAAGTCCTGAAAATGATGTTATTAATACAGGTATAATAGGTATTGATAAAGAACATTTAGATCAATTAGAATATTTTACAAATTTTAAAGAAACTCTTAATGAAATGACAAGTCTTATAGGTGTATATGATATATTTCCTAAAAAGATTGCTGATTTCTTTGGTTATGATAATGAAACAATATTTGCTGTGAAACTAAAAGAAAAGAAAGTACCAGTACAATGGTTAGATAAAGATTGGCACTATTTCTTTGATACAAATCTTTTTATTCCTAAAACTGCCAAACTTATACATGCTATTAATAAAAGGTTTGATATAATTTGGAGAAACATTGATGATTAAAATATGTACTGTATACTTCAAAGGCATGTATACACCAGATTATGTTGCTAACTTATATGATGGACTGAAAAGAAACAGTACAATACCTTTTCAATTTATTTGTTTAAGTGATGACCCTAACGTAAAGGCCGATGTAGTATTACCATATAATCATCATAGTACTATTGTAAAGCACTGGCACAAATTAAAATTTTTTAGTCCTTTATTTGGTGGTCAACAACCAGGCGATGAGATTGTTATAATGGATATAGATCAAGTTATTGTAGGTAATGTAGATGATCTTATAGGACATCCAGTTGGCGATGATGAGTTAGTATCATATGGTGTATTTTGGAATGAAAGATTACATACTAACAGATTAAAAGATAATAACATATTACCTTTGAATGGTGGTTTTTATAAATTTAAATCTGGCCAATTCAAGCATATATGGGATGATTTCGCACTTAATCCTGAATATTGGCAATTGCATTATTACAATGTAGGTAAAGTACACTTTAAATATTATGGCGAACAAAACTATGTTGATTGGAAAATATTTGAAAAGAAAAGTAAACTTACTAATACACCACAAGAATGGTTAGGTAAGTATACAGAAAACGGAAAAGATATGATAAATCTGAACAAGATGTATGCAAAAAAATTTGATACAGATTATATGTTGTTAGATGAACCAAATGAAAAATTAAAGATTGTACACTATACAGGTCCGAATCGTGTTATTCACGAACTAAAAGACAGCCCTTTGTATAGTAAGTGGATAAATAGGTAAATGGACGAGAAACAAAAAAAAGAATTTGAACAAAAGTTAAAGGATAAGAAACTATGGTTTTGTCCTTTACCTTTCACACATGTATTCTCTAGTTTAAGTGGTAGATTTGCACCTTGCTATGACGCACTAGCAAGAACTGGCCATAATATGGAAGATACTACAATAAGAGAATGGTATACTTCTGACTATCAAAACACTTTAAGAAAAGAAATGTTAAAAGAGGATTATAATGGTAAATTCTTTAAACATCATTGTACAGGTTGTTGGAAACAAGAATCAAAATATGGTCGTTCAGATAGACAAAAATATGTTGAACAAATATTAGCAGGTACATTTGATAGTAAAGTACCAGAGTTATTAAGAGCTGTTCAAAAATTTCAAGATGACGGTAAGTTAGATTTAGATGAAAGAATATTAGACATTAAAATGAAGATGTTTGGTAATGCTTGTAATCTAGATTGTTATATGTGTACACCAAGAAGTGCTAACACTAGAACTATATCTTTAAAAAAATTAAAGAAAGTATATGATCCTGATTTAGACCCTAAAGACGGTGATAGAATGAATACTTTAAAACATGATGATATAGAATATCTAGATGATATTGCCTCTGTAGCAAAATATACTAGATCAATCAAACTAATTGGTGGCGAACCTTTAGTTATGGTAAATCATTATAAACTATTAGACAAATTAGTAAAAACAGGTTACTCAAAAGGTATAGACTTAATCTATAAAACAAACTTATCAGTATTTGATATGGACGGTTACAACTTTAGAGATTACTTTGACCACTTCAAAGAATTTGTAATGAAAATATCTATAGATAGTTATGGTAAATATAATGACTATATAAGAAAGAAATCAGATTGGCCTTCACTTTTAGATAATATGAAAACAATGAGAGCAAGAAGAAATGCAAGAGTTAATGTTCACTCTGTAATATCTTTTTTAAGTGTATTAGAAAATTATAAACTAATTGCATTATTAAAAGATATGGGTATAGCACATACGTTCTATATTATAGAATATCCAAAAATCTTACAAGTTAAAAATTTACCATATGATATAAAACAAAAATTAATACCTTTTTATAAAGACTATCCTAACATTATAAGATCATTAGAAAAGGAACAAGATGAAGCAGAATTTATTAAGACTATTGAGTATTGTCAAGATTTAGATGAAAATGGCTTCAGTAAGGAAAAAGGACATGATTTATTTGCACTACATCCAGAACTAGAAGAACATTATATAAAGGCGAAACAACGTGAGACAAGACATTAAATAATAATTGAAGGAGATATTATGAAGCTAACATACGGCGAACAGACAATAGACTTATTTGGAGAAGACATTTTTCCAGATGGACCCCCAGAAAAGGTTGTAATCTCATTATCAGGAGGTTGTGACTCATCATCACTTACATATTTAATTGGAACTAATTTTCCAAATATTCAAATGTATCCTTTTCATTCAAAAGATGAAGACTGCACTATAGATACTGAACGTGCTATAGAAGTACATAAATTTTTACAAGACAAATTTCCTACAGTTAATGATTTAGAAGTCTTTAATGTAAGAACAAGTGATCCTAGTTGGCAAAAAAAGGCCAAAGAAGCAATGGCTAATCCAAAAAATAGTCCTACAGTAAATGGTAAAAAAGTTTCTATGTGGGGATCATTAAACGGTTGTTCAAAAGCTCTACAAAACAGAAACGTAAGATCAATTATGTCAACAAGATATTCAGCACCTGTTGTTATGGCCATGACTTCTAATCCTCCAGTAGATGTACAAAAAGAAAGAGGATTTTATGATGTAGCAGAAAGAAAAAGGGATCCAGGCGACAGTAATTTAAAAATGATGGATATAATGCCAGCTGGTGGTAAAACATATCAACCATATCTAAAAGTTAATAAAAAGTTTGTAGCAGGTATCTTTAAAGAAAATAATTTAATGGAAACTTTATTTCCAAAAACTAAATCATGTGCTTGGTCAAAAACACTTGAAATATGTGGTAAATGTTTTTGGTGTAATGAAAAAGCTTGGGCATTTGAGGATTAGACGTACATTATGGTTGCTACAATACGATACATAAATGTCAATCCTGATGGTGGCGTACCAAAGCGTCATGTCACTACAGCTAATATAGAAAAATTAGGTCTTAAAGAAGATAAACAAAATTCTCATGGAGGACTTAATCGTGCTGTTTTATTATATGATAATCAAAAAATTATCAAATTACAGGCAGACGGACACCCTATTGCTCCTGGAACAGCCGGAGAAAATATAACTATAGATTTTTGGAGAGAAGGATTATCATATGATAATTTTAAAAAAGGAGATATAGTTAAAGTAGGAAAAACAATACTTGAATTAACTTTTACAGCACCACCATGTAAAGGAATTGGTAAGTCATTTTTAAATGGCAACTGCAAATTAGTAGATGAAAAAGTTAATCCAACATATGGCAGATGGTGTGCCAAAGTTTTAAAAGAAGGCCAAATAAGTATAGGAGATGTAATAGAGATTGATACATAATGTACACTATAAAAAAACTTAAAACCTGTACGCTATTGAATTTAATTGATTTTGAAAGCCATAATCTATTATCAGGTGATAGGGCTTTAAATGATTTGCGTTTTAGTAAATTAAAACAATTGTTGTTTGAAACTCCGAAATTTGATGACTTATGTATAGTAACTGAAAATTTAGATGAGTATGGTTATAATACTAGAATGAATGAACTATTTACTGAAGTTAATAACAGATATTATTGGCTAGAGTTACCAAACTTCAACGAGGGATATGATAGATTTAACAAAGAAAATCCATTTAACTCCATTAAATTTATTAAAAAAGAATTTAAAATTTTAGGAGCTGAAATTAAAAATGTAATTGTGGCAGGTCAAAACTTACCAGGTTGTGTTTTTAAATCATTAGATCACTCTGCTTTACGTTGGGCTGAACAAGGACATCATGTACAGATAGTATTATCTATGTGTGGCGATTATGAAGTGTCTGGTGTTGGACCAGAAAAATATATGAACTCATTTGCTAATTTATATAAACAAATTAAAAAATCTGGACAATGGGCTAATATTGATTTAGTATCTGAAATTAAAGATATAAAATTTTTTAAAAATGGTGAAGTAATATGAGAAGAATAATTTATGATTAGAGATAGTAATAATGCAGCTAATGATGAGTTTGGTATAAGTGAAGAAGAATTTAACAAGCGTCATAAGAAAGCACTCAAAGACGCAGAACCAACAGGCATTAAGCGAAGAAAAAAGAAAAGAATACCTAAAGAAAAACCTAATCCTTTTAGAGGGCTAGGTAACGGTGGCAGTAGCAGAGGACCTTGGCCTAAATGATTTAATATGAGAAGAATAATAGCTTGTAGATTCGGTAATAAGTTTACACAATGGCATGTTGATAATTTAAAATATATGATAGATTTCCATTCTGGAATATCATATGATTCTTTTGAAGTTATTGAAAATGATATTTACGGTAATTGGTATAATAAATTCCAAATGTACGATAAGTTCCGGGATGGGGAGAACTTATACTTTGATTTAGACGTTATTATATGGAAAAAGTTACCAGATTTATTCAGAAAAGACTTTACTTTATTAAATGATTTATGGTGGAGAGAAGAAGCTCATACTCCATTAAACTCAACTATTGTCTCTTGGACAGGAGATGTTTCTCACATATGGAAAAAATTTAAAGAAGCTGACACGTGTTACCTGGAGATGTATAATAAAGGTAGTGATGAGTTTTATTATAAAGAAATAGAATACAAAAACTATGATAAAGTTTGTCCTTCTATTAAAAACTATATGTATGAAATTCCACCAAAAGAATTTAGTATCTGTACTCTAGGTCAAATGAACCACCTTTTAGAACCTGGTTGGAAAGGTTGGTGGTCAGATTTTATTCTACCTCACTATAAAGATTAAGAGCACTCTTTAATAATTCAATTCTAGTTTTACATTTTCTTAATGCTTTTTTACCTTCAAGATTTTTAGAATCTTTTATCTTATCTATTTCAAACAATCCAATCTTTAAAGCAAACATTTCATCTTCGGTTGCTTCTTCAGGATTAAAAATAAAATCAAGAACTCTATTAGGAGAAGTATCATCTGTTTGTACAAGACCCTCTCTTTTAGCAATAGCTAAAGCTACCTGTTCAAATTCTTTTTTTTGTTCTTCATTGTGACGATATGTACTCTCATGTATTTTTTCTATATTGGTAACTTTCATTAATGATATAAAGTATGGATGTTTTTCATCAAACTCAACGTGAGTAGATGTAAGACTTTCTTTATTTTCATTAGTTAATACTTCAATCCAATCTCTATTACTACTAGTAAATCTAGCGTCAACGAAATATTTTAACATTTCATCACCAAATCCTACTTCTTTATGTTCTCTTTTCATTATTTCAATTGACATTTTTATTTTCCTTTATATAATTGTATAGGTCAGTTTTAACCGACCAGTTTAGTTTATTCAAAATTTTAGTATCTGCTGTATTATCTTCTCTTTCAAATTCATTACCTACCCTTTTTTCTTTGAAATCAATTCCAAAATACGTTATCATCTCCAGCAAATTATAAGATTTTCCTATACCTATATCTGTTACACCTGTAAATTCACTTTTCATTAAAGTGTCAATAGCAGATATTATATCATCTACATGTATAAAATCTCTTGTATGATTAGTATGTACAAATGGTACATCGTTTCTTAATATTCTTGGTATCAACATATGCTCTCTAGCGCCTGGTCCGTATACAGTTGTAAATCTCATACCGATACTGTTTTCTGGTGCCATTTGTTCCAAAGAATATTTACTCATAGCATAAGGGTTACGCCAAGGCTCTATGGCCGTTGAAGAACTTGCATATAATATTTTTGTATTTGGAAAATAATCAAATAGTCTTTGACCTGCAATTACATTTTCTTTCCAGTATTCTGTAGGTCTATCTAAACTATCTCTAACTCCTGAAAGGCCAGCCAAGTGTATGACTAAACCTACATCGTATTTAAGGTCACAATTTAATAAATCGTTACCTGATAATTTGTCTATTGGGATTACTTTGTGATCGTTGTTTTTTAAATGCTTATGAAGGTGTTTTCCTATAAATCCTTCACTGCCTGTTAATAATATATTCATAATAAATTCTCATTGTTTAAACGCCAGCGGCGTGTAGTGTTTTCAATAAACCACCAGCACTATTCTTAATTAATAAAGTTGATAGCGATTTCATTTGTGTTGAACCGACAGAGTCATCAGCCATCATACTCTCTGCAACAAGGTCAATTGATCCTGTTGATATTAATTCTCCAGCTGCACTTGGAAAAGTAATTGCTTGTCCATTTAAAGTACCACTAACTGTTAAATTAGTCATTGTTACGTTTGTTGGAAACGCAAGTGTGACTGTATCTGGACTTGAAACTGTAGCAGTAATCTGATTACTTGTACCTAGAAAAGATACAGTATTACCTGGAGCAATTAACTGAATAGTTGAGCTTGCGTCTCTAATATAGTGACCTTGTCCAGTACCTATTTGAGAAGATAACTCTACTACAGCACCAACAACAGACGTTGCTGATATTCCTGCTCCTGGTAATAGAGCTGCGTCACCAAAATCATTAGCCGCTAAATCGTTAAATTGCGTTCTAAATGTTTCTAGTGTATCCGTTCCTAGTATATTTTTTACTGCCATTGTTCTACTTTATCTTTAATCTTTTTTCTTTTTAAATAAGCCCATAACTTTAGAAGGTGCTTTTTTAACAACTTCTGGTACCTTTAGTTTAGGTAACGTAATTTTAGGCATTTTCATTTTCGCTTTTAATTTCTCTAGCATATTATCCTTTTCTATTATTTTCTAACTCTTTCTTAATCTCAAATAATTCTTTCTTTAATATATTTATCTCTTTACAAAGGCTTCTTATTGTATCACTATTAGTTTCTCTTGATTTTACTCTAACCATATATGAGTTGTATTCTGATCTATTAGTGTTAATAATAGCTTTAGTGTCTACATCTTTAATTAGACTTTCAAATCCTTCAACTCTTAATGTATTATAATTTGCCATATTTTTATACTGCCAATGCAATACCTCTTAAATCTTTCATTACAGGTGGGTATGATGAGTTAGTACCTTTCATAACAACTTTTAATTGGAATGTAGTGAACTCATTTAAACCATCTGCACTATATTTGTATTCTCTAAACGTATCATCATCTTCAGCAGGTGTAACAGTTGTATCTTCTAAACCTGTATCATTAAATGCTGTCCAACTTATATCGTCAATATTTCTTGCTTCTTCCGAAGAAGATAATCTATAATAAACGAGGACACTAGAAGTTGCTCTAACGTTTGAAGTCATTCTAACATCTAAAGCAGTTGATAAGTTTTCTAAAACAATTGGTTTAGTAACATAAACTCCTGCTGTTGATGTACCACTAGCTTCCGTATCTGCTACATAATTTGGTGTGTTAAAGCTAGTTGCTGAATTTAATCTATTCTGAATTGTATATGCACTTACTCTTGCCATATCTAATACTGGAGATAGTTTAGTATTTGTTGTTGTAAACGTTAAGTTAACGAATAAAGATTTATTACCTGACATTTCATTAGTTTCGTTTACAGAACTTGCAACCATATTAGGTGCATTAAAGTAAATGTTATCACCAGCAATAGTTGGTATTGCTTCAGTTGATGTTGTTAAACTAAACTCTGACTCATTACCATGAATTGATCTTCCAGTTGTAGGTCTAATTGAATATGTTATATTTGTTCCTGGAACTGTTGCTGTAGCTAAATTTAAATTTAGTATATCATATGATCTATTTTGTGTAGCAGTGATAGTAGATCCCCCTATATCTCCTGTCGCTGTTGCTGTTCCTGAAGTAGTAACATCGTAACTATCTAAAGTTACATTAGAAATACTTGTATATGTTCCATTAATATCTGAATGGACAATACCATTGTAAGTTGCTGATGGAACACCTGCAATTGTAACGTTGTTTGCTGTACCATGCATACCGTGACTAGGATGTGAAATTCTAATTACACTAGACGTATCAGTTGTTCTAATTGCATTTGTTGTTAATGTTCTTGTAGGTAAAACGTCATTACATAGAGTAACCGTACCTGTTACGTTTTCAAATTCCGCTCTCTTTATTTTAAACTTAATGTCCTCGTTTTGTTCAGCCGTCCAAGTTGAACCATTTTGTGATTTGAATAGAACACCAGCATAAGGCTGTTGAGAAATTGTTCTATCTGAATTTATTACTTTTTCACCTAATCTACCAACATAACAATTGTAATTGTTGGTCATTGCCATAACAACAAAACAGTATTCTGTATTTTCTTGTAAGTAAACTGGTGAGTCAAAAGTAAATGTTGTAGCCGTTGTTGCGTCTGTACTTGTATTTACTGAACTTGGATTTAAAGTTTTTTCACTGAAAGGAACTATTCTCTTTCCAGGATATCCGTTTACTACTTCTCTAATTTGTATTGTTACCGGAATATTAGTATCTTTTGAACTAAAATATAAATCTACTGAAGTTGCAAATACACCACCTACGTCATCAATCATAAATGTTTGTGCTAATGGGTCATGCCAACCTATTGTTGTTTCGGTAATTCTTGTTCTTGTTTGTGTTCCTCTACTAACTGTTTCAACAGTACTTTCTCTAACAGTTTGAGCTTCTCTTGTAGAAATAATTGTTTCTTGTATTGTATCTAAAGCACCTTTAGCAACATAATCAGCCTCTGCTGAAGTTTGAACTGCCGTACTTAAATTGTTTGTAACTGAACTTGTTAATCTGAATACTCTTTGACCTGTTCTCCATCTTGGATTACTATTCACTTTTGGATCAGGTATTGAAAATGTTCCTGTAACCATTCCATTAATATTTGTAACCAAATTGCCACCTAACGAACCACCGTTTGGTGTAATATAACTTGCTATGTCAATGTTATCAAAGAAAGGATAAACTCTTGTTTCAGGTTTCATTCTAGTTGCTATAAATGTTAATGTTCTACTTCTTATAAATGGAACAAAACCAACACTAACAACTCTATCGCCTATTGATGTTCTTATTACTTGTGGTACTATTCTTGATCTTATACCTGTTCTTGTTGCTGATAATTGACCTTGTTCAGTAATTGATGTACGTTGGTTTATTGCTCTACCACGTCTAACTCTTCCTAAATTTTGTCTTGATACTTCTTGTGGTGTTCCTGACCAGAACTCTTGCCAATCATTCCATACAGTACCTATTGCTACACTTGTTAAATTTGTATTACCTAAACCTAGTATTAACGTATCAAAACTACCTGTTCTATTAATTACCAATTCTGGTATTCTTTCAGTTTCTTTCCATTCATCACTTGGTGGAGTTAATTGAACATTACCTGCCCATGAGAATACATCAAATGGGTTTACGTTAACAAATTTACTTGCAAAAGGTTGATCTATTAAAGTTGTTTCACTGTAAGGCAAAGTCATACAATCACCTGTTTTTGCATACTTAGCGTCTGTTCTATCTAAAGCAGTTATTGAAGTACCGTCATCATCAGCTTCTATTAACTGTACGGCATCCTCATGGAACATAGGTCTCATTTCACCTCTTGCCATATCCATAGATATTTTGTAATCTAAATTTCCTACGTCACCAACGCTATGACCTGTAAAGTTATCTACTAAAAATCCATTTTTAAATCTGTCAAAACCTTCGGCGTCTTGTATTTGTAAATTTGCTGCTTGTATTTCTAAAAGAGATAATTGAGTATAATATTCTGTATTTTCAAGTCTGTTTTCTAATCTACCAATGTCTCTCATTGTATATCTCTTATTATCTACTTTAGTAATATCAATAGTGTCTGTAGTTAAAGTGTAAGCAGGTATATCTAAAGTGTATAAATGCATTGCACCATCTAAATTTTTAGGCGATTGTGGTATTAAAGCACTTGCACCTCTAGCTACTTGAAACTTACCATCTTTGTCTACAAAAATTTTATCTATTCTTGATAAGTAATATTCTAAATCTGAAGATATATCAGAACCAAATTTAGCAACATCTACAGTTGAAGCACCAGCACCGTTATAATATCTATCTTGTTCCCCTTTATTAATTGTAGAGTTATCGTCAACTCTAGGTCTAAAATCTAAACAATCTCTTAACTCATAAGTGTCTCCAGTTGTATCCGAAGTATGAGAAGGAATATCTGCATAATCAACAGCACCTGAATAACTATCAACAGTAAATACTTCACCTGAACCATGAGAAAAGTAATCTACATCAACTTTTATAGAACCTGTTGGTTCAACAGCACCTTTTTTTAAGTGTACTCTGCCTTGGTCATAGAAGTTATCTCTTTGACCATTGTCTAAAGTGAATCTATCTGAAATATCTATTTCTCCTGAACCTGTGTAAGTACCAAAAGCAGTTGCCATTTTAACAGAATTTAATTTGTAAATATCACTTCTACCTAATCTCACACCACCTTGTTTAGTAATATCTGCTAAACTAGTAGCACGTTTTGTATAATTTAAAACTAAAGTTTTTGTTTTTTCTTCTACAACTGATCTAACAATAGTAGCTAAAACTTTGATTTTATGTCCTGCATAATTAGCACCAAAATCTAAAATTATTGATTTACCTACTGGCGAACCAGTTAATGAAAATATTACATCACCTTCATGGTTATTTCCAGTTAAACTTAAAAAATCTCCTGTCGTACCTGTGCTACCTGAACCTGTTGACATTATTGAAACAGAAAAATCATATTCACCCATAGAAGGGAATACTTCGTTTGTACCTGCTGAAAGAGTTGCGTCTCCATTTGATCCTAATGTTGCTGTAAAGTGTCTTCTAACTTTAAAGTTTGTATCACTAGCACCAGAGTTAACAGTTGTTTTTAATGTCTTAACATTTTCATAAGGTAATTTGAATATTGAAATATTTTTACCTGAATCTTTAAATGTTGCTCTGTTTCTATTTGCACTTGTTTTAGTTGAAACATCTGAACCACCAACTGCACTAGATATTTCTAAAGAAGTATTTGAAATAATAGCTTCAATAATTCTTGTTAGTGAAGTACCTGCGTCTGTAGTAAATGTGATTGAATCACCTACTCTTAATTCTGTATTAAATTTTGTACCAAAACCTGTAATTGCATTGCCACTGTTTGCAACTGATATTGTACCTGTAATCTGTAAACTTTCTCCGTATGTAGAATCTATAAGAGTATCTGCTGTAAATGCCGGAGTACCAGCCATACCAATTTGTTTTGTAGATGAGAAATCATATGAAGTAACACCTTTAAATCCTCTAGCGTCTGCTTGAATAGTAGCAGTGTTTGATGAAATACCACCTGTTATAGTTTCTCCAGCTGTAAATGTTCCGTTTACACTAGATAAAATAACAACTGATTGATCTGCCGTACCACCACTTGTATATGAAGTAAAACCAGAACCGTTTACATCTAATTCAAAATTTGAACTAGTTGGATTTTTTACTGTATATATGTTACCATTTAATTCTGTCATACCAACAACACCATTGATTGTCACTTGTTGACCATCTTTTAAAGTGTTTGTAGAAGTTATTACAACAGGATTAGCTGCTGTTGCAGCTGTTATTGAATGTTGATTATTTGTTGATATACTTTCAAATGTACCTTTAGCACCTGAAGTACCACCTGTAATTTCTTCTCCATTTGTAAATGCTTGATTTTTTGCAACGTTGATATGAGTAAACATAACAACATCAAATAGATAATGTTTGAAAACTGCACTTGTTAATGATGAACTTGCAAATATATTTGATGTAGCTGTACCTGAAGCATATTCAAATCCTTTAGACTTAGCACGACCTATTATAGGTATATTAGAACCTAATCCTGTATTTTCTGTTCCTCTTGCTGATGTTGCTGTATTATATAAACCAACTTTTTTAAAAGCTTCAACATCACCTGAAACAAATCCAATATCTGGAGAACCATATACGTTATTAACATACACATAGTTTCCTACATCAAATCTAGTATTAGAATTGTTTTGTGTATCAAAATCTCTTGCCTTATCTATATCTGCAAATCTTGTTCCAATAGTACTTATTTCAAAACCTTTAACGTATGCTTTACCTGGTGCTAAACCAGCAGCAATTTTAGTTTCTAATCCACCATCAGCTGAAGTGTAAATACCTCTATTATCTCCTGATAGTAAATGTTCTCTTAAATCTAAATCAAAATCTTTTATTGAATAATCACCTGATTCGTCAAATGTTCGTCTTGCTAATGTTTCTTCTAATATTGCATAATCAGTTGTTCTAACTTGGTTTTGAATAATACCATTTTTTAATCTTAATAACTCTACAAAGTTTGAATCGTCTGTAGCAGTTAAAGATTTTTTAGTTAATGTTAAATCTATTTTAAATCTATGAGCACCTGGAGCATTTGTATTTGAAACTCCTTGAGCATTATCATTTAAAGTTGTATCATCGTTTTGAGTTATAAAACTTTCTGTTATTATTAATCCTACTCTATAAGAAGGAGTGTTTGAATATTTTTCCAGTACTAAATTTTGTTTACTTACTTGAACATGAAATCCATTAATGTAATAAACACCTTCATTAACAGCGGCCATACTACCATCTGCTGTGGTATTAACTACTGCTGAAACTATTGTTGCTGTTGATTGTAAAGTTGTATTTGCTGATATAGTTTCTCCATCTGTAAATGCTGATGAAGTATTATTTGTACCTGAATTTATATATTTAACAAGTAAAGTGTTTGGATCTGATCCATCTGTTGCTACAGTTTTAACAACTCTTGCTTTTAAACCTGAAGAAGCACCTGTTAAAGTTAAACCAACGAAATCTGTTAATACAACACCAACTGAAGCTGAATCTGTAAATGAAGTTAACTTAACAGCACCTACTATTAAGTCATAAGAAATATCGCCAGGTATAACCATAGCGCCTTGTTCAAAGACGTGATCTGATAATCTCTCAATCTGATTTTGTAAAATTGATTGTGATTGTGTTAACTCTCTACCTTGTACAGCAAATGCTGGTCTATAAAGAACTCTATGAAACTTTTTAGTTTCAGTAAAGTCATCGTAGTAAGGCGAAAGATTAAAGTCAGTTGGACTTGGCATTTAATTCTCCCTAAAATTCAATAACTAGTTTGATATTTTCTGTTTGGTCTGTTGCTCTTTGAATCGGAGCTCTATTTTCTACGTATAAAATATCACCAGTATCGTGGTCTATTTCAGAAGCAGAATAACCACCTGAAAATACAACGTTATTAATTGTACTTGTAACACTTGTTTCCGGTGTACCTGTTGCTGATGAAGTTTGTCCTGTTATAACTTCGGTACTAGAAAATGCTGTTAAATTACCTGATGAGTCTACACCGGCGTCATTGTGTCTTGATTGCATATAATATAAAATTCTATTTGTTGCGTCCCATTCTACAACTTTACCAACAGCACCTGTAGTTGCTTGATTCAATTCTTCATCTACTACAAAAGTACCTGGAGTTGGAGTTGAGTTAATTCTAACTGCTTTAGTACCTCTTAATGTTGAAGCTATAGCGGTTGAACCACCAGCTGCTGGGTCTCTTATTAAAGTAATTTTTCTGAAATCATTACCAGCATGGAAATCTCCAGAGTTTGCTGATTCTGTTCCTTCTAAATTTATATTTAGCATTACAAAAAAACCACCTAATTCTTCTACTGCATTAAATCCATTACCACCATTTGGTGAGATAATAACATCTAATTCAGCACCTGTTAAACCTGTTGCACCAGCGGCTACAATTTCTGTATTTGAAACTGTACCAAAAGTGTAACCTGATCCAACGTTAGTCATAGTTACCGAAGTAATAATACCACCTGCAACTACAACATTAGCTGTTGCACTTGATCCGTCACCTTTAATAGTAACTGAATGTGTACCGTTTGCTCCACCTGAACCACTTGCTTTAATTTTTATACAATCAATTGATCCGTCTATAGCAGCTGCACTAACAGTTGAGTTAGTTGATACTCCCATAAAGTCTGTTGATAAAAAATTTGATTGTTGAGAAGCTGACATAGTGAACATGTATTTCCATTTATATCCGTCAGCAGTTGTTATGACACTTGTTGATGTACCAGATGGCTCAGTAGTTGAAGCTGTTGTACCATCGTTGTCTATGCACTTATAAACATTTCTGTCTGTAGTTAATACATAGAAATTAGCGTCATGTAAAATTGTTGCACCACTATTAGCAGTAATTCTTGTAGATGTACTACCTGTTAAGTATTCGCCATAGTCGTGTCTGTAAATATCGTATGTTGTTCCTGTTGCCCAATTTCTTCTTGGTATTGCAAAAGAAATATCTGAAGTTGTAATTTTCTTAGCTGCTAATAAATCATCGTAGGTATTGAACTCTGCAACAACACTGTCGCCTGGAGTTATTGGAGCTGCGTCTGTTCCTTCGTAATCTGTACGAGAATCAGCTCTTGTTAAAGTACCCCAAGGTTGAGGTCTTCCAAGTCCTAGGTAGTAAATGTTTGGCGAAGCTTCCGTGAAAGATTCGTGAAACTGTTCACTATTATTAATTCTGAATTTTGTTGTTATAATCGCTGGCATTATGATGTTGTTCCTATAATTGTTTTTTGTGTAACGCCACTAGAATTTTTTACTAGTAGAGTTGACGCATTAGATAAGTTAGCCATAGTGATAGAACCACCAGTTATACTAACTGCATTGGCATTTTGACCAGCCATAGTACCTATTGTACCTAAAGCAAAATTGACAAATTGACTACCATTCCATTGCAAAATGTCGCCACTTGCAATACTTGACAAAACAACATCGTTCATTTCAGTTAATTCATCATTTGCTGTAACACTTGAATCAACGTATTGTTTTGTTGCAATACCTAAATTTTTTGTTGGGTTACCGAATACTACTACCTCGCCTGTACTATCTCCTTCTAACCAAGTTGTAGTTGTCGTACCATCCCAACCTGCAATTATCATTGCTCTAGTTTCACTGGCAGTATTACCAGAAGCATTTCCTATAATGACATTACCTGATCCAGTTTCTATAGTTTGACCTGCACCATGACCTACAAAAGTGTTGAGTTGTCCTGTATTTATTCTTAAACCTGCGTCTGAACCTATAACAGTATTTTTTTCTCCTGTTGCGTCTTTACCTGCTGAGTGACCTACAGCTGTACTTTTTCCTGAAGATGTGACTGATTCTAAAGCTGCAAACCCCACGGCAACGTTATCGTCTCCTGAAGTAATTGCTCTTAAAGATGTTTTACCAACGGCAACGTTTTCTTGTGCTGAACTCAAAGTACCTGTCACCGAGTGACCGATAATTATAGAGTTTGAAAAGTTTGTTCCCTCTTGTTTACCTGTAATAATACCAGTACTTAAAGTTGTACCGTTTCCTAAAGAAGTATAAATTTCGGTAAAGTTATCGTTGATTAAAATACCACCGTCTCTAATAGTAGAACCTGTACCGTCATTTGGAGCTGAGCCGATGTTTATTGTTTGTTTTGCCATTTGTACCTTTATTTATAGTTATATTTATACGTTCATTGTGTCACTATTTACAATTTTATTTTATTATATGTCTGTTTGGTCAAATTTATCAGTATTACTATCCCATTTATTTATACCACCACTAAACGATTCATCTCCTGCCCAATACCTATCGTATTGGTCCCATGTTTCATTTCTGCTATCAAATGTATTAGTATTACCACTAAACGATTTTTCTCCTGGGAATGTAATATCTGCTGGAAAAGTGAAGTTGGTCTTTAACATAAAACCATTATCATCTTCATTTACATTAGTACCACTTATCATATTAAGTAGAGCTGTTGTACCATCTAAACTTGATCTAGTACCAATAACCTTTAATTCGTTTAATCTATCAAAAGTAATACCAGTTGTACCATTAATACCAGTTGATCTATTACCTGTAACACCGTATGCTGTATTAGCCCACTTGTTTATTGAAGCAAATCTAGGACCACAATATGCAAATCCTTGATTTATATTTTTGTTCGTTCCAACTTTTCTTCTTAATCTTAAATTTAATTTAACACCTATAGGCGCTCTTGTTAAAGTCACAGCTCTAGTTGTAGAAGGAAAATATGGATTTATTACTTCTGTAGAAGCAATCCATGGATCTTCTCTTAAACTTGTTCCATCATCTATTGTTCCTAATCTTCTACCAAATACAGTAGAAAATATTAATTTCATCATTGAAATTATTGGTTCGCCAATTGTACCAGTGTTAAGAGCTTCTGCTATGCTAACTTGCATATTAATTCTACTCTCTAAATCAACTTGACCTGTAAAATAAAAACCTGCTGTATGCATTGTTTTTTTAAATGCGTCTCTCCATAAATTAATTGAGTTACCTACTTTTAATACATAAGAATAATCTTGATAGTATTTACTATCTTGGACTTTCATAGTATTTTCAGAAAGGTATCCTTTTTCATTTAAGAAAGTACCATCTGTATCTACTACAGCAGCGACATCTACATTTATTGTAGTTAAATCTAAATATTTTAAAGTACCATCACCTCCTCCAGTTGATACTGTTTCATTTAATTGAAAAGTACCTGATACATTTTTTAATTTTAATATATTTCTATCTGAATCCCAATCTGTTATTAATCCTGTTGCACCTGAAGAAGCACCTGTTAAAGTTAATCCGGTTCCAAAACTTCCTGTAACACCTATCAAAAATAAATTATTTACAAAAGATAATGTTGGAGGTGTAGGAGAATTTTGATATTTAATACCTAAATTTGTTGTTGTTATTCCTAAAACTTTTCCTACTTCTGTACCATAAGATAATAAGTTTGCATTTGCACCAGCTGAAGATGTTACCGTAACTGTTGGTAAAGTTTTATATCCGTCACCACCATTATATAAGTAAACGTCTGTAATATCTCCTGTACCTGTATCTGATTCAAAAACAATTTTATCTCCTGTAAGATGATCTCCTGAAGTTGTCTGATCTTCTAATACTACATGATCTGTATCTTCATGTGCTACAGCACCATTAACAACAGTAACTACACCTTTAGCACCTGATCCAAATGTTCCTGTATTTACAAAACTTAATTCATCTCCAATTTCATAACCAGAACCCCCGGCGTCAACAATAACTTCCGTTAATTTACCAGAACCAACATCACTAACTTGAAAAGCAGCTTGTTCTCCACCACCTGTGACTGTTATAATATCGTCTGTAGTATATAAATTACCGTCATTAGTAATTGTTTTTGTTCCTGGTATTCCTGAAATATTTGCTAAAATATAATAATCGTCTGTATCAGTTGCTGTACCTTGTATTTCTTCATCTACTTGAAAAGTACCTATGATAGTATCTTTGTTTATAGTAACTTCAGAAACTTCACTAGCACCAATATGAAATTTAGTAACATGTTCTATTATTGCTGTTGCTTTAGAAGTATTACCTGTAATTTTTCTTCCAACTAAAGATGAAGTATTACCTTGTGTAGCTATTACTCTTAAAACTGTTTTAGTATCCCATTTACCGTCAGATACTTTCATCAAGTTTTCTCTAGGATAAAATGTTTCAGAGCTATCGTTAAATAATATTCTAAAAAATAATTCGTGACCTTTTTGTGTGCCTTTTAGTTTATATAACGATTTAATATTTTTTATTAAATTTCTTTTGTTTAATCCTGAAGCTAAATTTTCTGGTATAGTTTGAAAGAACTCGTCCCTAAAACTATCTAAAAAATTTGAAATAACTTTATCAGGATCCCTAAAGTTTGTTAATTGTTGAATTGTATTAACTGGATTAGGTCTATATAAATTAACAACAGCTGACGCATTAGAAATTGTACCAACAACTATTTCACCAATTATAAATTTATCTTGTGATGATATGAATAATCTATTATTATCTAAATCTTCCGTTAATACTGTAGCTGTTGCTTTAGAAGTTTGTCCTGTTATAGTTTCTTTAAATGTAAATTTACCATATGTACTATCTTCTAATATAATTTTATCATCTAAATCTAATTGTGTATGTTCAGCACCAAGTGATCCACCATCTAATACTAAATTGTTAGCAACGCCTGTTTGATTTTCTAAAGTTATTCCGTCTGTAGTTTGAATAGAAGTTACCTGTAATTCGGCAGCCTCCATAAATTGAAAATAAGTTTTTAAGAACTCTACAAATTTTGGGTGATCGTCAACTACGAAATCCGGTAGTTGAGTCGGTATTAAGTTGGAAATTTTATTATCAAATTTCGCCATTGTTTATTAATGACTTGTTGTAGTTGTATAGCCTACGCCAGCTTCAGATGAACCACCTACAAAAGTATCTTCCTCTACAGTTATGTTTGAATTTGAAACATCTATCTCTACAACTTGGTTTCTAACTGGAACTATATCATTTGATTTTGGCGTAGCTGTTAATTCAATAACATTAGAAACAACACCTCTAATATTTAATATTGAAGCTACGTTTAATGAATTTAAAGTTACCTGACCTGTTTCATAATTAATAGTACCTTGTGTTGAGTTAGCATATGTTTTAACACCACTTACTAGATAATATCTTCTAACATTACCTTTACTATCATCATCTAAAAACATTTCATTATTACTACCTGAAACTTTAAATCCTGTTGATGTTAAAACTGATGGATGACTATCATGTGGATCCCATATTGAATTTCTAAAATATATATCATATTTTGTTGAAGACGATATAGTTGGTGTAAAATTTTTTCTCATTTTAATAGTTGTTATATTTGATAAAATACTTGTATCAACATCATCTATTAAACCTGTTAATTTAGAAAATCTGAATACACCATCAAATTTTTGTAAAGTAGAACTATTATAATTTGTAATAGCTGTAATTATTTCTGATTTTAATGTATCATCGGATTTACTAGTACCTTTTTTATCGTACTTAGCAGTAGTAGTTAATAAAATTGATGTTATTTCTGGATCAATAATTTCTGGTCTAACAGCCGCTACATTATAAGGTATTAAATCTTTTACAATAGAAGCTTTTGTTGCCTCGGTTAAAGTTGAACCTGAAGCTGCTTTTATAGAAATTTTTACTACACCATAAACTGGTGTTTCATCATCTTCTCCACCCCATGCACTAACTGATAATGTATTAGGATAAATTGATCTTACTATTGTTTCGTAATCTGTTGCTGTGACAGCTCTATCTTGTGCTGTATATTGTAGAGGTGCATTAAATCTAATAGACTCTTTTTCTTCTTCGTCTGATCCGCCTTGAGCATTTGATTTAGTAGTTATAGTTACATTTGAAAATGCTCCAATACTGGAACCTAATTCAAATTTACTAGCGCCATTAGCTTCTTCTTGATTTGTAACAATATATTCTAAAATAACTATGTTACCATCTTCTAATTTATTTCCTATAACACCATCACCAAAGTAAACTTCAAATTTACCTGTATCTGTTTCTTGTAAGAAGTAAATTTTAGATGTATTATTTAAATTTCTTAAACCTGTAGCTAATGTGTAAGTATTTAATGTTGAATCTGATACAGAGTTTTGAATTGTTACTTTTAAAGTAGAAGTATCAGCGTCTATATTTCTTATCATAAATCTTTGATCTGAATCAGAGCTATCAACTGTATATTTGAAAGTAACTAAAGTACCTTCGTATAATTTAACATTTGAAAACTTATAAACACCGTTTAAAGGTGTGATTGTAATATCTTCGTTAGTAAGAAAGTTATATCCTGTTCCATCTACTGTAGTTGTAAACGTTGTTCCTTTATTCATTAATATACTTGAGCCTGAAGCGTTGTTAACTAAAATATCAATTTCAGCCATTGGCGCTCTAACAGATGATGGAGTATAACCGATTGCTTTTGCTAATGATACTATATTTTTTCTTATGTCAGCAGAATCTAAATAAGATTCATTTACAAACATATTGGCATTGAAACCAAGATAGTGTGTATTGTAAGCTAACGTATCTAAAAGAACGGCAAAGCCTGATCCTTCAAAATTATAGTCTGAAAATTCTGGTTGATTTTGTAAAAATGTTTTTAAGTTTGCTTTGACGTTATCAAAATCAAAATCTGATACTACGAGTTTATTACTTGCCATTATCTTAATCTTTCTAAAAATGTTTCTATTGTTACCGGCTCTGTTGTACCTATAACATAAAACATTATTGTTAAGTGATAACTATTTCTATCAAGGTCTGGTCTAGCTAAAATTTGTACTAATTTAATTCTAGGCTCAAAATTATCAAGAACTTCGTTAACCTTTCTTTGTAAATTAAGCGCTGTAAGAGGTGTCATTGGTTCAAATAACATACTTCTAACATCACTGCCAATTTCTGGATGAAAAGGTCTCTCAAAGTGAGAAGTTTGTATTAAATTTCTAACACTTCGTTTAACAGCCTCTACATCGGTCAATTTGTTTACATCATTAGTAACAGGATTACGACCAAAATTCAAATCCAAGTCTTTATAGATTCTATTTGCTCTTTTGCTATTGTTTGTATTGCTACTATCAAAGTTTGGCATGCTTATATTTATACGACAATTGGTAATTAACCGCTAAAAACATTTGATGATCCTGCAGTCATAGCTCCTGCGTCTGTACTATCGCCAATTCTTGCTACTGCTAAGCTATGTACTCTAACAGTTGAAGAGCCAACGTTAACAACTTTAACATGATTCGGGCAAGGAGGTATTGGAGGCGCTGGGTGAGGTACAGTTGGATCGGTAACTCTAGCAATTAGAATACTATTTGCTCTACAAGTACCTTGTCCTGGTGTATCAAGTATAGTTGAACCTACACAAGCATGTCCTGTACTTAAAGCGTCGCCTTTTCTACTAACTGCTGGCATTATCTTCCTATTTTGTCTTTTCTACCTAATGGTAATATTTGCCATTTGGTCATTTCCAGACCTTTTTTACTTACCCATTCAACGTATACCATTTTTTGTTTAACTTGATTTTGAAAAGATTTAACTGCTTTCTTAAATGAAGTTGATTCTATTATTTTTTCGCCTTTTTCATCATCTATAAATTTAAATTCTCGCATTTTACTCATCATTTTCCTCTATTTCTATATTTTCTTCAATTCTATTATATTGACAAACGACAATTTCGTAAATTCTGCCATTTTCGTCTATTTCCGTTCTTTTTAGAACATCTTCGTGAGATTTATTTCCACAATTCATACAATAAATCATAATATTATTTAGGTTTAAAAATTACAGCGAATATGAGTATAAAGATCATTTCCGGATAAATTTTTTGCATATTTTTTTACTGATTCTGTATCAAAATCAAAAAATCTGCAATTTTCAACATTTTTTGAGCAAGAAACTAGAACAAAAAGCGAACAGGCTAAAAAAAGCGCCATTTTACGTATATTTTTTGTATTTTTGAGCATTTTTTTGTTGACTTTTCTATATTTATCTGGTATAGTGGACCAATAAATGAAAATAATAAAGGAAAACACTATGAATACTTTTTTTAGTATTACAACTATACTTTCTGCTATAATGGCAGTTGGTTTCATTGAAGATTGTGGTGGTCATTGTTTAGGAAACGATAACTGGCCAATGTTCTTTGTAATGTTTGGAATTATGTTAATTTCAGGCATATTAACATTATACACTATGGAGGGAAATAATGACAATTGTTAATTTAAAAGCAACTTCTTTAGATGAAGGAGTTAAAAATATGATGAATGGTGCCAAGGCAGATTATGTTTCTTGGACTACCGACAAAAATGGTAACGTTTCTGACTACTCAAAAGAAGAAATCGCAAATTGGGATAATAAAACAACAGTAAAAAAAGGTCAAAAGTACATTAAGATCGTACATGACAGAGGTGTTTTTGCATTTATCGTAATAAATGATTTTAAACACTTTAAAAAAGGCGATATATTAAAAGCGGCTGGTTATAATGCACCTGCTTTAAATTCTCCTAGAGGAAATGTACTAAATGGCAATTACCATATCAAATGGACTGGTCCTTTGTATATGGATTCACAAAGAAGATTAAGAGGATAATATGAATAGACGTGATAGAGTTTTTAGAAATATAGTAAACCCATTATTACTTAAACATATGTTAGACCCATTTAAATATCAAGGGTCTTGTATAGCTGCTGGTATACCAATTAAGTATTTAAAATACTTTAAAGAAATTACTAGAGCTAAAAACGCCAAGAAAGTTAGATATAGATATAGAGGTTGTTCAAAACCAAATTACAAAAGACCTCAATCTTTTTGTCATATTTTTGGTGCTGATACATTTAGTTTATATTATAGAAATCCAAACAATAACTATTTTAGATATAATTAACTATCTATAATACGTTTTCTTAAATCGGTGGTGGAGAACCTATGTTCTCTTTTATTGTAAACAATCTTTATGTGTTTCTTAACACATATCTCTTTACCAGTAAAATTCTTACCTTGATATTCTTCACCTATAATTCTAACTGATATATTATACATTTGGAATATATCTTCTAAATCTTTTTCTGTTTCGTATGGTATAACTTCATCTACATATTTTATAGCATTAAGTTGTATACTTCTCTCTACCAATGTTTGTATTGGTTTTTTCTTTTCTTTTGGTCTATCTATAGTTGGATCAGTTTGTAATCCAACAATCAAGTAATCGCATTCTTCTTTAGCGTCTTTTAACATCTGTACATGACCAGCATGTAACAAATCAAAAGCACTACACGTAAATCCTACTTTCATATTTTATCCTTTTCTTGCACTCTTTGACTATTAAATCCGTACAACTTTATATAGTTTGCAAGCCATTCATGTCCTTTTTTATTTGGGTGTGTATTAGCTTTACTAATAACATAATCATAATTAACTAAATCTTTTGGAGCTATTTTATATAATGTTCTTCCATCGTCCTCCACATTTAATAACTTCATATCTGTATCTTTGTCGTGTACTCTTTCCTCGGATACGGAGTTCTTCTGCCGTTCTTCATAAGTACTATTAGCAGGATTAAAGGTAGAATTAGGTATATTATTGGCTAATCTATTTTCCACTCCCCAATTTTTATGTATTTGTACATCACCAAGAACAAAACCACCACATTCGTCAATGATAGGCCAACCAATAAAGTTTTTCATTTTATGGAAGTATGGTGATGTTTTAATTACATCACAACAACTATTATATATCTTTCTAAATGGTATACCATTATCTTTATATTCTACTTCATATAGATGATCTATAAATAAAGAAATCATTTGAAAATGTCTATATGGTATTCTATTATTTTCCATTAATGTTTGAAAGGCATACATGTATCTTAATGAATCTAATATCCAAAAATGTACATGACCGTATAAATTAGGTTTACTATCATCCCAATTTAAAGAAATTTTTTGCCAATTTGCTCTTTGACTTTTTGACCAGGCTGCAATACATAAACCAATTTCTTTTGGATCATGTGACACCACGTAATCTTGTATTGTTGAGAATATTCCTTGTTGACCAAAACCACACTTTGCTAAACAAACTAATTCCATATCTAATTTTTTTGCTAGTAGTTGTGCCCAATTAGGAAAATTCTTTATAGTAATTATATCACCATCATACCTTTGCCCTGGTACAACACCTTTTGGTGAATTTATTAAATTAACATATTCAATATCTGACCAACTACAACCACCAATTACTAATTTCTTTTTCATTTTACCTTTTACTATCCAACTGATCCTTCCATACTAACTTCTAATAGTTTATGTGCCTCTACTGCAAATTCCATAGGTAGTTTTTGAAATACATCTTTGCAAAAACCTGATATAAGCAAGTTTCTAGCGTCTTCATCTTTTAGTCCACGTTGTCTTACATAAAATAGTTGTTCTTCATCTAGTTTAGATGTAGTTGCTTCGTGATTACAATGGCTTGTTGAATTTTTATTTTCAATATATGGTACTGTATGAGCAGAACAATGGCTACCTAGTATTAATGAATCGCATTGTGTAAAGTTTTTTGAACTACTTGCATTTTTCAAAATCTTTACTAAACCTCTGTACGTATTTGATGAATGTCCTGCAGATATTCCTTTTGATATAATTATACTTTTAGTATTTTTACCCATGTGAATCATTTTAGTACCTGTGTCAGCCTGTTGTTTTCCATTTGTTAATGCAACTGAATAAAATTCTCCTACTGAATTATCACCCATTAATAAACAAGATGGATACTTCCAAGTTATAGCAGAACCAGTTTCAAATTGTGTCCAAGAGATTTTTGAATTACGTCCTTTGCACTTGCCACGTTTAGTAACAAAATTGTATATACCGCCTTTACCTGTAATAGGATCTCCTGGGTACCAGTTTTGTATTGTTGAATATTTTATTTCTGCGTCATCTAGTGCTACAAGTTCTACGTTAGCAGCGTGTAGTTGATTCTCATCCCTCATTGGTGCTGTACAACCTTCAAGGTAACTTACATAACTGCCTTTGTCTGCTATAATTAAAGTTCTTTCAAACTGTCCTGTGTTAGCCGCATTGATTCTAAAATATGTACTTAACTCCATTGGACATCTTATTCCTGGTGGCACATATACAAATGAACCATCTGTAAATACAGCAGAATTTAAAGCGGCAAATGAATGATCACTTATAGGTATAACTGATCCTAAATATTTTTTTACAAGATCAGGATGTTCTTGTACTGCGTCTGAAAATGAACAAAATATAATTCCTTTTTTTGATAATTCTTCTTTAAATGTAGTAGCAACGGATACAGAATCAAATACAGCGTCAACGGCCACTCCTGCTAGTTTGGCTCTTTCAGTTAATGGTATTCCTAATCTTTCAAAATCTTTTTTAATTTCTGGATCAACATCATCATATGATTTAGGACCTACTTTTGGTGCTGAGTAGTATGATATTGCTTGATAGTCTATAGGCTTAATATTAAGATTTGCCCAATCGGGTTGTTTTAAAATTTTCCATCTACGGTATGCTTTTAATCTAAATTCAAGTAACCATTTAGGTTCTTTTTTAATTTTTGAAATTTGTTTTATTGTGTTTTCGTTAAGGCCTGGTGGTAATGTTACTGATTCAACGTTTGTTGTAAACCCAGCATCATATTTTTTGTTAATTTTTTCTTGTAGTATGTTATCCATTTCTAATCCTTTATCATCTTACGAAATGGAATCATTGTTGAAGGATTAAAGTTATGTCGTTTATAAAATGTTTGTGCTTGTACATTTGTTTTATCTGTAAGTAAAGTAATTCGTTTACATCCTTTTTTAGTTCCATATTCTATAGCATAATCTAATAACTTTGAACCAACACCTGAATCTCTATAATCAGGAGACACAATCATATCTTCAAGTATAGCAACTCGTTCACCTAATGCTGTTGATACTGTATATAAAAGTAAAACCATTCCAATTATATCTTCATCTTTTTTTGCAACAAAAATATTACCAATATTGTTATTGTTGAGTATCATTTCTAAACCACGACTTTGTGTTTTATAATTAGGTTTAAACTCAACTTCTTTTTCAAATAGATAGTTAAGAAGAATACATAACTCTGGAATATCTTTAGTGGTTGCTATCTGTATCATTTTCAACTTTTTCATCAATATCTTTTTTCTTTTTCTTCCAAGGTTTAAGGTCTAACAAGACATAAAATATAACTCCACCACATAGACAGATAAACAAAAAACCTAATATTACTTTTAATATTGTTATCATTTTTTAAACATTTCATCTAATCTACTATAGAAACTTTCTTTACTAGAATAGCCTACTAATCTTGCAACTTCTTTTCTACCATTCCATATAATAAAAGTTGGTGTTCCTCTAATACCTTTAATTCTATTTTCGTTCATTGCCATTATAAACCAAAAAGGTTCTTCATTATGTTCTATAATAGTAAGTGGTAATTCTTTATTTTTAGAACCATATGAATAGCTAAAGTCTTCGGCGACTTGTTTAATAAATGCTTGACAAATATGACAATGCTTGTTTGAATACATTAACAAGTCTAATGCTTGTATTGTTGTAGCATAAAACATTGCTAAAAGAAATATTAATATTTTCATTATTTTTTCTCCACATGTGTTGCTTCACCTTTTTCAGTATCTATCCATTCTACCACTTGTGTATATTTTTTTGACTTAGCACATGTAGTCCTACATGCATTTGGTCCTATATTATTTGATAAGTCTTCTGCAAATTGTTTCCATTGTTTTGATTTTAATATATCTTCTATTTTATTGTTATCATCTATAACACTTGCTTTCAACATATCTTGCATTAATGGGTCGTTCATTGTATTTGGATCGTCAATTCTACAACAAGGTAGTAATACACCTTGATTAGAAACTGCTAAAGCAATTGCGTCTTTAAAACATAAAGGGTCTAACTCAATATCTCCTTTTGCTCTTAATGGTGATTTAGCTCCTAAAGAGTTATTGATTCTTCTAATATCAGCAGACCTATTAATTCCTCCAATTCTTTTTTTAATCATCTCCGTTTTTCCTATCAAAACAACCACCCCTTACACACTCCTCAATGGATTGATGTTCGCTATGGTCATTTAATGTACTTTTTGTTTTAGGCTTTAACCAATCATCATCATCTGTCCATCTTGCACTATTAATTATTATAAAATTAACATCATTATCTTTGGCCATTTTCATTGCTTGCCCAATACTCCTTTCATTATAACTGAATATAATATATTGCCATAATGGTTTTGTGGAAAGATACTTTTTACTTTCTAACATAATCTTAAATAGTTTTTCGCCATCTTGATTTTTTCTATATATTCTACTATCTTCAGGCATGCCATCTATACCAAATATCCAATTTGCTTTAGGGTTTGCTTGAAAGGCATTGATATAATGTTGCATAGGTTTTAAAGATGAAGCTACATGTACTTCAACTTTAGTACCACGTTCTTTTGTGATTTTTAATAATTCGTTTATTTTTGGGTGATGTATTGGGTCTGAATATTGACCACAAAAAGATATTCTTGTAAACCAATCCAATAATTTATTAAATTCAGGTATTGTTAAATCTCTGCCTGGTACTTTAAGGCCTTTGTATAAGTAACTTCTTTGACGACCACAACGTAAACATTCTAATGGACACCTATGAGATAGATCAATGTTTAAACGTTTATGTCTTCTATCAAAAAAGGAATTTTCCTTTATTTTGATACCGTGTTCTTTAAAACACATGTCTATCTTTTCTCTATTCGTTTCAATCATAATATAAAACTATTTAGTTAAATACTAAAAGATGTTCCACAACCACATGATGATTTAGTATTAGGGTTTTTGAATTGGAAAGAACTACCAAAGATTTCTTCTTTGTAATCCAACTCCATACCTGCGACATATATTTCAAATAGATTATCTATTACTACTAGATTGTCAACTATAATATCATCTTTAGTTGGTGTCTTTTCAAATTCGTTTGGTATAAATGACCATTCGTATTCGTGACCTGCACAGCCACCACCTTTTACTTCTAGTCTAACATAATCTACTTTATGTTTTTCTTTTAAAATATTTAAATGTGCTTTCGCACCTTCCGTTAATGTAATCATAATTTTCCTTTAGATAGGCATACCAGTTTGTTTACCTATTTTAGGCTCTTCACCTAATATACTTCTATCTTGTTCTGTAGTATTATTTAGGTAAGTTTCATATTGCTCTTTTGTTAAACAATAACATTGACCTACACTAGTAGGATATTTTTTATTATACTCTTGACTTATCACCACTGATTGTTGATAACAGTTATCATATGTTTCAAATGGTACTTCGTTGTGTATCGTCTGACAAGCAGTCCCTATACACATCATAATAACAAGAAAAAATTCTCCCATTTTTCGTTCCTCCTAGAACTATCGGAACTTAATTCCGATTTTTTTTACTTAACTCACCTTCATATTGCGCTAATAGCTTTTTACAGATACCGTACCAATAGATACCCGAGTCTCTTAGCATTTCATTGGAAGATCGTAGACGTTCCAACTTGCGTTCTAAAACATCAAGACGGACCTTTGTTAATTTCTTCGTGCCATTATGTAAATGTTCAAGAGTCATAATTATATTATCAATGTCTGTACACGTATAATTCGGTACCTTCGGTGCCTTCTTCTTAAATGCCAACAAAGCATACTTAATATCGTGATATGTTACTTTGTTATTTTTATGCTCCACTATATCTCCTTACAATTTATTTTTTTATTAATAAATCACGTCAGAAATATTAGATATAGAATGAAATAGTTGGTAAATACCAACACTTATATTTATAAAAGATTAGTGTAAAAAGTGAAAATTGTTTTTGCGATTAGTAATCAATGACCGATCAGTGTCCGGCCTATAGGGCTTTGGAGCCTTCCTTGAAACTCAACACCGTTATATATGTTTTGTAAGATTTATAGGCCTAGTGTCTAATAGAATAATAATAACAAGTTAATACTCCTAAATACTTGTATGAAATGGATGACCAACGATAAACCAAAGAGTTGTCCTGATAGTAATAATCATTTTAAATACCAGAAAGAATCTGATCCTTTATACTACCAGGAACATAACGCCTTTAATGACGAAGAAATAAAACGTATAATAGAATGTGAGAAAACCGATCCTTGGTTACTTGAAAGATTATACCACTATATGAATAAAGCTAATGATAAAGGTTGGCATTACAGTATAGATGGTGAACAAATACAATTACATAATTATAAACCAGGTAATCAATACATGTGGCATAGAGACGGAATATGTGGCCACAATAGTGTAATAAAGAACCTTGCTGATCCATTACATAATCTTACAAGAAAAATATCAATGACTATATTACTTAATGAACCATCTGAATTTACAGGTGGTAAGTTTCAAATAAAGAAACATGATATAGAAGACTTTACAATAGATATGAAAAAGGGAACTGTTATTGTATTCCCTGCTTGGTTAGGCCATAGGGTAACACCTATAGAGACCGGCGAAAGACATAGTTTGCCTGTGTTCTTTTATGGAAGACCCTTTATTTAAGACTTCAACCAAATAATAAAGAAACCTACAATGCTTGCAATCCAGGTCATCCATATATCTTCATAGATAAAGATAGTGTCTAAAGAAGTAATAATAATAGGGATAGAAATACTGTTATAATGGCCAATATCCCACAAATATAATATATCTTATTTGCCAGGCTTTTCATTGTTCCACATAATCAGTAAAGCTAATACTAATAAAAAAGGAAGACTTATCAATAATAAATTTATAGTTAAATCCATTAACATAATCATATACTATTTATGTGATAAAGTCAATGCTCCAATACGTGACGTTCCGTAGATCAACTTACAGTTGAGGCCTGCTTATCCGGCCACCGGCAATCCTGGAGGAAAAAAATAAGATAAAGGATAATGCTAATGATTGTTATTGCAAATATAGATTAAACCTGGTGGACCCAGGATCAATAGCGCTGGCATATATGAAAAATTTTATTGAGTTTAAGGATTAAGGTCTATCGTAGCCCCTCTATGTGTTACTGCGCCTGTTGTGTTAGATGTCTTTGTGCCGGCCACATCTTCTTGTTTATTACCTTCTACTAATATTGTGTAATTGCCTCCCACTTTAACATTGTAATCGCCACCTGCATTTACATTAATTCGGCCATCTTTGGTTACCATATTAATATCACCTTGATCTACTTGTATGTTTATGTTGGCGTTCTTGCCTACATGTATATCGTAATTGTTTTCTTCTTCGCCATCTTTGTTAATGAATATTTTGTGGCGGCCATTAATAGTAATATCGGAGTTTCCTTTTATATTAGTATTGTGAGTGCCGGCGATTAACTGATAATTATCGTTGGCCACTTTGGTCACCAGGTCTCCGTTGTTGGTCATTTCATAAGAAGTACCAGAAGTGTGGCGTTCATGTATTCGGTAATAATTTGTTCTTACCTCTTCGCCGTCAATAATTTCTATTGTATATGAATCATCAAACTCTTTTATATGGCCTGACTCGGATTCAAACACGTGGTTATATGGGTAAACGGCATTGTAAGTGTGAGGTGTTATTTCTTCTCCTTCTTCGGATAAAACACCAAGGCCATCGTATTGTATTTTAGGTTCTGACCAAGAAGTACTATCAGAGGCCAGTATTTCCGATCCATCGGCCGCCGTGAGTAAATCAAAATCGGCCGTTGCAATAGAAACCCAACCTTCGCCAGGTTTATTTTTATCTAAACGATTTAAAACCCTGGCCGTTAAACTGCCGTGTTCTAATTCTGTATTATGGACTGCGAGTCTATTTGTATCAGTCTCGTTAATGTTGCGAGGATATACCGACTTGTGGTAATTGTCATCATCTTCGTTATCGGCTCCGTAATCCTCAATGGCCTTATCTTCAATATCTTCCTCTGATCTCCTAATTGGGTCATTAAATCCTACGTCAGGATTGCCATAATATTTCGGTTTACCTGGCAAACTCCCACAAACGACAGGCTCCTGGTGGCCACTGTCACGGAAATATCCCCATACCCAACTGCCTTCAACTAAAAAACTCGGTGAAGTCCCAAGGCCAGAAATACCTGGACTCTGCGTAGACAACATCACTGTCGCCCACGGTAAATCGGCCGTTGTTAATAAACTTTTATTTTCTGTATGAAAACCTAAACACCTTACTCTAAGCCGGCCTGTTTTAATTGGGTCGTGCCTGTCCTCTACGACACCACAAAACCATGTAAACTCTGTATTCTTTCCTATAAATTTGGCCATTGTCTTAAATATTTTCCGATATATGTTTGTTTTTAATCTCTACACTATACGTCATTTTTACCTATTAACTTTATCCTTACGCAAATGGCCTTTATTCTTTACGTGGTCTCTATAGGCCTGCGTATTCTTATTTATTAGTGTGTTATAACCTTTCCCAATGGAATAGGCATGCGCTAGCATGACTTTAGCTATTGGCCTACCTCTGATTGCCAGTGAGTTGTGTATTCTCTGTGACCATGAAAGTGTTTTAACAAAGGCCGCCTTGAGAATAAGGTCTATGTGTCTATAAGGGTTGTTCTCTTTATTATACATTGTCATATTCATTGTTCCTTAATCTTGTCTTTAATATGTTATGGTCAAATCCTCTCGTCATGGCCTCTTATATGGCCTCCGTTAGTATATCTATCGTCAAAGCGAGCGGAGCGGTCGGAAATTTCGGAGATTCTCTAAGCCTATGAGAGTACACTTGGTGGACCTCCTTTATTTGCTTCAGTTATTATTGCGTCATCTAAATCATATTGTAATACGTTGATGGCCTCGGCGTTTTCCCTACCTGTAAAGGTATCTATTTCCTCCTCTGGATATGGAACCCTTACGGCGTCCTTCATACACGTAATCGCCATTGTGTGATTATCTTTAGTAGTATCTATTTTATGTCGTATGTTCTTAACCAGGTAGCGTCCAGACATATAGGGATCGTTATCTAAAGGGTTATCAGCACCTGCCGGTTCGTATGACGGAATCTCTAATGCAACTACATCACCAGCGGACAATCCTGTGAATCCTCTTGCTGTGAGTGCTACCTGCATTGAGGCGAAAGCCAACTTTTGTGATAATCTTTTGGCCATTGTAGTACCTTTTGGAACACCTTCAAAATCATCATGTATTTTGGTTGTTGTAGATTTCATAAATGTACGAGTCTCTGCATAATCACTAAATTGGTTACCATGATAGTTTATCACTGGCGCCATTGATTTAGTATCTGTTTTACCACCACTGCCATCATGCTCTGTATGGTGTGATTTTTCAAAGTCCAAATTGTAATCATAATCATGTATTGTATATGTTTTATCCATTAAATCGTGTGCAATAGTTCTACTTGCAAATACACCATTCCTTAAATTCTGTATTGTGTCATATTGGTTCATTATTTGAAAATTATCCACTATCTGCATTTCTTGTATGATATTGGTTACACCAGTACCACCTTTAACTGACCTTGGTTTCTTTTCAAATCGTGCAACAGCAGGTCTAGCCGCTCCATCTGTAATCGCCAACATATTTTCTAAACTTCTAAATCTATATCCTGTACTGTCTTCATAGAAAAAATAACCAGCATTATTATATCTACCTGATTCAGCTGAGTTTCCTAAACTTTGAATAAATTCAAATGGCCTTAATCCTGTTGGCACATACTTACGAGCACCTTTCGTTTCTTCTAATATTAATGTCTTATTGGATTCTATATCACGTCTGAATATATCCAGTACCATTTGATCTATAGTACCTGTCATAGATCGGTAGATTTTCTTTGTCTCGTTTGTTAATATTTCTTTAGAGGCAAAATTTAAAACATACATTTGTGTTCTTGGAGCAAGTTCTCGTCTGGCTGATATTTTATATATGTACATAGGGTGGCCGGTCACCGATGTGAAATCAAAACCTTTTGCAATACCAGGTGTATTCAGTTTAAATTCTATTCGTTCAAACCCGGTAAGAGGTAAGTGATTGGGAACATTTTGGTTATCTACCACTACTACATTACCTGATAGGCCTTTAGTAAATATATCCTCGTATATATTGATTTCTAGTACTTGTGATCTGATACTAATTTTTTTTGGATTACTACCACCTTCAGCAGATATATAAGATATTAATTGTATATCTGATAAGGAAAATTGGCCAGCTTTTGTTAATGTGTCAGCGTTTATTTGATCGTACATAATTATTCATTTATCAATTTGTCAAATTCTTCTAATAATACAGGCAAGAAACCTGGGTTTAGTAATTTGATTTTTCTTCTTTGATCTTGTATTCTTTGTTCATATTCTCTATTAGAAACTGATTGAGCACCAGACTCATTACTGTTTACCTCTATCATATGTGAATAATCGTTTGATTTGGTTGGACCACTTGATTGTACCTTTTCATAATGATGTATTGCGTCTGGATTGGAATACTTTGTGTCAACAAAGGATTCAAATGCTCTGAAATCTAAAGGCCAATCATAAAAACCATCGTGACCAGCATTTGTCATTAATATAACCCAATGATATTGAGGATCACCAAAATGTTTCATTGCTGTATCTTCAGGTCTTTCACCATTTGGTACATCATACTCTTGGTATAAACTTGCCTCGTTAATTATCTTATCTCTGATTTTAACTCGTTTGAATATATCGGTAACCTGTTTGTATGTAATATTATCGTTAGAATATTTGCCTTTTGGAAACTTTTCAAAATATGCCATATTAGAATCCCTCCGCTACAGTATGTTTAGTCATAATTTCTGTTTCACCAAACTCTAAATCCATTTTAATAATAGTTGGCGGTGCGCCTTTTTCATCTGGTATTAATGATGATACAACACCTTCGGGTGCATAATCAATATTACATGATTTTAAAACACAGCGGCTAACTCTTGGTATATATGAGTTTTCACTTTCTCTGTACATATATGTTATTTGAAATTCAGATGGTGTTATGAAATATCCTCCTTGAAGACCATTTGATTGTTCAGGTAACATATGAAATCTTAACAATTGTAAAATTTTGTGTACTTGGTCTTTCTCTGACTCATCTTTTGGTGCAAATATAAATGGAAAATTAAATGATCTAAATGGCACAGATTGGAATATCATTTCTAAATTTTGGTTCTTTGCTTGACCTAATGCTTTGTCTAATGTTTGTCTAGCATTTTCAAAACCTGGTATTATACCAATAGCCCCAAATCCAGCTGACTTCATTACTTCACCAATCAGTTGACCGCCTTTTTTACCAGCTGTTTTTATTTTATCTATCCAACCAGTTTGATTCATAACAGAACCAATAGCTTGGCCTAAATCACCTGCTAAACCTGTTTGTGTATCTTCATAACCCACACTGTAATTAAATTTCATTGACTCTGCTGGCGTATATAATATAATACTATCTGAAATATAATTATGCGTATCACCTGTTTTGGATACTAGACCAGAAGATGTTGATCTTAATCTGCTGGATTGGGATATGCCATTTCTTTTTATGTTTGCTATTCTAGTTCTACTGCCTTTGGGTTTATGGCGAGCTTCAAAACCAGATAGTGTTTTACCACCATCTAATTGTCCATTCTGAAAAGTCTGTTGTTTAAATTTGGATGATTTGTGAGATACAATATCAAATATAATATAATGGCCGGCACCTAAATTAGATGTTTCATTTGGATAGTATACTGTACCATATTGATATGGATTATTTATAGACTCCATATGTGATAATGGACCTGTTGTTCCTATCTCTAACGGCGATTTGTTTAATAGTTTGGCTGCCACTTTGGTTGTTTGACCAGATGAGGCAAAGGATAATTTACTAGCAATTGCGCCAGAAACCATGTTACCTATTTTACCTTTAACTATGTTTTTGATCTTGTTTGTCCAAGCCATATTTACTTCCTTTATATATACTGGTATATTTATAACGGATATGAAGAAATCTTTTAAAGGATTATATAAACCAGAGAACCCCAAAAAATATGTTGGTGATGTAAAGAATATAATATACCGTTCTCTTTTAGAGAGACGTATGATGGTGTATTTAGATAATAGTCACAATATAGAACATTGGGCTAGTGAAGAATTGCCTATTAGATATTATAGTCCCATTGATAATAAATGGCATAGATACTTTCCAGATTTTGTAGCAAAGACAACTAAAGGTAATAGGGTAGTAATTGAAGTTAAACCATCACGCCAATGTGTTCCACCTAAAAAACCAACTAGCAGAAAAACTAAATCTTATATGAGAGAGTCTCTTGAATATATCAGAAATAAGGCTAAATGGCAAGCCGCTACCAAATATTGTAAAACTCAAGGTGCTGAATTTAAAATTATTACTGAAAAGGATTTAACCTAATCTGTCCAACGACTATCCGAAGTATCTATTATAGTTCCATCTTTTGAATCATCTACAACACTAATATTTGCATTTGAAGCTTGACTGTTATCAGTAACTACGTTATTAAAAATGCTTGTATCAATACCTTTTTTTGCTAAATAATCGTTATTAGCTAAATTCAAAGCCTCAAATTCTGCTACAGCGTCTTTTTGCGCTTTCTTGTCTTCATAAAATTTTTTATTGCTGTTATATGCCAAAGGAACAGTAACTTCCAGTCCTTTATCAGCCTTATCCATTTCATCTTTGATTGTAGGTATTTTTCCAGCTGTTGCTGTAGACATTAAATCCATTTCTAAATCTGCTATCTTTGCCGTTAGTTTTGCTATCTTTTCAGGATCTTGGTCATCGGACCAGAAACCACTACCTGGAGCTGATTTAGATTTTTCATCTGCTAATTTATTTTGTAGTTTTTTAAGTTCATCTGATTTTGCTGCTTCACCTTCCTCATCTACTAAACCTAATTTTCTACCTAACCATGAATATTTGAACCAATCCATCAATTTTTTGAAGAATTGCCCAATTGCTTTTATCTTTGTTGCAACAAAAACAATAGCAGCAATTACCAATGCAAATTTAGCAATCAATATTAATCTAGCAAGTGAGAAAAAACCACCTATTGCTTTTAAACCTTTCCAAAGACCTTTAAATGCTTTTAAGAATATACCACCAGTTAAGAAATTAACTAGTTCTACTGAACCCTTACCTGTATCTTTCATCATATTAAAAGCTTCACCTATAGCATGAAAAGGTTCCATGAAAGCCATTTTTAATTGATCTAAAAACATAGGCAATCCTTTAGATTTTTGTCCTGTGTTGGCAGTGACGTTAAGTGTATCGCCTGAAGTATCTTTATCTTTTTTTAATTTATCTAGTTCTTTTGTATTAGCAACTATTCTATCTTTTGTTGTTTTCTTTTCTTTATTGGATAAACTATCCCCAACCTGTAATTTTTTTCTATCTCTATCTAATTCTGTTTCTATTTTTGTAATATTCTTTTCTTTTAATTTAAATATCTTTTCTTCTTGTCTTATTTGTGATCTAGTTAATACTTCAACCTCTTTGGTCTCTTTATTAACACGTGCAACAATATTTTGTTCTCTTAATTTTGTTACAGTCTCCTCTGACTCTCTGGCCTTTGTTTCTCTTTGTATCAATAAATCTGCCAACTCTGTACTGTATTCTCTTAAATCTAGACCTAACTTTTCAACCAATTTTTCTAATTTCACAATCACTCTTGTAAAACTATGAACAGGACCTTTCTTCAAATCAACTGTTAACTCATTTATCATTTTAGGTATATTGGGTAGAATAGTCTTAGCTGAGGCTGCAATTGAGCTGTTAACCTTTGCCTTTATTATCTGACCTAAACTGTCAATCGCTTGTTGTGTTTGGTCTGTACCTTGGTTTTCTACTATTGGTAATGCCATATTAGTTATTTATCTTTACCCTTATCTGATCCTGCATATAATCCGAACCAGGCAGCGCCAGCACCAACAACAACAGAAATTAATCCTGATTGTTCCATACTAGGTTGTCCTAATTCCATATACCATATTACACATTTGTATAATAATATAATATACGTTGTTATGAATATTCTAGGGAATATTCTCCAACTATCTATTGCTCTTGCTAAGTGAATCCATTTTCCATATGGGTTTACGCCTATGTCTCTGATTGAGGTATCCACATCAAGATCAACCCTAATTTTTTGTTTAGGTTCTTTTACTGCTACAGGTTCTAACTTTTTTTCTATTTTAATTTCTTTAATTTCTTTAATTTCTTCTGACATATTATTCCTCCCTTATAATATATTTAATTGGATAATCTGATTTAACAACTATCTTTTTTTCAGTTTCTACATTCCAAAAAGCAATATGGTTTGGTTTAATCTCAACAAACTTTTTAACTTGTAAAGTTTCTGACTTGCCTTCAAACCAATAAGTTAATTGTGCAGGATGTCCTACAATCCAATACCATATGTTTTTTAGTATGCTCATTATTTCTCCCTTTTTCTTTTTTCATTTTCTTCTTTAATATAATTAATTAACATCGTAACGTAAATATCACGTTCCCATGGTATCATATGTTCAATCTCGGTAATGCTATACTTATGATGTTGCATTAACGAAAAGTTTACTTCAAAAAACGCCTCTAGGCTACTATGGGTGAGGCCAATCCGAAAAAATCGTTGAGTCCTTCAAAGGTCACTTTACTTTTAACACCTGTCTTTGGATTTGTGACTTCTTGCGTATGTCTCAATCTAGGCATAGTATCAAAAAATTTTCTAATTTTATCAAAAGTACCTTGTGGCATTTTCTCAAAAAATTCTTTTAATTCTTCTTTAGTAGTATCTACTCCAGGGTACACTTTATCTCCTTCAAAAACTTCGTGTACACAACCTAACATTAAATCAAATACAGTATCGTAATCAGCGTCCTTTAACGTTTTGCTGTTTATCATTGCCATCGTAGGATATTTGAGAACAACACCCAATTGCCTAGTGTCATCAAATACTACTTTGTTTGTATGTCCATCATCTACTTGGACCTCAATCTTTGATATGTCAATTTCAATATCTGTATAAGTTTTCTTATCGTCTGGACATATAACTTGAAATTTTGATATTTCACCAACTGACTTTGCTCTTATTTGTAAGAACATATACTCAATGTCAAATGTAGGCAAATTTAAAATATCTATTTTGTTAAATGTACAAGCACCTAAAACTTGTTTGGTTGCTTCTTGTATTTGTTTTTCTTCACCAGACTCTAGAGCAATCAACATCATTTTTTCTTCTTTTACAAGAAAAGGTCTAAATTTAACTTTTGTTTCTTGCGAAGGTAATGTCAACTCATAAGTTGGTGTTTCTATTATCGGTAATGCCATAATATTATCTCCTTGTTATTATATATTTATTGGTGGTAGTTTGAACGGTGGGAACACTCTACCGCCAGTAATTCTACCTAGTGGTGCTCTACGTCTCAAATTGTTCAATACGTCTCTACCTGCTCGTCTCAATTCTGGTGGAAGTTTACCTAATAAACCTCCAAATAAACCGGACTGTTCTTTTACACTTGGTTTTCCAAATTTAGGTTGACCAAGTTCTATGTTGCCTTGTTTGTCTAAAAAGAAATTAATCCAATACATAAATTTAAATGTAACTGTAAATGTTTGTACTGTATTTGAATCATGTGAATAATCTACTTTACTAATACTTGTTGGTAAACAATCAAACAATTGTACACCATATGTTATTTCGTCTCTCTCTTGTCTAGACGCAAATGATCCTAACTGATATATTCTCATATCTGACACGTAATTTTTATAGTAATTCATATTGAAAGATTTAGTACTGAAAGCGGCACTTTGCCACATTTCAAAATATGATCTTTCTCTCATAAATTTATCTGCATAAAACGTTGCTGTAATCTCTGCTGATTTAAAATCAATTGCAACGTGTCTAGTTGGTGTATTACCATGTCTAACTTCTTTGGTAACTATTTCTCTATCAGGCATTTCAATAGCACTACAAAATGCTTGAACACGTCTACCGTTTGCTATATGTACTGCATTCATATCTTGAGCTGTAAAAAATGAATCATACGTTTCATCTGCCATAGATGAAGATACGGAACCTGCTGAACCATCTGGTCCACCACCTAAAGATTTAGGTAACATAAACTCAACATAAAATCTTGCCTTACGAGCAAAACCTTCTGCCTCATTTACCATAGCCTGCACTCTACCCATTGTAGATTCAGGATTACCACCCATATTTCGTTTTAATCTTTTATCACCTGCCACATTGTCAAGTGATCTATCTCTCGGTATACCAATTCTAATATCGTATCCGCCTATTCTTTTTCCGCCTCTTAATATCGCCATTAATATGGTCTCCCTTTTTTAAATTGTGCGATTGGTAAATATACTGCTAAAGCAGCCTCATTATAATCAACTCTTAAATATTGACTTCTAGTGTGTGCCCACAAATACTTTTTAATAGCATTCTTTGTAAGTGGTAACTTTTTAATTCTGTTATAACTGACATCAAATCTATTTTTAGCACTTATCTCTCCTGCTCCATGTATAGCATATCTTTGTAATTGTGTTAACAAAGTAAATCTTTGGTTTGGTGGTAAATAGTGAAAATTAATACCAGCAAATCCATTCTTTATTGGCTCTAGTGGTAACACTAAAGGAAAAATATCATAATATGGTAATGTCTGTTTATATTTAGGATCGTAAACAAATAAATTAAGCCTACCAACACTAGGTCTACCTATCAATTTACCTTGAGCCATTAATCTTCTTGCTGATATTCTATCGTAAATAGAACCTACAGCTTTCCTATACCATGAGGATGACTTTTGACCACCATCTGCTTTATCAACCAGATTGTCTAAAATGCTTAATGCCATTATGGGTATATTTATACAAAAAAAAGGGCTATTATTGCTAATAGCCCTTTAAAGTATGTCTAACGGAGGGAATAGTTAGTTTACTGATCGTCCTCGGCTAATTTACTAAAGTAAGATAACGTATCGTCATCATCACTAGCCGCTGGAGCAGTAGGTATTTCACTCATACTTTTCACACTACCAGCTGATTTAACGGTTGGCGGGAGCTCATCGTTATCTGCTGTTTTAGTGCTTCTTGTACCTGAAATTACCCTATTCAGTTTCTCTTTGAGTTCATCATAGGACTTAAAATTGTCAGGTGCTAAGAATGGTTTTAGAGGATATTGTGTAGACCAGATTGCTTTAATCTTGTCATCACCGTCAGCTGTTGCCGACACTGCCTCAAATTCAGATTTGTCATAGTTCCAATAACCATCAACTTTTCTGATTTTTAGTTTAAAGTTTGCACCTTTCCAAAAATCAAATGGGTTAATTGGTTTCTCATCTTCAAATGCTGGTTGCATTGCTTCTGTTATCTTATCAAAAATCTTTTTACCAAATTTAAATAAGAACACTTTACCTTCATTCTCTGGATGTTTTGGATCAGATACGCATAGAATATTTGAGAAATAAGAAAGTTTTCTTTTTCTTTTTCTAGCAATATCTTTATCACTATCAACACCAGTATTCCACAATCTTGTGTTTTCTTCGGACACAGGATCCTTTTGGCTTAATGTTGTTAATGAGTTTTCAATATACCAGCCGCCTCTATCTTGGAAGGCATGTGACCAAACTCTCTGCCAAGGTAAATCTTCTCCTTGTATAGCAGGTAAAAATCTGATTACTGCATAACCATTACCAGTTTTATCTAGTTCAGGTTTCCAAAATCTGTCGTCTTGGTATTTGTTTTTGTTTGATTGATCCTCGGAATTGAGGTTCTTTTCAAGTGCTTTAGTAAGTTTGTCAAAGCCACTTGATGATGATTTTAATGCTTCAAAATCCATATTATTTTCTCCTTTGTATATATTTTCGTATTGTTATATTTGTGTTCCCTATATTATCGGGATCATTATTATTTATAAGTCTTTTAAAGGTATTTACCAGTTTTTTTATCTCTCTTATGTGCTCTACCAGGTTTTAGTAATCTATTCTCACCCTTTGGCCACCTCATTTCAATTTTCAATAAACTTCCATCGGCTTTCAAAATTTGTATATCGTGTCCATTAGGTTCACTATTATCCCAATATCTAACATAATTGTTAATCTTAATAGTTTTAGTTGGCGTCTTTTTACTCATACCATTTATAATACTCATATTAGGTGTAATATAACATATCCTAGTTATATTGTCAATGCTCCTTTAGCCTGTTAATGTTTCCATAGTAGGATAGTCAATATAGAATACGTTTTTAAGACCTTCCCACTCTTTTATTGCTCTATCAATGGCGTCATGTCCAACATCAGCCTTTGGATTGACTTTATAAAACGTCACTCCTGGGTTGTTAATCATTAATGATTTCCATTGAGTAATCCAATTGTCTGTTGGTACTTGTTGTTGTTCTTTTAAACCATAGTATTTGGTATCTTTGTATATATTGTTTATCAAATCATCATTACTAGCCAGATCATGGCCAATTAAAAACAGTTCTAAACTAATTTTATGTTCATTATCATCGGCGTCATTATATAAGTCTGTTGCCTTTGGTTGTTTTTCTTTTAGTATTGCAATTGCACCAGCAGTAGGACCAGCAGCAAAACCCCAATCTCTTGGTTTCATTATATCGTCAATAGATTGTTCTTTACTATTCATGGTACACCAACTGACATCAACAGCAGTATGATTTACATTTTTACTTTCTTGTTTCTTATTCTGTTTTAAAATTTTAACTGCACCTGATATATTAGAACCATGCATTACAAACTCTTGGCAATCACCTCTCTCATTTGAGTTAATCAATTTTTGTTCCTTAACAATGGCCATTTCTTCGGCAGTTATTGAGGCGCCTGCATTTATAACAGACTCATATATTGGTGCTGGTAATCTTGTCCAACCTCTTAAATATGTTTCATTGTTTTGGCAATAACCACTATTGTATATTTCATGGCAAATACCTGAATCAACTGCAACTAAAACATCTGGTGTAAAATCTCTATATAAGGCATTACAACCATATGTCCTACCTTTTTCTTTTAAATTAGTTAAATTATAATTTTTTCGGCTTTCACCATTACCTATAATAAATGCACTAGACATAAACTTTTAAAATTCCTATTAATAATACCATCGCTAAACAACTATTTAAAACCATCAATGCACGGTCATGCCATAGAATACCTACCCATAACCAACCCAATGTACCTATTAAACTTACATATAAATCAACATTATGATAAGCAGTACCAGCGGCTCTAAAACAAACTGCCGATAATATTAAAATACAACTAAGCCATTTTATATACCATGAAAAATCATGTAAAGGTGTTACCTTACTTAATACTTTTTCTATTTGTTTTTGTTTAATTTCTTTTTTTTCAATTGTTAAATGTTTCTTTTTCTTTTTAACAATATCTTTCATATCTTTCCATATTCCATCATTTGTCATCTTTTTTATCTTCATTAATCACATACCACACTAGTGTTAGGATTATTATCATTACTACTATACCTGTTAACAATAGTCCAAAACCATCAGCCGCTGTCATTAAATTCCTTTCTTCATTACGTTATAAACTATTTTTTTCCAATTATAATGTTGGTCATCTGTATTAACAACAATTACTTGACCTGTTTCCATGTTCATAACTATTTGTTGACCACCAGCACCGTCCATTGCAAATATAATACTATCTTTCATACCCTTAAATGTCATATGAAACTGACCACCGTATTCGTATGTGGCCTGGTGAGAGCCTTTATTATAATCTCTTTTAAATCTACTATTTTTGGTAACTCTATTATCGTATATAGTTCTTAAATAATCACCAATACAAGTATCAGAATTAAAATCTTTAATTATAGTATTAGCTATTCTTAAATAATCTTCACTCTTAGCATAAAAAGAATATCTACTTACGCCTTTATCTACGTCTTGTTTTGACCAAGAAACTTTGACAAAGTGTACATCATCTTTTACACCAACATGATCTGTAAATATTTCTTTTAATAATTTCTCATAATTATCATAACCAACTTTGTGAATTACATAGTTGATAGCAACATGTGTTGACATTGCACTATAATTGTAAGGAGAGTTTTCCTCTTTCTTTTTTGTGCCTTTAAACCACAACATGCTCTCTGCAACAGTTCTTCTATTGATTTGTTTAGTTTTATTGTCTTTAAAAAAACCATCATTTCTAAATTTCTTTTCACCAATATAGTCTTCGTCACCTGAAGTCATATTTAAAACTTGCATTAAGTTATTATCTACATATAAAGTATTGTTAATAACAACCCAATCATTTAATTGTTTATTCAAATCAATACCATATTTACAAACAGCATGACCTGTCACATATGAAATTAAACTTTTACCCATTGAATTAGATTGAAAAAGACCCTTATTTTCTTTAACATCGTTAGTCCAATTATTTTTATTTACTTTAATCTTACCATCTTCAAAAACAATATAAGATATTAAACCAGTTTTATCGTTGTTTTCTAATTGTTTATCAACATAAGTTGTTAATTTATTTTCAACTAACTCTGTTTCTAATTTTTGATAATCATTTGAACCAGGAGCCGAAAAAGATATACCTTTAAAGTTATGTTCTTGTTGTTTGTGGTCAGCATTAGCAATATTGTTAAGACCCAACCATAGTAATACGTTGATTGTGATTATTGTTATTAGTAGTTTTTTCATAGTGTTTTATCCTTTGTTTATTGTATTATAATAACATATTCCTACTGAAAAAGCAAGCTTTTTCTGCTAGAACATTTAGCGAACAAACACGTCCTTTAATGTTAATTTACACTCTGTTTGGTTGAATTTAACGAATTTATTGAATTTTTTAAGTCTTTTTGAGAGTATAGGCCAAATAAATTTCTCTGAAATCTGTTTGTCCCAACGTTTGGCAAATCCTAGAAAATGGTCTAAAATTACCGTTGTTTGGAAAGTTATATTTTTCTTAATAAGAAGTTGTAACAACCTTGGATGCTGTCCATTATTGCAACTAAAACCAGAATCAAAAGAAAGAGACCTAGTAGAAAAGTCATCAGCAATCCGTAAGCAATCGTTTCTAAAATGGTAACTAATACCATCGGTATATTTTTTATAGTTGAGATAAACTTGTTTGCCATCTTTACTTAATAAATTACCAACCCATTGCCTGTCATCGTCTAAAAAATTAGCAACGAAGAAGTCTGTTATTTCATATTTATCATAGTGCTTACTTAACTTATGGAAGAAGTATCTATCATTACGTTTGGTAAATGTCTCTAATTTACAATTGACCTTACCACCATAATTAAAATAATCATAATTATCTGTTGTAAAATGTAATTTTATTGCCAGATAAGTTTTAAATACCTCAAATCCATCATGCATATATTTTTCTCAATTTTTATGCCTGTTTCTGTTGCAAGGTACAGGCAAACCCCGGCTACCTAAGCAGCCATACGATAACTTTCGTTGTCGTTTATAGTTTTAACAGTACGTTGTTAGCGATTTAACTCCAAATAGTTTTAGTAGCAGTCGAATCTAACTCACCCCCTTAAAGCACACACGTATGTGTTTTGAATTGGTGGAGGTGGTGGGTACTGCCCCCACGTCCTCACTAGTTATTGTCTATTCTTCAACGTCAAATTCCTTTTATACCGGTAGCGACCCTTGTTTTGGTATGTTTAATAGTTTTAAATTAATGGCCTCTACTTTTAATTTTTCTTTTATCTGTTTATTGATAAATGAGTTTACTCTACCTGGATCCAAATCTTTTAATTCACATAAATGTATAATTGCGTCCATGTAGGAAATCTTTTGTTTTCTAACTGTATTCTCAATCTCTTGTGAGAAAGTCTTTGAGTTCATCTTTATAAGTTCCATAATTATTCCCCTAAAGTAGTTCTATCAAATGTATGATACATGATACAGGTTGATTGTCCATTTGGAATATCTACTGTTGCTACTATCTGATTTTCTTTTGAATAATGAGTTACCATCATAACAGGTTGTCCACTTGGTACGGCACCTGCTCTGCCTAGACTAGCATTCTCTAATTGAAATCCTCTACGTAATATAAAAGCGTGTACGTAATCTGGCTTACCACAAATAACTGGCATGGTACTAGGTGCTAGATTAGGGTTACCTTCGTAACTCTCTGGCACTTTTACCTCTGATAGGACTATTGTACTGAAAAGTACAAATAGGAGGATTAGGTATTTCATTACATCTTTTTTTTATTAAGTTCTTCATAATATTTATAAAATCCTTGTATTGCTTTACCTAATTTTTCTTCATATGGTGCTTTTTCTTTTACAAAAGGTACCATTGAGCCATCTTCACCAGCAATTAATATTACTAGTTGATCTATTTTTTTCTTAAATAATTCTTCATACATTATTGCATAAGCACATGTTTGTAAGAAATAGTTCTCTATCCAAGATTCTTGTCTTTCTTTGTTTGCTGTCTTGAAGTCTATTACAGAAAGTTTACCATTATATTCTGCAATACAATCCACTTGACCAGCAACGGTCAACTTATGACTGTACATTATTGTTTCTAAACAATGTATGTTATTGATCTGATCTACGTATGGTTTGATTAGTCTGAACATACCTAAAGGTAACACACTTCTCTCACTTGGTGTTTCGCCTTTGATATACTGTTCAATTAATGTATGTGTAGATTTGCCTCGTCTGGCTGCTCGTCTCATTTCCCAATTAGCAACATCTTCACCAATACTATCTCGCCATTTTTGTAGTTCTTTTTTCTTTTGAATACCAAGTACTGTAGTAATTGACGGATAGTTTTTACCATCTATTTCGTAAAATCTGAATCCATCTATTTTTTTACCTTTAGTCTTTGGTAAAACGTCTTCATTTAGTTTTATAAATTTAAATTTGCTCATAATGTACCCACTTTAACATAACCAATGTAAATTGTCAAGCCTTAAACACTTCGGAAATTGCCCATTCTCTTTCTTTACACCAGAAACAGGTATTACCACAACCAGTTTCAGGTCCTATACATGAAGTTGTCATGTCTAATAGATCAACAATACCTTGGTCTTTGAATTCCTGGACAATAAATCTCTTATCAATCTCTATGAAAGGAGTAGTATGATTTATATCTGCTACTCTTTGATTTTTAGAGAAGTCTTTACCACCTTTAATACGGAATAACTCACCACCAAATGTTTTCTGAACATCTTCAGGTGGTCCTAATGATGTACCATGATATGTATGGTCAATTATACCACTTGCTTCTAATTGTTTAACAAGTGGTCTAATGTAATCTTGTTTAGCACCATTTTTACCACCATCTGTATCAAATATTGTAGATAGAGGCCACTTGATTGATACCCTTGGACATCGCTTTCTAATATATGGGATTATTTCTGGTAGACCATTTGAGTCACCTGGTGCCCACATATCATAACCATTAAATGGTTGTATCTTTATATTTAAACCTTTTTCTCTAATAGTATTAGCTAAAAGATAACATAACAAAGTACTATCAGCACCACCTGACATGGCGACACCGATAGTTTCTTCATTTAAATGTTCAAGGTTTAACTCAATTAATCCAAATTTGTTATCATATTTCATATTTTAAATTGACCTATACAATTGGTAATGGTCGTTAATTAATGCCGAGGATTCTCTTAATTTGTCTCGGTCCTGCTTTCAGCTAGGCTTATATTCTTCATAACAAGTTTTACCTGTACCACTTCTGTAAGCACGTAAAATTTGTTTTCTATTATCTTCACTCTTATAAGAACAATGTATCCACCCACTGTTAGGTTCTTCTAATTTGTGGTATTCCAAAATCATTTGGTCAAACTCCAAGTTGTCTGTTATCCACTTACATAATTCAGCGTTAGATAATCCAAAAATTTCAAAATCGGCCGCTTCCCCTTTGGCATGCTGGGAATTTTGTGATGATCCTATTGCCACACACAATTCCGGACTACGGTACCCACTTGATACTGTAACCACTTTGCTATAATGATCTCTAACTTTTTGTAATACATTCTCACATAACATTTTTAACTTATTAATCTGATCTTCGTTAGGGTTATTATTAATACCCTTACGTTCAGCTGTTTGTGAAGCTGTCAATTCTTTTAAACTAAAGTTACTACTTAATTTCATTAATTATCCTCTTGTTATTTTTAATATCTTCTCAATCTGTGCCTTGATAATTGGACCTCTGTTAGGCCAATGTATGTAAGGTTCAGTTGTTTTACTTAAATTATATAAAAAAGGCAATACTATTTTCTCTATATCTTTGAATTTAATTTTAACTGATTCATCTGATATTTCTTTTGTAATAGTATCCTTCTCTGCCACGATTTGCATAATTTCGTTCATCATAGATTTTATAGATGAAACATCGTCTTTAACTTTTGAAATTTCTAACGTTGATGATTCAATAGCCTTATTAGTTTCTGTAGTATCTACAACAGGTACGTCCTGTGTAGGCATTGATGAAACTGGAGTCACTCCCCAATTATCCGTTAGGTCAAAGCCTCTCATATAATCTGGTATATCTTTTGCCATATTATTTTGCTCCTTTTTTACTTTGTCTTGCTAGGTGTTTTTTGATTACTTTCTTTGTTGCTATATCTTTCGCCGATCTTTTTCCATATCTATTTGCTAATTCACTTCCTGGGTGGGCTTCTGCTATACGTGATAGATTATCTTTCCAACCACTATCGTTCTTCATATTAACACCTAAAACACCACCAACTATATTTATGGGTTGTGGTACTTGTGTTATATGCTTATTTTTCTTCATATAAATCTCCATTTCTGCAATGGACATCATTTCTGTAAATTCTTTTTTATTTCTTTTATTTCTAAACGTGTAAATTGGCATTAGCAATCCTTATAATTCTGTTTATTAATTCACCTAATCCATTTTGTCTTTGCATAGTAAGTAATTCTCTTATGCCTAATGGAACAAAACTATCTACTGTAAGATTGGCAACTTCTTCTACTGGTTGTCCATTAACTATTTCAGTTACCACTTTGGCAGTACCTCTAGTTATGTGTGCCTCACCATCTATTTGATACATCATACTATTATCTTCTCTCTTTCCACCAATAATCCATAATTTACTAGCACAACCATGTATTCTATTTTCTTCTGTCTTAACAACTTCTGGTAATGCCTCTACGTCTTTTGCTCTATCTACCAAATATTGTATTCTGTCAATTCCTGTTAATGTCTTTAGATTATCACCAGCTTCTTTAATTCTTTCAGTTATCATTATTCTTTAAATCTTCACACTTGCTACTGTCACCTAAACAATCAAAAAATTTCTCCATTGCAGTCAGTTCAGGTTCCTCTTTATAAAAATCTGGACATCCATCGTCTGTACAATAGTGTTTATTTTTTGTACTACAACCACTTAATAACACAACTGTAATTGTTAATAACATTAAGAATAAAGTTATATTTCTAAGCATAAAATCCTTTAATAACTAATGACATACCAAATTATTCCTTCATCTTTTAAAAATTGTTCTATTTCTGGCCATTGACTTGCTGGAAAATCATGTACCAACGTATTCTCTCCTACATCTTTGTAAATCACTAACCTCATATATCATGCTACTAATCTGCCCAAAAATTTAAATATATCAACCAAGGTACTAATATTGGATATACCACGTGTTCTACTATTTCATATAATATTGCTAATGTTAACAGTATTGCCCAAAACTTTGAGTTCTTTGCTTTTTCTGAAAGTTTGCTAAATATTTTAGAGTGCCATATTCCTATTTTTTTTATTATTGCTTCCATGTTATAATGCCTTTCCAAAAGTGCCAATTGGCACTACATCAGAATGTAAAGCGCCTGTCTTTCTATTATCGTAATACTTTTTAAATCCCATATCTTCAAAGTAAAATGCTATATCTTCAGCTGGTACTTGGTCTGATACTATACAATCATATAGACTTTCATATGAATGTGGATGTGGCCAAGAGTCACATACAACCTTATTTATTTTTTTGTTTTTTCTTTTCATTTAGTATCCTTCCATAATTAGGCCAACCAAATTTATCCGGCGACTCATCTGTATATCTCCAACGAATAACTCCTGTATCAGGATTTCTTTCGTATATTTTTTCTTTTGTTTCTTTTTTTACCACTTGAAGTAGCTCCTTTATGTCTTTAACCTTTTTGTAAATTAACTGCCGAAGGTCCTTTTTGACCTTCTTCAACTTCAAAAGTTATTGCGTCACCTTCATTTAGTTCTAAACCTGCGTCTTTAACTGCTGAAGTATGTACAAAAACATCTTTTTCATTGTCTTCTCTTGCTATGAAACCGTAACCTTTTGTAGGGTTAAACCATTTCACTTTTCCTTTTATACTCATCTTATTTTTTTCTCCTTTCCTTTAATCTTTTCCCTCAATACTAGTCCCTTTGAAAGGATCATTTTCTGTATCTCTTTTATCTTCATTAAATTTATCTTGTATTTTTGAATCAACATAAGGAGTCTCAATCTCAATCTCTGCTACATCTTCGTATGTTACCTTAATGTCTGATAGTCCTTCTCTTAAAATCTTTTCTTCCTCTATTGTATAAGGCCTCTTTTGTTTTATATCCATAACACAATAATTGCTAATAATATAAGAGCATATCTTGGTACGTGAAATTCTCCAAGTAACCATTTTTTAGCGTCTTTTAAATAATCCATCATTTCCTTTCCTTTTTATTGTTTGTATAGTCTTTACTTTTAAAACTTTTACCAGTATTTAAAACTGATCCTTTTCTACCAAATATTTCATTATAATTATCCTTATATTTTTTGGTAGTTATTCTACTTCTACCATCCCATTTAAATGTAGTAGATTTTGTTAATCTACCTTTACCTGGCATTTACTTTTTCTCTATTTTTTTACAAGTTTCTGTATCAGCTGGGTGTTCTTTTTCAGTAAACCATATGTAAGAATAAACTATATGGTTATCTTTTTCCATACATTTCTTACCAAATGATATTTCTTTTCCAGAACAGGCTGTAATTACAAAAAGTAATAATAAAAACGTCATTATTTTACCCATAGTATTTTAACTCCTTCTCTTTCATTTTTAATTTTATCAATAATTTCTTTAAACATCGTATCTATTTCCATTACAGTATCCCATAAAGTACTCATATCAGCATACTGTTTTGATAACATAAACAACATCAATATTATACAAATAGAGTTTAATAATACTGCAATTTTAATAATCATTAATGTAAATTTTTATTATACAAATCTTCTCTATTATATTTTTTACACAACTTAACAAATACACCATGCCAAAAGGTCTTAGCCCAATCTTCGGTAGAGTTTTTACAAGCTCTAACAGCATTGTTTATAAGTCTTTCAACCTTGTATTTTCCTTCAGTTATTCTTTCTATATCTATCGGTGCCATCATTATACTATACCTCATTTACTTATCTTTGTCAAGCCTCGGGTGAGGTGTTACTTTTATTTCTTTACAAACCGCCTCTATTCCTTCATCTAATATTCTGCTTACTTTACAATCGTAACCAGTTATCTTTGATAAAGCAACATCGTTGGTTGTAGGCATATCATTAGCCGCTAAAGCCACGTCTACACCTGTTTTTGTAAATGTTATTGTCTTATACGTTTCATATGTACCTGCACTTGTACCAATCCACGCTGGTAGGGTTCCACACCCATTCAATGCCACGAGCAATAATATTACACTAATTAGTTTTATTCTTATCATCTAAATTCACTATTTGGTTTAACTTTAACCTAATCTCATCTGGACTCATATCATAGTCTTTTACCACATTTTTATAACGTTTTAAATACTTATTATTTCTTATCAATCTGGCTATTTTTCTTTCTAAATTTTCTTTCTTTACAGATAGTGTTAGTTGTTTTTTCATTGATCTTTGTTTCAATGATATATTAGCCGCTATCAATAGTAATACTGCTAATGGATCAAATACAAATATTAATACTACTATAACCCACCTAACAGCCTCATCAAAATGGTCTTTTGCCTGTTCTCCATATATTAATTCAGCAATATATTTAATAGGTCCTACTTCGGCCTCTATCTTATCTTGTTCTAATGCTAAAACTGATTTTTCAGTTATTAAAATTGCAATCTCATCACTTGCACTATAGATTGCCTCATTTAAAAGGTCTCTTTCTTCTTTTTGTGCCTTTCTTTCTTTAAGTCCACGAGTCACATATTCTTTGTCTATATAGACTTCTAATGCCTTATCTAATAATTCTAATTGTTTTTCTGCTCGTACTACGATTAAATTTTGTTGATTAATTCGTTTATCTAATAATTCTATCTTAATATTATTACCAGATATTGGTTTAACTTGATCTAGGTGTGCCTTTGATAGGAAACCAAAGATACCCATAGAGGTTATGAATACTAATACTATAATTGCTATAAACAGATATGTTTTTAAAATTCTAGGTATATCTGAGCGCCAATTATGATATAGCCAAGTAGCGGCCACTAATTTACCAACTTCTAAAGCACTACCCATTGCAATAATAGGTACAACAGCACCTGCGAATAGAGTTGCCAATCCTACAATAGAATAACCAGCGGCTATTACAGATATAGAAATAGCAGTTATAAATGTTAATAAAATTAAGAACATATTAGTCTCTATAGTCTTTTCTTATCTTTTTAATAATACTTTTAACTTTCCAAAAGTAATCTTTATCAGTAGCATATGCTTCAAGCGTATCTACCAAATCTAAACTATCTGCACCTGTGGCCAATAGTTCTCTATATTTTTCATATAAAGTATGATTATTTAGAGTTTTAATATAGTGAGCAACACTATCACACTCGTGTTGGTATACCTTAACTCCCCATTTTTTAGGATTGTTTGTAGGCAACATGTGTGGTTCTTTTAGATCATAGGTTCTCATACCAAATAGGTTTTTACCTACTCTAGCAAACCTACTATTTCCCCAACCCGACTCTAGAGCCGCTTGAGCTAATAATAAATCTAAATCCACTTCTACAAGTGTCTTGTCGTAAAAGTAAACAAAATCTACACATTGATTCACATTTTTTAAAAATTGTTCATTGTTTGTATATTCAAAATTAGGTTGTATTGGCACATCAGCCATTGCTTGTTTCTTATAAAAGTGTAAAGTAAATACACAAGCTATAACTATTACTACAAACATTAAAGTTCTTCCTATTGTTTTTATTGTTTTCATAATTTCCTCGCTATGTAATCGTATCCGACCCATTCTAATCCTTCTTCATCTGTAAATGATTCTAATTTAGATTGATATAAAGATAATCCTTCTTTCATTTTTGCAACTTTAGCAAATATAACAGCTGCCTGTTTATCTGTAAAATTATCATACACGTCTTTAGCCCAATTACCAGTGTAATAAGTTTTTGTTGTACCTGGTAGATTTGATGGTTTCTTCAATTGTTCTAATTGTATCAACGCCTCACCTACTCTGCCTTTCAGGTAAGGGTCAAGTTCTTTCACTTTCCTTCTCGTCATTTCACTCATTATAAATCTAATCCTATTCTATTTAATTTTGTTCGGTAACTATAAAACAAGGAGTTATGGTTACCAGTATCGCCTTCATTGACCATCTGATATAAATGTACCATTTCGTGTGCCAAAGTACATGCAAATTCTTTTTTATTAGTGTAGTAAGGTCTCATATGGAGTTGGTATTCTCTAGTTCCACGTCTATCCCAATCATAAGTTAATACTTGACCATATATTTTTTCTTTTCTTTGGTGATCTCTGATCTGTTTAATCATTATCTTGTTAAACGGAGATAACTTGTTGTTAAAAATTAGTTCATTTAGCATAATAAAATACTTCTTAATATCTTTATAAGTTGTTTTATATTTTCTGGATTTATTTTTAAGGTCTATCTGAATGATCCTTTTAGTTTTGGTGATTCTTGACTTTACTGATTTTCTTAACATACTTACTTTTTCCTCTGTTTAAGTTAATCATTATATACAATCTTTATCAAGTGCTTTAGTATCTTCCAATAATTTACACTTATACTCGTGGTCAGCCTTTAATCTTAATTCTGTCATTACAGAATCTAAAATGTATGGCAAATGTTTCTGTATAACTGAAATCATTTCCAAAGCATAAAGGTGTCCAAGTCTTTCTAGTTCACTTTCTAGGATAGCCTTGTTGTCAATGTCACTGTTTTTAATAGTTTCTGATATAACATGTCCAATAACTGCGTTAGTGTAGTCATCTGCCTTTGCTATACTTGATAAACCGAACCATAATGTGCTACAGATTATCAATATTGTCGCTAAAAACTTTTTCATAATATAATATACCTTTCTTTTTATATATTTATTATATACCAAACCACTAGAATAGTCAAGCGAAAAATATATTTAAAAAGCGTGTAAAATAAGGGTTTTTTAAGGGTACGGTATGTCGCACCCTTAAAAAGTGAGGTTTTAAGTCAATAATTCGTTAAGAATCGACTTGTTTGTCTGTTGCATAAATTCATCTGACCAGTTAAAAGCCTCTTTGACCATCTGAGCCGTTAATCCTTTATACATGTTGTTGATTTTTTTGTCTTTGATACCAATCATAACCTCAGCGTCCTTTTCGTGTAAAGATTCTAATAAACCAAGGAACATCTTTTCTTTATGTAATCTGGTAATTTCTGGATCAGCACCTTTAACAAAGTGCCATAGTTTCTTACTTGCGAATAATAGACTTGTATGTTCTGTTCCTGCTGGAGCTTCATTTGCTATGTAAGGAGGTCTTCCTTCTGGTAAATCAAACTCTATTTTAGGATCAAATGCAGCCTTAAGCAGGCCTCTCATTGCTTGGTTGTTGTGTTGTTTTAAGATTGCTATCTTTTTTGGTTTATCTTTAGCATTGTTAATTTCCGTAAAAATCTCGTGGACAGTAGGTTCTCCTGAGCCTGCTGTTCTGGAAGCCGCCGCTAATGATGGATTTATTTTTGCTATTGCCATAATTTATTCTCCATATATATGTTAGAAGTCATTTACTTGTTCAATCAATGTCTTCAATTTGTTTTTCATAAAGTAATTTAACAGGAGCGACCTGTCTTTAGCTTTATAATTCTTGTAAGTATTTATAATACTTTTTTCTATGTGTTCTGGTATTTGAGACAAGTCAATTAGTCTCTTATTCCGTTGGTAGTTCTTCTTAATTGATGGTTCTATGTCTAATGATGTTTCTATATCAGTAAACTCAGCCAATCTTTTCTTATTAATAGGTCTCTGCCTAACTCCCTTATCTAAAAATATATCATCGGCACTCAATACGTTTGGTACACCGTCTGATCTATCACCCTTAATAATCTGTTCATGTAAGAATTGTATAGGGTCTTCGTTTTCACCAATAAAACCTTTTAATATTGGACTGAATTGGTAAACGTCTCCATAATGGTGTAGTTGGATAAAATCTTTGTCACCAGATACTATCAAATACTTATCTTCTTCTCTCAATTTTATAAGACTAGCAATAATATCATCTGCCTCTGCTTTGGCAACATGCATAACAATATATGGAAAGTTTTCTATTAGTTCATTCTTAATGGTCAACATTATATCAAATATATTGTCCCAATCTGTATCTGAATCTACTCTACCTTTTCGTCTACCATGTTTATAAAGTGTAAATATTTCTCTACGCCAAGGATTGGGAGCGTCTGAACATAATATCATTTTACCATACTCGTCTCTAAATTTTATATTAAAACCTCTCAATGAATTTAAAACCATCTGTCTCACCATATCTAAATTAGGTTTAACTTCTGGCTTACCTCTAGTCTGAACCATTAAGTTAGATATTAATACTTGATTTAAATCCACTAGTATCATTATAGATATTCACTCCAATGTTTTTCTTTAACTAATTTACCTTTTAATTTTGCTCTTAATCTTCCCTTTAATATTTTTATTCTATACTTTATACCATCAATGGTTGTATGCATCCAACCACAATCGTGTGGTTCAATTTGTTTCTTAAACCATTTGTTTGTATCTTCTAATGTTTCTATTTGTTTTTGTAATTGTACTTTAGTTGACATAAATCTCCGTTTAAGTTGAATGGTGGCGATTTCTCGCCACCATTTTATATACTATATGTATATTAGTTTTTGTAAGCGAAAGGCGTACCATACATTTCTTGTATACCAGCAGCTATAATAGCTTTTGTTGGTGTACCTACTCTGTAAGAAGTACCTTTTGCTCCTTTGTTGATATAGATCATATTACCTTGTGATCTTAATTTATCAACCATCGCTCTTGGCGATTGAAGGTCAAATCTGTTTCTCAAAATTTTCCAAGATACAGACTCACCTCTATTCAAAAGATTTAATACCTTTTGAGTTTTGCTCATAGTAGGTCTTCCGACTCTACCAAAAGCTTTCTTTATAGATTTAAACATTGTTTAAGTCTCCTTTTTTATTATTCACTATTTTACAACCTGCAAAGGCGATTCCAGTTGGAATTCCGTTAATCTTTATCATCATCTGTTTCTTCTGTAAAAAATTGGTTGGCACCATTTGATAGGTCGTCAACTTCTTCTTTTACCTCTTTACTAAATGGTCTAGTTGGTGTACGTTTAGCTTCTATTACCCTACTATAATCTATTTTAGCTGATCTATGACCATTCTTTAATTGTTTTATATCTACTAATTTGTCTGTTAAGGAGTGAGACGTATGTTTCATTCCAAAATCTCTGTAGATTAAACCTCTTAATGTGTCTACCACCATAGCCAAGTCTTTTGTAAATGTTAACTTATCTGTTTTTATGGCCATATCTAGAAAACTGTTTATTAATTTCATAACTATATCATCTACAGCAGATTCAATATATTGTTTTGTTTGCTGTTTCTTTAATTGATCGTTAAGTTTGTTTTGAATTTTTTGACTTTGTTGATCTTTACCTACACGCCTTACAATTTTATTTGTAGGAAATTGAATAATGTTTTTAATATCGTCATCGCTCATATTTTATAAAACGTATATTTAACTGTTAATTCTTCCCACACTTTTATAGGTCGTTCAGTATATAAAAAATACTTATTATAGTCTTCAACATCTTCACGCCCTAATACACCTCTCACCTTTATACAATTTGGTTTATCACTATGATTGATAAAACCACCTAACGGTGTTCTTATAAGTTCATCTTTAACAACTATATGTGATAATCCTAAATTAGTATCTTTCTCAATAAATTTTGTTGTAAATATTCCTTGACCCTCTATAGAAGATTTTTGAATTATTAATCCGTCTGGTAATGGTTCATACGTCATTATAGTACATCACCTTTGAAATTTATCTTACCTTCTTCTACAAAATACTCTAACAGTTGGTTATAACCACCAACTAATTGCTCGTCTATCTTCACCTGTGGCATTGATTTTACTTTTTTACCAATGTCCTTTAACATAGCGTCAACAGACGAAAAATCTTCCATCTTTTTTTCTGTGTATTCAAGGCCAAGCTTAGTTAAAAGTTCTTTGGCCTTGGTACAAAAGTGACAATTGTTTTTACTGTATATTACTATTTTCATTGGATTCTTTCATTAAGTTTTCGTAAGCTACGTCTGCTTTCATCTTAACGTTATAAGAATCTACAGCTTCTGAAATAGTGAAATTATACATTTTATTGTATTCACCCATTGGCAATCTTAAGCCAATCCAAGCTCTGTAATATCCATTTTTAGTCATTGTGACATCTTTAGCAAAGATTTCATAACCTCTAACTGGTGTTTCTTTAATTAAGTTTACTATTGTAGACTCAACCTCTGATACAGTTGTCTTGTTATTATTCTTTCCTAGTTCAGTTATGAATTGTTTGCTAGACTTATTCATTTCGCCTTTGATAATGTCGGCTAACTCTGCTTTTGCTATCATCATACCTTTTTCTATTGCTAGATTTAAGTCTGGCGATACAGCAGTACCAACTCCAAAGATACACATTTTATCTTTTTCTTTACCAAATCTTGGCGTGGCACATGCTTTTGATTCAGAAAAATCGGCCATGTACCATTTTGGTACTTGATTTAACACTTTGCCTTTTTCTGATTTTATTTGATAATTAGAAGAACAATTGGAAATCAATAGTCCTAATAATACAACTCCTACGAGTTTTATCGTTTTTTTCATCATATATTTTAATTTACCTCACTCTTAATAGAATACACCATTTCGCCTAATTTGTCAAGTCCCATTTGTACATAGTCCAAAAACTCACCAGCTGAAATTCCAGTGATTACTACGAATAAGAGAGATAAAATGATTAAGTTTTTAATCATTGTTTTACCTTCCATTCACCGTCCTTATTTAAACATGTTTTTCCGAACGACTTAAAAACATGATTTTTTCTACTATACCAACGGCAATACTCTGGTGTTGCAACGTCTCTATAGTAAAACTGAGCAAACAGTTCCCAATAACTAGGACCGTCTACTTTCTTCCTACCATCAGCACATTCAAGGGTTTCTTCTTTTATTATATTATTGCCTTGTTGCTTGATAATAATTTTTACATAACAATATTGATCGGCGGCATTTTTTGGTTCAATTGTCGTGATCTTATCGTAATAAACCTTACCTTTTTCTTTTTCAACTTGTTCAATCTTCTCTAATACTTCAATAGTTTTTTCTACTGTAGATGATACTTCTGTAGATGATATTACTTTTACCTCTGATATTGGTAAAACATTGCCTGTTAAATCAGCTGTCACTCCTTCAACATCTGATTTTGCAACATCGGTTAACATCAATATAGAAAAGGCCATAATCGTGGCCATTAAAAATTCTTTTTTATTCATTTCTCTCCTTGTACATAAAATAACCACCCATAACTATACCTGCAAGGATTATAGTTCTTAATTCTATAGGTGCTGACCAAAATATTTCAAATATTTCTATCAATTTCTATTCCAATCTAATTTTTGTACTAACGGAATCATTATATTTGGATCCGGAAATACTTTTTTGTTTATTTTGTTAACTGATATAGTTAACCAAACTAACATTGCTATTATTACACACTTAGCTAATATGTCTACTTGTTTCGTCATTTGCTCCTAACTTTGTTAATGTATCATTAATTTCATAAAGTTCGTCATTTAAAGTATTTGTTTCACCTGAAAATTCCATTTCGTCCTTTATTTCATCTTTTCTTTTTTTAAGATTTTGTACTGTTGTATTATTCGCCATAATTTCCTTTATCACTTGCTACAAGTTTACATTGTGATTGTATATCTACTATCATATTGTCAACTTCAGCGTCACGCTCTGGTGACTTTGTTTTATTATATTTTGTTTCATATAATCTATCACTAATGACTTTTATACCATTAATCTTTTTGCATAGTTCACTTACTTTATGTATCATTGTTTTAACTCCACCCAACGTCCATCTGGTAATTGACAAGCAGTACCAAATATAACTTCTCTATTAACACCGCCTATACCAATTAATGGCCATCTATTTGTTATATCCACTGTAGCGTCATATTCTTTACACTTAAACGGTCCTTCCATATAAGATCGTGTAATTTTAATTATGCCTGAATTTCCTGTTTTACTATTATACCAATTAGTATATGAAGAACCATTAATACCATTGTTTAAATGATCTACGAATACAGCATTGTGTACATCGTAGTCTGAATTATACATAATTTCTGCACCGGCAAATGCACCAACTAAAGTACAACCAGCGACAACATAGGGATCACTTACTCCCATTTCAAGACATGCACCAGTGGTTGTTGTAGCACCTAAAACTGCTCCTACTTGTGATCTATTTGTAGAAGCACAATTTGTAAGTGCTAAACCGATTAATAATATTAGTATATTTCTAATCATTACTGTTTTATATTAAACAATCCTTTTATTTGGTCTATTGTTTTAGCTAATTGAATTTTACCCTTAGCCCAATTTTCTTTTTGGAACTTTTTAGTTTTTTCAATTTCCATAGACAAGTGATTACCAATCTTCATTGGAACCTCTGAAACTGACTTACCAAATTCTTTTAGTGTCACTTTAGTGTTCTCATCACTTTTTGCCATAGTTGCTGTCATTAAACCAATTATGGTCATTAACATCATCATTGTTCTCATCTTTCCTCTTTCTTTGGTTATTATATTTGTTCTCATATAATTAGTTAAACACTTTTATTAAAATTATGGTTTGCATAATTAACAACACAATTGGAAGTATAGTTCTAATTAATTCCATTATGTGATTATACTCATCTAATTTTCTTTCTAATTTATTTCTTTTCTTTTTCATTAATACCAATCCCTTTGAATTTTTTCTGTTTTCTTCGTAGTTGTCAATCCTGATTTAGATTCTCCAAGGTCTGTAGCTTCATGTTCTCTTTTTTCTTGTCCCATTTTTTCTGCATAAGTCATTCCAAATACTGTCTTATAAAAATGGTCTCTAGGATTTGTTGATCTATAAGCTATCTCTAAATTATCAAAGTTAATATTAACATGTTCATAATAATGTGGTTTGTCTATTTTTAGTTCTTTATGATCTACACAAAATTTAATTCTATTTGTGAAATAATCGTTTTCTTTGGCGTCTTGGTCTTTTAATTTGGACAAAGCAATGTCTTTTTTCTTTGCCTCTGCAAATTCTTTGTATAAATTATCTTTATCGTATCTAAAACTCATAGTAATCCTTCCGTTATATTGTTTATTCTCATTAGGCTATCAGGAACCCTTGTAAATGGCAACCCTACAAGAAACACTGTATTTACTTGTTTTTTCACTCCTGGAAAGCGCCAGGACACGCCAGGAACGCTTTTTCTCGCTGTCTGCATACTAGAGTACCCCCTCTCCAAAAGGTAATACTAGCTGTTTCGCAACTTGTGGTTGCACTTTATCTAGTCTATTTCCAAGATTTTTAAGTCTTGCCGGTAACACTTTAGTTATATTACAATAGGTACAACATACATCTTTTCCAAGTGGTGTTGGATTATGGTAATCCATACCATTATCAATTTCTATTTCGCATATACAACACTTCATTTGTTTTTTCGCTTTCATATTTTACTCCTATTAAAAATCAGTTAGTTCGCCATCAACATTTTGTCTAATATATTCTTCAACTGCCTCAATGTCTTTTTGATATTCGCCTATCTTCTCATCAATCAGCTTATGTGTTGGTTTAAATACTATATTCTCTGGTAGACTCTTCTTAATCTCTTTTAGGTCTGCAAGTGGTCTATCTAAATCGTGACTTGTTGCCATATTATTCTCCTTCTTGTGGTTCATATGAAACAGTATTAATCTGAGTCTCCGGATAGCGGCCGGATAATTCACGCTTATGGCGAGACTCGCCGTCCTCAAATGGTGTTGTTGCGTCTTCACTACTCATTAATAATATTACATAATGTATAGCTTTTAATAAATCTTTTCTATTTCTACCATTTTTCTTACCAAATCTAGCAAGATATTTAATTGCATTGGCTTGGCAAAAATCTTTATCAATACCTACTGATCTTAACAAATCTTGTACCTGAAAACCTTCGTCACCTGTAGCGTTAGATACATAATGTTGACCATATGTTGATTTAATGTAATCTGTTATTTCTTTTATAATTTTATCTTCGTTATATTTCATATCCTCTTTCTTTACCATTGCCAAATATTCGCTGTCAATATTAAAATTAACATCGCTGGCACAACTATTGTCATTGGCCAAAACTCTAAAAATTGTAGCCAAAGTGGTGGTTGTTTATTTTGTTTTTTTATATCTCTTTTAATTTCCATAATTAGATTATGAAGTGGTTCGCCTTTTTGAAAATTAGGAAAATCCAAATCACTCAATAGTTTCACTTGATTATATGCCTCTAATACAGTTGTCTTTTTTAGTTCAACGTTTACAGTTTTCACTATTTACCTAACTGACTTTCTGCTTCTAAATTATTTGAAACATCAACATCAGATTCTTCTTTAGTTCCATAAACAACTTTTTCTAAATCGCCTAATGGATCCATTTCTTTTTCTTTTTCAACAACTTCGCCCTTGTCATTAATGACATCGGTTTCTAAAGCATATGTGTCTAGTTCAACATCGCCATTTTCTTTGGCATTTTCTAAACCATCATAATCGTCATAAACTACTTTAGCAACATATTCAGTATCACCTGATTCTGTATAGTTGGCGTCTACCATATGTGTTTCAACACCGCCTTTTTCTTCTGCTAAGTCTTTACCTATGTTTGAATAGTTAATACCTGCGTCTGAAAGCAATGTATCTGCCTCATCTTGGTTTTTCGCTAATACATCTTGCTCTATGCATAATGTATAGTAAGTTTTTTTTCTGTATAGGTTTTTACCTATATCGTCTTGACCAATATATTGGTCTGTTATATCATGTTTACTCATTATTGTACCTTTCTCCACGCATATTTTGTATTTTTGATCTTACTTTTAGTAAGTTTAGGATTATAATCCTTTCTTAATGATTGTCTGGCATATGCTTGACCATAATCATTAAATAAATCTTTATTACCTCTAGCTGTTTCACCAAATACATCTTCATATGTTTGGTAATATTTCTTTTGACTAATCAACTGTACTTTAGTTGTTTTAGCAAAATTAGAAGCTGTTTCTTTATAATTCCAATCTAAAAATTTAACAATCTTTAATTTCATATTATCATTAAAGTATTTCTTAAACTTATTAGGTACATTTCTATATACAGTTTCATATGCATAGAAATAATCACCTTCTTGTTCTGAATCCATATATTCTCTTAAATAACATACGTTAAAAGTTGTACCGTTAACAACATCACTTAAAGATTTCCCTTCAACAAATATAGCTGGATCGCTATTAACAAATTTATCTGGTTTAGTATTCAATTTTAGTACCTCCGTTTTTAGTGTAATCTGCAATTACTTTTCCTGAAATTGCGTCAACATAACAAAATATGTTAGTGTCATTTTTAAAATCATCTATAACTTCATCAATATTGTATTCATCAATACCGATTAAATTGATATTTCCTGCATTTAATATTAAATTTTTTGCAACTGTTGAATTGTAAACACCAGCTTTGAATTTTGCAAGTATTTTATCTACATTGCTTTCTGCTGTGTCTGTAGCCCATTGTTTTACTTTACTCATTAGTGTATCCTTTGTTATTATTGGTTAATCCTATCATACTATTTGACGTTTGGCAACTAGTTTTTTTAAGTGGGCTTTCGTTCCTTTCGTTGTTTTTACTCTGAAAACCACATAAAGGGAAAACTAAAACATTTCTAGAAAGCCCAAAGTTTCCGGTCGCCTTTATTGTGAAATTCATACTACTATCCTATCAGTCCTGGCGAGAAAGTCAAGCACTTTTTTTACTTTTTTTACTAGTATTTACTTGTGTTTGTTCTGGTTTTGTTCTATTTCCAGTTGTCTTCAACCCATTTCTGCTTTGATTCGTGTGGGTTAGGTTTACCATGAAAGACAGCCACTTTTGTGTTTGACTTTCTTTCAAATGTCCACTCTGATTGGTGTATTCTTGGTTTCTCTCTATCGTACCACTTGTATGAGAAAGTCCAATCGTCTGGCATAATCTTTAGATGTGGTGATTCATGCATAATTAAGCTAATCACCTGTTGATCGCCTTGGTTTCTACTCATACTGGTTTCATCGTTCTTAAATGATTTCCATATATGTTCAGCTGTGATATTATTGAATTTCATTATACTTGAATTGAAAGATTTACTATTAGGATTAAAATCGTTTATGATACCAAAGGTGTCTTCTTTACCAAACAATGCCATATCGTCTATGTTATCTAATATCACTACATCTAAATCAAAGTATAAACAAGTACCTTGTAGGTCGGCCTCATGGCTAAAGAGAGTTAATTTATTCCACCAACCATCATATTGGTTAAATGGTAATTTTCTTGTCTCTATATCGTCAATTATTTTTAGTGAAGGGTGGTTCGTATAACAAATAAACTTAAATGGCATAGAAAGGTTCCTTTTTACCATACTGTATAGTTTATTTACATAGTCTATACTATACTTGTTTCCCCAATATACACATACTATATTAACCATCTAACAAGTATCTCACACATATTGGAAAATGGTCTTTCATATGTTTTGATATATGATGTGTTATCACTCTTGTTTCCACTTGAGCATTTTCTTTATTTCTTAAATTACATACCCTAGCAAATGCATATAAACTACCTGACCATATCCACTCGGTCATCATACATTGAGGTAATATCATACGTGCCATTTCAGGTGCTATATCGTCTGCTAACATATCATTATACATTTCTTCAGCGTCATTTATTATTTTAGTTATGTCATAAGGTACTTCTTCATCACTTGAACCTTGTTTAATATTCTTATCAGGACGTTTTCTCCACATAAATGGAATATAAAAATGTGGTTTATCATCTACATATCTTCTACTGACTTCGTTCCAAGCCAAACCAACTTGATGTTTAACTAATTGTCTTGCAACAAATATTGGTGCCTTAATTCTAAATGACATTGTAGCGTGAGCAAATGGTGACCAATGATTGTGTTCTGCCAAATACTTGATTAACTTCTCATCTTTTTCATCAAGTATATCTTTTGTTTTTGCAAAAGAAACTCTAGCAGCATTCACTACTGATAGGTCACTACCCATTTTATCTATAAGTTCAACGTTCATCTTTAAATTTTTTATATCTCTTTAAAAACTCCTCTGCTAATTTCTCTTGACCTATTTTGTTAGGGTGTTTATCTAAATCAGATATTTTATGTTTAATATCTAAACAATAACGCAATGTCCATGATTTTTCTTGGTCATAATACTTGTTAGTAATTACATCACCAGGCCAACCTAGAAAGTTCTTATTCATTCTATTATAATAACCTGTTGATTGTATTAAAGCTTTAAAGTAATCTGCTTTTGCATTTAAAATTTTACTTCTAAAAGAAAAAAAATTATTTTTTTTTGGATACACCTTGTGATATTGCTCGTGAAATTTTTTGTTTATGTGTGATCTCCATAAGGAGATCATTTGAAATTGTACATACGGTACATTAAGATGTCTACATAAATTTTGATATGCAAATTGTAATCTTATAGATTTTAAAACATGATAATCAAGATCACCTTTTATGTCAAACCAATCATTTCTCCATACCTGTTTCTTGTGAATGGTTTCTGACCAATCACGTCTATGACCTTGTGACCAGGCAGCCACTACTAAACCTACTCTTGTACTAAAATTAGTTAAGTAATCTGATATACTACTATAAATTTTTTCATTACCTGCACCTGAAGCTGACAAGTTAACTAAATCCATATTCAATTCCTTAGCAACTAGTTCTGGCCATTTAGGCCAATTACATTCCAATTCAGGATGAAAAGTAGAAATTAAATCATTAGCTGACCAACTACAACCACTTACTAACATTATATTTTTCATATTGTAAATACCTTATTTGGTTGTTTAGATAAAACTTTATAGGCAGTTCCATTTTTCATTTCTTCTATTGTAAATTGGTTGTTTGCCAATAATTTCATCCACTCATTTACATTATCTTTTGTAGGTTTTAATGGATCATTTATAAATTGAATAAATCTTGTAGATACTGGCCATGCAACGTTTCTACCATCACACACAACAGGCACACCTTCTAATATTGAGTCAATAGCTGATAAACTCATATTGGTAATTAAACAATGGCAATCATCTAAATCTTCTTTTATATCTTTACCCCACCATTCATTGTTTGGTCTAGGTTTATATCTAATTCTTATATCTCTATTTGTTAATTTTTTTATTTGTGAAATTGCTCTATCTACCCAATCTCCTTGAGTCAGATTATTATGTTTATAAGTTACCGTTTCAGAGGAAGGACATATTAGTATATGATCTCCTTCACCACCTTTCCAATTTTCAAATTTAGATGGTAGACCTTTTTTTGCTAATTCTTTTAATCTAACATCACCACCTTTTTTTGATCCTTCTAATGTGTGTATCTTACCTTTTACAATTCTAAAGTAAGTTTTATCGTAATCGTGTATTTTAGGGATAGGGTATCTTGTAATTGGTTGAGTTAAATAACCAACATCAACATAGTACCATTCTTGTCCATGTTTTTCTAGTTGTTCAATCTTTGATACGTTATCACCACCTAAACCCCAAAAAAAATGTTGGTCTAAACTTGTTTTTGGCCAGCCCTTTTCCAAGGCAGGCCAAATTTCGTGGGATAAACAATCAATTTTATCCATTCTATGTGTAAAAATCATAATAACCTTTTGTGTACCTCGCCACTATTTATCTCACTCATTTTCCATTGTGTATAGGCCATGTCATATAACCATTGTGTTCTATCTTTCTCTGGCATTACTGTTTCCTCTAACACATCTATATTATGAAAAGACACTGGCCAAGCATGTGATGTTTTTGATAATGTGATAGTAGGTATACCAGCACAAACTGTTTCTACTAATGCATTACTTGAATATGATATTGCAACTCTAGCATGATCTAGGTCTTTATATAAGTCTTTACTACTAGATTTATTAAAATCATCACCAACATGTTTACTAAAAATTATATTGTTTCTTACTTTTAAATTTAATAAAGATCGTAAGTTATATCTTAAAGGAAATCTAGGGTGTAATCTAACCATAATGTCTTCAGCAGTATATTTTGAAATTTTTATTATAATATCTTTTACCCAATTATCATAGTCACTATTTCTACTTACTAGATCATTTAAACTGGTGTCTACAGGATTTTGTAATAGTAATAAAATATAATCACCATTTTTCTTCCATGGTTTTATCTCAATGTTTTGTTCTTTCTGTATCTTCAACCATCTACCTGGTTTACAGTTTTTATTATTAAAATTACCTTTATTGTAAGTATAACAATCTCTACCTACTCTATAATAATAATCTGGTTTATCTATATTTAAATTCTGTCTAAAGGTTGCTTGTTCTACAACTAATATAGGTTTCTTTTGGTCTAAAATATATCTGTACATATCAGAGTTTATTATCTTCATTCTACCTAATATATTTGATTGAATATATGCGTCTGCTTTATGTTTATCTCTATCTTTATATTCTATAAGTTTAAAATCTTCATGTGTAGGGAAAACAAAACCAGCCTTGGTGTTAAATGCACCTTTGATACCTATAATCATAATCTAACCTTTGTTGTTATATCATATAAATGAAACCATTCATCTGCATAATCTTGATTCTCATAATCTTTATACCAAGGACCACCTAATGTCCAATGGACATTTTTTGCGTCTGGATTATAATTATATTCATTTACTAACCAGTTCCACTCTAAAGGTATATCACCTATCATATGTTCTCTTTCTAACCATTTAAATTGGTGTAAGTCTAAACCACTTGCCTTGTTAACATATTCAGGTGTTAGTGCTGTACATTGTGAATTGTGAAATAACATTACACTAGACCAGTTCTTTTTAGGAAACGTTAGATTTTTTGCAGCTCTAAATTTTACATCTTGTTTAGGTATATAATCATGTTTACAACACATAACAGAATATTTGTATGTAGCATGACCATATAAATCGTAAATATCTGATCTAAACATCATATCACAATCCATATAAACTGACCAGCCCTTATATTTTGATAGATAAGGTACTAAAAATCTGCTAAATGCAAAGTCTGTTGATTGATTGGATTCTTTTGCTCTTTTAAATTCTCGTAAATTATTTAAACTTAATGGAGTTATACTTACAGGTCCACTAGCATGTGATCTAATACTTTCAGATAGTATGTGGTATGCTACTGGCTCACCATAATCATATCCTATAAAAACATTACAAGGAGTTGGTACAATATTAATCATAATCTAGATTCTTTACTTTTACCTTTTATCTTTCTTATTCCTTTAGTATGGTCATATACTTTACCTAAAATTGATCTAGCTTGAACATGACCTACTCTTCCGTCGCCAATATCGTGGTTAATTACACCGTATTTGTCCTCAAATCTCTTTCTAACTACATCAAATATCCATGAATCATGTTGTTGTTCTTCTTTAAAAAGTAAATCTTTATCATACATCTTTCTCATATCTGAAGCAAACTGTTTTATAAAACCATGTTTCATATTAAAATATATAAAACCACACTCACTATAAGTTGGTCTGTTAAGATAAGTTAACATACACTCGTCTCTATGTAAATGTTTTTTAATCCAATTTACATCAATCTTTTTATAGAACACACTATCGGCGTCTATATACATAATGCTATCGTAATCTTTACTTTCTAAAATTGATTGTGTATATGCATATACTTTATAAGAAAATCTTACTGCGTCTTTAAGAAAACTTACAGGCATACTTACTTTGTTTCTGTCTACAAATTTTTTAAGTTCTGGTATTTTATCATACATATCAATATCTTCATTGTATATTTCTAATTCAAATGGCCACTTATACGTTTTTTTGAATCTTCGGGCATATTGTTTGTAGAGATAATTGTTCCATGTACTAACGACTTTTATTTTCATGGCCAACCTTTTGTATATAATAACTATCTACAATATCAGATAAAGGGTTACCACACTTTTCAGTGTCTAATATTTGTTTTAAATCTATTTTGGTTTCTTTTAGAAAGGATTCATACATCATATCTTTGTCTGCGTTTCCCTTTCCTGTTGCGCCTTTCTTAACAACGCTCGGTACAACTGTATCGTAACTATAACCTTTGTCTTGTAATCTAAATTTGAGGATTCCACAATTTTCAGCAATTTGAAAAAGACCTTGACCTTTAGAGCCAAACGAGTAGCCTTCAATATAAATTTCTGTAGGAGTATGTATGGGAGTGAGTATATCAAATACAAAATCTGATATATTTTTGAATCTTTCAATAGGATCAGTCCATGCTTTATGTTCATAACCAATTATATTCTCACTTTGTTGACCTTGCCATTTCTTTTTGGTGGTCAGATAATAAAAATTTAATTTACCATCATTTATACAAACAGCTGGACTCGTTAAAGAGTAATCAATTCCAACTTTCGTGTTCTGCGTCTTCTGGTATATCATTGTCTTCCTGTTCAACCTCATATCCACAGAAAGGACAAGTAAGAGCTTCTAAATCGTTTTTCTCCTCATCCCATTCTACGGTATATTTAGTCTGACAATTAGAACAATGTTTTGTAACTCTTTCCATTACAGCTTAAATTTTTTAAATTGATTTTTGGTAACGTCTTGTTTTATTCCACCAACTACATAAGATTCTATTTCAGTTTCTTGTGGTGCATTTTGATTTGATCTACTGTTTAACCAATGTTCAACCCACGGTAGTGAGTTTTGTTTTTGTTCGTAAGAAGGAGTTAAACCTATAGCTTTCATACGTCTATTAGCCATGTATTCTATAAATTGGTGTAATAACTTTTCTGATAAACCAATCATAGACCCTTTACTGAATAGGTATGTTGCCCAACGTTTCTCATCATGTACTGCGTCATCGTACATTTTATAAACTTCTTTATCACAATCTTTGATTACTTTTAACATTTCTTTATCGTTTTCGTAATCTGTCCAATTGTTAATAATTTTTTGTGACATTGCTAAGTGTTGACTTTCATCCCTTGCAATAAAGGATATAATTTTAGCAGAGCCTTCTAATTTTTTAAGTTCACCAAATGCAAAACTGCAAGCAAATGATACATAAAATCTTAAACCCTCTAGTATGTTTACCGAAATCATAGCCAGATATAATCTTTTCTTTAATTCATACATATCAACTTTATCTGGATTCAAATGCCATCTATGACCCATATCAATTAATTCATCATAGGTTTTAGTGACATTAGCTGCTCGTTCTTCTATTTTCTTGTCTTCTATTATCGTATCAAATACTTCACTTGGATTTGAATATAAATTTTTAATGATGTATGTATAAGATCGTGAGTGTATTGTTTCCATGAAATCCCAAGTAATTATACAACTTTCTAATTCTGGTATTGATACTAAAGGTAAAAATGCTAGACAAGGTCCTCTACCTTGTACACTATCTAACATAGTTTGATACTTTAAATTAGATGTAAATATAAACTTTTGTCCTTCAGATAAATCCAAGTAATCATTTCTATCTTTCTGTAAAGATATTTCTTCAGGTCTCCAAAAATAACCAAGTTGTTGTTGGCATAACTTGTCAAATATAGGATATTTCATATTATCATATCTTTGTACAGACAAATCGGGTCCAAAAAACATTAACTGTTTTGTTGTATCTATTCCTTTTGTTTTATTAAAAACTGTTTTACTCATAAAATTTATTTATTATATTAAATATTGCAACTATCACAATCTTCCTCTTTGGTTTCCTCTTTAGGTTCTTCAGGTGTGATAGGTGTATCGTAATCTATAGAGTGTTTAGGTTCTTCTATATCTCTTTTACTATCGTATGTGTTTTGGTAGTATGATGTTTTCCAACCATACTTATATGTATTTAATAAATCTTCTACCATTACTGAAACAGGTACTTGATTATCTTCAAAATGATCTGGATTATAAGACCAGTTACCTGATATAGCTTGGTCAAAGTACTTTTGCATTACTGCGACAACGTTTATATATCCTTCGTTACTAGGCATATCCCATAATAACGTATAAAAATTCTTTAATTTATTATATTCAGGTACTATTTGTTTTAATGTACCTTTTTTAGACTTCTTAATTGATAAGTGGTCTCTAGGTGGTTCAATGCCGTTTGTAGCATTTGAAACCACACTAGAAGACTCGGAAGGCATTTGGGCTGATAGAGTACTATGTCGCAGCCCAAATTCTTTAATATCTGCTCGTAATTTGTCCCATTTCATTGATAGTTTACGATTTACAATTTCATCAACTTCTTTTTTGTAAGTATCTATTGGTAATATTCCATCTGCGTATTTTGTTCTATGAAATAATTCACACTTACCTTTTTCTTTTGCAAGTTCATTACTTGTTTGTAATAAGTAAAATTGAAAAGCCTCTGTTAATTTATCTACTTCTCTCCAAGCACCTTTGTCTTCATATTTGTGTCCAGTTTTTGCTAGATAATGTGCAAGGCCAATATAACCAACACCTAATGATCGTCTTTGTTTGGTAGATATTTCAGCGGCCTTTACTGGATATTTTTGATGATCTATCATTTCTTCTAATGCTCTTACTGTAAGATCGCATAGTTCTTCCAGTTCAATTGGATCGTTGATCTTACCTACATTGATTGCTGATAGAATACATAGTGCAATCTCTCCTGGACCATCTATATGTTGGATAGGAGTGGTTGGGAGTGTGATCTCTTGGCATAGGTTACTCATAGTCACTATATCTTTAAATGATGAGTGAGTATTGCAATGGTCTATATTCATTATATAAATTCTGCCTGTTTCTGCTCTTTCTTTTAATATGTCAAAGAATAATTTTTGTGCTGATATTTTTCTTTTATGTACACTTGTTTTTCTTTCTGCTTTTAAATACATATCATCAAATTCTGGTGTTCCCCATACATCATAAAGTTCTGGTACTTCGTGTGGTGAGAATAGTGTTATTTCTTCTTCATTAATAAATCTTTCATAAAATAATTTTGATAACTGTATAGAATAATCTAATTTTCTAACTCTGTTATCTTCCGTACCTTTATTATTTTTTAAAACTATAATATCTTCTATTTCTTGGTGCCAAATAGGGAAGTGAACAGTTGCCGAACCTCCACGTACTCCGTTTTGAGTACAACACTTAACCGTTGCTTCAAATTTTTTAAGGAAAGGAATAACTCCTGTATGTTGGACTTCTCCCCCTCGGATTCTTGCATTAATTCCTCGTACTCTACCTGCGTTGATACCGATACCGGCTCTTTGAGCAACGTAATTTCCAATAGCCATGTCACTACTGAATATGCTAGGTAAAGTATCGTCAACGTCAACAAGTACACAACTAGCATACTGCTTAATAGGAGTACGAACACCAGCCATAACAGGAGTTGGAATATTAATTTTAAAATTGGATATAGCGTCATAATATTTCTTAACATAGGTCATTCTCCTTTGTTTTGAATAATTTTGAAAAAGTGTAGCAGATATTAACATATACATAAATTGAGGAGTTTCAAAAACTTCTCCACTTGATCTATCTTGTACTAGATACTTGTCAATGACTTGTCTTAAGCCTGCATATGTAAAGGTATTATCTTTGTCATGTGTAATCCAATTCTGCATTCTACTAAAATCTTTTTTATCATATTTTTTTAAAATTTCTGGATCGTATACACCTTTTTCAATACACTTCTCTACATGATCGTAGATGTGTGGATGATCCCATAATCTACCAATAACTTGTTTTCTTAAACTGAACAATAATAGTCTAGCAGCCACGTATTGGTAGTTGGGATTTTCTAGGGAGATTAAATCTGAAGCTGACTTGATTAAAATTTGTTGTATATCATTTGTGGTAATACCATCATAAAATTGGAGGCCACTATTCATTTCAACTTGTGAGGCTGATACACCTTTTATATCTTCACAAGCATACTCAACCATTTCATGTATCTTATCAATATTAAGAGGTTCACTTCCTCTTCCATTTCTTTTTTCAACGTTTATTTTATCAATCATTTTATTTTTTTCCAATGGTTTAATTTAGTGAGAGCACTTAATTGTGAGTAAGTATTCGTCTTTATAATATCTGTAATTTTATTAATTGTAAAGCCACCAAGAATCATATCATTAATATCTTTAAATTGTAAATCTTCTGGCCATATAACAATGTTGAAATCAGAATCAATCATCTTATACATGCGATTTATAATTTCTTTATTTCTTGGTTCGTTGTCAAATATATAGGTTATCCTATTGTTCGGTACTTTGTTATTTAAAGACAAATCGGCACCAGCAGCTGCGATACAATTGCCAATGAACAATGAATCAAACGGACCTTCAACTATATATACATGATCTTGAAAATTTAAACGTTCTAATCCAAAAACTTTTTGTTTGTTTTCGTTTAGCTTAATTGTTAAGTATTTAGGAATATCACGTCCTAAACTACGACCTTGAAAAGCAAATAACTCACCAGTTGTATCGTAAAAAGGAATAATGATCCTATTGTGATCCTTTTGAGTTTTATATGTATTTGGTTTAACTTTATTAACAAGCTGTTGAAATTTTTCTACATAATATAACTTATCAAAAAATTCTTCAGGTATTTTTCTATCTATTAAATATTTTTTTGCAACATGTTCATCATCTAAATCTTTAATTACTTTACAATCGTTTAATATATTAATTTTAAATACAGGTTTTTCAAATTTCCAATTTGGTTCAGGTGTAGATGGTGCTGACCCTTTATATCTTTCTAATAGATATTCTTTGTGTAGTTTAGGGTCTATAAATTTTAAGAAGTTAGTAAAGTTTTGTCCTTGGCCACAATTATGGCATTTAAAGAACATATCATTTTTTACTCTATAAAAATATGCTCTTGCTTTACTTTTAGATTTTTTAGAATCACCACAATGAGGACAACGAAAGTTAAACAGATAGTCTGTTTTCTGTTTAAACTGTTGCAACCTTCCCGATAGTTGATTGATAAATTTTAGATCAATATAAGATGACATAGTAAAGAATACTATACACCATTACTATGAAATTGTCAAGCTTAATTGAAAAATGAAAGCAAAGGGAAAAAACCTTTTTTGGATAACATTAAAACCGTTATAGACTCTACGGCAATAAAGGCACCTATAATAATCCACTTGTACTTTTCTAACATACTAATTCTACCTCTAAATTCGGTTTTTATCTCAATCAGTTCATTTTTTATACGTTTTTCAGATTCTTCTATTTTATCAGAAAGTTCTTTTTCTATACTTATCGTCTCACTGGCTCTTATCTTTAGTTTAGAAAATATCACATCATCTATCTTTTCCTGGTGTTCAATCTTCTCCTCGTGTACAGCCAGCATAGATTTAATAGAAGATGATACCTCTGTCAACTTATCAATAGCTACATCTAATCTATGTTGTATATTATTAATCTGTTGTACATCTTTAGTTAATTCTGCTAATTGTACGTGTATTTCTGTGTGGTTATTTTCTGCCATAGTGTTTTATTTGTTTATCAATATTTATAATAGTTTCAGTTTCACATGCTTTTAAATACGTTAATTTTTGTGAGCAGGTCCACAATACGCACCAACATAAAAAAAACTTTATGAAGGTCCAAAATATCTTTCTTATCAGACAGCCTCCTAAATTGTGTAGATAGATACCATATTAGATTTGCCTTTAACTTTAACCATATCTAATTTCTTCCAATCGTATTTTGATCTTAGCATTCTGTATGTATCATAACCTACAATTAATGTTGCGTCATAATTTTTACTTACACCTTCTAATCTACTTGCAAGATTAACGGCGTCACCTAAAACAGAATAATCAAAACGTTGATCTGATCCCATATTACCAACTACAGCAGGACCTGAATTTATTCCTATGCCGATGTTTATCTTAATATCTGGACCAAAACTATCACTGTCATTTAATTCTTTTAATTTGTTCATCATTTCACATGCCGAGTTAACTGCAAGTGATCTATGATTATGTTGTTGTATTGGAGCATTCCAAAATGCCATAATACAATCGCCCATGTACTTATCAATAGTACCACCATTTTTCATTATAATGTTTGTCATGGGTGTTAAAAATTTATTTATAACTTTTGTAAGACCTTGTGGATCAGATTGAAATTTTTCTGAAATAGGAGTAAATCCTCTTATGTCACAAAATAAAAAAGTCATATCTCTTGTATCACCACCTAATTTTAAAAGTTCAGGATTTTTCTGCAACTTCTTAACCATATCTGGTGCTAGGTAATGTTCAAATTGTTTTTTGATTTGTAATTTTAATCTATTCTCTCTTGCAAAGTTATTGTATATCAAGTGTGCCCATACTATACTTCCTATTACTGCGATTGATGACCAATCTGTAAGTATCATATGTTTTTGCCATAGATAACCACTTGTAAGTGCTAAATCAAAATAAAAACCGACTAAAATTGCGGCTGACCAAAATAAGTCAACTCTAGGTAAAACTATTAAAAAGAAACCTAATGTTAATAATAAAGCAATCCATTCTGCCATAGGTGCCCAATCAGGTCTTTTTATATACTCACCTGATAATAAAGTTTCTGTTGACAAGGCCGCTATTTCGTGTGTGTTCTTTAAACCATTAGGTGTAAGTACAAAAGTGGAACCATCAAATGTAGCACCTATGAATACTATCTTACCTTTCATAGATGACCAATCTTTATCTGTATAATCTATTCTAGGTATTCTATGTCTGAAATCAATCCATATACTATCTTGGTCAGGTATTGGAAACTTGATTATGGATAAAATCTTTTCCGGCACGGAATTATCCAAGGATAAAATTCGTATAACAGAGTCAACGCCCACTTTCACTTCCACGTTAGCGATAGCGAGAGATTTCCTTTCAATACTCTTTAAGTTCTTAGCTGTACTTGTTTCAGTTAGAATAACTGGATACTTTGAGATCATCTTCAAAAACATTTCATCACCACCTAGCCTATCTTTGTGAACAAATACTACGTTCAAAAATACTAGAGCTGCACCATTTTTATATGCATTGATGATAGTACGACCTAATATGTCTCTCTTCCAAGGCCATTGACCTTGTTTCTTTAATGCTTCATTTGATATATCTAACAACACAAGACTTTTAGACTCATAGTTATCGCCAAGTGTTTGATATAGATCAAAGGTCTTTAGTTGGAGGGTTTGTAAAGGTACTGGATTATATAATTTTAATCCTAATAGTATTAATACACTTACTATTACTGCCCAAATGGAAGTAAATTTAGTCATATCATATTTAGTCCGTTTGAATGATTGTGATATTGTTTTGAGTAGAGCTGCTACCTACATCAAGGTGTTGTGCTTCAGTATCTTGTAAAATCTGTATGTCTGCCTCTTTACTAGTTTCAGTTTTTACATAAGCTCTATGATTGTCGTTGTATCTATTTAATATTGTGTAATCACCAGACGTTGAGGCAGTTGCGTTAAAGTCGTTATCTAACGTTGATACTCTTCCTGTAGAAGTAATACTTGTTGACACACCACCACTTGTTGTAGTTAAGGTTTGAGTTACATCTCCAGTACTATAATTTAAAACTTCACCACTAGCAGTTACTTGCGTTTCTGAACCACTATTATCAACCCACTCCGTACCACAACTTGATTGAGCATTGTCCCAATAGTATCCATAATTTAAACAATCTTCTTTATCATAACTTGCTAATAACAATTCTAATTCTGCGTCTATGTCATAGTTATCTTCAAAATCATACTCATCTTCCCAATTAGACTCATCATCTTCATTATTGTAATCGTAACCTGTATACCACCAATCATACACGGCGTCCCAATATATGTCCCAATCTGCCCACTCCCAATCAGTTATGTAAGTCTTCTTTAAGTCTTTCATCTTCCAAGGTTTAGGTTGGTTATCACACATCTTATAGTTTGGCCACGATCCACACCAACCATATAATTTACCCCATATCTCTTTTGATTCTTTAGTCCAACTATCGTTAGTTACTTTTAAAGTCCAATCATCTTTGTACCAGTCATTTAAATAATCAACATAATCTTGGTTACACCAATAGTCTTCGTAACCATTGTACTCACAATAGTTTTGTACAGTTAATGTTGGAGGTCCACCTTGGTTTTTGTATTCTGCATTGTTATAGTAGTCATCATCTAAAGCAAAATCTTCCCAAGTATATCCTTCAACTGTAGTTGCTTCTGTTTCATCTTTTGTATCTTCAACAACATCTTGTTCATCTACATCAACATTCCAAGAAGTTAAACCATAGTCTTCTAATAGATCATTATACTTGTCCGAATATTCGTCCCAATCTACAGCGTCCCAATCAATAGTATCCCAATCAATAGTATCCCAGGTACAATCTGAACAACCAATAGCGTCAAAGTATGCTTGATCCATTTCTGCATACATTTTCTTTGCGTCATCCCAATCCATAGTTTGCTCACCTTCGGCATCCCAAACTGAAATCTGGTTGTCTTCATCTATATAACCCCAATCTTTTAAATCATCTTCCCAAGAATCATAATAAGATGTATCAACTTCTTCTACTTCAACTAAAGTATTTTCTTCTGCTGATTTTGTTTCAATCATTGTATCTGCTTCACTAGAAGATAAATCTGTACCAACAATTGTATTACTATCTTCTACTATACTTGCTTCTTCATTAATTAAAGCCTCTTCCATTTCTTGTGCTTCTTGTTCGTCTTTAGACATTTCAGATTTTGAATCTATATCACCAAAATGTTTTGCTGTATCTTCTTTAATTTCATCTTCAAATTCATCTAACTCAATAATGTCTGACTTATTAGTCTCTATCTTTGGAGGAGTTGGTGTTAAGTCGTTTGATACAACTGTCACTGAATTGTAAGCGTTAGTTATTGTTTGAGAACCTGCGTCATTGGAGACCGTTACCGACCCTACTGCACCATCACTATCTGGTAGTAAGGTAATTGTAACCTCACCACTAGTGTCAACTGTTCCTGAAAAGGCAGTACCTTGTACTGTAATTGAGGCAAATCCAGCATTGATGTTAACTTCACCACCTAAATTAGATACCTGTCCTGATTCATATGTAAATGTACCAACGTTAACTGATATGTTCATTGCCAATTCAATTGGTACAACCGATGTATCAAAAGCAAACTCATCAATTATTAATTCTGTATTTGGTCCCATTGTAAATTTAGTATTATCAAGGTAATGAATAATCATACCACCATCTTCACCAGTTTGGAGGAAATCGTTCATCTGCAACTCATAACCCATTGCTGTATTTTGAGTTTCTCCTTCTCTTTCGTTCCAAGTAGTACCCATTTGGCCTATGACTTCGCCAACTTTAGGACTTGTTATTTGTGATGATGAAATACTAGTACAGAAAAGTACCAGAAAGGTAATAAAAAATAAAATTCTTTTCATTTTTAACATCCATTGGAAACCGTAGCCGTAACATCAGCTGATTGTGTGTTTCTATTAAATGAATAGGTACAAGAATCTGAACCGTTTTGTGCAAAGTTTAATGTGTAATCGTAAATTGAATCACCTGATATGGTAACTTGACCTGTGTTACCACCACCTGTTTGGTCAAAATTTATTACCGAACCATCTGTATAAAGATAAATCTTGGCAGTATTATTTCCACCTGCCATATGTAATCTTATTGTATTACTATCTCCAGATATGTATGTTCTTAAATAGTTACCGTCACCTAATATCAACATTGTATCTCCATATGGATCAGTATCGGCACTAGTATAACTAGAGTGAATATCTAAAATATTTGAACTACCTATAATATCGTGGAGTTGATAGTTACCTGTACCGTATGATGAAGTATGTAATCTATTGGAATTCCCAATAATATAAATGTCTGCTGTAGCGCCTTCACTACCTGAACTATCTGCAAATTGTCCATGTGATGTTGTTTGTGGACCAATAGCCTTGTTAGAGTTTGTATTAAATCCTACTGAATCAGTTGTACCATAAAATTGTACATCATTTGAATCACCTGACATAAGAACATATAAGAAGTGATTATCACCTTTATTTCTTACCCAAAAAGTATTTGAGTCACCTGTAATATCTAAATCAACATTGAAATTTGCTGTATCATTTGCCCAAGTATCATAATCTACTACGTTTAAGTTACCTGTAATATCGTGGTCTAAATAATGTCCAGTAGCATCCGTATCATCACTATCTATTCTTAATTTATTACCATCACCAGTTGCTGTATAATCTAAAGTCATATTCTCACCTTTAAAACTCACGTGATTTGAATAATCTGTTACGTTATTATTACCTATTTGTTTAATAATGATTGTGATGTTCTCTCCATCTACTTTAAATGGATAAGATGTAGAATACCCTACTGTATTACCAGTACCATCTTGTTTGATAAAAATTGATCCGTCGCTATCTTGGTTGTCTTGTTGAATCCAAACGGAATTGCCTGCGAAACTGTTAGTTAGTGTCGCTAGAAGAATCACTATTGACATCATTATTTTTCTCATCTGTATTCTCCTCTTGTTCTAATTTTTTTAATTCTTCTTTTTGTTTAAGATAATCTTCATAGGTTTTCTCTTTTTTCTTCTCACCTATATCCACATGTACACCTATTTCAACATCATTTGTATGATCTATATAATCTTTAATCTCTGGTATTGTTACTTCTTCTATTTTATATGCCCATAAATCTTTTATAATACCTTTGTGTATTAAATCTACTACACCTTTTTCAATTGCTTTTCTTATTGCAAAGGTCACTGGTTCGTTTCTAGCATAACCAGCTTCAATCTCTACTAACATTGTATCTGTATCAAAATATTTAAATACATCTGATCCAAAAGCTGTAGAAACTATAGTCTTTTCAATAGTAGTTACTATAACTACCTCACCTGTTTGTACATTAACCAATCTTAATATAACTGTAACAATATCTTGTCTGTATTGTTTATTAGCTTGAATACCTAATACTCTTGCACCTAATCCACCAGATTTAATATCACTATCATAACCTACTATACCACCTGTGATATATGCACCTGCGAATAACAATGGTGGTAATGGTTCTGCACCTTCTCCATTAATTTGTTGTCTTGTAGACCTAATTAGTTTTCTTTCTTGTAATAGACTTGGTAAACTTGTTCTCTCTACAACTCTAAACCATTTGCCATCACCTGCGTCTTGTAAAGCTTTAATTAATAACTGATATGATCCTTGAGTAACCGCTGTACTCATTGAGGCAAAGTTACCACCTGGTTTCTTTTGACCAGTCATATCAACAAAGTCATAGACAGCAATTATAATAGGGTCACCACTAGGTGCCTTAATTTCTGTTAAATCTTTATAAGCAACCTTTTGTGTTCTTATATCAAAATTTACTTTGTTTGAACCAGCACAACCAACTAACAAAAATGTTAGTAATATTACTGATAATATTCTTATCATTACGAATTGTCTTCCTTCGGCATAGTAAATGTTGTTACAGTGCCATCTGATTCAGTTACAGTTACGCTTACAGTATCATTTGTTCCTGTAGTTGTTGTTGCCCAAGTTACCACTTCACCACCAACTGGTGATGTAAATGTACCAGAGTCTTGTTGTAGACCATCTGTACCAAAAACGTTATCTGTAAGTTGTTTTGCTAATGCTGTATAAAATCTTGCTTCAACATTTGCTTTGAATTTTGCAACAGCAGTTGCCTTTGCGTCAGCTATTAGTTTATCAGCTGCCGCTTTGTTAGCTGCTTTGATTGCGTCTTTTCTAGTCTTCTCTATGTTCTCTATCGTTAGATAGTGTGATGATTTTCCCACTCCACTAAATGATGGACTGTGAAATTTAAAACCTAATTCACTTGCATAGGTACTAGAACAGAACAATAATGTTATTAAAATGATTGATAATTTTTTCATATTCCCTCTATTTTACACCAATATTTATAATAACAGTGTGTTAAATTATCAAATTTCTTTGTGGGAATCGTATAGGAAATGATGGTTATTTACTTGTCAACTTATTAATCAGTTCAAAGGCTACTTTTATCTTCTCTTCCAGTACCTTAATTCTATAATGTGCTTGTGCTAATGTAACTATTAAAAGTATAAACGCCAAGAATATTGGCCATAACTTTGTTAGCAATATTATTGCTTCTGAATCCATAATTATTTAATTAACTTGGAGGTCCTCCCAAAAGGGCAAGTAGAATCATTAGAATAATTAATATTCCTGTAAAATAGTAATTCATCCTGGCGTTCTCCATAGTTTTTTATCCTCATATTATTATACATCTATTTATATATCTTCTCTGACAATATGCTTTCTTAATGCCCTTACTAGTTCTTCGGTCTTATCTACAACAGCATTTAAACCTTTATCTTGTATTCTCATTTTTATCATTGCTCTAACTAGTTCTTCAATTTTATCTATGATAGCAATTAAAGATTTGTCTGTGATATAATGGTTTTTTTCTCTTAACTTATCATATTCTTTTAATGGAATTGTGACAGTTCTTTGAGAAGTTATCTCATCTTCAAAACTTGCGTCTAAACTTCTTTGTTGTTCGTCTGTTATATGTGCCATAATTTACCTCACTCTTTTTCTATTATTTATATGTGCCTTCTCAACTAATTTTTTATTTTGACCATAATATGTTACAGCATGTCCTACTTTACACATTAATTTATTAACAGATTTACCATCAAGCCATACATCACCAAGTATTCTTCCAAACTTACCTGTTTCGGAATCTCTGTATGTTTTGATTGAAATCTTTGTTGCTTTTTTGATTTGTTCTTGTAAGAATTTTTTAGATTTTAGTCCGTATTTCTTCTCAACTAAATCTCTTGTTCTAGATTCTGGTGTATCTATACCAAACAATCTAACTCTTTGTGCAAATAGAATATTAAAACCCATATCCAGTATTACATCTATTGTATCACCGTCTACGATTTTTGTTACTCTTTTAACTCTGTAATTGTAATCAGTTTTATCACCTAATTTAGCCATAATATACCTTTCAATTTTATTTATGCCTTTGGTCCCAATTATAAGGGTTGACCTCATCAGCAAACTTATTAATTTTATAAATCAAATATATGATAAAAATAATGTAACCTAAAATGTATAACATTATTCATATTTTCCTTTTATTTTTTATTCCTCTTTTTTATGTTTTCCTAATATCTCTACTATTTCCCAAGTACCATCATTATAATGATGTACTCTTGCGTCAACTAAATCACACATAAATGCTAATGATTCACCATCTATTTTATAAGTTATACCATTTATTTCTACACTATCTGTTTCTTCTGATTTGTTTCTCCACTTTTTCTCTACTTCTCTTTTAGTCTTTAAGCAATCGGACATTGAGTTAGCACCTTTATGGTCTATCAATGAGCCATCTGCAAATACACAAACAGCAAATACTACTTCTGGTTTTTGTGCGTCTCCTTCTACTGGACAAACTTGGTGTCCATCATCTCCACAACCGGTACAATCTGCTTTAGCAGTACTGAAACCAATTGATAATAAAAAAACAACTACTATTGCTGTTGCCCATTTCTCCCAAACGTTATGAAATAATTTCATGTTTTTCTCCCTATCTTATTGGCGGTACATACATAACGCCACCGTTTTTCCAAAGATTATTTAATCCTCGTTCTAATTTAAGTGGTGTATTAGGTCCTACATTTCTATCAAATGATTCTCCGTAATTACCAACTTGTTTTATAATATTATAACCAAATTTCATACCAAGTCCTAACATTGGACCGATATAACCTTCAACACCTAATATTCTTTTAATTTCTTTTGACTTAGCAGTTAACATCATATCCACATTATACATTGTGATACCTGCTTCTTCAGCATTAACCATAATGAAGTGTGTCCATCTAACTACATCTTCCCACTCTTGGTCACCTTGTCTTACAAGTGGACCTAATGGTTCTTTTGATATAATTTCAGGTAACACCATCCATTTACTAGGGTCGTCTGCACCTGCTCTAGCACTTGCTAAACCAGAGGCGTCTGTTGTGAATACATCACAATCACCACCAAATAATTTTGCTTTTGCGTCTTTGTTATTTTCAACATATATTGGTTTATATGCCATATTATTTTCAGCAAAGTAATCATTTAAATTTAATTCACTTGTTGTTTCTGCTGTAATACATACAAACGCACCATCTAATTCTGTTGCACTCTTAATATCTAAATCAGTTGGTATTAAAAATCCTTGACCGTCATAATAATTAACACCTGCAAATTCAAACATCAAGTTAACATCACGACTAATTGTCCAAGTGGTATTTCTTGCAAGTAAATCAATATTACCAGAAGCTAATGTTGGAAATCTTTGAGCTGCATTTAAACCTACAAATTCTACTTTACTTGCGTCACCAAATATACCAGCTGCAACTGCCTTACAGAAATCTACATCTAAACCACTCCAATTTCCTGCGTCATCTTGAGCAGAGAAACCAGGTAAGCCTGCATTAACTCCACATATTAAATAACCTCTTGCTTGTACTTGTTTAAGTAAACCTGTTTCTGTTTCGTTCTTAAAATTCTTTGTTGTATTACAACCTACTAAAAATAAAGTTGCAATTAATAATAATAATAATTTTTTCATATAATTCATCCTATTGAGTTAATACTTCTGTCTTCTTTTTCTTTTTCTTTTCTGTTAATGACTTAGCAGTACCACCCAATTTCAAACTACCTGATTGGTCTGGCATTTTGTTTTTAATACTAACAATATTGCCATCTTTATCTATCTCTGCCATAGACGGACCACAAATAACTCTACGACCATCTTTTATTTTTTCTATTTTTCTTTTGTCTTTCAAACAGTCCATTAATCCATCATACTTAACAAATTCGCTTGAAGTATTAGTCACAATAAACATTGTGATGATAGTTACTAAAGTTGTTGCGTCCATATCTTATTCTCCTGTGTTGTGTCCATTTTTGACACTTCTTATTTTGTCCTTTAATTTCTCTACGTCTGCTAGAACCTTCTCCATATCCTTCTGCAACCTCTCAATGTTAACTGCATTGTTCATCATTTTTTGTAAATCTTTCTGTATAGACTCTACTTGTCCGCTCAAAAATTCAATCAACATAAATTGCTCGGAATCCGCCGGCGGAGAACCTAAATCTCCCCTTGGCCACTTGATCCTAAATTCGTTATTCTTTTCTATATCAGCACCTAAAGCTTCTTCTGATTGTGTTAAATCTTTTTCTAATAAAGTTGTATTGGTTTCCAATTTATTTAACCGCTCAACTACACCAAAATAGGACCACACTCCAACGGCCACGGCTCCGATTATGGCAATTAGATTTTTCATTGGCATGCTTACTGCCGATTCACTTGATACTCTTATCTCATCTTTTCTCATATACTATCCTTTATTGTGCGTCATAATAAGTTTTAGAAAGTTCTCCACGCTCAACTATCGTTCCTTTTTTTCTAGTTCTAGCATAAACTTTTACTGTACCACCACCTGGTTTAGTATAAGTTCTTATTCCACCAGAGAAAACAGAATTAGCTCCAGCACCTGAATCTGAATATGTATTAGCTGCCGTAGCAGTATTCTCATATTGCCAAATACTATTTGAATTTGGTACATCTACCCATGCCATTATTTTTTCTCCTCTTCCTTATCTGGATTACCTTCGTAATACTCTTTGTATTTATCCAACAAATCATTTGTGATTTTTAGTTGGTTTCTTATCTGTGCGAAATTTTTTGCGATTAATTGGTAATCTTTATCATTAAGGCCAAAAAGTACTGGATCCAACCCTTGTTCTTCCATCTTTTTAAATACTTCCTCAGCATTTGAAGACGTGATTATGATCCAATGGATTTGTTCTAACTGTAGAGGTGTTGGTTTGGCTAGGTTTAATTCTTGTCTAGGTACTTCTTCCTTAAATATTTGTAACTTCTTTATAGAAGAACAATTAGTAAGGAATGTAATTAGGATTAGCGATACTAGGACATTCAGAATTAATCTCTGACTTCTTTGTGGCATTCTTTTCTTCCTCTGTTAGAGGTGACCCACTTGCGATCTCAATACATCGTGTAGCTTTGGCACCTGCCTTGTTTATAATTCGTTCAATGACCTTCGTCTTATCAATGGCCAATTTACCTATGTCTCTATTCTTTTTGTTAAATCTTTTGTCTAACTCGTCTAGGTCTTTTTTTAAATTAGTAACCAACTCATTCATCTTTTGGTTGGCTTGTAATATTTCTTGAAAATCTTTCTTTTGATTCTCAATTAAACTTTGTTGGTCAGCAATTGCTGACTCTAATTTTACTGCGTTCTCTTTTAATATAACGTTGTCTTTTTGCAACTTCATTACGTAGGCACCAGCGCCCAAAAGGGCGCTTAGTATAATGCCTATAAAAAATAATCTAAAACCCATGATTTATTAATCTTTCTTCAAAATCGCCCAAGCTCCATAAGCTATTGCTGCCCAAGCAGCTATCTTAGCAAGTGGACTAAAAAATAAAACCACAACACCTAAACCGATTAATACTCCACCGTGTAAAGATGTTAATTCTTTAACTCTTCCTGTGATAAAACTTAACATATGTTTTCTCCTTTTTTTTATAGTATTAAATGAAATTACAATGCTTTCATTTTAGCGTTCACCTTTCGGTGTTTTCTCCAAGCTAAAAAACCAAACGCCCTTAATGTCCAGTACGTTAAATAGTTTAATAGATGGAAACCATTAACCTCAATGTTTATGTCTCTGAAAATTCTGTCTGCCTCTGATTTGTCTAATAATAGTATTTCACCTTTTTTAGCACCAACTTTTCTTAAAGCTGAAAACTTATAAGCATAATCATGTACTAGACCACCAATAAGTAATACACCTACTGGAGATAAAAACGAAGCAAGAAATTTTGGTACACTTGCACCATCAAAAACAAAACCTTCTGGTATAATGTAATCTTGTCCGTCTAATTTGTATTTGAAATCTCGTGATACTTTCCATGTTCTTACTGTTAATATCCACAAAAGTACTGCACCAAAAAAACCTTTATCTTTAGTTGGTATTGTGATTGGTTGCATGTGTGGCATTTCTTCATAAGAAAATCTTCTATCTCTGCCTTTTAAATTAACTCTGTCTGATATGTTTATCAGAAATCCTACAAGTATTAATACTCCTAGTACTGTAAACTGCCAGAATTTTGTCGCTAGTTGAATAAATAACTCTAACATTTATTTCTCCTTATTATTTTTTAAGTACGCCTTTTGATACTAGGTACTTGTGTAGTGCTGTGCCTTCTTCTTTTTTCATACTGACCATTGGTTTAAAGTTTCCTAAACCTGGACCTCTTTGACCAGCTTGTGTAGCAGCAGCAAATTCTGTAACTATTTCCCCACCATTTTTTTTACGATAAGATAAAACTTGATTATACTTACCTGTGAATACTACTTTACCAGCTTTATCTTTTACTTGGTAAGTTTTATTACTATCTTCTTTTATTCCATGAAATTCTTGATAACTTTTAAGCATTGTATTTGTCCCTAAATGTTTTATATTTTTTTGTTTGTTCTTTAATTTCTGTTTTAGGTATTGTTAATTCATCTATCTTAACTTCTATACTATCAATTTTATCTAACACACCCTTTAACATCATACTATTATTGTCGGCACTCTCTTTAATTTTTTTCTTAAACGTTTCTGGTTTAGCTAACACCAAAGGGTCTCGTCTACCCATTTTTTCTAATTCTGATTTCTTTGTATGAACAGTATTGTCATCACCTGTTCCTGCAACAGCAGTGCCAGTAGCATTTGCTGGAGCGTCTTCGGCCATCTTATTGATGATTTCATCCATCATTTTTTTATAGTGTTTAGTCATAATCGTATTCCGATATTAATTCTCCATTTCGTTCAAATACATCTACACCAAAACAATTAATAGCTGGTGTATCTTGTATGTTAGGTATATTTATGTTTTCCGAGAGCATAGAATCGTATTGATTTGTTTGTTTTAGGTATGTGATAACAGCGGATTCTATTACCAATTGATGTTTTAGATATTGTTTATTTTCTTTAAATAAAAGAGCGGCTGCCACTGCAAAAGAACCTAATGCTCCTCTAATTCCGACCTTTGCTAGTATTCTTTTTAGGTTGAATACAAATCTATGAAGTAGTGTATATGATCTCTTTTCTATTGGGCTGGCTATAGTTCTATATTTTCTTAATACTTTACCCTCGTCATCTATTATACCATTTTTAAAAGCGTCATGCTTTTTAAATGGTGTTACTAACATCTTGACAATTCTATACGTTATTAATAAATCTACACCTCTATTCATTATAGTTCCCTTAACAATTTTTCTATATTAGTATCTGTTTTAATTTCATTTAATTCATGTGGATATAAGTACTTCAGATATTCTAAAAATGTTTTTAATATACTCCAATATTTCTTATCTATTTTAAATAAGAGTAGTACACAAGCAGCTTCAACACCAAATACATTTTGTAAAACTATTAAGTGGTTAACCACTAGTCTTACTTTTAGATTACCTGTTACACTAAACTTACGAAATAACCTTTTTAGATACCGTATTCTTTTAATATCTTCATAGAATTCCTTCTCGTCTTCTAGAGTAGGATTATCATAATTATGTTGTGCAAAAAGCAACCAGTTATCTTTGGTTATTTCTTTGAACATTATCTACACTAACTTAGCGTAGACTTTTGATGTTCCTGTTTTTAATGTTTCGTACTTGACTTCCATTTTAAGGCCGCCCTCTTTTTTATGAGATATACCATCATCATTTATATCAGAACCATCTACATCTTTACCAAATCTTCCACCATGTTGTCTTACTTCTGCTGTAACTGTTCCGTTATCACCTTCCATATTAACAGGACTAACTTCTAGACCTATTTGGGATAACTTTGTTCTTAACTCATCAACTGCAAAAGCAGGTTTTAAATATTCTCTCTCACCAATTGCTCCTACAAATGCATTAACTCTTTTTAATACATCAGGATCATGTATGTTGTGAACACCGATAGCGCCGTCTTCTACGGCATTAACTTCAGGAGTTCCAACACCAGGTGCCAACTTCTCGTTTAAGTACTTCTTAAATGTTTTCATCTTTTGTTTCTTCCTTTTTATCTGTTTCTTTAGTTGATGTTTCAACAGGTTTTTTATCTGCTAATACATCTTCCTCAAAATCTTTTAAATCTTCTTCTTTTATAAATGATTTAAATTTCTTCATTTGTTTTTACCTTATTCAAACTTTCATATCCACTTTCTTGTGGGTTTGCTTTTTTCAATAGTTTTTCTGTTTGTTGTATAGCACCATTGATTGCATTTAAATTTGCTTTCATTTGGCCAACATTCAACTCAACTTGTTTAATTTTAGCGGAAAGATCATTAAATTCTTTAATTAATAATTCCTTTTCCTCTGTTAATACTTTTTCATCAATTACCATAATATATCTCCTATTAATTATATATTAAGCTACTACGTGACCACTACCGCCAATTACATACCAAAAACTAGACTTGTACATCATAGTTACTGACTCACCTGGAGCATTTAATGTAACCGTTGTACCTTGTTTAAAGTTTGCTGGTGTTATTGCCACTGCATTTGTTCCACCTGTAGACGAATTTAAAATTGTTTTAACTTGTCCATCTGTAGAAGCAGCCGCTAATGAGGTTGGTGCTGTGTTTGAAGTAGCGTCAACCAATGTCACAGCTGTTGTTAAGTTCGCCGCTTGAGACGAGCCACTTGCTGTTATTGTTTGTGCTGTTTGTTTAAGAGCTATCCAACTTGGAATATTGTTGAATACATCTTCAGCTGATATTTTTTTGTTAATAGGTGTACCACTTGGGTCATCAATTACGTGAAATAAATCTGCTGTATCTAGAGCGTTACCTAAATCGGTAAGCTGTGTTACTTTTTTGTCTGCCATTTTTTCTCCTTTTAAAACCCTTTTCGGGAATGCTACTGTAGGTAATTGCCTACATCAATTATTATATTATATAGGTGTCCTTTCGGACACCTATAATTCTTTTAGACTATGTATTAAACGTCTTATTCTGTAAATACAGCTTCTTCACCTGATTGAGGTGTGTTAGTTATATCAACAGCTTCACCGGCACCATCGTTGATAGTTCCACCATTTAGGTCTATTGCGTTAGCCCCTATAGTCAATTTATCGCCTGGTGTTTGATCGGTATCCATAGTATCTGTGTCTGCACCGTAAATTGTTGAAAACTGAAGTTCATCACCAGTGCTATCCTTCCACACCATTTGAGCTGTTCTTCCAACACCATCACCCCAGTCACCACCAGCATTATCGTTAATTAAATTTAATATTGGTGATCCTGTTACTGTAACGTCTTCGTCAAATAATACGTAAGCATTAACTGTTCCACCGCTAAGTGTAACTGTTCTATCTGTTCCAAATTTTATGCTAGTTATATTAGCCATTGTTTTTCTCCTTTTAATTGTTTTTTTATAAGCTTATAATATAAAGTTCTACACTTTACAATTAAATTGTTAAACGTAGAAGAGCTCCTTCTAGTTAGAGACCATTGGTATACGTATACCAATTGTAGTCAAATCTGTTTATTTATTAAGCAACAACCGTTAATGATCCAGCAGCTGTACCTATACCAGCAGAGCTAGTAATAGTAGAGTTAGTGGATGTATTTCTATCCTTAACTGTACCGCCGTTTAAGTTCATTGCGTTTGCGCCTACTGTTAATACATCGTTAGCAGCTGTGGCAGCGTTGCCAGCAGGTATTACCAATGCAAAAACTAGTTCGTTTGTATCTGTACCACTAGCATAAGCTAGGTTGTGAGGTCCACGGCCTGAGCCAGTACCTTGGTTTCCATTTTGTACTGCAACATATGGAGCACCTGTTACTGTCACGTCTTCGTTAAATCTAACTCTGACAGACATAGAGTAACCTGCTGATTTATCAGCAGTTGTTGTAATCCATTCTATTTCAGTTATGTCAGCAGACCCCATAGCCGTAGCTAATTGTCCCACTGAAACTAAAACTTCTGGTGTTGCATTTGTATTGTCATTTCCTGACCATACAGAACCCGCTTCTCTAACCCAGCCTGAAGCAGTAGCGTATACTTCCTTCTTCTCAGCCTCGGTCAAATTTTTGGGCTTAATATCGTTTCCCCATAAAGACATAATTCTCTCCTTTAAATTTAAATTTACTTTATTGTTATAACTTATACTATTTATAAGAAAAGTAGACTAGAAACCTAATGACTTTAACTGTCGGATTGTGTTTGTAGTTGTAGTATGGTAGATTCCTATACCACCTCTTTGTGTGAATTGGTCTACGTTTTTCTTAAAATCATCTATTAATACAGCAGGTTGGCCTTGTGACTTTGCGAAACTCTGCTTTTGTATTCGTCTTACCAAGTTAATTCTGTTCATGTTGGATACGCCAACATTTTTTTTTAACCATTTTATTTTACCTGGTTTACAATTAGGATCATTTGGTGAATAAGCAGATAAGATATGTGGTTTATACCTTGATATAAAACTCCATAACTGTCTACCTCCAGGCATCCAAGGCATATCTGACCAAAATTTAGGAGTTTTTTTAATTATATTCCAATGTTTATCTGAATCAGATTGATTAAATGTAGTTCCTGTTGCCTTCTTAGCAGCAGTCATAAAATCTGCAATGACACCGTCCATGTCACAATATATTCTAGGTAGTTGTTTTGCCATAGCAATACTTAACCTTTTTAAAATGAGTGATTTATTTTTGGATTCATTTCAACAGGAGATTTTGGTTCGCCAGTCATAGTTTTACCTTTTGGGTTAGCTAATTTCTTATCTCTCTCTGTTGTATCTAAAGGCACATTAGATGGCATGGCTTCTGTATCAGTTTTAACTGTACGTTTAACCATAGCTTCAGTCTTCATTTTATCTCTTAAATGTTTGTATGCAATACCAACTGATAAAGGAACTTCTCCTGTTTCTTTATTAGGCATTGGCTTAACAGCCTTATGTTTTTCATTTTCTAATTTCTGTTTTAATAATTCAACTTGACCTTTAAGTTTAATCATATCGGCTTCAGTTCCACCTTCTTTACTATCGCCACCATCTTTAAGTGCTCTAATCTTAGCGATCTTAACACCAGGTTTATTATCTTTTGCTATTGGTGGTATTTTTTTACTGTCTTCCGTTTTAAAATACTTAGCGTCTTGTTCTAATTTTTCTGTAGTTTCAGCCGCCTTTTTCCAATCAACATTTTCTTTAACTGTTTGTTTACTGTCAATCTTACTAAAGAACTCTGTCTTTTCTTTAGGCGTCATAGCACCAACACCGGCTCTACCAGTTTTGTCCAATTCTTTTTTGAACATTTCTTTATAACCAGATTCGTTTGTGTGGATATTCATTTGTTTTGCCATATCCTCTAAACTGTTTGGTTTATTTTTTAAATAACTCATTAATTTTTATCTCCTCTTTTGTGTTTTAGCCATAATCTTTCTTTAATAGGTGAAGTATTTCTACCCATTTTATCTATTTTAAAACCTTTAGCTCTTAATTTTTGTGCCTTGTTTTGTATATCTTGTAAAGTTTCTCCATCTTCAAAGCCAGCATGTTTACCATACTTATCACTATAAGAAATTCTAAAATCTGATTTGCCTTCTTCTAATTCTTTTCCTTTAGGTTCATGTTCTGCTTTTCTCATGTAGTTTCTTTTCATAGCGGCCTTCATTGCTTTTTTCCATACACTACCTTTTTTAGATGATGTATTAGCACCATCTTTTTCTTCTAATTCTTTTCCTTTAGGTTCAACTTCACTTTTTAATTTTTTAAATGTTTTATCTCCATGATAACCGCCAGAAGCTTTTCTTGCACCCCAAATTTCCTCTATTGATTCATTGGCTCTTTTCAATGCCTTAGCAACACTTGGATGATTTGCTAAACCTTTTGCAAGTTTTTCAATTGCCTTATAAGCACCTGAATAATTACCACCTTTGTATCTAGGGTCATTTAATATACCAAATGCCATCTTGATTTGTTTGTCAGTATATTCTACTAGAGTTTCTTCTGTAGCAATTTTTTT
>Ga0257111_1000002_pt1 | contig 159779 bp, 167 predicted proteins | sample LP_taG_6_FD_191567 | JGI IMG/M metagenome (GOLD analysis project Ga0257111, IMG submission 191567) | Marine microbial communities from Northeast Subartic Pacific Ocean, Canada - LP_J_2015_P26_500m | ecosystem: Environmental > Aquatic > Marine > Oceanic | place: Canada: Northeast Subartic...
GGGAGAGCTGGCCCGCCCAGCCGGTCACGACGGTCATGGAGAGCGCGCATATGGCGAACGCCAGGATGCTGGCGTACAGCAGGTGACGGGACGGCCTGGTCACCACGTACGGCAGGACCACGGCGACGGCCAGAAGAAGCCCGAGTGAAGCGGTCGACAGACGCCTGACCCACCAGATCTCCCTGAGGCGCTCCGGGATCGGTCGACGTCTAGCCGAGAACGAGAACGATCCCGTCTCCTCGGCCGAGCTGCGGCTCTGGAAGGCCACGGCGATGGCCACCACGATGAAGAGCAGGAAGTCGATGAGGCCGCCCTGGTTCAGGAACACGAACTGCACGTGGGCCTGGATTATGCCGATGGCCACGCCGGCGGCCAGCGCCCGTGGGAACGAGACCATTCCGGCGATCACCGCCGCAACCAGCGCCCGGGCCATCGTGTTGGGACCGAGGTTGGAGAGTCCCCCGATGCTGCCCCGGTTCGCCGATAGCAGCAGTAGCGAGATGGTCGCCAGGAGGCCGGCGATGGTCCACACGAAGAGCTGGACCATCTTCGGGTCTATGCCCGAGAGGCGGGCCAGGTCGGCGTTGGTGGCTGAGGCCTGGACGGTCTGGCCGAACACGGTGCGATTCAGGAACCAGGTCAGGCCGACGGCCAGGAGCGGGACCAGCACGAGGATCGTGAGCTTCTGGCCCGTGATCCTGAGGCCCAGCACGTCGTCCCAGACGAAGGTGAGGGGAGCAGGATAGCGCTGGCCGCGGGATCGTTCCAGGTCGGGGTAGGAGGCCAGAACGGCCTGCATCAACTGGGCGATCCCGATGGTGGCCACCAGCACGATGACCCGTGGAGCGTCGAAGAGGCGTCGGATGACAGCCCGTTCGATCAGTGCGCCGACGGTGATGCCGACGACGAGGGCGATGGGCAGAGCCAGCCAGTAGGGAAAGTTGTAGTTGAACACCAGCAGGGCCATGAGTCCGGTTGCCGGGAGTCCCATGTTCCCCACGGCCAGGTTGATGACCCGGGTCGACCGGTAGACGAGGACGACTCCGAGGGCGAGCAGGCCCAGGACCATGCCGTTCACGACACCGTCGAACCAGAGTTGCCGGGTGGTCCAGACGGCCAGTACAGCGCTGCCCACCTCAGCCGCCGTCCCGTCCGAGGAACACGGCCCGGGCCAGGTCATCGCGCTTCAGCAGTTCCTCCGCTGAGCCCTCGAACCTGACCTGGCCCTTTTCGAGGAAGATTGCCCTGTCGGCGATCGACAGGGCCACGTTCAGGGACTGCTCGACCAGGATGATCGTCTGGCCCCGCTCCTGGAGTCGTTCGATGAGCTCGAGCAGGTCCTGCACGACGGTCGGGGCCAACCCCAGCGAGAGTTCGTCGATGAGCAGGATCTCCGGTTCATGGAGCAGGACACGGGCGAGAGCCAGCATCTGCTGCTGGCCGCCGGACATGGAACTGGCACGCTGGTCCTGGCGCTGCTCCAGGTCGGGGAACAACTCCAGGACAGAGGCGATGCGTCGTTCCACGTCGGCACTGTCGCGGCGGTGGATGTAGGCGCCCATTATCAGGTTCTGGCGGACGGTCATGTCTGGGAACACGCCCTTGCCGCCCGGCAGCTGCTGGATGCCGAGGCGGGACCGCAACTGCGGCGAGGTGTAGGTGACCGTTCGGCCGCCGAGGCGCACGACCCCGCGCTGGGGAATCCCCAGCCCGCTGATCACGCGCAGGATGGTGGACTTGCCGGCACCGTTTGTGCCCAACAGGGCCAGCGTCTCACCCTTCTTCACCTCGAAGGCCACGTCGAACAGGACCTGGACTGGGCCGTAGGAGAAGTCGACGTTGTTCAGCTGTAGCGCCGGTATCTCGTCGTCGCCGGTGGTACGTCGCTGTTCGTCCTGTTCGTCGAAGAGCTCCTGGACGTTGAGGGAGAGGTCGTGACGGACGTGTCGGGCGCCCCGGTACATGATCCAGCCGCCGAGCAGGGCCGACGGGATCGTCAGGACCAGGGTTGTGACACGTGGACCCCACGAGTCGGCGAACATGAATGAAATGAGGCCCCCACCGGTTCCACCGATGAAGAAGATGTAGAGGGTGATGAGGGCGGTGCCGCTGCCTCGCAGGCGGTAGGGAACGATGGCCTGCATGACCGGGCTGACCATGGCGAACGCGGTGCTCAACATGACCAGCGTTGGGATAGAAAAGGCGATGAACAGCGGCACGGTAGGCATCGCCCACTGGATGGGCTTGAAGATGGCTGAGAAGCCGATGAGGGCGCCGATCATGTGCAGGGTCCGGGTCGGGTCCTCCCGCCAGAGCCGGTCGAACTTGGGGCCGACGTAGACCAGCGCCAACACGGTGAAGAGGCCGGCGGCGGTGGCCCAGGCACCCCGTTCGAACGATTCCAGACCGAACCTGTCCTCCAGCCAGAGGTTCTCCAGTACCGGAGCGGTGAAGAGGCCGAACCCCAGGGCGCTGAACCCGACGACGACCGACTTGACGGTCTTGATCCGCATGAGCCGGGAGAAGGCGGCATCCAGAGAGACGGGCAGCGGATCGGCCTCAGTGAACGACTCACCCAGCACGTCCTCCTTCTCCCAGCGCCCCCGTTGCGGTTCCTTCAGGAAGAAGGCGGCAATGGCGGCGATGGCCACCGGGATGCCCAGCAGGTAGTAGGTCCACCGCCAGCCGTCCACCTCACCGGGCCCGTTGGCGATCGCCGCGATCCCTCCCACCAGGATGGGGCTGATGACAGCGATGAGGCGGCCTGTGCCCTTGTCGATGGCACCGATCCGCCCGCGGATCCCGATCGGATAGGTGTCGGCGATGGTCGACGAGTGGACCGGGATGGTGTTGGCCTTGGCTATGCCAACGCCGAATCGGGCCCAGAAGAAGCTGAAGGCGTTACCCGCCATGCCTGACAGCGTCACCATGCCGGCGAAGACGATGCTGGCCCAGCCAATGATGGGGATCCGCCGCATGCGGTCCGCAGCCCAGCCCATTGGGATGGCCCCGAGGACTACGAAGGCTCCGGACGAGCTGGCGATGAACGTGATGGTGCCGTCGCTGACGCCGAACGTGTCCCGGATGTCGGGGGCCAGCACTGCAATGGCGGCGGTCTGCAACTCGTCCAGGGAGTTGAGGATCATCAGGACCACGAATGTGGCGGCGCCGCCACCCATGGCCAGGCCCTTCCTGAGACCTATTCCCTCGCTCTTGACACCCGGCAGCAGGTCGTCGGCGAAGAGGATCTCGCTGGACTCCTGTTTGGCCTGACGGGCTGCCTCCTCGTCCAGGACGGTGGCGGCCAGCGCAGCCATGCCGGTGGACGCCGTCCTGGCCTGGACGGGTTCTAGGGGCGCTCCGCCGCCGGCCGTGACCGGTTCCTCCTCCATGTGGTCGTCGTCTTCCATGTACCGGCTTCCCCTGTGCCCCGATCAGGAGCGAGGGACATCCTTCCATGCCATGTCCCGTTCGATCCCCGGCTCCCTGGGCAGGCCCAGGGAACGTTCGGCCAGGTTGTTCTTCTGGACCTCGGTGGTTCCGCCGCCGATGGAGACGCTGAACCGGTTGATCACCTCTGCCCGGACCCAGTTGCCGATGGAGTCGTTGCCCACGAGGGCTGCCGGGCCGGCCAGTTCTGCGGCCAGGTTTCCGGTCAGCACCTTGGTGCCCGCCGCCATGACCTTGGTGAGGGCCGGGTCGAACGGAGGCTTGTTTCCGCTGCGTACGGCCGACTGGATTCGCTGGCCCATGAGGGTCTGCAATTTCTCCCGGCTGATGACGGCTGCGAGGCGTTGACGGACGCGCGGGTCTTTCAGGCCACCGTGCAGGGCCGCGAGGTCGCGGAGGCGATCCGATGTCGGTGCACCACCGCCACGTCCGATGAACGCGGCTTCGTTGGAGAGCACAGTGCGGGCGGGACCCCATCCTCCGTGGATCTCTCCCACGACCTGGTCTGCGGGTATTCGGACGCCGGACAGGAACACCTCGCTGAAGTGCGCTGAGCCGTTGGCCTGGACCAGCGGCCGGACCTCGATGCCGGGCGATGACATGTCGACCAGCAGGAAGGTGACGCCGCGGTGCTTGGGGGCAGCGGGGTCGGTGCGGACCAGCAGGAAGCCCCATTCGGCGAACTGGGCGCACGAGTTCCAGACCTTCTGGCCGTCCACCACCCACTCGTCACCATCCAGCACGGCACGTGTCGCAAGGCTGGCCAGGTCCGATCCGGCGCCCGGCTCGCTGAAGAGCTGGCACCAGGTCACCTCCCCGCTCAGCAGCGACGGGAGGTGGCGGGCCTTCACCTCGTGGGTGGCGTGGGCCAGCAGGGTGGGACCCAGCATGGCGATCGTCGCTCCGATGAAACCGGGACCGGATCCGTATGCGCTGGACTCCTCGGAGAAGATGTGTTCGACCCACGCCGGATGGCCGCCGCCGCCGTACTCGGTGGGCCAGGTCAGACCAGCAAAGCCGTGAGTCGCCAGGGTGCCCTGCCAGGCCCGACCATGCTCGAAGTAGGCCCTCGCCTCGTCATCGTCCGGGAAGCCGGAGACCTGCCAGGGGTCGACCTCGGCCCGGGGCTCGGCGTGGGCCGAGAGGAACGCGCGCGTTGATGCCCTGAAAGCCACCAGTTCCGGCGATTCGGTGGCACCACCGGCCGGGATGGGGGAACGGTCGGGCACGAGGGCCAACGATAGTGGCATCGAGAATCTGACGGACCATCAGAAATCTGGTTCCTGTGGACGGGACAGCGGTCTCGGGGCCCTCTGGGGCCCACCGGGCCCGGGCCACGGGAGATTCCGTCCTGGGATCCCGTCAGGCGAGCGGGTCCACGTCGTCGACCTGTTCATGGACCCGCTTGACCTTGCCGACCTCGGTGCGCGGCATGGACCCCTCGGGGACCATCTCCAGGTCGGCCCGTATGCGGATCCGCTCAGCCAGTGTCCCGGCGACCCGATCGCCAACGTCCGACAGGCGATTACCGGCAGCGGCTGTGGCTTCGGCCCGGATGCGCAACTCGACCATGGAACCCCGGCGGTCGACGACGATGGCGTAGTTGGCTCCCACGTCCGGGTCGTCCATGAGGACGGCTTCGATCTCGCGTGGATACACGTTTATGCCCCGGATGATGAGCATGTCGTCGGCACGCCCGGTCAGGCGCGCCATGCGGGTCCAGTGGCGGCCGTCGACCCCGCCGTCGGAGAGGATCCGGGTGATGTCGCCGGTGCGGTATCGCAGCACCGGCATGGCCTCCTTGGTGAGCGTGGTCAGCACCAGCTCGCCGTACTCGCCGTCAGCCACGGGAGCACCGGTCTCCGGCTCCACGATCTCAGGCAGGAAGTGGTCGTCGAACACGTTCAGGGCGCCCAGGTCGTCGGGGGCCTCCATGGCCACGCCGGGACCGATCACCTCAGACAGCCCGTAGATGTCCAGTGCCGTGAACCCGCTTCCCCAGGCGTCCTGGATCCGGGTGCGCATGCCCTCCGACCACGGCTCGGCGCCCAGGATGCCGATCTTGACGCCCAACTGGTCACGGATGCCCTGGGCGTGGGCCCGTTCGGCCAGCACGAGGCAGTACGACGGGGTGGACAGCATGACCCTGCTCCCCAGATCGGCGAGGAGTTGGAGCTGGAGGGCTGTGTTGCCCCCGGACACGGGAACGACCGTGCAACCGAGCCGCTCGCCCCCGTAGTGGAGGCCAAGGCCACCGGTGAACAGGCCGTAGCCGTAGCCGTTGTGGAGGATGTCCTCGGGGCGGGTACCGGCCAGTGCCAGGGCCCTGGCGTTCACCTCGGCCCAGATCGCCAGGTCGTTGGGGGTGTAGACGACGATGGTCGGCTTTCCGCTCGTCCCCGAACTGGCGTGGAGGCGGGTCGTTCCCGCCATTGGCGTGGTGACCATGCCCAGCGGGTACTGGTCGCGCAGGTCCTGCTTGACGGTGAAGGGCAGTGACCCCAGGTCCTCCACCGAGGTGATCGCGGTCGGGTCGACGCCGGCCAGGCGCTCGGTCCAGAAGGGATTACCGCTGGCGGAGAGACGGGCCACGAGGGCGGCCAGGCGTTCCCCCTGGAGGGAGCGTTTCTCCACGGTCGGCAGGCCGACGATGTCTACCGGGTCGAAGGCGGTGCCGGGCATCCGCGGATCCTAGGCCCGGGCCGGAGTGGCCACCCGGAGGCGCGACCCCATTGAGGCCGTCAGCCGGCCCGCACCACAGCGGAGGCCACGATCAGGTCCCAGGCGGCCAGCCCGACGGACTTGAACAGGGTGACCTCGTCGTCCGAGGTGCGACCGACCCTTCCCAGGCAGAGTTCGGCGAGGTCCCCGATCACGCTTTCGAACGACCATTCGCCCTCTTCGGCCGGCACCATCAGGTCGCCGGCCTCGGTGGCTGCTGCATGGCGGTCGTCCACGAATACGGAAGCGAGGTTCACCAGCTCCGCGTCGACCTCCCGGCGGGCCACCGAGTAGGAGCCGACCAGCCCCACGTGAGCACCCAGTCGCACGGCGCCGGTGGGTATGACCGGGGTGGTGGACGACGTGCAGCCACAGACGATGTCGCAGCCGGCGGTCTCCTGCGGGCCGGCTGCGACCGCCGGCCTGCCGCCGACGTCGAGGGAGGTGACGAACGACTCGGCGGAATCTTCGGACCGGCCTGTCACGAGGATCCGCGTGATGCCCGGGCGCACCGCCAGCATCGCCTCGACGTGTCCCCGTGCCTGCACCCCGGTGCCGAAGACCCCGAGCGTGGTGGCTTCGGGACGGGCCAGCAGGTCCGCTGCCAACGCAGAGGCGGCCGGGGTGCGCAGGGTGGTGAGCGCCGAACCGTCCAGGGTCGCGGTCGGAACGCCGGTCGCCCGGTCGCAGTAGAGGTAGAAGCCGTGGATCAGCGGCAGCCCCCGATCCCGGTTACCCGAGACCACGTTGACGATCTTCACTCCGATCCCGGCCGGCGACACCGCCGGCATCATGAGGAAGTCATCGGTCGGGCCCAGGGACACCTGGGTGCGTGGGTGGAGGTCATCGAGCTCCACCGAGCCCGCCCGGAGCGCCTCGATGCACGCCGACATGTCGACGACCGCCCGGATGGCTTCGGCGTCGAAGTGGGGGAGCCCGGTCATCGTGCTGACCTCATCGGAACACGAATCCCAGCCCGATCGGATCGTGGGGATCCAGGTGGAAGGTCGCGCTGGCGTGCCTGTGGGCCGAGCCCTCGACGCTGGTGACCACCCCGGCGTCGGTCACCTCGACTATCCGCCCGGTGAAGGTGTCGCCGGCCACACCGTGGTTCTGGAACGGGGCCCCCGGGACGATCCGGCCGCGGTGGTGGAGGAGGGCCAGACGGGCCGAGGTACCCGACCCGCACGGCGACCTGTCGACCTGGCCGTCGGCGAAGATCGTCACGTTTCGTTCCTGCAGGGGGTCCTCCCCGAGGGTCTCATGGATGATCGTTCCGTACAGCCCGGAGAGTCGGTCGTCTGTCGGGTGGACCACCGACGGGTGGTCGCCGAGGGCCGCCTTGACCGCCCGGCCCAGGGTGATCAGGTCGTCCACCCGGTCGGCGGTTGCGGCCAGCCCGAGGTCGTCGATGGCCACGGAGGCGTAGGAGGCACCTCCGAACGACACGTCTGCTGTGACCGGTCCGAAGGAGGTGTCGACGGTGAGGCCGGTGGCCGACACGAACGAGGGCACGTTGGTGAACCGGACAGATGCCACCCGACCCTCCACCATGTGGGCCACCGTGCTCAGGCGGCCGGACGGTACGTCCACGACCACCTCCAACTCCCCGCTCTCCGGGGCTGCGATCCGTCCGGTGTCGATGGCCCAGGTGGTGATGGCGATTGTTCCGTGGCCGCAGGCCGTGGAGAAGCCGTCCTTGTGGAAGAACACGACGCCGATGTCGCCGTCGGGGTCGTCGGGTGGCACGACCATGCCGCCGTACATGTCGGCGTGGCCACGCGGCTCGTGGCAGAGGAAGCGGCGGTGGTCGTCCAGGTTCTGGATCGCCCAGGAACGGCGGTCCAGAACCGTGTCGCCCTGCATCTCGCCCAGGTCCACGATCCGGAATGGCTCGCCGGCCGTGTGGTAGTCGTCGGCGACGATCGCCTCGTCGGGGCCCAGCACCATGGGGCTGGACCGTAATGCGCCGGCCCGGACCGTTCCGGCTACCAGACGGCCGCAGGGTCGAGGTCCATGACCTCGCGCATGCGGTCCAGCAGTGGGCCGAAGTCGAGGTGGCGATTGAGGCGTCCGGTGGGTGCCGCCGGCTGCATCTGGGAGGGGTCGACGTTGAAGCGGTGCCGAACCCGGTCCGTCCACTCGCCCAGGCAGGTGTCGAACGGTGCCGAGGCCACGCCGGTGGCCACCGCCTCGGCTTCACCGGCAACTGGGTCGAAGAGGCCGACCGCCAACGGGAGCAGGTCGGCCAGCGCCGCCCGTAGGCGTTCTCCGCTTTCGGGAACAGGAAGGAGGACGTCGAGTAGACCGTCGGCGTGTCGACGGTGGTACCGCTCTTCGCGTTCGGCCCGGGCGGCGGCTTCGGCAAGTGCGGTCAGCGACGACTCCGCCACCTGCTCCCATCGGAGCTGCTCGGCGGCGTCGTAGAGCCAGTGGCGGACCAGGGCGTGGGCCCAGTCGCCGGAAGTCACCTCTACGAGCTGTGCGGAACGCCAGTCGGCCGGTGAGTGCCGGAAGGCCAGCTCGTCGATCCTGAGGTCGTCGTCGACCGGATCGCCGTCACCGGCCACGATGGCGTAGAGGGCGGCCGCATGGCTCAGCTCGTCCTGGGCTATGGAGCTGAAGGCCAGATCCTCCTCCAGGAAGGGCGCCACCCCGATCCATTCCGTGTGTTGCTGGCCCATCAGGTGTTCGTCGTCGGCGAAGGCCAGCAGGAACTCTCGTACGGCACTGCCCAGGCCGGTCACGACCCGCCCTCCCGGGCGTTTCGTCGGTGCTCCGCAATGGCCTTGCCGTCGTTGTGGCGGTGGGGCTTGTCGGAGTTGGGGGCGATGAAATCCGTTTCGCCGAGGATCACGTGCTCCCGGTCGACCAGCCATAGGCGGTCGCCTTCGGCCCGGCGCGCGTAGCTCTCGCGGGCAAGCACGAGGGCTAGCTCGTCGTCGGGTGCGTCCAGGGACCCGGCGTGTCGGAACTCGCCCCTGCCGTCCTTCTTGAGGAACACCTCGTAACGCCGCATCTGCTCTCCTAGGTCCGCATCACTTCAACGACCTCGGTGCAGGTCGGGCAGGTGTGCACGGCCCGACACCGACTGGGTCCGAACATGGACTGTTCGTCGGTGGGCGATCCACAGCGTGGACAGGCAACGGGCCCGCGACCGATGCGGACCGCCACCGTGAAATCGCGGGCCATCGTCGCCCGTGCCGTTTCGGTGACCCGGTCGACCTTCCAGACCGGAGCACCCAACCACCGCACGTCCACGGTCGCCACGCCGTCGACGGCGTCGACGGCACGTCGGACGTCGTCGGCGATCATCGAGAGCGCCGGACATCCCGAGAACGTCGGTATGAGCCCGACCGCCACGTGGCCATCCATGGTGGTTTCGAGCGATTCCAGCAGGCCCAGGTCGACGATCGAGACCCCCGGGTACTCGGGGTCGTCGACGGTCGCCACAGCGCTTCTGACCCGGTCGGCGAGAAGGCCTGTGCTCATGCGGCGGCCCCTGCGGCGCGGGCCGGTGCGTCGTCCAGGACCCGGCGCACCCAGTGGGTGTCCGTCCAGTTGGCGGCAGCGTCGGCGATGCGTCGGGCCGAGTCGGGTCCGCCCATGGCCAGGGTCCGCTTCAACGGCTCCCAGTCGATGGGGCCGGCAGTCCACGAGTCGGTCGCCGGGTCGTGGGTGAGGCCGGGGTCGGGAACGGTGAACCCGTATGACATGAGGAGGGGGACGAACTTCTGCACCCAACGGGCACGCAGCACCTCGTTCCGCTCCGATTTGATGTGCCAGCGCAGCAGGACGTCTCCCGGCTTCGAGTCGGGGCCGAAGAGCTGGAGGGCGGGCCACCACCAGTCGTCGAGGGACTGCTGGAACATGGTCCGCTGCACCTCGGTGCCGTCGGCGATTCGCAGCATCCGTTCCTCTCCCATGCGCATGTGGAAGCCCTCTTCGCTGATGATCCGCTTCAGAATCCGGCGGTATGGGCCGTAGGAGCAGTTCTTGAAGACGGCCTGCTGGCTGGCCAGGGCGGCGGCGTCGACGAGGAATGAGATCGCCACCTGGTCCCCCCAGGTCTTGGCCCGGTAGTGGAAGACGTTGTGGAACTTCGACTTTCCGGCGAACAGGTCCTCGATCATGTCGCGTCGGGTCTTGATCCCCATGTCGGCGCCCACCATGTACAGCAGGTGGCCGTGGCCGATCTCGTCCTGGGTCTTGGCCAGCACGGCCATCTTGTGGCGGAGGCCCGGTGTCCGGGGGATCCAGTCCCGTTCGGTCAGGCCACCCATGAGCTCCGAGTTGGCGTGCATCTCGATGAAGGCGAACACGGCCTGCCGGTATGCGTCAGGCATGTCGTCGTCCACCTCGACGATTCCGCCGCCATCCAGGAACGCCTCGAAGTCGTCCATGGATGTCCAGGTGCACCCCATCACGCCACCTCGTCTGGGGCGCCGTTCAGGCCGGGGCGATTGGCGACCATCGTGAGGACGTCGTAGGCCGCCACCACCTCGTCTTCCTGGTTCACCACCTGTGCGTCCCAGGCCACCTCGCCGTAGCCGGCACCGGTCCGCAGGGTCCTGCGCTTGGCGGTCAACCAGACGGTGAGGGTGTCGCCCGGGTAGGTCGGCTTGGCGAACCGGCAGCGGTCGATTCCGTAGTTGGCCAGGACGGGGCCGGGATCCGGCCATACGAACAGCCCGGCAGCCAGGGACAGAACCAGGTAGCCGTGCGCCACCCTGCCTCCGAAGATCGGGCTGGCCGCCGCCGCCTCTTCGTCCATGTGGGCGTAGAAGTGGTCGCCGGTGGACTCGGCGAAGGCCTCGATGTCGTCGAGGGTGACGGTTCGCGACCCGGTTCGCAGAGCCGTGCCCAGCTCCAGGTCGTCGAAGTGGAGCTTGAACGGGTGGCCCCGGTCGGCGTGGCGGGTGGCGCCGGGCATCCACTGGCCCACGATCCTGGTCAACACGTCGGGTGAGCCCTGGAAGGCCGTTGTCTGGAGGTGCTGCCTGACGCCGCGCAGGCCGCCCATCTCCTCGCCACCGCCCGCCCGCCCGGGCCCACCGTGGAGGAGCATCGGGAGCGGCGAACCGTGGCCGGTGCTGGTGGTGGCCACCGAGGCATCCACGACGTGGACGCGGCCGTGGTGCGCTGCGATGCCGAGAGCGATCGTCGCTGCCTCGTCCGGGTCACCGCTGTAGATCGATGCCACGAGGCTGCCCTCTCCGAGTGCGGCCAGTCGCACCGCCTCGTCCGGTCCGTCGTAGTCGACGAGGGTGGCGACCGGACCGAATGCCTCCGTGGCGTGGATGACCGGTGCCTCGGAATCGGTTGCCAGCAGAAGGGTGGGCGCCAGGAATGCGCCGGCCGACGGATCCACGTCGTGAAAGGTGCAGGCGTCAATGACGACGCTGGCGGCGGTCCGCAGAGCGGAGATGGCGACGGCCGCCTCGTCGCGCTGGGCAGTGCCCACCAAGGCCCCCATGTCGGTGGCCTCGTCGGCCGGGTCGCCGACCCTCGTCCCGGAGAGAGCCGCGGCGATTGCCTCGGCCGCCGCACCCATGTGGGTGGATGGAACCAGGACGCGGCGAATGGCCGTGCACTTCTGGCCGGCTTTGACCGTCATCTCCCGTGCCACCTCGGCCACGAACAGGTCGAACTCGGTCGTCCCCGGGGATGCTCCAGGTCCGAGGATCGCAGCGTTCAGCGAGTCGGCCTCGGCGTTGAAGCGGACCGATCGTCTGACCAGGTTCGGATGTGCCCGTAGGGCTGCCGCCGTGACAGCCGAGCCGGTGAAGCCGACGTGGTCCTGGCCCCCCAGGTGGTCGAAGAGGTCACCGATGCCGCCGCAGACGAGCTGGAGGGCGCCGTCCGGGAGGATTCCGGATTCCACGATGCAGCGAACCATCGCCTCGGTCAGGAATGCCGTCGGGGTGGCCGGCTTGATGATGGTCGGCATGCCGGCCAGCAGGGCGGGCGCCAGCTTTTCGAGGGGCCCCCAGCAGGGGAAGTTGTATGCGTTCACCTGTACGGCCACGCCGTGGCGCGGCGTCGCCACGTGGGCGGCGATGAAGGAGCCGTCGCGGGCCAGCACCTCGGGCTCGCCGTCCAGGAGAACGTGTCCGCCGGGGAGTTCGCGCCGACCCTTCGAGGCGTAGCCGAGTAGCACCCCGGCGCCGCCCTCTATGTCGATCCACGAGTCGCTCCTGGTCGCCCCGGTAGCCGTCGAGAGGGCGTAGAGCCCTTCCTTCTCCACCATGAGGAGCTGGCCCAGAGCCTTGAGCAGGGCGGCCCGCTCGTGGAAGGTCAATGACCGCAGTGCCGGCCCGCCGACGTCGCGGGCGTAGGCGACTGTGGCGGCGAAGTCGATGCCTGCGCTGGAGACGGTCGCGATCGGCTGGCCGCTGACGGCGTGGTGCGTGACGACGCCCTCGACCGCGGGCGCGTGCCAGGAACCCTGTACGTGGCTCTCCAGTCCGTGCACCGCTGCTCCCGTCGTCAGGGCGGGTCCCGCCTCGATCAGATAGTATAACCTTTGATTAGTTTAGGCAAGGCCGTCATGTAGAGCCGATGAGAATTGGCCTCCGATGGGAGCGTGGACGATTATGGGATTCCATGCGTGCCACCGAGCGGCCTTCCGCCGCCCTGCTGATGTTCCCCGGGCTTGAGGCGCTTGTGCTGTCGGTGGATGCACGAGGGCGGCTCGAGTCGGTAGTCGACCTGGTGGCACCGGTTCCCTTTGCCACCGCCACCGAGGTTCCGACTGACGTCAAGGTGCTGTTGACCGGATGGGGATGTCCGATGCTGGGCGACGAGGCCCTGACCGCACTCCCGAAACTGCAACTCATAGCCCACGCTGCCGGCACCGTCCGTCCGGTGGCCACCGATTCGGTGTGGGATCGGGGCATCGTCGTCACCTCGGCTGCATCGGCCAACGCCATTCCGGTCGCCGAGTTCACCTTCGCCGTAGTCGTCATGATCACCAAGGACGTGTTCGCCATCCGCGATCGGCACCGGGAGACAAGGGGTCGAACGGCCGTGGTCGACCAGAACCGGATGGGCAGTCGGAGCCGTCGCATCGGGCTGGTGGGCGCCTCGACCATCGGCAGGCTGGTGATCGAGCGACTGCGCAGCCTCGATGTCAACGTGGTAGTCGCCGACCCGTACCTGAGCGGCACGGAGGCAGCCGCGCTCGGGGTGGAACCAGTGGATCTGGATGAGTTGCTGGCCACCTCGGACGTGGTGTCCCTCCACGCCCCGCTGCTGGAGTCCACACGCCACATGGTAGGTGCCGACCAACTGGCGGCCATGCGGGACGGTGCCTGGCTGGTTAACACGGCCCGAGGCGGGCTGGTGGACACCGACGCCCTCACCACCGAGCTTGTCTCGGGTCGACTCCATGCCTTCCTGGACACAACCGACCCAGAGCCACTGCCAGCCGACTCACCGCTCTACGACCTGTCCAACGTCGTCCTCACGCCGCACATCGCCGGGTCGATGGGCACCGAGGTGGCCCGCATGGGTGACCTGGCCGTGACCGAGGTGGAACGCTTCGTGGCCGGGGAGCCGCCCCTCCACCCGGTCGTTCGGTCCGACCTGGACCACATTGCATGACCCCGATCCGTTCCGGCCTCTGCTCAATCACCTTCCGGGCCCTGACTGCCGAAGAAGTGCTGTCGGTAGCCGTGGAAGCCGGGCTGGACGGCATCGAGTGGGGGGCTGACGTGCACGTGCCGGTCGGAGAACTGGACGTGGCGACCGACTTGGCCGATCGTTGCCTCGACGCTGGACTGGTCTGCCCGTCCTACGGCAGCTACGTGGTGGCCGGGCGTACACCTGGCGATGAGGTGGCCCGGGTGGTCGACACGGCACTCGCCCTGGGAGTGTCCAACCTCCGCATCTGGACCCCGTACGGCGTCCGACCCGACGCCCCGGCCGTTGAGCGGGCTGAGGTCCTGGAGGGGATCGCCCACGCCACGGTGATGGCTGCCGAATGGGGGCTGGCCACCTCGCTGGAGTACCACCCCGGAACGCTGACCGAGACCGCGGCATCGACCCTCGACGTTCTGGCGACCGTTGACCACCCCGACCTCTTCACCTACTGGCAGCCCGATTCGTCGCTTGACGACACCGTGGCCGTGTCGGAACTGGCTCAGGTCGTCGGGCGGCTCTCCCACCTACACGTCTTCTCCTGGGGGACCGGCTTCGGGGACCGCAACCGGCTGGCTGACGGCGCCTCCCTGTGGGAGCCGGCGCTGTCTGCCGTGCCCGTCGGAGGGCCGTGGGGTGCCACGGGCCGCGACCGCTGGGCGTTCCTCGAGTTCGTCGTCGACGATGACCCGGCCAACCTGGCCGACGATGCCGCCACGCTGCGGGCCTGGCTCGACGCCGATGGGAACCCGGAGGAGGATGCCGACCATGTCTGACCCGCGGGCCAACCCGATGGGCGGGAACCCGTTCGCCTCGAAGGCTGATGCCCAGCAGGCCGTCCGCGATCTCGTTGAACCAGTGGTACGGCACCTGTCGCCCGGCGGAGCCCGGGCCCGTCTAGGCAGCGGTGCGGCATTGTTCGAGGCACGGGTGGCCGAGCTGGAGGGCTATGCCCGGCCGCTCTACGGGATTGTGCCGCTGGTGGTCGGCGGTGGCGAGTTCGCCCACTGGGAGCGGTGGCGGGAGGGTCTGGTCGCCGGAACAGACCCGGACGGCCAGGAGTACTGGGGGGCCTGTACCGGAGACAGCGACCAGAGGATGGTCGAGATGGCGGCAATCGGGTTCGCCCTCGCCTTCACTCCCGAGCACCTCTGGGATCCGCTGGACGATCCGGCCCGACAACGGGTCTTGGCCTGGCTGGACGGCATCGACGAGTTCGAGCCGGCCGCCAACAACTGGCAGTTCTTCAGGTTGTTGGTTCACGTGGGCCGGGAACGGATCGGCGCACCGGGCGACCCGGCCACGGCCCAACGATCGGTCGAGAGGATCGAGGAGTACCACGTGTCCGATGGCTGGTACCGGGACGGCGTGCTCGGCAACGTCGACTGGTATCTCCCGTTCGCCTTCCACACCTATGGGCTGGTGCTCCACGCTTCCGGGCTCGGCGACCGCGAAGCGGCGGGCCGGTACCTGGAACGAGCCCGGGCGTTCGGCCCCGAGTTCGGACACTGGTTCGGCCCCGATGGCGCCGGCATCGCGTACGGCCGGAGCATGACCTACCGGTTCGCCCAGTCCAGCCTGTGGGGGGCCTATGCCCTGGCCGACGTGGAGGGCGTGCCGTGGGACGAGGCCCGCGGTCACTGGGCCCGCCATCTGCGCTGGTGGTCTGACCGACCGATCTCGGACCGCGACGGTGCCCTGTCCATCGGGTACGGGTACGACAACAGACGTCTCGCCGAGGGCTACAACTCGGCGGGATCGCCCTACTGGGCCATGAAGGCGTTCGCAGCGGTGGCCGCCCCCGACGACCACCCGTTCTGGACGGCGGACGAGGGCCCGCAACCTCCGCTGGATCGCCCGGTGGCCCAGCCACCGGCCGGTTGGATCCTCGATCGGGACGAGAACCATGCCGTCGCCCTTTCGGGAAAGCGGTCGTCGCGTGTCCGGTTCATTGAGCAGACGGCAGCCAAGTACGAGAAGTTCGCCTACTCCTCGCGCTACGGGTTCGCCGGCGAGGTCGAGTTCCACTGGGGCGCCACGATGACCGACTCCACGATCTTCCTGGTCGATGGCGCAGACCGGCAGAGCCGCTCCCGCGTCGAGGATGCGTTCATCCGGGACGACCCGGTCGACGGGCCGATGCTGTGGTCGAGGTGGCGTCCGTGGCCCGACGTGGTGGTTGACACCGTGCTGGCCGGGGGAGCGACGTGCCACCACCGTCTCCACCTCATTCGCACCGGGCGTGCCCTGTCGGTCGTCGAGACAGGCTTCGCGGTGGCTGTCGATTCGATCCGCCTCACCGAGGGTCTGTCGGACGTCGAGGTCGTGCTATCCGACGGCACCGTCGAGGTTCGGACGGTGCGCGATCGCAGTGGGCTCGTGGATGGCGACGGGAGCCGGACCGGTTCGGTACGACCGTTGCCCCCCAACGCCGGGATGTCGGCCCCGTCCACCGCGGTGCCCATCCTCCATGGCGACCTCGACCCGGGCGAATACGTCCTGTCCTGCACCGTGTGGGCCGGCCCGACGGGTACCGGGTCCGGGTCGGACCAGCTGCCGGTTCCACCGGTGGCGGCTCGGGTCCTGCTGGAGCACCAACGTGACCGGGCCACCGAGCCGTACGAGGAGATAGACGTGGAAGCCCTGCTTGGGCCGCGATACGCCGGGAAGGACTGATGGACGCGATCGAGCCTGTGGTCACCCACCCGGCTGCACGAGTCCGTCCCCGACGGACCATCACCGGGATGTCGGCCATCCTGCTGCCCCATATCGACCACGGAGAGGTGGACTGGCCCGGCCTGGCCGCCCACATCGAGCGCACGGCGTCCGCAGGGCTGATCCCTGCCGTGAACATGGACACCGGTTTCATCCAACTGCTGGACGATGCCACCAAGGACCGGGTCCTGGACGTGGCCGCCGCCCACAGTGACGGGTTCGTGGCCGGCGCCCATTTTGATGACCGGGCCGGCGCCCAGTTGGACCTGGCTGGCTATCGACACGAGATGGAACGGATCGTTGCCCACGGTGGCACCCCGATCGTCTTCCCTACACACGGGCTGACGGCGCTCGAAGGGGAGGAATGGGTGGGTGCACACGCCGCGCTGGCCGAGCACTGCGACCGTTTCCTGGCCTTCGAGCTGGGGCCGATGTTCGTGTCGTACGGTCGGATCTACGGCCTAGAGGCCTACAGGGGCCTCCTCGACATCGCCGCCTGCGCAGGAGCCAAGCACTCGTCGCTGGATCGCAGCCTGGAGTGGGAACGCCTGGCCCTGCGCGATGAGGTACGGCCGGACTTCATGGTGTTGACAGGCAACGACCTGGCCATCGACATGGTCATGTACGGGTCCGACTACCTACTGGGCCTGAGCACCTTCGCTCCCGACCGGTTCGCGGACAGAGACCGGATGTGGTCGACCGGTGACCCCGGGTTCTTTGAGTTGAACGACCTGCTGCAGGAGTTGGGCGACTTCACGTTCCGGGAGCCGGTGCCCGGCTACCGCCACGACGCCGCGTTGTTCCTGGAGCTCCGGGGTTGGATCGGCTCCAGCCGGGTCCCCGATGGCGTCCCCCTGCGACCTGACGGCGAGGTCAATGTGCTGCGCGACATCGCCGACCGGTTGGGAGTGCTGCCGTGACAGACCGTCGCCCCATCGTCCAGATGCGGAAGATGGCTGATGCCGAGGCGTTCCGGTCACATCTGGAGGGACTCGGGGTGGGCCTCGGCTTCGATGCCGGGATGGCGGTCGGAGCGGACGCCCCCCTGGCCTGCCCATTCGACGTACGGCTGGCCGAAGGGGTTACGCGGACGGTCGGCAACCGCTTCGCCGTGTTGCCCATGGAGGGCTGGGACGCCACCAGCCACGGCCGACCGACTGACCTCGTGACCCGTCGCTGGGAGAGGTTCGGCAGCAGCGGGGCCAAGCTCGTCTGGGGTGGTGAGGCGGTGGCGGTCCGTGCCGACGGTCGGGCCAACCCCAACCAGCTCTGCATCGGCCCAGAGAGCCTCTCCGACCTGGCCGGGCTGAGATCCCGGCTGGTGGCCGCCCATTCCGATCGGTTCGGATCTAGCGACGACCTCCTCGTGGGGCTGCAGCTGACCCATTCGGGTAGGTGGTCGCGACCCGCCGGCAACCCGGTTCCGCGTGTCGGGTACCGGCACCCGCTCCTGGACCACCGGGCCCCGGTCACTGCGGCCTCTGTCCTGTCCGACGACGAGCTGGACGACCTCTCGGACAGCTTTGTGGAGGCCGCTGTCGTGGCCTCAGATGCAGGCTTCGACTTCGTGGACGTGAAGGCCTGTCACGGCTATCTCCTTCACGAGATGCTCAGCGGCATTGACCGTCCCGGACCGTACGGCGGCGACCTGGGGGGACGTAGCCGTTTCCACGTCCGGACGTTGGAGGCCATCAGGGACCGGGTACCCAGCCTCGGCCTCGGGGTTCGGCTCAGCATCTTCGACATGGTGCCGTTCGAGTCCGGGCAGGACGGCGTGGGCGTACCGGTATCCACCGGGAGGTACCGCCATGCCTTCGGTGGCGACGGCACCGGACTGGGAATCGACCTGGACGAGCCCGACCGGCTGTTGGCCCTTTTCGCCGAGGTGGGCGTGTCGATGGTGTGCACCACGGCCGGGAGTCCCTACCACTGTCCACACGTCCAGAGGCCGGCTTACTTCCCGCCATCGGACGGCTACCTGCCACCACAGGATCCGCTGGTCGACGTGGCCCGACTGTTGGATGCCACCGCGGGACTGAAGGCTCGTCACTCGGACCTGGTGTTCGTCGGATCTGGCTACTCCTACCTGCAGGAGTGGCTGCCTAACGTGGCACAGGCCGATGTACGAACCGGGAGGGTCGATGCCGTGGGCATCGGGAGGATGGTGCTCAGCTACCACGACCTTCCCGCCGACATTGTCGAGGGCCGAGGGCTGGATCGGCGACGGATCTGTCGCACGTTCAGCGACTGCACGACGGCTCCGCGCAGCGGCCTGGTCTCCGGCTGCTACCCACTCGACGAGCACTACAAGGCGATGCCGGCCAGGGTCGACCTGACCCGGGCAAAGCGGGCGGCCGAACAGGCCAGGGGTGGGCGCCGGGCCTGACGCGATCCGACCCGCACCATGGGTGCGGGTCGTTGGAGCGGGTGAGGAGAATCGAACTCCCGTCATCAGCTTGGGAAGCTGGGGTTCTACCATTGAACTACACCCGCGAGAGCCGCCAGCGTAGCGATACCCACGGCTTCACAGCCGACCGGGTCCTGACGTCAGGCCGGCTCTGCGATGTGGGCCACCGCATCACCTCGGTTCACCAGCGGTGACCGTGTGCAGCCGATGACCATGCCGTCACGCGGCGCCCTGACTGCAGCCACGCTGTCCCCGAACGCATCGTCGATGCTGCCCAGCACCTGCCGACGTTCCACCCGGTCGCCTAGCCCGACCGCCAGGTGGAGGATTCCGCTGCGACCCGCCCTGGCCCAGGTCGTGGACCGTGAGGCCAACGACGGTTCATCGGGTCCAGCCGGGCCGTCGATGAGCCCGACGGCCGCCAGCACCCGCTGCACCCCGGCTACACCGCTGCCGATGGCATCCTCGTCGAAGCGGAGTGCCTCGCCGGCCTCGTAGAGCAGCACGGTGGCGCCACGCCTCGTCGCCGCCTGCCGCAGCGTGCCTGCCCGGTTCCTGGCATGGACCATCAGGGGTGCACCGAAGGCATAGGCCAGTCGTCGGGTTTCGGGGTCGTCCAGGTCGGCCCGGATCTGGGGCAGGTTCGTGCGGTTGTCGGTGCCTGTGTGGAGGTCGATGCCCACGCTGGACCGGTCCACGATCTCGGTCATGAAGAGGTTGGCGATCTGTGCGGCCAGCGAACCGGTGGCCGAACCGGGGAACGACCTGTTCAGGTCCCGACGGTCGGGTAGGAGGCGATCGCCACCGACGAACCCCCAGACGTTGACCACGGGTACGGCCAGCACCGTGCCCCGCACCTCCATCGGGTCCAGGTCCCGGAGGACCCGGGTGATGATCTCCACGCCGGCGATCTCGTCACCGTGGATCGCCGCGTTCAGCCACACGGTCGGGCCGGGTGTGGCCCCGTGCACGACCCTGACCGGGAGGGCCATGGTGGTTCCGGTCACGAGGCGCCCGATGGGCAGCTCGAAGCCGTCCACGCAGCCCGGCAGGACCTCGTGTCCGCCGACGACGATCGAGCCGTGCTCAGCCATCGGTCTCTCCGCCCGTCGTGTCCCCGCTGGTCGCCTCCGCGTCCGGGCGTGCCACTTCGGAAGACCTGTCCACCTGTCGGAGGGACCTGGGCGGCTGGCCGAGGAGAAATGACCGGCCGGTATCCACCAGGAAACGTCGCCTTAGTGCCTGGCGGCCCAGCAGCATCCGAAAGCCCATCTGGTCGCGTCTGGTGAGTGTGAACTCCACGTCGACGGTGCGCGATCCGATGCGAACCGGCAGCACGACGACCGGCCGTCGCTCGGTTGTGCCACTCGACGATCGCACCTGGCGGCGGTCCAGCACCCGGGCCTCGACCTGCACGGCATCGGCGGTCGAGCGCTGCCACGGGTAGACGTGGAACCGCACCCATTCCCGGTTCTCCACCTCGAAGGTATGGAGACCGGCTGCATGCAGGGACGAGGTGCGGGCACCGGTATCCACCTTCGCCTTCAGCCATTCGACGCCGTGGTCGGGGAGGCCGACCCACTCGCGCCATCCGAGGGCGGGCTGGGTCCGTGCCCCGGCTGGCTTCCTGGGTGCCTTCCCTGGTGGCTTCTTCTCCGCCGCGACAACCGCCCCCGCCTTCTTCTGCCCGGCGGTGGTGGACTTCGGCCGCTTCTTGGACGGCTTCTTCTTCGGCCGGACTCCGGGGTCCATCTCGTCTGAGCCCATTGGCACGGTCTCGGTCACGTTCGCCTTCCTATGACGGTCCCCGGGCACTGGGGGCCGTACGCCTACATAATGGTGCCTCTGACGCAGGCCGTTCGACCCCGGAGTCCCCGTGAAGTTAGCGATCCTCTCCCGACAGCCGAACTCGTACTCGACATCACGGCTACGCCTTGCTGCCATTGACAGGGGCCACGAGGTCGAGGTGCTGGACACGCTCAGGTTCGCCATTGACCTGGCCAGTGACGACCCCGACCTGCAGTACCGGGGTAGGCCCATCGAGGACTACGACGCTGTCATCCCCCGGATCGGCGCATCCATCACCTACTTCGGAACGGCCGTTGTGCGCCAGTTCGAGCAGATGGACGTATACACGCCGAACACCTCCAACGGCATTGCCAACTCGAGGGACAAGCTCCGGGCCATCCAGATCATGTCCCGACACGAGATCGGCATCCCGGCGACGGCCTTCGCCCGCAACCGAGACGACGTGCTGCCGGCCATCGAACGGGTCGGCGGTGCGCCGGTGGTCATCAAGCTGCTGGAGGGCACCCAGGGGATCGGGGTGATCCTCGCCCCGGACACCCGGGTCGCCTCGGCCATCATCGAGACCCTGCAGAGCGCAAAGCAGAACGTGCTGATACAGGCCTTCGTGGAGGAATCGAGGGGGCGGGACGTACGGGCGCTGGTGGTCGGTGACCGGGTGGTGGGAGCCATGCGCCGGACCGCAGCCGGAGACGAGTTCCGTTCCAACGTGCACAGGGGTGGCACCGTCGAGGCAGTGGACTTGGACGAGGAGTACGAGGTAACGGCCGTGAGGGCCGCCCAGATCATGGGGCTTCGGGTGGCAGGGGTGGACATGCTGGAGGGAAGGGACGGACCGCTGGTCATGGAGGTCAACTCCTCACCGGGCCTCGAGGGCATCGAGGAGGCCACGGGGTTGGACATCGCCGGGGCGGTCGTGGACTTCGTCGACAACCAGGTGGCGTTCCCGGAGCTGGACGTTCGCCAGCGCCTGTCGGTGAGCACCGGCTACGGGGTGGCTGAGATGCTGGTACGGGAGGACGGTTTGTGGGTCGGCCAGACCATCGGTGAGAGCGGGCTTCTGGACCGCGACATCTCGGTGCTGACCCTCCATCGGGGGGCCCAGGTCATCCCCAACCCACGTGGCCAGCGCATCCTGGAGGCCAACGACCGGCTGCTCTGCTTCGGTCGTCTGGAGGAGATGCGGGACATGATCCCGGACCGTCGTCGTCGCCGTTCGAGGGTCCGTCCCCTGCCTATCGACCCCGAGTCGGGCCGACCCGTGGATGACGAAATCGAGATATGAGCGACGGTCGCCCCAACGTCCTGTTCGTGGTCTCCGACGAGCAGGAGCATGAGTGGTACGACCATGGGGAGGACCCCCATGAGATGGTCAACCCGGCCGGCGATCCTGGGAGCCACCGGGAACTTCGCGGGCTCTTCGAGCGACTCAGGGCCCAGGAGGACCTGCACTTCGACTGATCCCCGGCAGGCGTCCGACCGGGGCACCGTCTAGGTTCGCTACCAGGAGGGGAAGCACCATGGTCGAAGCCCACAGACCCATGCGCACCGAGGTCGTCCCGGAGATCTGCGTGGATGGCGCTGCCGCGGCGCTCGACTTCTACGAGGAGGCGTTCGGCGCCGAGGAACTGTTCCGTCACGCCCTCGACGTGGATGCCTCCGTCGAGAGGGCAGTGGCTGCCGGTGCCACGCTGCTACACGGTCCTGAGGACATGTTCTGGGGCGACCGCTACGCCCGCCTCGTCGACCCCTATGGTCACCACTGGTCGCTGGCGACGCCCGGACCGGGCCCTGACCTCGAGGCTACGGCTGTGGCCGAGGCACAATTCGACAAGATGCTTGACACACCATGACCGACCAGGCCACTCCCCCTCGGGCGTCGTTCCGTTCGTTCCAGGAGTCCACGAAGGATGACTGGATGCTGATCATGGAACAGCGTGGCGAACTCGAAGCTGTCCTCGCCAGCCGAATCTTCGAGCAGTTCGAACACCTGCGCGATGACTATGGCGGCTTTCCTGTCGATCGCCTCGAGCACAGTCTCCAGACCGCCACCCGGGCCGAACGCGATGGTCAGGACGACGAGTACGTGTTGTGCGCCTTGCTCCACGACCTGGGCGATCCGCTCACTCCGTACAACCATCCTGATGTGGGGGCGGCGATCCTCAAACCGTTCGTGTCCGAGGCCAACCACTGGATGGTGGAGCATCACGGCATCTTCCAGGGGTACTACTTCTGGCACCACCTCGGTATGGACCGCAACACCCGCGACCGTTATGCCGACTCGCCTCACTACGCCCTCACCGAGGAGTTCTGCTCCGAGTACGATTCGCCAGCCTTCGACCCTGGCTACGACTCAAACCCGCTCGAGCACTACGAGGCGCTGATCCGCCAGTTCTTCGGTACCAACCCCTGGACCGGCCGGACTGTCGGCAGCTCCGACGCCTAAGACGCCGGCTGCAGCGTCGCCCGACCCGGCCTAGCATCGGCTGGCCATGATCCTCTCCGACCGTTCCCTCCGCGAAGAGATCGCCGCCGGGCGCATCGTCATCGACCCGTTCGACGACTCGTGCGTGCAACCGTCCTCGGTGGACCTGCACCTGGACCACCGGTTCCTGGTGTTTCGCAACCATGCCATGGGCCACATCGACGTCAGGACTGACCTCTCGGCGCTGACCGAGCAGGTGGAGGTGACCGGCGACGACCCGTTCATCCTCCACCCGGGAGAGTTCGTGCTCGGCTCCACCTCCGAGCGCGTGGCGGTTCCCGACGACCTGGTGGCCCGTTTGGAAGGAAAGTCCAGCCTCGGTCGGCTGGGCCTGCTCATCCACTCCACCGCCGGGTACGTGGACGCCGGCTGGGACGGCCAACTCACCCTGGAGTTCTCGAACGTGGCCAACCTGCCCATCACGCTCTATCCGGGCATGAAGATCGGCCAGATCTCCTTCATGCGCATGACCACCGCCGCCGACCGGCCTTATGGCTCCAGCGGCCTGGGTTCCAAGTACCGGGGACAGGACGGCCCACGGCCCAGCCGGTACTGGGAGAACTTCAACCGGTGACGGCCACTCCCGGTCCGCTGCCGCAGGCCCGGGGAGCCTTTCCCCACGTCCGGTCGGCCGGTGACCACGTGTACGTGTCCGGCACCAGCGCCCGTCGCGTCGACGACTCCATCGAGGGAGCCGAGGTGGACGCTGATGGGGTTGTGCGCTTGGACGCCGCAGTCCAGTCCTGTGCCGTGCTGGCCAACGTCGAACGAGTCCTGGCGACGGTCGGCCTCGACCGATCCGACCTGGTGGACGCCACGGCCTTCCTCGTCGACATGGACGACTTCGATGCCTGGAACAGTGCGTGGGCTGACTTCTTCGCTGATGGCGTGGCGCCGGCCCGAACGACCGTCGCCGTGCGGGCCCTGCCCCACCCCCACCTCGTCATAGAGGTGAAGGCCACGGCCCTTCGCCGTACCGACGGCTGAAGGTCGGACCAGACCGTGCTCCTCCCGTTCGACCTCCAGGCCTGGATCGAATCGCACCGCCACGAGCTGAAGCCACCGGTTGCGAATCGGCTGCTCTGGACGGACTCCGCTATGGACGTGATGGTCGTGGGCGGGGGGACCAGCCGGGTCGACTTTCACGACGATCCGCACCCGGAGTTCTTCCACCAGCTGGAAGGGTCGATGGTCCTTCGCCTCATGGAGGAACCGGGAAGCCCGCCTCGTGACGTGGAGATCCGGGCCGGCGAGGTGTTCATGCTGCCGGCACACGTACGCCACTCGCCGCGACGCGTCGATCCCGATGGCATCGGGATTGTCGTCGAATTCGCCCGTCCGGACGGGGTGGTCGACGGCTTCGAGTGGTTCTGCGAAGGGTGCCACCACTTGCTGCATAGGGTGGAGGTGGCGGTTGCCTCGATCGTCGATGACCTCCCGCCGCTGTTCGCTGCGTTCGCCGACGACCTCGACGCCCGGACGTGTCGGAAGTGCGACGTGGTCCATCCCGGGTCGGGCTGAGGCCATGGACCCTCGTACCATCGACGTGCACGCCCACTTCTTCCCCCGGATTAGCCGGGGACAGGGGGCGATGCTCGGCTCCGATGGACCGTGGTTGCGCGACGACAGCGACGGCACCGGGCAGCTCATGGCCGGGAATGCCGAGTTCCGTTCCGTCGAAGCGTCGCTGTGGGATCCCGACGCACGGATCGCCCGGATGGACGAGCACGGGGTTGACGTGCAGGTCGTGTCGGCTACGCCGATGCTGTTCGGCTACTCCTCGGATCCCGTGGTCGCCGGACCATGGGCCCGTCTCGTGAACGACCTGGCCCTGGAGATGTGTGTCGGTCATCCCGACCGGCTGAGGTCGCTGTGCCAGGTGCCGCTCCAGGACGTGGACCGGGCCTGTGCCGAGGTGACGCGGTCTATCGCCGCCGGACACGTGGGTGTGCACATAGGCAGCCATGTCGGAGGGCGGAACCTGGATGATCCGGACCTGGTGCGGTTCCTGTACCACTGTGCCGACGAGGGGATTCCGGTCCTGGTGCACCCTTGGGACACCATGGCCGGCGAGCGGATGCCAGCCCACATGCTGCGGTGGCTGGTCGGGATGCCCGCTGAGACCCACCTGGCCATCCTGTCGCTGATCCTCAGCGGGGCCTTCGAGCGGCTGCCCACCGACCTACGCCTCTGCTTCGCGCACGGGGGCGGCAACTTCGCAGCCCAACTGGGGCGGGTGGACAATGCCTGGCGCCGACGCGACCTCGTCCGGGCCGACTGTCCGGAGCCGCCGTCCAGTTATGTCGACCGGTTCCACGTCGATTCGGCGGTGTTCAGCGATGATGCGCTACGCCTGCTGGTCGCCGTGATGGGTCCGGACCACGTGATGCTCGGTTCAGACGACCCGTTTCCCCTGGGGGAGGAGCAGCCCGGCCGACTGGTCAGGGGCTCGGCCCACCTGACCAGTGACCAGAAGGAAGCGGTTCTGGGCCACAACGCAGCGCGGTTCTTCGACCTCTGAACCGGGTGGTCGGTGCAGCCGCCTGGACCCGGTCGCTGCCGGGGAGCGCTCAGTTGACTGCTTCGGCCTCAGCGGTGTCGCGGTTCTCGAGGGCCTCGAGGAGGTGTAGGGCGATGTCTCCGACCTTCACCTGGTCGTCTTCGATCCCTTCGCCCTTCACCCCGTCGTCGATCATGATGAAGCAGAAGGGGCAGGCCGTGGCGATTCGCCCGGCTCCGGTTGCGAGCAGTTCCTGCGAGCGCTCGACGTTGATGTTCTTGCCGATGTGCTCCTCCATGAACATCCGACCACCACCCGCACCGCAGCACATGCCCTTGGTGCCAGACCGTTCGGCCTCCACGATCTCGATCCCGGCGAGGCTGCCGATGACGTTGCGGGGAGCGGTGTACACGTCGTTGTGGCGGCCCAGGTAGCAGGAGTCGTGGTACACGATTCGCTCCTCGAGGCGTGCCCCCTCCATGTCCAGCCTGCCGTTGTCGATCAGCCACTCCAGGAGCTGGCTGTGGTGGACCACCTCGTAGTGGCCTCCCAACTGCGGGTATTCGTTGCTCAGCGTGTTGAAGCAGTGCGGGCACTGGGTGACGATCTTCCTGACGCCCATCGAGCCGAGCGTCTCGACGTTCTGCATGGCCAGCATCTGGAATATGTACTCGTTGCCGGAACGTCGGGCCGGGTCCCCGGTGCACATCTCGGACGGACCCAGGATCGAGAACGACACCCCGGCGCGCTGCATCAGCTGTGCCATAGCCCTGGACACCTTCTTGTTCTTGTCGTCGAAGGAGCCGGCACAGCCCACCCAGTAGAGGTACTCGGACTCGAGCGGGTCGCCACCGTCGAGGACCTCGATGCCCTCCAGGTCGCCGACCCAGTCGGCCCGCTCGCTCTGTGAGAGCCCCCATGGGTTTCCGGAGTTCTCCATCGACCTGTAGGCACCACCCAGCTCGGTCGGGAAGTCGGACTCCATCAGCGACAGGTAGCGGCGCATGTCCAGGATCTTGTCCATTATCTCGATGTTGACCGGACAGATCTCGTCGCAGGCCCTGCACGTGGTGCATGCCCAGAGCTCTTCGCTCGTGATCCGGTCGAACATCCAGTTGGCCGGCACCGAGATCTCGGCGTCGGTGCCGATGGGGGGTGACACGACCGGTGCTCCGGTGGCGGCCATCACCTCGCCGGTCTTTAGGACGATCTCGCGTGGATCCAACGGCTTGCCGGTGGCGTGTGCCGGGCAGACGCTGGTGCAGCGGCCGCACATGGTGCACGAGTCGGTGTCAAGCAGCTGCTTCCAGGTGAACTCCTCGATGGTGGAGGCCCCGAAGCTCTCCAGCTCCGTTTCCATGAGGTTCGGCATTGCCTTCATGGTGCCCTTTGGGCGGTCCCGGTCCTTCAGGTACATGTTCAGCGGCGAGGTGAACATGTGTCGGATCATGGTGATCGGCAGCAGTGCCAGGAAGGCCATGAAGGACATGACGTGGGCGATCCACCAGCCCTGGTGCCACCCGGCCAGGTCGCCGACCAGCTGGTCGGAGCCACCTATCGCCATTGCCAGCGGATAGCCGATCACGGACCATGTCTCGGCCTCGGCCCCGTGGCCTCCGAGCGAGTCCTGCAGGGCGATCCGAAATGCCTCGGCTCCGAAGCCCGTCATGCCGATCGCAAGGAAGACGAGCAGTACGGCTGCGTGCTCGGGCTTCGACTTGATGCGGATCCGGTACGGCCGGAATCGTCTGGGGCCGTACCGGCGGAGCAGGGCCCACACCACGCCTACCAGGTAGAGGACCCCGGCTATGTCGCCCACGGCGGTGTAGGCCCGGTAGACGTCGCCGTGCAGGAACTTGATCGATTCCGGGACCTGGTGGTTGATCTCGAGCACCGTGGTGACAGCCATCAGGATCAGGAAGGGGAAGTAGATGAGGGCGTGCATGATGCCGGCCGCGGGTTCGCGCAGCAGGGTCTGCATGTACACGCCCGAGCGGAAGTCGCCGAAGCGCCGCTTGGCGTTGCCGGCGTTGGTGGAGCGGTTGTCCGGAGTGCCCCGCTGCCAGTTCTGGACCCGCTGTGAGAACAGCACGGCTCCGTAGATGATCAGCATTGGAATGACCGTGTAGAAGGCCAGCTTCAGCGAGCCGGGCACGTTCACGAACACCTCGCGGGTGATCGGTGAGTCGTCGTGGAATCCGTTCACCAGCGAGGCGACGCCGGATCCGGCGGTGAACAGGGCCACGATGACCCCGAGGCCGATGACTGCGTGGTTGGGGCGGAGGCGCTGGGGGCTCATGGCCCGCCGAGACTACCGGTCCGGTCCGATCCGGTCTGCCACGAGCCCCGGCCGGATCGCAGCGGTCGGTGGTCCGGGAGTCCGGTCAGGCTCCCTGTGCCAGCACGCAGCCGCGGGAGCGCACGGTCCGCAGAGCCAGGTCGGATCCCTTCAGGCGCCGACGGAGTCGCCCGAGCTGTACGTCCAGCGAGTTTCGGCTGGGCAGGCCTTCGGGCCAGCCGGCCTTCGCCAGTTCGTCACGTCCCACCACGGTGCCGAACCGATCCACGAGCGGGGTGATGAGGCGGGCGTCGGCGGGACCGAGGGCGACCCACCACCTGCCGTACCGCAGGAGCCGGCCGTCGGCCAGCTCCGGCCGTCGACGCAGGTCCTCTTCGGCCCGATCCACGAGGGCCAGAACGCGGGCGCGGACGTCGGCTGGAGCGGCTGGTAGCCGTACCCAGTCCTCGAGGAGGTCGACCGGGGTGAACGGCGGTGCGTGGGGGGCTACCAGGGCCAGCCTCGGGATGCCCTGACGCCGCAGGTCCTCCAGCTTCCGGGTCTCATCGGGCAACCGGACCACGGTGACGTCAGTCATGTCCATGTCCTGGACATTAGGTACCGCCTGTTTCCCCATTGTTTCGTGGCCGTGAACCGGGTGCGAACGGGAGTCGCCGGATTCGGCGGCTGTCAGGTTCCTGTCAGGCAACCGATTCGCGGTCGTCACGCTCAGCGAACGTTGGCGAAACCCGCCCCTCGTACGTTCGAACCGTTCGAACCGACGTCCACTTCTGGAGGGGGCAATCGTGAAAAGCATGACCAGACCGATAACGACGCTGTGGAGCCGTAGGGCAGGAAGGAGTCGGGTCCACAAGGTGGGCTTCGGCCTCTTCGGCATAGTGGCCGCGATCGCCCTCACGGCGACCCCGGCCGTGGCCCAGGAGCTGACTCCCGCCGAGTACAACGCGGCCCTCTTGACCAGCCTCTGGTTGATCCTCGCCGGATGCCTGGTGTTCCTGATGCAGGCAGGGTTCGCCCTGGTCGAGGCCGGGATGACCCGGGCCAAGAACATCGGCAACATCATGGCCAAGAACCTGGCCGACATGGCGATCGGTGCCCTGGCCTTCTGGGCCGTCGGTTTCGGATTCGCCTTCGGTTCGGACGGGGGCAGCCTCATCGGCACGGACTCCTTCTTCCTCTCTGGCATGTCGGAGTCGTTCGCCGCCGGCGACGTGCTGGCCACGCCATCGTTCTTCTTCTTCCAGGTGGTGTTCGCCGCAACAGCGGTGACCATTGCCTCGGGGGCCATGGCCGAGCGCACGAAGTTCTCCGCATACCTGTTGTTCAGCCTTGTGATGAGCGGGTTCATCTACCCGGTGGTCGTCCATATGTTCTGGCAGGGCGACGGGATCCTCTCGGACCTGAGCATCGGCGATGCCCGCTTCAGCGACTTCGCCGGTTCCAGCATCGTCCACAGCGCGGGTGGCTGGGCGGCCCTCATGGGCGCAGTGTTCCTCGGCCCACGGATCGGCAAGTACGGACCTGACGGCAAGCCCCGTGCGATTCCCGGCCACAACGTCGGATTCGCCGTCGTCGGCGTGTTCATCCTCTGGTTCGGGTGGTTCGGCTTCAACGCCGGATCCGAGTTGGCCATGGACAACTGGGTGGCCCACTGCATCATGACGACCCTTCTGGCTGGTTCAGCCGGCGTGGTTGGAGCCGGTGCGGCGATCTGGCGCAAGACCGGCGCCATGGACGTGGGTATGGCCGGCAATGGCGCCCTTGCCGGCCTGGTCAGCATCACCGCCGGGACCGGCACCATGTCCTTCGCGGGGGCGGTGGCCGTCGGCTTCATCGGCGGCGTGATCGTCGTCTACTCGGTTCTGTTCATCGAGCGCAAGGGCGTCGACGACCCGGTGGGGGCGGTTTCGGTGCACGGGGTGTGCGGCGCCTGGGGCACCTTGGCCATCGGCCTCTTCGCCAGGTACGACGATGCGTTCCTCGGGCGTGACGACGCCGGCCTCTTCTACGGCGGGGGCTTCGACCAGTTGTTGGTGCAGGCCATTGGCGTGGTGGTCGTGGCCGTCTGGGTGCTCGGCACCTCGGCCATCCTGTTCAAGGTCCTGAAGTCCACGGTCGGCCTGCGGGTGTCTGAAGAGGAGGAGCTGGCTGGCCTCGACGTGGCCGAGCATGGTTCGCCCGGCTATGGCCCGGAGCCGGTGCTGGCCGGCTGAGCCCGGCGGTTCGGAGTGGAGGCGGGCGGGTCCTACGGGGCCCGCCCGTTCCGCATCCCCGGGGCGGTGGTTCAGCCCGCCTGTCCGGCCACTGCGGCAGCGGCGGCAGCGGCGGCAGCAGGGTCCAGGGAGCGTTCCAGCACGGGCTTCGCCTCGATCGGGCGCAGGTCGTCGTCCAGTTCGTAGACGAGCGGGGTGCCGGTCGGGATGTTCAGGTCGGTGATGTCGTCGTCGCTGATCCCGTCCAGGAACTTGCACATGGCACGGAGGCTGTTGCCGTGTGCCGCCACCAGCACCACGTGCCCGGCAAGTAGGTCCGGCGCGATGGCCTCGTCCCAGTAGGGGAGCATCCGGTCGACCACGTCGGCCAGGCACTCGGCCAGGGGTGGGTCGATGTGGGCGTACCGGAGGTCGTCGTTGGGGTTGTACGGGTTGTCGGCGGTGATGGGCGGCGGCGGGGTGGTGTAGCCCCGACGCCAGGACTGGAGCTGTTCGGCTCCGTACTTCTCCCTGGTGGCGGCCTTGTCCAATCCCGTTAGGTCGCCGTAGTGCCGTTCGTTCAGCCGCCAGTCGCGGCGGACCGGTATCCAGGAGCGGCCCAGTGTGTCGAGCGCCAGGTTCGCCGTGTGGATGGCCCTGACTTGGAGGGAAGTGTGTACGACGTCGGGCGAGATGTCGGCCGCGGCGAGCAGGAGGGCGCCACTGCGGGCCTCGGCCATTCCGAGCTCGGTGAGGTCGCAGTCGTGCCACCCGGTGAACTGGTTGGTGGCGTTCCACTTGCTCTGGCCGTGGCGGAGGAGGATGAGGGTCGGCATGACGGTTCCCGGGTAGACGAGGACGGTGGGCAGGGTCCACGGTACCGGAACCGCCCGTATCCGTGGAGCGGTGGTTTCCAGACTTCTTTAGGCCAGAAGTTGCTATAGAGGCACTCAACATTGCTATAGTGGGGTACAACATAAAGGATGGAGTCGCTCTAGGCAGCACTATCCTGCTCCGTCGGCCCGGGAACCCTCCCCCGATCCCGGGCCCGACGGGGCGAACTTCCCCGCACAGACCTTTCAGCAGACTGAGAAGCAAGGAGAAATCACCATGGGCAAGGCCGTTGGCATAGACCTCGGAACCACCAACTCGGTGGTAGCCGTCCTCGAGGGTGGCGATCCCATCGTGATCGCCAACGCCGAGGGTTCCAGGACGACCCCGTCGGTCGTGGCGTTCGCGAAGGACGGTGAGGTGCTCGTCGGCGAGGTCGCCAAGCGCCAGGCAATCACCAACCCGGGCCGCACCATCCGATCAGTGAAGCGCCAGATGGGCACCGCCTGGAAGCAGGACGTCGAGGACAAGGACTACACCGCGCAGGAGATATCGGCTCGCACCCTCCAGAAGCTGAAGCGGGACGCAGAGGCATACCTAGGCACGACCGTCGATCAGGCCGTCATCACGGTGCCCGCCTACTTCGACGATGCCCAGCGGACGGCCACCAAGGAAGCGGGCCAGATCGCCGGCCTCGAGGTACTCCGCATCATCAACGAGCCGACCGCGGCGGCCCTCGCCTACGGCCTGGACAAGGACGGTGCCGACCAGACCATTCTCGTCTTCGACCTGGGCGGCGGCACGTTCGACGTCTCGGTGCTGGAGATCGGTGACGGCGTATTCGAGGTGAAGGCCACACACGGCGACACGAAGCTGGGTGGAGACGACTGGGACCAGGCGGTCATCGACTGGCTGGTCACCTCTTTCAAGAACGACCACGGGGTGGACCTGTCCGCCGATGCCATGGCCGCCCAGCGGCTCAAGGAGGCCGCCGAGAAGGCCAAGATCGAGCTCTCGCAGGTCCAGCAGACTCAGATCAACCTGCCGTTCGTCACTGCAACCGATGCCGGGCCGCTCCATCTCGACTACACGCTCAGCAGGGCGAAATTCCAGGAACTCACCGCCGACCTCCTGGCCCGCTGCCGGACGCCGTTCGAGCAGGCCGTCAAGGACGCCGGCCTGACCAGGGGAGAGGTCGACCACGTGATCCTCGTGGGAGGCTCCACCCGGATGCCGGCCGTCGTGGAACTGGCCAAGGAGATCGCAGGCCGGGACCCGTCCAAGAACGTCAACCCGGACGAGGTCGTGGCCATCGGCGCCGCAGTCCAGGCAGGCGTCCTGGTTGGCGAGGTGAAGGACGTGCTCCTCCTCGACGTGACACCGCTGTCGCTGGGCATCGAGACCAAGGGAGGGGTGATGACGCGCCTCATCGAGCGCAACACCACCATCCCCATCCAGCGCACCGAGGTGTTCACCACCGCAGAGGACAGCCAGCCGTCCGTCGACATCCATGTCCTCCAGGGCGAGCGGGAGATGTCCCAGTTCAACAAGACCCTCGGCAAGTTCCAGCTGGTCGGCCTACCGCCGGCCCCGCGGGGAACCCCGCAGATCGAGGTCACCTTCGACATCGACGCCAATGGCATCGTCCACGTGGCGGCCAAGGACAGGGCAACCGACAACGAGCAGTCGATGACGATCACCGGCCAGTCGTCCCTCAACAAGGATGTCATCGACCAGATGGTCCGCGACGCCGAAGCCCACGCCGACGAGGACCGGGTCCGTCGCGAGCAGGCCGAGGTCAGGAACACGGCTGACAACCTCGTGTACCGGACGGCGACCCTCCTGGCCGACCAGGGCGACGAGCTAACCGACGACGAGCGTTCCAGCGTGGACGAGAAGCTCGCCACGCTCAAGGCAGCCCTCGAGGGTGAGGACACCGAGGCCATCGGAGAGGCCACCGAAGCCCTCATGGCGGCCAGCCAGGAGTTCGGCCAGCGCCTGTACGAGGCCGCCCAGGCCGAGGCGGCCTCCGCAGGGGCGGCTGATGGGTCGGGGTCCGACGAGGATGTCGTGGATGCTGAGATCGTCGACGAGTCGTGAGTGACCTTCCTTCGGATCACGTTTCCTCCCCCGTGGAGGAGCCTGGTGACGACGACCCGTCGACAGACGTCGCCCGTGCTACCGGACCACTGGCCGATATCCCGTCGACAGACGCCTCCTGTCCATCGTCCACTGGCCCGGCTGCTCCACTGGCTGGCGGCGACTCATCGATGGGTGCTTCTGAATCGTCGGCTACCGACGCAGCGGGGTTGGGTGGAGATCCGGTGCTGGATCTGATGGGGGTTCTGGAGGCGGAGCGGGACACCTATCTGGGGGACCTGCAGCGGGTTTCGGCTGAGTTCGCCAACTTCCGGAAGCAGGCAGAGAAGCGGAGCATTGAAGTGGCGGCCGTGGCACGAGGTGCCCTTGTCGAACGTCTCCTCCCTGTGCTGGACGCCTGCGACCTGGCAATCGAACATGGCGCCGACGGTGTAAACCAGATCCGCAGCTCCCTGGTCAACGCCCTGGAACCGGCCGGGTTGGAGGTGCTGGATCCGGTGGACCAGGCATTCGACCCGACCCTCCACGAGGCCGTGCTCCACGTACCGGCTGATGAGGGAGACGACGGACAGGTCGTCGTCGAGGTACTCCGTCGCGGATACGCCTGGTCGGGCCGTGTACTACGGCCAGCCATGGTGAAGGTCCGGGGCTGACCCGGCAGGGTCGACCATGACCGCCCAGCGCGAGTGGTTCGAGAAGGACTACTACGCCACGCTCGGTGTGCAGAAGGAGGCGTCGGCCAAGGACGTCACCAAGGCCTACCGGAAGCTGGCCCGCAAACTCCACCCCGACGCCAATCCGGGTGACGCCGCCGCCGAGTCCCGGTTCAAGGAGGTATCCGCCGCCTACGACGTCCTCGGCGACGAGGACCGGCGGGCCGAGTACGACCAGGTCCGGACGAGGGGCCCCATGGGCAGCGGCGGTGGCTTCGGCGGCGGAGGCTTCCCAGGTGCCGGTGGCTTCGACATGGGCGACCTGTTCGGCGGGATGTTCGGCTCAGGTGGCCCCGGCGGTCAGCGGGGTCGTCGTGGAGACGACTTGGAGACCCGCCTGACCCTGTCATTCGTGGAGGCGGTGAACGGTGTCACCACCACCATCCACCTCGTCAGTGACGCCGCCTGTTCGACCTGTGTGGGAAGTGGGGCCCGTCCGGGAACCCGCCCTACGACCTGCGAAGGCTGTGGCGGTCGTGGTGTCCGGGCCGACGATCAGGGCCCGTTCTCGTTCAGCAGGCCCTGCGATTCCTGTGGAGGACGGGGCCGACGCATCGAGGATCCCTGTGGCAACTGCAGGGGTTCGGGTATCGAGAGGCGGCCCAGGGAGGTCCGGGTACGGATACCGGTGGGCGTCGAGGACGAACAGAGGATCCGGCTGAAGGGCCGGGGCGGCCCGGGCCGCGGCGGCCCCGACGGGGACCTCTTCGTGGTGGTGGCCGTCGAACCCCACCTGCGGTTCGGACGGCGTGGCCTGAACCTCACCGTGGTCGTACCCATCAGCTTTCCCGAGGCCGTCATGGGTGCCGAGATACCCGTTCCCACCCTTGAGGGTGACGCTGTCACCCTCAAGGTTCCGGCCGGTACCCGCAGCGGTCAGACCTTCCGCGTGAAGAAGCGTGGGGTCCAGGTCGGGCGGGGGACCGGCGACCTGCTGGTGACCGTGGAGGTCCACGTGCCCATCGACCCCAGCAGCGAGGAGAGGGCGGCCATCGAGGCTCTCGACGAGGCCTCCTCGGGCAGCCTGCGCGACGGGCTGGCAGACTGACGCCGATGCAGGAAGCACGCTGATGCCGTACTCGCGGCCCGGCCCCGACCAGGCCGTCTACGTCATCTCGGTGGCCGCCGAGCTGGCTGGCATGCACCCCCAGACGCTTCGCATCTACGAGCGGCGGGGCCTTCTGGATCCGGCGCGTACCACCGGTGGCAATCGGCGCTACAGCGAGGCCGACGTGGACCTCCTGATGCGGATTGCGCAACTCACGGCCGATGGCCTGAACCTGGCCGGGGTGAAGAGGGTGCTGGCCCTGGAGGCGGAGGTGTCCAGGCTGGAGGCGGAGTTGGCTGAGGCCCGCTCTGATGGCAGCCGGGCGATAGCCGACGTGCACCGCCAGTACCGCCGTGACCTGGTCCCGGTGAAGCAGAGCATCACGATCTACAAGGGTCGCCGACAGCGCTGATGGAACCCCGCTGACCTGCGTGTTCTCATGAGTTCTCGGGATTGCCTGAGGTCCGGAACCCGTCTGGAAGGGGCTCCCGGTCCACAGCGGGAACGGTGCCACTGTTGGGGAAGCAGGGTTTTCCACAGGAGGTTGTGGAAATCGTGGTTGCTGGCTCGGAACTGCTCAGGATCTGGTGGTCTGACCCGGGTCGAAACCGCTCGGGAGCGTGGAAATGCGCTCTGAGGCCGCTGGTAACTGCCGATAGGCTCGGCCCGTAAGGGACCCGATCCAGGAGATGTGCCGTGCCAGCGACCGTCATTGTCGGGACGCAGTGGGGCGATGAAGGCAAGGGCAGGTTCACGGATCTCGTCGCCGGCGAGGTGTCGATGGTCGTCCGGTACCAGGGCGGCCACAACGCCGGGCACCGGATCGTCGTGGACGGCGAGTCGTTCGCCCTCCAGCTGGTGCCCAGCGGCGTCCTCTATCCGCACGTCACGCCGGTCATCGGCAACGGCGTGGTCGTCGACCCGCGCGTCCTCATCACCGAGATGGACATGCTCGGGTCGAGGGGAGTGTCCACCAGCCGGCTCCGGGTGAGCGGCAACGCCCACCTGATCCTCCCCTACCACCAGGAACTGGATGCCCTCCACGAACGCCATCTCGGAAAGAACAAGCTCGGAACCACCAAGAGGGGTATCGGGCCGGCATACGCGGATCGGGCCATGCGAGTCGGCATCCGGGTACAGGACCTCCTCGACGAGAAGATCTTCCGGCAGAAGCTCGGGGCGGCGCTGGAACACACCAACAAGGTCCTGACCCGGGTCTTCAACCGACTTCCGATCGATGCGGACGAGGTGGCTGACGAGTACCTGGGTACCTGCGCCCCACGGCTCATCCCCCACATCACCGATGCCGTAGGCCTCGTCCACGACGAGCTCGACGCCGGCGGCCGGATCCTCATGGAAGGCGCCCAGGCGACCTTCCTGGACCTGGATCACGGCACCTACCCGTTCGTGACGTCGTCGAATCCTGTTGCCGGCGGGGCCTGCACCGGGGCGGGGATCGGCCCCCGGGACATCGACCGGGTCATCGGTATCGCAAAGGCCTACGTGACGCGGGTGGGAGCCGGGCCGTTCCCCACCGAACTGTTCGACGAGGTCGGCGACCACCTGATCGACGTCGGCCACGAGTATGGAACCAACACCGGCCGACGACGACGGCCCGGCTGGCTAGATGCGGTCATGCTCCGCTATGCCGTCAGGGTCAACTCGCTGTCCGAACTGGCCATTGCAAAGCTGGACGTCCTCGACCAGTTGGAGGTCATCCGGGTGTGCGTGGCCTACGAGGCCGACGGCGAACGCTTCGAGCAGCTGCCCTACCACCAGTCGGTACTCCATCGGGTGACGCCCATCTACGAGGACCTGCCGGGCTGGGGAGTCGACCTCTCGGAGATGACCGAACGCTCGCAGCTTCCGCCCGAAGCCGACGCCTACCTCAGGTTCGTGGAGCAGCAGGTGGGCGTTCCCATCGGCATGGTCGGTGTCGGACCGGACCGCCAGCAGGTCCTCCGGTTCTCCGGCTGATCGCGGTCCCGAGGGAACAGGTGTCGATCCGATGAGGGTTTGCGTTGTCGGGTCCGGGGGTCGTGAGCACGCGCTGGCCCACGTGCTGGGTCGCCACCACGACGTGGTGGTGACCCCGGGCAACCCCTGGATCGAAGGTTCGGTTCCCACCCCACCTGAAGAACTCGAGGCCGACCTCACGGTCATCGGTCCCGAAGCCCCGCTGGTCGACGGCCTGGCCGACCGCCTCAGGTCTGCTGGCCGCCTCGTCTTCGGCCCGGGCGCCGACGGCGCCCGCCTCGAGGGATCCAAGGCATGGATGAAGGATGTGCTGGTCGATGCCGGCGTGCCCACGGCAGGCCACGGCACGTTCGACGACGAGGTCGCCGCTCTGGCCTACCTGGACACCATGGGCGACCTCTTCGTCGTCAAGACCGATGGGCTGGCGGCGGGAAAGGGCGTGCTGGTCACGACCGATCGGGCCGAGGCGGTCGACGCCGTTCGCTCGTACCTGTCCGGAGACGCATTCGGCGACGCCGGTCGGACCCTCGTGATAGAGGAGGGCCTGACAGGGCCTGAACTCTCGATCCTTGCCATCTGTGACGGTTCCACGGCCGTGGCGCTCGCCCCGGCGCAGGACTTCAAGCGCCTCGGCGATGGTGATGCCGGCCCCAACACCGGTGGCATGGGGGCCTACTCGCCGGTGCCGGTGGCTACCGGAGCCGTGGTCGACTCCCTCATGGCCGATGCCGTGGAACCGACGCTGGCTGCCCTGCGTGGTCGGGGCATCGATTATCGCGGCGTTCTCTACTGCGGGCTCATGTTCACCCCCGTCGGACCCAGGGTGCTGGAGTACAACGTGCGTTTTGGTGATCCCGAAACCCAGGTGGTGCTGCCCAGGATGACCAGTGACCTGGGCGAGCTCCTGGCCTCCGCCGCCGGTGGAAGGCTCGGCTCGGAGCCGACGTTCGACGACGGGGCGGCGGTGGCGGTCGTCTGTGCCTCGGAGGGCTACCCGACCTCGCCACGGACGGGCGATCGGATCGGGGGACTGGACGCGGCTGCCGATGTCGAAGGTGTCACCGTCTTCGCCGCCGGCGTGGCTGCCGACCCGGACGGCGCCCTCGTGACAGCCGGAGGTCGGGTACTGGCAGTCACCGGCCGTGGTCCGACGGTCTACGAGGCCCGCCAGAGGGCCTACGAGGCGGTGGCCGAGATCTCGTGGCCCGGCATGTGCCACCGGACCGACATCGCGGCGACGCCCACAGGCGACTAGAACTCACCACTGGACGAACAGGTCAGGAGAAGTCGATGGCTTACAAGGTGGCGGTCCTCATGGGATCGCCCAACGACGGCGAGAAGATGGCCCCGGCGGCCAAGACGTTGGAGCGTTATGGCATCGAGGCCGACGTTCGGGTCATGTCAGCCCATCGCAGCCCCGCCCTGGTTGCCGGGTTCGTGGCCGGTGCCCGTGATGCCGGCTATTCGGCGATCATCTGCGGAGCCGGCATGGCGGCCCACCTGGCCGGCGCGGTGGCAGCCCAGACCACGCTTCCGGTGATCGGGATACCGCTCTCCGGGGGCGCCATCAACGGCTGGGATTCACTGCTCGCCACTGTCCAGATGCCGAAGGGCATCCCTGTGGCCACCGTGGCCGTGGACGGTGCGATGAACGCGGCGCTCCTGGCCGTCCAGATGCTGGCGGTCAACGATCCGGAACTGGTCGAGGCCCTGGAGGAGCACAGGGCCGAGATGGTGCCCCGTTGAGCGGCGGCACGGAAATACCCTCGGAACCGATGCACATGCAGAACGTCCTCGCCTCCCGATATGCCAGCAGGCCCATGGTCGAGCTCTGGTCGCCCAAGGCCAAGGTGGTCATGGAGCGTGAGCTCTGGATCGCGGTCATGGAGGTCCAGCGGGAGCTGGGTGTGGACATCCCCGACGGGGTCATCGAGGACCACCGTGCGGTGCTGGACCAGGTCGACCTGGATTCCATACGGGAACGCGAGCTGGTGACCCGCCACGATGTGAAGGCCCGCATCGAGGAGTTCTGCGCCCTCGCCGGTCATGAGCACATCCACAAGGCAATGACGTCCCGGGACCTGACGGAGAACGTAGAACAGCTGCAGGTCCGGCGGAGCCTGGAGCTGGTGCTGGACCGCATCGTCGCGGCCCTGGACCGACTGGCCCGACTCGCCGTCGAACACGAGGGCCTGGCGATGGCCGGCCGGAGCCACAACGTGGCCGCCCAGGTGACGACCCTCGGCAAGCGTTTCGCCACTGCCGCCGAGGAGCTCCTCACAGCGCACCGTCGGGTGTCCGACCTGTTGGCCGCATACCCGCTACGTGGCCTTAAGGGCCCGGTCGGGACCCAGCAGGACCAGCTGGACCTGTTGGGTGACGGCGCCCGGGTGGACCGCCTTGAACGGCTGGTGGCCGAGCACCTGGGCTTCGAGCAGGTGCTGGATTCCGTCGGGCAGGTGTACCCGCGGTCGTTGGACTTCGACGTGGTGTCGGCCCTGGCCCAGACAGCCGGTGGTCCGGCCAACCTGGCTCGCACCATTCGTCTCATGGCTGGCAACGAGTTGGCTACCGAGGGCTTCCGACCTGGACAGGTCGGTTCGTCGGCAATGCCCCACAAGATGAACGCACGGTCGTGCGAGAGGATCAACGGCCTCGCAATCGTGCTCCGGGGTCATCTGGCCATGGTCGGTGGCCTCGTCGGAGACCAGTGGAACGAGGGTGATGTGAGTTGCTCGGTCGTACGGCGGGTGGCCCTGCCGGATGCCTTCCTCGCCATGGACGGCCTCTTCCAGACGTTCCTCACCGTGCTCGATGAGTTCGGCGTCTATCCGGCCGTCGTGGAGCGCGAGCTCCGGCGCTACCTGCCGTTCCTGGCCACGACCCGGGTGCTGGTGGCCGCCGTGCAGGCGGGCATGGGCCGTGAGGAGGCCCACGAGGTGATCAAGGAACACGCCGTGGCGGCGGCGCTGGCCCTGCGGGTCGAGGGCGTGGTCGAGACCGACCTACTGGACCGCCTCGCTGCCGACGGGCGCCTGCCCCTGGATCGGGCAACCCTCGACAGCCTGGTCGTCGACCCCTCCGTGTTCGCGGGAAACGCTTCGGCGCAGGTGGCGGCCGTCGTGGGACGGGTCGCCGTCGTGGTGGCCGCACGCCCCAGGGCTGCCGCCTACGATCCCGAACCGATCCTCTGATCCGCGACCGCGCCCTGGAGCCATGTTGAATCCGACGGTCGACCTACCGCTCATCCACTCGGGCAAGGTCCGTGACGTCTACGACGCACGGGACGGCCGACTCCTGATGGTCACGTCGGATCGCATCTCGGCATTCGACGTGGTGATGGACGAGTCGATTCCGGACAAGGGCCGGGTACTCACCGCGATGACCGCCTTCTGGTTCGAGCGGTTCGCTGGCCTGGTGCAAGGGCACCTCATCTCCACCGGGGCCCGGGACCTGGCCGAGGTCCTGGGAGGCGCCGTGCCTGACGACCTGGTGGGTCGGACCATGCTCTGCCGACGGGCCGAGATGCTTCCGATCGAGTGCATAGTCAGGGGCTACATCACCGGGTCGGCCTGGAAGGAGTACCGGACGTCCGGGACCATGCACGGAGGGCCCATGCCCGCGGGCCTCCTGGAGGCCGACCGTCTGCCCGAGCCGGTGTTCACACCGTCCACCAAGGCCGATGAGGGCCACGACGTGAACATCTCGTATGAGGAGGCCGTGGACCTGGTGGGCAGCGAGGTCGCCGCACTTGCACGCGAGGCGTCCCTCGCCTGCTACCAGCAGGGCGCTGGGTGGGCGGCCGAGCGGGGAATCCTCATTGCCGACACGAAGTTCGAGTTCGGGATGGTGGACGGACGCCTGGTGCTGGCCGACGAGGTGCTCACCCCGGATTCGTCCCGCTTCTGGCCCGCCGAGGCCTGGGCCCCCGGGGCGACGCCACCATCGTTCGACAAGCAGCCGGTCCGCGACCACCTCGATGCCCTCGACTGGGGCAAGCAGCCGCCGCCGCCGCCCCTACCGGACGACGTCGTATCGGCTACGTCCGCGCGGTACGTGGAGGCCTATGAACGAATCACCGGCCGGTCCTTCGCCGACTGGCCCGGAGCCGGTGGCTGACCGGGACCTGGAAGAGGAGCAGAAGATGGAATTCAACGTGCTTGTGGACGTACGGCTGCGGGGCGGCATCGCCGACCCGGCCGGTGCCACGATCGAGAGGGCGCTGCCGGCACTCGGTTTCGACGGGGTGAGCGGTGTCAGCGTGGGCAAGACGGTGAGGTTCACCATCGCGGCGGCCGACGCCGACGAGGCCACGAGCCTCGCCGAGGACCTTTGCGCCTCGTTCCTCACCAACCCGGTGATCGAGGACGCCTCCGTGTCCGTGTCGCCGGCCGGTGACTCCGCCTGATGGCCACGACCGTCGGTGTCGTGGTCTTTCCCGGCACCAACTGTGAGATGGACGCGGTCTTCGCCGTGGAACGCATGGGGGGAGAGGGGCGCCTGCTGTGGCATACCGATGACGACCTCGGCGGGGTGGATGCCGTGATAGTCCCCGGGGGATTCGCCCACGGCGACTACCTGCGGCCGGGGGCGATCGCCCGCTTCTCCCCGATGATGGGTGCCGTGGCCGCGTTCGCGGCCGATGGCGGTCCCGTGCTGGGGATCTGCAACGGCTTCCAGGTGCTCACCGAGGCGGGGTTGCTGCCCGGGGCCCTGCAGAAGAACTCCGGCCTCAAGTTCCTCTGCCAGCCGACGGTGCTCCGGGTGGAGACCTCGGAGTCGATCCTGACCGGTCGGGCAGCGGTGGGCGCCGAGCTGTCGGTGCCGATCAACCACTTCGAGGGTAACTACACCTGTGACGACGAGACGCTCGCCCGGTTGAGGGACGAGGACAGGATCGTGCTGCGTTACGTCGACAACCCGAACGGGTCGGTGGACGACATCGCCGGCGTCTGCAACGAGGGGCGAAACGTGGTCGGGTTGATGCCACACCCGGAGCGCGCCTGTGACGAGCTCCTGGGCAGTGCAGATGGAGCGGTCCTGATCGGGTCGCTGTTGGACGCTGCCTGACGCCGGCCTGCTCCGTTTCCGAGCCGGCCGGCCGCTGTCGCGGTCAGGCGCTTCGGCGGATACCGGCCGACTTGAGGGTTGCCGAGGACACCCCGATCTCGCGCCAGGCTGCGTGGGAGATCCCACGACGGCCACCGTAGGCCGCGGCGTAGGTGGCGAACCCGGCCTCTAGCGCAGTCAGGTCGACCGATGTGGCCTGGGAGATGGCTTCCAGGTCGGCTTCCAGGTCGATCCGCTGCTGGATGAGGCTGAGTCGCCTGGTGACGGTGGCTTCCGCCATCTCGCCTCCCAGGGTGGCCAGTTGGCGGCCGATGCTCTCCGCCGTGCGCTTTCGACCACGCCGTGGGGCGTTCTGTTCCAGTGCCTTCAGGTAGTCACGGACCGCCGCGACCTCGGATTTCTCGGAATCGGTCATCTTCGTACGCGCCATTGGAAACACCTTCTTGCTGTAAATGAATAGGTATTGGAGCAGGAGTTGCCCCAGCAGAATGCGAGTATTCGGTAGTTCATTTTGAGTGTAGAGCGGATTCTTCTGCTGTGACATTCTGCCATTTGCAGCAGTAGGGGAAACGGTGTGGGGACCCACCGGGTGTCACAGGTTGGAAGGGTCCGGACGGTAGCGGGCGACTAGTACGGTGCCCGGCGTGAGCCAGCCACTCCACCGTGCCCTCGGTCTGACAGACGACGAGGCCGTGAGGATCGACGAGATCCTGGGGCGACCGGCCAACGGTCTCGAGCTGGCCATGTACTCGGTCATGTGGTCCGAGCACTGTTCCTACAAGAGCAGCCGCATCCACCTCGGCCGCCTCCCGACCGAGGCTCCATGGGTCCTCGTCGGGCCCGGCGAGAATGCCGGCGTGGTCGACGTGGGAGACGGCATCGCTGCCGCGATCCGCATCGAATCCCACAACCATCCGTCGGCCATCGAGCCGTACCAGGGAGCGGCCACCGGCGTGGGTGGCATCCTCAGGGACATCTTCACCATGGGTGCGCGGCCGATCGCCCTGATGGACCCGCTGCGATTCGGGCCTCTCGACGATCCCCGCAGCCGGTGGATCGCCGAGGGGGTCATCTCGGGCGTCTCCGGCTATGGAAACGCCGTCGGGGTACCCACGATCGGTGGTGAGGTCGTCTTCGACCGCACCTACAAGGGGAACCCGTTGGTGAACGTGCTGTGCCTAGGGGTGCTGCCGACCGAGCGCCTGGTCCTCGGACAGGCCTCCGGCATAGGCAACCTGGCTTTGCTGCTCGGTTCCAGCACCGGTCGTGATGGCATTGGTGGAGTCAGCGTGCTGGCCTCGGCCGGGTTCTCCGCCGAGGACGACGGCGACAAGCGGCCGAGTGTGCAGGTAGGTGACCCGTACGAGGAGAAGCGCCTCATCGAGGCGTGCCTGCAGTTGCTGGACGAGGGCCTGGTCGTCGGCATCCAGGACCTGGGAGGCGCAGGCCTGACGTGCGCCACCAGCGAGACGGCATCGCGTGGTGGTGTCGGCATGGACGTGGACGTTTCGGCGGTGCCCCGGCGCGAGCCGGGCCTGGAGGCCCACGAGGTGATGACCAGCGAATCCCAGGAGCGGATGCTGGCGATCGTGGAGCCCGCCGGGTTGGACCGGGTACTGGCCATCTGCGAGAGGTGGGAGGTGACCGCAGCGGTCATCGGCCGGGTCACTGACGGTGGTTCGCTGCGCATCCTGGATGGATTCGACGGCGAGGTGCTGGCGGACGTACCGGCCTCCTCCCTACACGACGAGGCTCCCCTGTACGACAGGCCGATGGCGGAGCCGGAGGCCCCGTCCGGCCCATCCGGCGATGACATGGCGGCACCGACGGACGCTGGCTCCGACCTCCTGGACCTGCTGGTCGACCCGGCATGGGTGTACAGGCAGTACGACCACCAGCTGTTCCTGAACACCGTGGTGGGCCCCGGCGACGATGCCGCCGTGCTGAAGCTGCGGCATCCCACCACCGGTGTCGAGACCGGCAGGGGCCTTGCCCTGACCACCGACGGCAACCACCGCTGGTGCTCTGTGGACCCTCGTGGAGGCACGGCGAGGGTGCTCGCCGAGTCGCTCATGAACCTGGCCTGCGTGGGGGCGCGTCCGTTGTCCGTCGTGAACTGCCTCAACTTCGGCAACCCCGAGCATCCCGAGGTCATGTGGCAGCTCTCGGAGGCCGTGGACGGCCTGGCCGAGGCCTGTGTCGCGTTCGGGGTCCCGGTCGTGGGCGGCAACGTCAGTCTCTACAACGAGTCGGCCGGTACCGACATCGATCCCACGCCCGTAATCGGCGTACTGGGCGTCGTCGACGACCTGGTCCGGCGGCCCCCGGGCGCCACCCTCGTCGATGGTCACCGCCTGGTTCTGCTGGGGCCGCCGGACGTGTCGCTCAGCGGGTCGCTGTGGGGGGCGACCCGGGATGCCCGAGGCGGCGAGTTGGCTCCCCTGGACCTCGAGCTCCACCAGCGTGTCGTGGATCTCGTGCGCGACCTGGTCATCTCGGATCGCGTCGACGGCGTACACGACGTCTCGGCCGGTGGCCTGGGCGTGGCGGTCGCCGAGATGGTGTCCCGGTCAGGGGTGGGTGCCCACCTGGCCCGGATCGACGACCACCGCGCCCTGTTCGGCGAGGGTCCCAGCCGTGTGGTGGTGGCCGTGAATCCCGAGTGCCTGACCGAGGTGTTGGCTGTCGCCGAAGCTGCCGGGGTGCCGACCACGCGGATCGGCCTGGCCACCGGTGACCGCCTCATCGTGAAGGGCCTGCTGGACGTGTCGGTCGACGACGTGGCGGCCGCCCACACCGGTCGCCTCCCCGAAGCCCTGGGCGCTGGGACGACGAACCGATGACCATCTCGGCGACCGCTCCGGATGTCGCCCATGTGGACCCGGACGACGACACGCCCAAGGAGGCCTGCGGTGTCTTCGGGGTGTTCGCCCCGGGCATGCCGGTCGCCCACCTGACCTATCTGGGCCTCTACGCCCTGCAGCACCGCGGTCAGGAATCGGCGGGAATGGCGGTCAGTGACGGTGAGGCCCTCACCGTGGTCAAGGACATGGGCCTGATCTCCAACGTCTTCGACGAGCGCACCCTGGCGGCCCTCACCGGCAATCTGGCCATAGGCCAGACCCGCTACTCGACCACCGGGTCGAGCACATGGCGCAATGCCCAGCCCGTTTACCGGGGTTTCGACCACTTCGAGTTCGCCCTCGGCCACAACGGCAACCTGGTCAATACCGAACAGTTGGCCGCCGATGCCGGGATGCTGCCCGGGACCGTCACCTCGGACAGCGACCTGGTGGCCGAACTGCTGGCCATGGAGCTGGCGTCGCGTTCGGACATGGATCCCGGTGAGGCCCTGGACGAGGCGTTGGCCGAGGTGCTGCCCCGAATGCGCGGCGCATTCACCCTGGTGCTGGCCGACAACGAGCGGATAATCGGGGTGCGGGACCCGAACGGCTTCCGGCCGCTGTGCCTCGGACGCCTCGACGGCGGCTGGGTACTGGCCTCGGAGTCGCCAGCCCTGGACGTGATCGGTGCCCACATGGTCCGCGAGCTGGATCCGGGCGAGGTCGTCGTGATCGACCAGACCGGCTGCAGGTCGATGCGGCCCTTCCGCGACGACGTGGTGGACCCGAAGCTCTGCCTCTTCGAGTTCGTCTACTTCGCCCGCCCGGACGCGGTCCTTTACGGCAAGAGCGTCCACCACGCCCGGGTTCGCATGGGTGAGATGCTGGCGACCCAGGCTCCGGTGGAGGCCGACCTGGTGATGGGGGTACCGGAGTCGGGCATGCCGGCCGCCGAGGGCTATGCCCGGGCCAGCGGCATCCCGTACGGCCAGGGGCTGGTCAAGAACCGGTACATAGGCCGGACCTTCATCGCACCCACACAGGCGATGCGTGCGGCGGCCGTCCGCATGAAGCTGAACCCGTTGCGGGACAGCACGGAGGGCAGGCGGCTGGTGGTGGTCGACGATTCGATCGTCCGAGGGACCACGACACGGGCGATGGTCCGGATGCTGCGTGCAGCGGGCGCCGTCGAGGTCCACATGCGGGTCTCTTCGCCGCCATACCGATGGCCCTGCTTCTACGGGATGGATACCGGTGCCCGGAGCGAGTTGCTGGCAGCCAACCTCACGGTCGATGAGATCCGCGAGTACCTGGAGGTGGACAGCCTTACCTACCTGACGCTGGACCGCCTGGTGGAGGCCACCGGGGCGGTCGGGGCCGGGTTCTGCGACGCCTGTCTGACGGGTGCCTACCCGGTAGACATCCCGGTCAACCTCTCCAAGGGCGTGCTGGAGGTGGGTGACGGGCCCGCCGCCGAGCGCACTGTGACGGTGGGAGTCGATGATCCCGAGGTGGAGCTTCCCACCGATGCCGCCAGCCGCCTCTTCGGACGGACCTGATCCGGTGACCGACGCCGAGGACCTCACTAGGGTCGGGTACCGGGCGGCCGGAGTCGACATCGATGCCGGGGCCGAGGCGGTCCGTCGGATCGGACCACTCGTCAGGTCCACCTACCGACCTGAGGTGATGGGCGACATCGGTGGCTTCGGCGGCCTGTTCGACCTGGCGAGGTCCGACTACCGCGACCCGCTGCTGGTGTCGGCGACCGACGGCGTGGGGACCAAGGCCGAGATCGCCCGCCTGACCGGTCGTCTGGACACGATCGGTCGTGACCTCGTTGCCATGTGCGTCGACGACCTGGTCTGTTCGGGGGCGGCACCGCTCTTCTTCCTCGACTACCTGGCCGTCGGCCACCTGGATCCCGACGCGGTGGAGCAGCTGGTGAGCGGAATCGCCGCCGGCTGTTCAGAGGCGGGTTGTGCCCTGATCGGCGGCGAGATGGCCGAACATCCCGGCGTGATGGCTGCCGACCAGTTCGACCTGGTGGGCTTCGCCGTGGGTGCCGTGGAGCGCGAGGCCGTCATGGACGGTTCGGCGGCTTTACCCGGCGACCTGTTGGTGGCCATCGACAGCCCGAACCTGCGGTCCAACGGCTTCTCGCTGGCCCGCCACATCGTGTTCGAGGTGGCCGGACGGTCGTTGGACGACCCGGCATGGGAAGGGTCCGAGGGCACGCTTGCGGACGAACTGCTGGCCCCCAGCGTCATATATGCGTCGTCGGTGGTGGCCGCTCTGGCCGTGCACGAGGTCCACGCCGTTGCACACGTGACCGGTGGTGGGCTTCCGGGCAACCTGCCCCGGGTCCTCGGCGACGATGTCGACGCTGTCGTGGATCCCACGGCCTGGGAGGTTCCCCGGATCTTCCGGGAGCTTCAGGACCTGGGTGGTGTGAGCGACGGCGAGATGGCCAGGGTGTTCAACCTGGGCGTGGGCATGGTGCTGGTGGTGCCTCCGGCCGAGGCTGATGGCGTGGTGGCCACGCTGGCGGCAGGGGCCCGCCCGGCCCGGGTGATCGGTGAGCTGGTGCCCGGTACCGGCACCGTGTCCTACAGCGGTGGAGGAGGAACGGGAAGTTGACGCAGATCCTGGATGCACTGGTCGCCCACCTGATGGAGCACTCCATCCGGACCGGGGACTTCACCCTCAAGTCCGGTCGGACCAGCACGTGGTTCTGTGATGCCAAGCAGACCGCCTGTCGTCCTGACGGCATCCTGCTGGTGGCCGAAGCGGCGCTGGAAGCCATTGCGGCCTTGGAGGCCGACGGTGATCCGGTCACCGCCATCGGGGGCCTGACGGCGGGAGCCGATCCCGTGGCGTTCGGGATCGCAGCCGTGGCAGCCGCCCGGGGCCGCCACCTGCGGTCGTTCAGCATCCGCAAGGAATCCAAGGGCCACGGCGTACAGGGCCGGCTGGCCGGCGCCCTGCTTCCCGGCGACCGGGTCGTGGTCTGCGAGGACACCGTCACCCGCGGCGTGTCGCCGCTGGAGGCCGCTGCGGTGGTCCGTGACCTGGGTGCTGTTCCGGTGGCGGTGATGGCGATCGTTGACAGGGGGGGAACCTGTGGCGCCGCTGCTGCTGACGCGGGCATGGCCTTCCTCCCGCTGGTGACTGCTCCGGACCTCGGCTTTCCCTACGAAGGGCCCTGACCGGGCGGGTCGAGGGTGCCGTTCCCGGAGGCACGGCGTCGATGAACCACTCCTAGGCTCGGCTGATGCCATTCCTCCCTACGGCCGCCTACTCCATCCATCTCGAGGTGGCGCTGGACAACGTCCCCAACACCCTCGGCCGACTTGCGACGGCGATCGGCGAGGCCGGCGCCAACATCATGTCGATGGGAGGGTTCGACGTCCGTGGCGAGCTCCTGGTCAACGACGTGGTCGTCAACTGTCGGGACGAGGACCACGCAGCGGCGGTTGTGGCAGCCGTGGAGGGACTCTCCGGCGTCCAGCTCCTCCATTGGCACGACCGCACCTTCAACATGCACGAGGGCGGCAAGATCGGCGTGGTCTCCCTTGCCGAGGTGAACGACCGCCACGATCTCTCGATGGCCTACACGCCCGGCGTGGCGCGGGTCTGCATGGCGATCCACGAGGACCCGGCCCTTTCCCACGAACTGACCATCAGGAAGAACACGGTTGCCGTGGTGACCGACGGGACGGCGGTGTTGGGACTGGGCGACATCGGTCCTGCCGCTGCGATGCCGGTCATGGAGGGCAAGGCCCTGCTGTTCAAGGAGTTCGCAGGGGTGGATGCGTTCCCGATCTGCCTGGACGTGAGCGATCCGCAGGAGATCATCGACACGGTGATCCGGATAGCGCCGACCTTCGGCGGCATCAACCTGGAGGACATCGCCGCTCCGGCAGCCTTCGATGTCGAGGAGGCCCTCCGTGAGGCCTTGGACATCCCGGTCTTCCACGATGACCAGCACGGCACGGCCGTCGTGGTGCTCGCCGCCCTCTGGAACTCCTGCCGGCTGACCGGGCGCCAGATCGGGGACCTGTCCGTGGTCATCGCCGGGATGGGTGCAGCCGGCGTCGCCGTAGGCAGGATCCTTCTGGGCGCGGGTGTGGGCTCGATCGTCGGCGTTGACCGGTCCGGCGCCGTCTACTCGGGTCGCGACAACCTGAACTCCGCCAAGGCCTGGTTCGCGGAGCACACCAACCCGGATCGGAAGATGGGCACGCTGGCCGAGGTCCTCGTCGGTACCGACGTGTTCATCGGCCTGAGCGGTCCGGGCCTGATCGACGCCGCCGACCTGCGGACCATGAACCCGGAACCGATCGTGTTCGCCATGGCCAACCCGGAACCGGAGATCCGCCCGGAGGAGGCCGATGGCTTGGCTGCCGTCATGGCCACTGGCCGGAGCGACTATCCGAACCAGATCAACAACGTGCTCGCCTTTCCCGGGATTTTCCGGGGGGCCCTGGACGTCGGCGCCATGGAGATCACCGAGAACATGAAGTTGGCAGCGGCCAGGGCCATCGCCGACTCGGTGTCCGATGACGACCTGACCCCGACCTTCGTCGTGCCGTCGGTGTTCGACAAGCTGGTCCCGTACCGGGTGGCCGAGGCCGTGGCTGCGGCTGCGGTGGCCGACGGCGTCTGCCGCGCCTGCCCCGAAGCCCAGTAGAGCGGGACGCAGTTCCAGATGACCCGGATCCGTGCGGTCACCTTCGACCTCTGGAACACCCTCCTCACCAGCATCCCGGGTGCAGTCGAGATCCGGAGCCGCTCTTGGCGCGAGGTGATCGTCGAGCGGGGTTTGGACATCCATGAAGACCTCCTCCATGGGACGCTTTCGATGCTCCCCACCCGGTTCGACGAGGAGTGGAGGGCCGGACGCCAGTACGGCCCTACCGAAGCCCTCGCCGACTGCTTCACCGCCTTCGGCGACCGCATCGATGCCGACGACCGGGCGGCTCTCGCTGACGCGTTCGAGTCGGCGTCGTTCGCCCTGGAGGTGGCACTGGTGGACGACGCTGCGGACGTCTTGTCCGCAGTGGCGGCTATCGGCGTCGCCGTCGGAGTGGTCAGCGATACCTCCCTCGCGACCGGCCGGCACCTGCGGACGTTCCTCGATGCCCACGGCATCCTCCAGCACGTCACCTTCGCCGCCTTCTCCGACGAGGTGGGCGTCTACAAGCCGGACCCTGTCATCTTCAGGGCGGCTCTGGATGGCCTGGGAGTTGATGATCCGTCGACCGTCGTCCATGTAGGCGACCTGAAGCGGACCGACGTTGCCGGTGCCCGGGCCATGGGCATGTCCACGGTCCGGTTCCGGGGTGTTGTGGACGACCCGGAGGACGGGACCGAGGCCGACCACGTCATCGACCGCCTGGCCGACCTCTCGCGGGTGCTGGGCCTGGTCTGATTCAGGCGAGGTTGGCGGCTCCTACTTCGGTGCTGGTAAGGGCTGAGACGGTCGCGTTCTCGGTGCTCAGTCGAAGGTGATCACGGATCGTATGGTTGCGCCGGGATCGGATTCGACCAGCGACGCATCGAGGAGCTGTCGAGGGCCGGTGCGGTCACAGCCGGCGGGCAGCCGTCGGTGGCATCTCAGCCAGGCGAGCAGCGATCCACCCGGGAAGGCCCATGATCCATATGGACGACCAGACTGGGGGAGCAATCCCCCGTCCCACACCACCGTACGAGGGCACCATCGGTCGGCTCACCGGTGACTGCGAGCCGACCCGGATGGAGCTCGAGGGCGCCCCGGAAGGCGCCCCCAACGTGGTGATCGTGCTCCTCGACGACGTGGGCTTCGGCTCGTTTTCCACCTTCGGCGGACCGGTCCCGGCGCCGGCCCTGGAGCGGGTCGCAGCTGACGGCCTGCGGTTCAACCAGTTCCACACCACGGCCATCTGTGCCCCGACGCGGGCCTCCCTGCTGACTGGTCGCAACCACCACACGGTGCACATGGGGAGGATCACCGAGGCCGCCAACAGCTTCCCGGCCTATGACACGGTCATCCCCAGGGAGGCGGCAACGATCGCCGAGGTACTTCGCCAGAACGGCTACGCAACCGGCATGTTCGGGAAGGGCCATCTCACGCCGCAGTGGGAGCTGGGTCCCGCGGGACCGTTCGACCGTTGGCCCACCGGTCTCGGGTTCGACCGCTTCTACGGGTTCCCCGGGGCTGAGACCTCCCAGTTCGAGCCTGACCTCTACGATCAGACCACCCCGATCGCGCCCTACCTGGGGCGCGACGACTACCACCTCACAGAGGACATGGCCGATCGGGCCATCGAGTGGATGAGCCGGGTCCGGGCACACCGACCGGACAAGCCCTTCCTCTGCTACTTCGCCCCGGGTGCGGTCCACACGCCACTGCACGTCCCCGATGCCTGGCTGGACCGGTTCAGGGGGTTCTTCGACGAGGGTTGGGATGACCTCAGGCAGTCCATCTTCGAGCGGCAACTGGAGCTGGGGGTGATCCCGTCGGACACGGTTAACACGCCACGTCCCGACGTGATCCCATCGTGGGACGAGTATCCGGAGCGCTACAAGCCGGTGGCCCGTCGCCTCATGGAGGTGTTCGCAGCCTTCCTGGCCCACACAGATGCCCAGGTGGCTCGCCTCATCGAGACCATCGAGGCGATGGGCGAATGGGAGAACACCCTGTTCGTCTACATAACGGGGGACAACGGGGCCTCGGGCGAGGGGCGCATTCACGGAACCTGGTCGTTGCCCGCGCTCCAGAACGGTGCCGAAGAGGATCCAGAGTTCCTCCTCGAGCACATCAACGACTTCGGGACGGTACGCAGCGAGTGCCACTACAACGTCGGTTGGGCGTGGGCCCTGGACGCACCGTTCCAGTGGATGAAGCAGGTCGCCTCCCACTTCGGAGGTACCCGTAACGGCCTGGCCATCTCGTGGCCCCGTCGGATCACCGACGCCGGTGGGCTGCGTACCCAGTTCCACCATGTCATCGACCTGGCACCGACCATCCTGGAGGCGGTCGGCATCGAGGCGCCGACGTGGGTGAACGGAATCCAGCAGATGCCTATCGAGGGCACCTCCATGGCCTATTCGTTCGGCGATCCCGATGCGGCCAGCGAACGTCGTACCCAGTACTTCGAGATGATGGGCAACCGGGGCATCTACCACGATGGTTTCATGGCTTCCTGCTTCCATGGAAGGGTGCCCTGGGTGCGCTTCGGGTCTGCGCCGTTCGACGGGCCGCAGGAGAACTGGGAGCTCTACGACATCCGGGAGGACTTCTCCCAGAGCAACGACCTGGCTGCCGACCGACCCGAGCTGCTGGCTGAGATGCGAGAGCTGTTTGAGTCCGAATGCCTGCGAAACGGTGTGTACCCGCTGCGCGACGCCGCTATGGACCTGCCTCCGGAGGCCCGGTCACCCACCGCGTTGGCCGGGCTGACCCGGATGACCTACACGACGGCCCATGTGCGGATGCCCGAGAGGTCCGTGCTGAACCTCAAGAACCGCTCGTACCTGATCTGGGCCGACCTGGAGGTGCCCGCGGATGGAGCCGAGGGTGTCATCGTGTGCCAGGGGGGCAGCTTCAACGGCTGGTCGATCTACCTGGACGGCGGCGTCCCGACATGGCACTACAACCTCTACGGGCACGAGCGGACGACCGTGGCCGGAGACCTGGCCCTGCTTCCCGGTCGCCACGAGGTCCGCCTGTTGTTCGACCACGACGGAGGCTTCGGTGCCGGCGGTACCGCTACCCTGGCCGTGGACGGGGTGGTCGTGCGTTCGGGTCGCCTGGAGCGGAGCGTTCCTGTGGGGTTCTCCATGGGCGGCGAGACGTTTGACGTCGGGACGGACACCGGATCACCGGTGGGCCCGTACCCACACGGGTTCGCCTGTACGGCCACCATCCATGGGGTCACCATCGAGTTGATGGGCGAGGTCAGCGATGCGACCCGTGAGGCGGTAGCCGCCGGAATGCTCCATGCCGAGGCGGTCACCCAGTAGCGACAGCCTGCCTGGGCTGGCAGACGTCTGGTTCAGCCGAACGTGACTGGCATGATACGCGGGCCGCGGACCTGTCCACCTGCCCAGGTCACGGCGTCCGGATCGGAGAGCGTGAACTCAGGGATGCGTTCGAACCAGGTCTTGAGCGCCACCTGCATCTCCATGCGGGCCAGGTTCGAGCCGGCGCACCGGTGGATGCCGATTCCGAAGGCCACGTGCCGGTTGCGCTGGCGGTCGAGGTGCACCTCGTGTGCGTCCTCGAAGTGGTCGGGGTCGTGGTTGGCACCCGGGAAGTTCATGAGGATCTTGTCACCCTCGCGGAATGTCACGCCGCCGTACTCGACGTCTTCCGCAGCATTGCGGGCCATGGTGACCGGGGCGTAGAAACGGAGCAGCTCCTCGATGGCGGTGTCCCACAGGCCGTCGTCGGCGTCGGCCATGCGTCGCCGGTCGTCGCCGTGGCCCGCGAAGTGCCAGAGGGCCGAGCCGATGGAGCTCCAGGTGGTGTCGATCCCGGCCACGAGCTGCAGGTTGCACATTCCGATCACTACCTCGTCGGGCAGCGGCTTGCCCTCGTGCTCGGTCTGGCAGAGGGCTGTGATGAGGTCGTCCTTCGGGTTGGCCCTCCGGTCGGCCACCTCGGCGGCGAAGAAGCTCCGGATGATGTCGCGGTACTTGGCCCGCAGCTCAGGCTGCTGGAGGCCCAACTCCAGCACACCGCGCACCCACTCGATGAAGTCGTCGACCATCGCGTCATCGACGCCCAACTTCTTGGCGATAACGCGGGGCGGGATCTGCTGGGCGTAGTCGACCGCAGCGTCGCACCTGCCCTCGTCGATGAAGCCGTCGATTAGTTCGTTGCAGAGCCGTTCGGTGTAGGCGCTGTCGGCGGCGATGCCCTTGGGGGTGAAGTGGGGTAGCAGGGCGCGGCGGGTCCAACTCTGCTCCGGCGGATCGGCGCTGATCGGGGCGGCCGCGTTGTAGCCCGTGGCGTCATCCTTGGCGAGCGCCTCCGGCATGTCGATGACGATGGGTGACTTAGAGGAGAGGATCGGGACCATCTTGGCCATGGCCTGCAGGTCGTCGTACCTAGTGGGGAGCCATGAGCCTCCGTAGCGCTCGGTGTGGGCGATGGGGCATGTGTCGCGCAGTTCGGCCCATGCCGAGAACGGATCCTTCAGGTAGTCCGGGTCGAACATGTCGTAGTCGGTGGCCAGGTCTGTGACCGGGCAACGTTCGGGGACCGCGTTGGCTACCGGATCGGTCGAGGTGTCTGTCATCTGGTCGTCTCCGGGCTGTCGAAGGTGAAGGGAAGGGTGCGGGGTCCGCGGACCTGTTCACCCGCCCAAGTTACGCCGCCCTGGTCGGACAGCGTGAACTCGGGGATGCGTTCGAACCAGGTCTTGAGCGCCACCTGCATCTCCATGCGGGCCAGGCTCGAGCCGGCGCAGCGGTAGATGCCGGAACCGAAGGTGATGTGGCGGTTGCGCTGCCGGTCCAGGATCACGGTCTCGGCCACCGTCACCGTCACCGTCTACTCCTCGATCGTGATGGCGAACTCGGGGCAGTTGTCCACGATCAGCCGGGCCTTGTCCTCCAGCCCGGCAGGGACCTCGCCGCCGTTCAATTCAAAGGCGTTGCCGAGGTCGTCGACGTCCACCAACTCGGGAGCCAGCGAGTAGCAGCGGCTGTGCCCCTGGCACTTCTCGGCGTCGACCTTTATCTTCATCGTGTATCCCCATTCGTTTGATCGGGCCTGGACGCCAGCGTGCTGCCCGGCAGCACCAAACGGTGGCCTGCTGCGTCGACCGTACCGAATCGCGCACGTCAGGTTAGAACCCGGGGCTGACGTCGTCCGATTGGCATCAGTCCTGCCATGTCGATCGTCGGTCGAATTCAACGGGCAGGATGCGAGGCCCGCGGATCTGGCCGGCATGGGCCTCGTGGCCAGGGCCGTTCCAGCCGATGAACTCGACGATGCCGTCGATGGGCTGGTCAGGGACCTGTTGGCGAATAGCCCCGGCTCGTTGGCCGCCTGCAAGGACCTCTACCTGCAGACCCTGGAACGTCCCCTGAGTGACGGCCTGACCTACGAGGCCGCCACCGTCTACCAGATCTCCGACACCGCTGAGCGCCTGGCTGGCTTCGGTTCCTGACCCGGCGATCCAGCCGGTCGGGGGTCCTCCCCCGGTCACCCCATCGGCAGGTTGATCGACTTCGACTCCACGAACTCGGCTAGCCCGTAGCGGCCCAACTCGCGCCCGTTGCCGGACTTCTTGTAGCCACCGAACGGAGCGTCGGTGTTCAGGAAGGCGCCGTTCATGTCCACCTGACCTGTCCTGAGCCGTTTGGCGACCTCCAGGGCGTTGTCGGTATCGGTTCCCCACACCCCGCCGGCCAGTCCGTACTCGGTGTCGTTGGCGATGGCGACCGCGTCGTCCACGTCGGCATAGCCGATGATCGAGAGCACCGGCCCGAAGATCTCCTCGCGGGCGATGGTCATCGAGTTCGAGACGTCGGCGAACACCGTCGGCCTGACGTAGTAACCGGCGTCCAGACCGTCCGGCTTGCCGGTGCCGCCGGTGACCAGCGTGGCTCCCTCGTCGATGCCGGTCTGGATGTAGCCCTGGACCTTCTCCCACTGGGCCGCCGACACGAGCGGGCCGAGGCGGCTGCCCTCGTCGTCGGCAGGGCCGACCGTGTAGCCGGCGGCGGTCTCGCCGGCGATGGCTGCCACCTCGTCCATCTTGTCTGCCGGCACCAGCAGGCGGGTCAGCGCCGAGCAGGTCTGGCCGGAGTTGAGGTAGCAGGCACCCACCGCTGCGGGAATGGCAGCCGACAGGTCGGCGTCGTCCAGGATGATGTTGGCAGACTTGCCGCCCAGTTCCTGGTGGACCCGGGTGACGTTGGTCGCTGCGACCTCGGCGACTCTGGTACCGGCCCGCGTCGAACCGGTGAACGACACCATGTCGACGTCGGGATGGGCTGCGATGGCCTCGCCCACTACCGGACCCACGCCGGACACGAGGTTGAAGACGCCGGGTGGGAAGCCCAGGTCATCGATGATCTCGGCCAGCAGGAAGGCGCTCAGCGGGGCCACCTCACTGGGCTTCAGGACCACGGTGCAACCCACGGCCATGGCGGGGGCGACCTTCGCCATCACCTGGTGCAGCGGATAGTTCCACGGGGTGATGCACCCCACGACCCCCACCGGCTCGCGGGTCACCAGTGTTCGGTTGATCGTCTCCTCGAAGGCGAATTCGCGGGCCGTGGCAGGTACGCCACCGGTGGTCGCTGCCGGCATGCCGGCCTGGATCATCGTGGACATACCCCGGGGCATCCCGACCTCGTCGGAGATGAGCGTGCCGATCTCCTCCATGCGGGCGCCGAGTTGGCCGGCCAGCCCCTCGATCAGGGCGAGGCGCTCCTCTAGCGGCGTCGCCGCCCAGCCGTCGAACGCCCCGCGGGCAGCAGCGACCGCTGCGTCCACGTCGACGGCCGTGCCTTCAGGCACCGAGCCGATGACCTCCTCGTTGGACGGGTTGATGACGTCGATGCTTCCATCGCCACCGGAGGCGACCCAGTGGCCGCCGATGTAGATCTGTTCACGCTTTTGCATGGTTCCACCTTCTCCGTCGCCCCCGCGGGGCCGGGTCGTGCTCACTGGCTCCCTAGATCATGCGACAGTGCGGCCCGGTTTGCCAACGGGGGCTATGGTCGCATCGCCATCTGACATGTCAGATCCGGGTGTCAGGCGAGGAGGGCATCCCGGTAGGCGGCGAAGCGGTCGTCGCTGATGCCCAGCCCGTCCCGGCGGAACGTCTCCCACGATCCCCAGCCGTCGTGGACGGCATCAAGGGCCGCCCTCAGAAAGCTCCTCTCGCAGTTCAGAAGCGCCCGGGAGGCCACCAGACGGGTCTCCGGAACCTCGTCTGGTCCTATGCCGAGATTCTCCGCGATTCGCTGCCGGTGCTCGACCTCCCGCTCGGCGATCCACCCACGGCGTACGACGTTGGACAGCATGTAGTCGTCCAGGACCGTTCGTTCATCAACCCCCAGCATCCGGAGGAGGACGCCGGCTACGAACCCGGTCCGGTCCTTGCCGGCGGTGCAGTTGAAGAGCAACGGGTGGCGCCCGGGGTCGGTGGCAGCGTGGAACACCGGTCGGTAGCGGTCCAGCCGATCGGTCACGTTGCCCCGGAAGTAGGAGGCGATGTGGTCTGGTCCCAGCGGCTCGGAATCCGGGTCGAGCATCGCATTGGCGACCACCGCGAACTCGTTGTCGTCGCTGGACACCGATATCTGGAGGATTTCCACGCCGTCCATCTCCGGGTGGGGTCGGTCAGCGACCTCGGTCGGACGGCGCAGGTCCACGATGGTCCGGATGCCCAGCGAGTCGAGGACGTCACGGTCAGGTCCGGTCAGGTCGCACAGGTACCCGCTCCGGAACAGGAGGCCCGTACGGACCCGTCGCCCCTCGATGGTCGTCAGGCCACCCAGGTCACGGAGGTTGGCGACCGCCACGAGCACACACGGGTCGGAGATCGGATCGCCGTGCATGGCCGCCGAAGATAGACGGTGTGGGGATCGCATCCGGGTTCAGGCGGCGATGCCTGCCGGATACCAGCATGGTGATGCCGATCGTGGGATCGTCACCGAGGCGCGCCAGGCCGATAGAGGCCATGACCATGGCGAACACCGTTCCAGAGCGGGTATGGGCGCCGGCGTCTTGACCGGAAGGCGGAAGGCCCGCCGCGCGGGCGGGCCTCCGGTGGTGGTCGGGACCGGCGTCGATCCGGTGACCTTCCGCTTTTCAGGCGGACGCTCTGCCAACTGAGCTACCCGACCGTGCACCGCCCGCCCCATTTGCCGGGGCGGGCGACGGTGGCGGTCCTGACGGGATTTGAACCCGCGACCTCCGGCTTGACAGGCCGGCGTGCACTCCAAACTGCACCACAGGACCAGGGTGTTCCGGCCGAAACCGAAGCATCCTTCGCACCCCCAACGGGATTCGAACCCGTGTTACCTGCGTGAAAGGCAGGCGTCCTAGGCCGCTGGACGATGGGGGCCGGACCTCGTTGAGAGCGGGGTCACGATATCAGGGCCCCTCGATGACGCGTCACGGGTTGACAGGTGGACGGGCAACCGTCCAAACGGCATCAGGCGTCGCCGAGATCTGCCGACGCGGCCACCACGGCCTCTTCGAGGAGGAATCCGAGCCAGGAGAGCAGGGCCCGGGTGGGGGCGTCGTCGGCCTCCGGGTCGAACTCGTCCTCTTCGGAGACGTCCAGCCGGGTGCCGAGAAGGAGCCGTAGACCGTTCAGGACCTGCATCCACGCAGCCAACTGGTCGGCGTCGAGGGACACGGCGCTGGCGGTGGCCACGACCGTGTCGGCAGCGGCGACCCGTGTGCGGACCAGGTCGTCGTGGACCAGCCCCGAGTAGTCGGCGTCGCGCCCCGGGTCGTCCGGGTAGGCGGTCGGGTAGAGCCGCCTCAGGTCGGGATCAGCATCGTCGGCCACGACCGCCCGGAACTGTCCAGCCAGGTTCGCCAGCATCGACCGCTCGTCATCGCCCAGCCGGATGGCTGTGCGGTCGCCGTCACGTTCGAAGGCATGCGGTCGCCGTCGTCTCAGGATCATCCGGCGGTGCTTCAGTCGTCCCGTTGCATGGTGGCCCAGAGCCCATGCTCGTGTAGTCGGAACACGTCCATCTCGGCATTCTCCCGGGCCCCGTTGGAGACCACGGCACGGCCCTTCTCGTGGACGTCCATCATGAGCCTGTCCGCTTTCGCCTTCGAATAGCCGAACAGCTTCTGGAAGACGTGGGAGACGTATGACATCAGGTTGATGGGGTCGTTCCAGACGAGGACGATCCAGGGCCGGTCGGCGTCCACCACCTCGTCGTGGTCCAGGCCCGTCTCGTCCACTTCGAGCGGTGACGGGGTCGGGCTCACGGTGCCACCACCACCCGGGCGCCAGTCGTGGCTTTGTCCACCGGTCCGGTGTCCACGGCGGAGAGGCGCACCTTCACCACGGCCATCCAGAGAGCGGTGGCGCCGGCCACGTGGAAGCCGACCAGCACCTCCGGAACTCCCGTGAAGTACTGGGTCCAGCCGATCGCCGCCTGGGCGACGACAACTGCGACCAGAAGGCGGGCTACGGGTCGGAGGTGGGGTGCATCGCGGTGGATGGCCACCACGAGTGCCGCCACGAGCACTAGGAGCAGCACCACGGTCGACCCGTGGACGCGCGCCGCCTCGGAGACCACCAGCGGGAGCCGCGCGATGGGGTCGTCGCGACTACCGGCATGCGGACCGGCGCCGGTCACCAGCGTGCCGGTGGCCAGCACCACCATCACCAGGCCGAGCAGCAGGCCCGTGAGCCGACGGATACGGGCCGTCGCCGGACCTTCACGCCTGCCGTAGGCACCTGCCCGGTGGTGGAGCAGGACGGCGTTGGCGACCAGCACCATGGACAGGGCGAAGTGGCCGAGCACCAGCCACGGATTCAGGTGGCTGAGGACCACGATCCCCCCGAGCAGCACCTGTGCCACGACCCCGGCCACCAGGCCCCAGGACCAGGCTTCCAGGTCGTGTCGGCGGGGTCGGCGGGCCATGGATCCCAGTACGGCTCCTATGACCGCCACCGATACCAGGCCCGTCAGGAGGCGATTGCCGAACTCGACCCAGCCGTGGAAGTCGGCCTCTGGAACGAAGCGGTCCTCTTCGCAGGTGGGCCAGTCGGAGCAGCCCAGCCCCGAGCCGGTCAGACGGACCGCCGCTCCCGTCACGACGATGAGCGCCAGCAGGGTCAGGGCGACTCCACAGATCCTGCGGTAGGCATCGGGTGTGAGCCGGAATGACCGTGTCGACACGGTGCCGAGGCTATGAGCGCCGAGACCCCGTAGGGTCGCCGCCACCCATCGGCCCGACCACCGAGCGGTCGGGATCCTTCCGTAGGATCCGCGTCCATGGAGATCAGGGACAAGGTCATCGTGGTCACGGGAGCGGCGAGCGGGATCGGCGAGGCGCTGGTCGAACGGTTTGCCGCCGACGGAGCGCGCTCTGTGGTGGTCGCCGACCGCGACGCCGAGGGCGCGGCGGAGGTGGCCGGACGTACGGGTGGAACCTCGGTCGCCTGCGACGTGACCGACGAGGCGGCGGTGAAGGACCTGATCGACTCGACGGTGGCGGCTCACGGAGCGATCGACCTGGTGGTGTCCAATGCCGGCTACGTCACGGTCGGCGGCCTGGAGGCTCCCGACGACGAGTTCAGGCGCATGTTCGACGTGCACGTGATGGCACACCTGTACGCGGCCCGGCACGCCATACCGCACATGGCCGCTGCCGGCGGTGGCTACCTGTTGAACACCTCCTCGGCGGCGGGACTGCTCACCCAGATCGGATCCCTCCACTATTCGGTCACCAAGAACGCAGCGGTCTCGCTGGCCGAATGGATCAGCATCACCTACGGCCATCTGGGCATCGGGGTGTCGGTCCTCTGCCCACAGGCGGTCGAGACGAACATCAGGGCCAACAGCCCGACGGCAGGGATGCTTCCCGCCGACGGTTCCTCTAACGCCGCAGCGGTGGATGGCGTGCTCACCGCAGCTGAGCTGGCCGACATAGTCATCGAAGGCTTGACCGACGAGCGGTTCCACATCCTCCCGCATCCGGACGTGGCCGAGTACGTGCGTCGCAAGGGAGACGACGTGGACCGCTGGCTGGGTGGCATGCGCCGGTTCCAGGACCGCCTGTTCCCCGACGGTCCGGGTCCGGCCGACTGGCTGGTCGGCTGACCCGACGGTCGTCCCGACCGGTCCCTCCGCCCACCTCCTAGCCTGCTCCGCGTGTCCGCCCCACCGATCGGCCAGAGCACGTTCAGTTGGCGCGAGCGGGTCTCGGGCTTTGTGGCGCTCACCAAACCCCGGATCATCGAACTGCTGCTGGTCACCACCGTGCCCACCATGTTCGTCGCCGAACGGGGGGTGCCGTCGGTCTGGCTGATGGTGGCCACCGTGGTGGGTGGGACCCTGGCCGCTGGCGGTGCCAATGCCATCAACATGGTGATCGACCGTGACATCGACGCCCTCATGGAACGCACCATGCAACGACCTCTGGTGCGCGGGCTCATGTCACCGAGGGCGGCCCTGACGTTCGCTGTCGCTCTCGAGGTGGTGGCCTTCGCATGGCTCTTCGCCACGGTCAACCTTCTGAGCGCGCTGCTGGCGGTATCGGCGACCTTGTTCTACGTCTTCGTCTACACCCTCTGGCTGAAGCGGACCTCCACGCAGAACATCGTCATCGGTGGTGCTGCGGGAGCCGTTCCGGCCCTCGTCGGCTGGTCGGCGGTCACCAACTCCCTGGACTGGGCTCCGGTCGTCCTGTTCCTCGTCATTTTCTTCTGGACCCCGCCGCACTTCTGGGCTCTGGCCATCAAGTATCGGGACGACTACGCGACGGCGTCGGTTCCGATGCTGCCTGCGGTCGCAACCCTGGCGGAGACGGCCCGCAGGATCAGCCTCTACACGGTGGTTCTGGTCGCCACGACCCTGGTCTTCGCTCCGGTGGCGGACATGGGGGCGGTGTACGTGGTCGCAGCCCTGATCCTGGGCGGGCTGTTCGGGGTACTGGCCCTTGCCGTCGAACGGGACCCGTCGGAGCGCACCGCCATGCGGCTCTTCTCCTACTCCATCACCTATGTGACCTTGCTATTCGGGGCGATGATCGTGGACGTCCTGGTCTGAACCGGATTGCCGGTTGCCGAGACGGATTCCGGTGCCGGAGCCGACTAGGTTCTGGCGGACGCGTCACCGTCCGATTGGGCGTGGGCACGCCTAACATTCTGTGATCCAGGTCCGCCCGGATTGAGGGACGAGGGTGCATTTCAGCCCCGCTGAGCGAAGAAGTCTTGATGACCACTACTTACAGCGACGCGAGCGGCACCGCCATGGAGGAGGCGATCACCTCCACCGACCCCCTGACCCTCTCCAAAGTGTGGGGCATGGGCGGAATGACCGCCGTGCTGGTCGGACTGGTGGCCGGGCTTCTCGTCAGCCTCGAACGACTCGACCTCGAGGGCGCCGGGATCTTTGGTAGCGGCGACGAGCTGTTCCAGTTCTGGTCGGCGCACCGGGTCGCCCTGGTCCTTCTCGGGGTGCTCCCGATCCTCGTGGCGCTTGGAACGACGATCGTTCCCAGGCAGTGCGGCGCCAACACGCTGTTGTTCCCCCGTGCCGCCGCCCTCGCCTGCTGGACGTGGCTGGTCGGCGCCGGGATGACGGTCGTCGGCTTCCTCGTCGACGGCGGACTGGGGACCCCAGGTGGGGGCGGTCAGCGTCAGGCGACGGCGCTCACCCTCATGGGCCTCCTGCTGGTCATCGGTGGCCTGATGCTGGCCACCATGTGCATCCTCTCCACGATCCTCTCCGGTCGTGTCGCCGGAATGGGGCTCGGCGACATCGGCTACCTCAGCTGGACCACCCTGGTTGCCGGCACCGTCTGGCTGGGCATGCTCCCGGTACTGGCCGCCAACGCGGTGCTGGCCTACGTGGACCTCCGAGGTCGACCGGCCGTCAGGTTCGGCGCAGCGGACGCCATCTGGGAGCAGCTCTCCTGGGTCTTCACGCATCCGGCCGTCTACCTGCTGGCACTCCCCGTACTCGGAATTGCCCTGGACGTCATCTCCTCGGCCACCGGTTCGGAACCCGCCAACCGTGGCGTCTTGCTAGTCGCCACGGCGGCCTTCGGGTTCCTCTCCTTCGGCGCCTACGCCCAGTCGTTCTTCGACACGCCCGGAACCCCGATCATGGAGGAGGCCATCTACGTCCTGGCTGCCTTCGCCATCGTGCCGGTGGCCCTGGTGGTCCTCGGTGGCGTGTTGGACCTGCTCCGGCGAGGCGGATCCGACCTCGGCACCAGGCCCCCCGCGCCGGTGGTGCTCTCGGTGATCGCCGTCCTCCTGACCGTGGCCGGCACCGTTCTGGGAGCGCTCCGTGTCATCGCCCCATGGGACCTGCTCGAGACCTCGGTCACCGGTGCCCACTTCACCCTCGTGGTCGGGGCGGCCGTAATCGGTTCTGTGGCCGGACTCAACCACTGGGGCGAGGATCTCCTCGGTAGCCCCGGTTCGCCCGGCCTGATCCTGCTGGGCGGCCTTGCCGCAACCCTCGGCGTGACCCTGATCGGTGCTACTGATGCGGTCAGCGGCTTCCTCGGCCAGGCCGACTTCACCGGCGTGGACCTCGCCACCGCGGGCTACCCGGACTCGGGCACCGGTGCGTTGAACACCGTCTCGACCCTTGGTGCCGCCGCCTTCTTGGTCGCCGCCCTCATCTGGATGGTCGCAGGCGTCAGACACCTGGCCGCCGATTCCGAGGGGGCTGGCTGATGGCCGGCATGACCCCGACGGTTCCGACCCGTCCGCGGTCCCTGGTGGTCGCTTCGGCCTTCGGGACCGCAGCCGTCCTTGCCTACTTCGGTGGCCTGTTCGGCATCTACTTCTCGATCCGGGCCGATGCCATGGCATGGGGCACCCGCTGGTTCCCGGAGGGTGCCATCGAGTTGGCACCCGGTGGAATGAACATGGCCACGATGGCCGTCTCGGCCGTCACCATGGGTTGGGCGGTCCATTCGGTCCTGAACGACGATCGGGTCCACGCCTACCTGGCGCTGGTCCTGACCGCCGTGATGGGCATAGCGATGGTCAACCAGACGGCCTTCTACATCGCCGACATCGGCCTTCCCATCGACACCAGCCAGGCGACGACGCTCATGTTCGTCATCGTCGGTTCGCACCTCGTGATGGTCTCGGTCGGCGTGCTCTGGTTGGGCCTGCTGCTCCTGCGGGCGCTGGGTGGGCAGGACACCAGCCAGCATCGTGACCTCGTATCAGCGGCTGCCCTTTACTGGTATGCCGTGACCGCCATCTATGCCGTGATCTGGATCGGCATCTACATCGCCAAGTAGGGCGGGGGGGATCGGCATGCTTACAACGGGATCCAAGCTCTGGTTCGGCCTCTGCATGGCAGCGGTCACGGCCGCCGTCTTCGCCGGGTACACCTCCGGTGCGACCGAGACTGGCCCGGTATCGGTGGGCTGGAAGGGTGGCGTCGGCAACCACGTCTCGTACGTCATCATCCTGTCGGCGGCCGCGGGCCTGGCCCTAGTGGGCCTGGTAGCGGTGGCCTTCCGTGACGCCGACGCCGAGGCGCAGGCCGAGGTGATGGGCATTGACGAGGCGCCCGAGGCACAGGCTGTCGTGGGCAACTCCCTCTGGCCGATCTTCGGTGCCCTCGGCACAGGTGCGATGGCCGTTGGCCTGGTCGTCCACCCCGCCATCTTCGTCACCGGGCTCTGCATCCTCGTCGCTGTAGGCGTCGAGTGGACCATGACCAACTGGTCGGAGAAGGTCTCGGGAGATGCCGAGGCCAACGCCGCCGCCCGCGAGAACCTGATGCGGCCCATCGAGATCCCCGTCCTGGGCACCATCGGGATCGGCGTTCTGGTGCTGGCGGTATCCCGGGTGCTCCTGACGTCATCCGTCAACGGAGCGGTCGTCGTGGCCACGATCGCCGGCGTGGTGGTATTCGGTGGTGCGATGGCGATCAGCAAGCGGCCGGAGATGCCCCGCAGGGCGGTGCGCGGCATCCTCTTCGTCGGGTGCGTGACTGTGCTGTTGGCCGGCATCTTGTCAGCGGTGAACGGGGAGAGGGAGTTCCACCAGATCGGTGGCGGTAGCTCCGACGACGACGCCCAGGTGGAGACGGACCATTGATCCCGAGAATTTTGCGAGTGGGGCGACCCGCGGTTCTTGTCGGTGGCGCCCTGCTGGCGCTTGCCGGCTGTGTTTCTGATGCCCCCCTCGACACCCTCAAGCCACAGGGCCCCATCTCAAGGTCGATCGATTCCCTCTCCGACCCGATCTTTCTTATCGCCGGCATCGTCTTCGTCATCATCTTCGGTGCCTCCGGCCTGATCTGGTGGAAGTTCCGGGACGACCACAGCACCGAGGAGTTCCCGCCCCAGGTGCATGGTCACTTCCGCGCCGAGATCGCCTGGACGATCGGTCCGGCGATCCTCATGGCCGCGATCGGCGTGTTCACGCTGGTTAGCCACTTCGAGTTGAACGGCGAGAACCGCACCGACATCGTCATCAACGTGGACGGAGCGTCCACCTCGTGGGACCCGGAGATCGTGGTCGTCGGGCAGCAGTGGTGGTGGGAGTTCCGCTACTACTTCGATGGCCTGGACGGCGTCGACCTGTCGGATCCGCGCCACCTCCCGCCCGCTGACATCGTCACGGCCAACCAGTTGGTGATCCCGACCGGCTCGGAGATCGGGCTCTCGGTCACCAGCAGGGACGTCATCCACAGCTTCTGGATCCCCGCCCTGAACGGCAAGCGGGACGCTGTGCCGCGCCGAATCTCGCCGTGGAAGATCGAGGCCGACGTGCCCGGCTTCTACTTCGGTCAGTGCACCGAGTTCTGCGGTCTCAGCCACGCACGGATGCGGATGCAGGCCGTGGCCATGACCCCGGTTGACTTCCAGGCCTGGGTGGACGAGCAGATGCAACCGGCAGCGGAGCCGACTGGCGCCGCCGCCCAGCGGGGCCTGGCGGTGTTTGAGGGACAGTGCACCCGGTGCCACGTGGTGAACGGCATCAACGGGGTCAACGACGACCAGCCCAGCAAGGGCGCCGACCTGGTGGCCAACGCCGCTCCGAACCTGACCCACCTGATGAGCCGTACCACCTTCGCCGGCGGGATCTTCGATCTCTACGAGCCGGACGGATCGCTGAATCGCACACAGCTCGAGGCCTGGCTGCGCAATGCGCCCGCCGAGAAGCCCGCCTACGCGGAGGGTCGTCGCGGCATGCCGGCGATGGGCCTCAGCGAGGGCCAGATCGATGACATCGTCGCCTACCTCCAGACCCTTGGGGCGAGTCCCGACATGGAAGTCATCGCCGCTACGGAGGTCCAGCGATGAGCGATACAAGGGAGCTTGAGGTGCCGGGACGGCCACTCGGCGTCTACACCCGGCCCAAGGGAAACACCGGCTGGCGTGACTGGATCACCACGGTCGACCACAAGAAGATCGGCATCCTCTACGGCGTCACCGCCATGATCTTCTTCGGCATCGGCGGCATCGAGGCTCTCCTGATCCGACTGCAGCTGGCCACGCCGGACGGCACGGTGCTTGGCGCTGACACCTACAACCGCGTGTTCACGATGCATGGCCTGACCATGGTGTTCATGGTGATCATGCCGCTCGCTGCGGCCTTCGCGAACTATCTGCTGCCCCTGCAGATCGGTGCCAGGGATGTGGCGTTCCCCCGGCTGAACGCGCTCTCCTACTGGGTGTTCCTGGCTGGTGGCCTGTTCCTGAACATGTCCTGGCTGCTCGGGGACTCCCCGGACGGCGGCTGGTTCGCCTATGCGCCCAACACCGGCGTCGTCTTCTCGCCCGGGCATGGCATGGACTACTACGTCCTGGGCCTCCAGATCATGGGCATCGCTTCGCTGCTCTCGGCGATGAACCTGATCGTGACCGTCCTGAACATGCGGACGCCGGGCATGACGCTGTTCAAGATGCCGGTGATGACCTGGATGATCCTGGTCGTGCAGTTCCTGCTGCTGTTCGCAGTGCCGGTCATCACCGTCGCTCTCTTCCTGCTCATGTTCGACCGCAACTTCGGTGCCAACTTCTTCAACCCGGAGATGGGCGCCGATCCGCTCCTCTGGCAGCACCTGTTCTGGATATTCGGCCACCCCGAGGTCTACATCCTGATCCTCCCCAGCTTCGGCATCATCAGCGAGGTGATCCCGACCTTCTCCCGCAAGCCCCTCTTCGGCTACCCGTTCATGGTGTTCTCGGGTATCGCCATCGGCTTCATGGGCTGGGGCGTCTGGGCCCACCACATGTTCGTGTCCGGAATCGGCCCGATCTCGGTGGCCGCCTTCTCCATGTCGACGATGTTCATCGCCGTGCCGACCGGCGTGAAGATCCTGAACTGGTTGGCCACCATGTGGGGCGGCAAGATCAAGTTCACGGTGGCGATGCTCTTCGCCTTCGGCGTGGTGTCGATGTTCACGATCGGTGGACTCTCGGGGGTCACCCACTCGGTCGCCCCGGCCGACACCCAGCAGACCGACACCTACTACATCGTCGCCCACTTCCACTACGTGATCTTCGGTGGATCACTGCTCGGCATCTTCGCCGGCTTCTACTTCTGGTGGCCCAAGGTGTTCGGCCACCTCCTCAGCGAGAAGCTCGGCAAGTGGAACTTCTGGTTGATGATCATCGGCTTCAACATGACCTTCGGCCCGATGCACATCCTGGGCCTCCAGGGGATGTCGCGCCGGATCGACTCCTACAGCCCCGGATTCGGGTTCGAGTTTTGGAACATGTTCGCCTCCATCGGGTCGTTCATCATCGCCCTCGGCGTGCTCGTGTTCGTGATCAACGTGATCACCTCGGCTCGAAGGGCGAGGCACGAACCTCCGGTGGGCCCCGATCCCTGGGATGCCCGGAGCCTGGAGTGGTTCACGCCCAACCCGACGCCGGTACACAACTTCGACGACCTCATCCAGGTCGATGCCCTGGACGAGTTCTGGCACCGCAAGTACGCAGAGGACGAGAACGGCCGGGTCGTACGCGTCGCCAGCGCCGAGGAGGTCTGCCAGGACGGCTCCGCGACCGACGTCCACCTGCCGTCGCCTTCGTACTGGCCGTTCGTGATGGCCGCCGGATTCCCCTTCGTCGGCTTCGGCCTCATCTACACGCTCTGGGTCTGCATTCCGGGCGCCCTGCTGATCCTGATGGCCATATACGGCTGGATCTTCGAGCCGACCGACGATCCGGACGGGCCCCATGGCCACCACGCCGATGGTTTGTCCGACCATGACGGAACACAAGCCCCATCTGAAGCTGCTGGAGAGACCGTTGAGGAGGCCCCCGTTGGCTGACGCCGCTGCCGTGGATCACGGCCACGTGACGGGCACCGGCCTGTCCAACAACAAGTTGCTGATGTGGGTGTTCCTGGGATCGGAGTGCCTGCTGTTCGGTGGCCTGATCTCCACCTACCTGATCTATCGCAGCCGCTATGCCGACGGTCCGGCACCCGGCGACATCTTCGACATCCCGTTCACCTCGGTCAGCTCGTTCATCCTCCTCATGAGCTCGTTGACCATGGTGCTCTCGTTGTCGGCCCTGCAGCGTGGCGACATCCGCAACAACCGTGTGTGGCTGCTGGCCACCGCGTTGCTCGGCTCGTTGTTCATCGGCGGCCAGGTCTACGAGTTCACGACCTTCGTGCGGGAGGGCCTGGGCTACACGACCAGCCCGTTCTCGTCGGCGTTCTTCACCCTCACCGGCTTCCACGGCATCCACGTCAGCCTCGGCATCGTGATGCTGGTGTCGCTGCTCATCTCGTCGTTCCGGGGGACGCTCACGAAGGAACGGTCCGAGACCGTTGAGATCGTCGGCCTCTACTGGCACTTCGTCGACGTGGTGTGGATCTTCATCTTCACCGTCATCTACCTGGTGCCATCACCCACCAGCTGATCGGGAGCCGACGCCATGAGCACCACCACCGAGAACGTCGCAACGCAGGACGCCGCACACGAGCACCCGACCGACGCCAGGTACATCCGGGTTGCGATAGTCCTGGGCGTGGTGACCGCCCTGGAGGTAGCCACCTACTTCGTGAATATCCCGGGCGTTGTCGTCATCCCCGTGCTGCTGGCGATGATGGTCTTCAAGTTCTTCTACGTGGCCGCCTGGTTCATGCACCTGCGGTTCGACAGCCCGATGTTCACGAAGTTCTTCGTGGCCGGGCTCGCGCTGGCGACCCTCGTCTACGGCGTCCTCCTAACCGTCTTCGAGTTCTGGACCAAGGGCTGAGAGCCGGTCGCCCCGGGCGACTGACGGTTCTGGCTGTCCGGAGCGACGGTGATCACCACCCTCGGCATCGTGCTTCCACTGGTGGGGGCGATCGACCCGTGGAGGTGGCAGGCCCACCCGGAGGTCTGGTTCCTCGTCCTGGCGATACTGGCCTTTGGCTGGTGGGCGGTCCGCGTCATCGGACCGAGGGTCGTGCCGGTCGGCCAGCCGGTGATGACGCCCTTCCAGCGGCGGGCCTTCGTGGCCGCCACGGTGCTGCTGCTGGCATCTGCCGACTGGCCCGTTCACGACATCGCCGAGGCGCACCTCTACTCGGTGCACATGGTCCAGCACATGGCGATCACGTTCATCGTCCCGCCGCTCTACCTGCTGGCCACGCCGGCCTGGCTGGTCCGCCTCCTAGTGCTCGAGGGCGGGGTCGGCTCACGGGTGGTGCGTCGGATGGCGCACCCGGTGGTTGCCGGCGTGGTGTTCAACGCCCTGGTGGCCATCACCCACTGGAGCGGTGTGGTGCAGTTGTCCTTCGACTCGGGCATGTTCCACTACTCGCTCCACCTGGTGCTGTTCCTCTCGGCGCTGCTGATGTGGGTACCGGTGGCCGCACCGCTACCCGAGCTGAGGATCTCGCTGCCGGGCCAGATGATCTACCTGTTCCTGATGTCGATAATCCCGACGATCCCGGCCGCCTGGCTGACTTTCGCGGAGGGCGTCGTGTACGGGCACTACGACGATGGCTTCCAGATGTGGGGCGTGTCGGTCCAGTCCGACCAGCAGGCGGCCGGCCTCATCATGAAGCTCCTGGGGGGCTTCTACCTGTGGGGGATCATCATCCTGAAGTTCATCGGGTATTCAAGGATCCACCACCGGGACGGTCAGGTCATGCGGCCAGCAGACGGTCGGCACCTGGACCTCCAGCGCCGGATCTCCGAGGCTGAACCGGTCGAGTAGCGGTCCGACTGCGACGCTAGGTTCGGGGTCGTGATCGACATCCGGCTGCTCCGTTCCGATCCCGACTCCGTGAAGGCCGGCATCGCCCGGCGTGGCGAGGACACCTCCAGCCTGGATCGTGTCATCGAGTTGGATTCCCGGCAGCGTGGCCTCGCGGAGGAGAGGGATGCGGTCCGTGGCGAGGTGAACGCCATCTCCCGGGAGGTCGGCGGGCTGCACCGCGACGGCAGGGCTGCCGAGGCTGCAGAGCTCCAGGAGAAGAGCCGGGCGCTGGGCGAGCGTGAAGAGGCCCTGGCCGCCGAGGCCGACGGTCTGGCGGCCGAGATCACCGAGATCCTGCTACGGGTCCCGAACATCCCCTCGCCCGACTGCCCGGACGGTCTCAGCGAGGCCGACAACGTCATCACCCGCTACGAGCAGTGGGACGAGGACGCCTACGGAGGGCACCAGCGGGTGCCCCACTGGGAGATCGGCGAGCAGTTGGGGCTCCTGGACGTGGAGCGTGGCACAAAGCTCTCCGGGTCCATGTTCGTGATGTACACGGGGATGGGCGCCACCCTGTGTCGGGCGCTCATCCAGTACGGCCTGGATCGCAACGCGGACGCCTACCGCGAGATGCGGCCGCCGACGCTGGTCAAGACGGCGACCATGGTTTCGACCGGGCACCTGCCCAAGTTCGCGGACGATGCGTACCACCTGGAGCGCGACGACCTGTGGGCCATACCGACAGCCGAGGTGCCGCTCACGTCGTTCTGCCGCGACGAGGTGATCGACGAGTCCGATCTGCCCATGAAGCTCATGGCCCACACGTCCTGCTTCCGACGGGAGGCCGGTTCGGCGGGTCGTGACACCCGTGGCCTGTTGAGGGTCCACGAGTTCGACAAGGTCGAACTGCTGGCCTATGCCACCGAACAGCAGGCACCCGAGGTGCATGCCGACATACTCGCCCGTGCCGAAGGGGCCATCACCGACCTCGGACTGTCGTACCGGGTCCTGGACCTCTGCGCCGGCGACCTTGGTGGTTCGTCGGCACGGACCTTCGACCTGGAGGTCTACGCCCCCGGGGCGGACCAGTGGCTGGAGGTCTCCTCGGTCTCCTGGTTCAGCGACTACCAGGCCAGACGAGCCAACGTGCGGTACCGGCCGGCAGAGGGAAAGGGCACGCAGGTGGTGAACACGTTGAATGGTTCCGGCCTCGCCGTGCCGCGGGTATGGGCCGCCGTGGTCGAGACGCACCGCCAGCCCGACGGCACGATCGCCGTGCCGGAGGTCCTGCAGCGGTACATGCGGGGCGCCACGCACATCGGTTGACCCCGGTTCGTAGGGCAGGACCGGCCAGTCGGGTCGGGCTCAGGAACCGATCGCCAGGCCGACCAGCGCAGCGGCCAGGCCCAGCACCACCGTCGCCGCCACATGGCCCCCGGCCCTGTACCGGCTCTTCTCCGCCAGGGCCAGGGTGTCGGCGGCGAACGTCGAGAAGGTGGTCAGGGCACCGAGCCCACCCACCCCGACGACCAACGGAACCGCTGCTCCGGCACCAGTGAGCAGGCCGAGGAGGAGCGACCCGGCCACGTTCACCAGCAGGGTTCCACGGTGACCTCCGGGCCACCGGTCGGAGGCGAGGAAGCGGACGGCAGCGCCGACACCGGCCAGGCCGACGAACGCGATGGCGGTCAGCACGTGGAGCCTCCCGCAATGGAGCCCGCCGTGCGCCCTGCGACGATGGCGATGAGGCCACCCACCACCGAGCACAGGATGTAGGCCACGGCGAGGGTCGTATCGTCGGCCCGCAGCATCTGCGCCGCCTCCACCGAGAAGGTCGAGAAGGTGGTGAGGCCGCCGCACAGCCCCGCTCCGAGCAGCAGGCGGGTGGACCTGGGTACCTCAAGCCCGATGAGCAGGCCGAGTACGCCGCAACCGACCAGGTTCACGAGCAGGACCGGCCACGGGAAGGTCGCCCCGCCGGTGGCGTCCAGGACGGCCCAGCGGATGGTGGCACCGGCGGCTCCTCCGAGTGCCACCGCTGCGATCGATGGCATCCTGAGCATGGTCCGCACCCTAGGGCCGAGCCGTTGGGAGCCCCGTGTGTTTGCTGGACCCGGCGGCGACGTGTTGACTGCCCGGATGGACCTCAGCCGGGTACGCGAGACATATGAGACAGCGGGCCTCGATGGGTCCGACCTGGCTGAAGATCCTGTGGCCCAGTTCCAGCGCTGGTTCGGCGAGGTGGAGGCCGCGGGCTACTGGGAGCCCAATGCCATGGTCCTCAGCACCGTCACGGCCGATGGTTGGCCGTCCGCACGCAACGTGCTGCTGAAGCGGATCGACGACCGTGGCTTCGTGTTCTTCACCAACTACACGAGCGACAAGGCCGTAGAACTGGACGAATCTGGACGTGCGGCTCTCACGTTCAGTTGGACCGAACTGCGGCGTCAGGTGCGCGTGGTCGGAACCGCCCAGCGGTTGACCGATGACGAGTCGGATCTCTACTGGACGACCCGTCCGCGGGGCAGCCAGTTGGGGGCCTGGGCATCGGACCAGAGCATCGTGGTTCCTGATCGGACGGTCCTGGAGCAGGCCTTCGCCGCCGCCGAGGAGCGGTGGGCCGGCCGGGACGTGGAGCGCCCCGACCACTGGGGCGGTTTCCGGGTCCGACCCGACTCGGTGGAGTTCTGGCAGGGCCGGCCAGACCGCCTGCATGACCGGATCCGGTTTCGTCGCAGCGGCGACGGTTGGGACGTGGAGCGCCGGGCCCCCTAGCAGGCGGTCCCGTCGGCGGTCGGCAGGTCCATCAGGGCGGCGGCTAGGCCATCGATGAGCAGCGCCAGGTGTTCGGAGCGCGGCGTGCCGTCGTGGTCCGACCAGTCCTGGTGGTCGCGGTTCCACCGGATGCTGGGTGGCAGTTCGACCTGTACGCCACCCCCGGCCGGATGGTTGACCGGGTTGTCGGGGTGAAGGCCACGGAGGGTGTGGGGCATGGCGTCCACGTCGTCCACGACGCGGTACTCCTCAGGCAGCGTGCCCCGGAGGTGACCGGCCACGTGGTGTGCCAGGGGGCGGTTGGCGCCGCCCACCAGGATGGCCCAGAAGTCGTCGTGGCGCCCGTAGCCGTGGATCGACATGACCGTGTCCACCTGCTCGAGGAAGGAGTCCAGCCTTACGGAGACGCCGGGGATGAAACGGGTGGAGGGCAGGTGCCTGCGTGAACCGTCGGGCTGGACCAGGGCGTAGAACGATGACCCTGTGCGGTCGGCGACCTCCCGGGCGACCACGTCGGTGGCACGCTCCAACCCGCCTCCGTGGATTGCGAGGACGCCGACGGTGGACCTGATCTCCAGTTCCTCGGTCACGCCGTCGACGGCCAGGAGCTCAGCGAGGCCCGTGATCGGCATCACACCGACAGGCTCGACGGCCTTGGGCACGGAAGGTGTCATCGGCGGCGTTCTGCTAGGGAGCCCCTGACGACCCCGTATGCGACCAGCGCAGTCGCGAGCGTGAGGAGGAGTTCCAGCGGGGTGGCCCAGCGCCATGGCGAGTCCAGCCAGTTGAGCATTCGGGCCGGCCAGCCGCCGATGAGTCGACCGACCGGCACCACGACCAGGTCCCCGCGGTGGAAGAGGCCTTCGGCCACCAGCCAGGCACCGAGGATCGTGATCCGGGCGTTGCGCCGGGTCCGGGCGGTCAGCGCAGGCCCCATCCCCCAGATGGCGATGGTCGCGATGACCAGCCACAGGGCCAGGCCCAACCTCAGGCCACCTATACCGGCTGCCCAGTTGGTGAGGTGGGTCTGTAGGTCGGTGACCGCATCCACGATCCTGTTGGACGGTACAGCGGCGTCCCGGAGTATGCGGATCTCGTAGACGCCGTAGACGACCAGGTATGCGCCGCCCAGCATCAGGGCGACGGCGCTGATCCGGTCCACGTGAGGCAGCAGCCTTCGGAGGCGGCGGGCCATGCCGCCGCGCGCCACTGCAAGCGAGAGGGTCAACGAGGTGACCACGGCCGCCATGCCGGCGGCGTAGGCGAGGTAGACAGCTATGCCGTCGAGGATCCCGTTCCTGGAGAAGCTGCCTGCCACGTGCAGCAGGAATATGGGCGCAGCGCAGCCGACCGAGACCACCGCGTACGAGATCCCGAAGCCGAGGACCGACCAGACCTCGCTGTTGCGGGGTCCCCGACCGGCCTTGAAGAACGGGATCCTGACCCGGTGGCCGGTGAGGAGGGCCAACCCGTAGGGAATGAAGGCGATGCCGAGGGCGACGGTCATCCACGGCGTCTTGGAGGCGATCGTCTCCTCGCTGGTGATCGAGTTGACCGCCAGGCCGAGCGCCCCGAACACCAGCACGAAGGCCGCCGTGAGGGTGAGGCTCACCGACAGTCCCCTCAGGACCTGTTCGGGTCGGGCCTCGTGGTCGGCGGTGTCGCGGCCCACGAAGTATCCGAGCCAGGTGGGGAGCATCGCGAACCCGCAGGGGTTCACGGCAGTGACGATGCCGAGGGTGAACGGTATGGCCAGGCCCGCGTCGATCACGTCCGACTCCTGTGGCTGGGTCTCTTCACGACAGGTACTCCAGGATGGCCGCTTCTAGGTCGGCGTCGTCCAGGCGGCCATGTCGGACGTGGGCCAGGGTGCCGTCGGAGTCCACGAAGGCGGTCACCGGCAGCCCGACGGCCCCGAGGGCCACGGTGAAGAGTCCCTCGGGGTCACGGCCCTGCAGGTAGGTGACGTCGAGTTCGGCCACCAGTTGGGCGGAGCGCGTGGGGGAGTCGCTGACGTTGATGCCCAGGAACCGGACGTTCCCGCCGAGTGACTCGTGGGCGGCCTGGAGGTCCGGCATCTCCTCGAGGCAGGGCGTGCACCAGGTGGCCCAGAGGTTGACGACAATCGGCTTCCCGTCACCGGCCACCAGGTCGGCGAGGCTCGTCTCGGACCCATCCCAGAGCTCGAACGCCATGGTGGTGACAGGATCGATGGGGGCCGTTTCGGGTTCACCACCCGAAGAGGAACAGGCGCCGGCCACGATGGACAGGGCCACCAGGAGGGCGCCGGCGGGTCGTCGGGTCACGACGCCAGACCGTAGTCGGAGGCCCGGTTGGTGCCCACGGGCCGGGGCTCGCTGTCGCGTCACCCCGGCCCGTGCTTCTGGCGATCTTCGTGTCCGGACTCCGCCGGCCCGGGGAGGGGACCGGGCCGGCGGAGCCACTTTCGCTGGAGGGTTGGTTCAGGCGGAGAGAAGCTCGCGCTGCAGGCGCACCGGTATCGGCACCACCGGAAGCTGGTCCTCGGGACGCGGGACCTTGGAGGGCCGTCCCCGTCGTCTCTTGGTGGCCAGGATGTGGCCGTTGCGGAACAGCTGGCCACCCCACACGCCCCAGGGCTCGCCGCGCCTGATGGCGCCCTCGAGGCATGACTCCATCACTGGGCAGTCGGCGCAGATCAGCTTGGACTGGGCGATGTCGCCGAGGTCGTCGGAGAAGAACACACCCGTGGGGACGCCCAGGCGGGCGCAGGCGGCTTGTTGACGCCATGTCTCCCGTTCGTACATGAGTGCCTGCATGATCCTGCTTCCTTGTCTCTGTCTGTTGGTGGGTTGGTTGGTGGGTGGGTGGGTAGGCCGGTGGGTGGGCTGAAAAACGGAGAAGGCCGCCGGATTTCTCCGGCGGCCTCGGGGGTTGGTCTGCGTTCAGCTGTTCAGCTGTTCGCTCCCCGGGGCCGCTGGTGGATGGTCCAGAAACCGGTGGTCCGGAACACGGTCGTCATGGGCGTCGAATAGGCGACGTTCAGGGACGTGTCCGGCTTCACGGACAGGTGGGCACGCGACGAGGACACGTGCGCGCCGGCCGGATGGCCGTGACAGTGGCAGCGGTGCTCGTTCATCGTGGGTCTGTTTCCGTGGGTTCCTGTGCTCTGCGGGTGGCTGATTCCACCCCTCCGGACGTCAACTCTAGGGTCGCCCGAACGCCCATTACTCAAGCGGACGGGGCGACCGTCCGTCAAACGATTAAATCAGTTGGTCCGATACATGGCCTGACCTGCGACTTCGTCGCGTGTCGCCATGCCGAGGATTCGTAGGTGTTCCAGGTGTGCATAGGTCTCGCTGGCAGCCATGTCTCCCCACGAGCGTTCCTTGAAGAGGCGCTGCATGAACGACTCCACGGTTCCCTCGCCCAGGTCGTCGCCGGCCTTGCGGATGGTCTCCAGACGTTCCTCGTGGTGGCTCAGGATGGCGTCCACCCGACCGGCTACGTCGGTGAAGGGGTGGCCGTGGGCCGGCAGGACGTTGGTCAACCCCGACAGTTCCTTCATGCGCTCCAGGGACCGGAAGAAGGTGGCCAGGGGGTCGTCCATGGGTCCGATTCCGTTGATGTGCGGGGTGATCGTGGGTAGTACGTGGTCCCCGGAGAGCAGCAGCCCGCCGGCAGGGTCGAAGAGGCAGAGGTGGTCGTGTGTGTGACCCGGCGTGTGGACTGCCAGCCAGGTTCGACCACCCAGTGTGATCTCCTCGCCGTCGTCGACGGTGACCGATGGTTCCGGCACCTGCCACGACCGGGAGCCACCGGTGACGTCCATCTCCGACCACCTTCGGAGTTCGGCCGCCGGTGGTGGTTTGCGAGTTGCGCCCCATGGGGCGGGTCGGCTCATCTTGGAGCGGAGCTTCTCCATGTGCTCGTCGTCGGCCAGGTCCAGCTCTTCGTCACCGAGGTCGTCGATTTCGGCGTCCATCCACACCGATCGGAAGTCCACGTGGGTCAGCACACGGGTTCCGTGGTCGTCGCGCAGCCGATGGACGCCACCGAAGTGGTCCGGGTGGCTGTGCGTCACCACGGCCGTGTGTACGTGTTCGTAGCGGGCACCGACCTGGTCGAGGCGGTTCCCGAGGGCCTCCCAGGACTCGATGCTGGGCAGCCCGGGGTCCACGACCGTGAAGCCGTCTGCGTCCTCGAGTGCGTAGCAGTTGACGTGGCCGAGGCCGGGCATCGAGATCGGAAGCTGGAACCGGTAGAGGCCGGGCGCCACCTCGGTCACGTCGGTCGACGCAGGCTGCTGCTCCTGGCGCATGGGCCTGGCGGCCGTTTGTTCGGGAGCAGTTGGAGTGGTCGCCTCAGTCACTTCGCCACCCTAGGAGGGGGTGGGGGCCGGGGCCGAAGCGGCTGGTCAGGCTGTCGGCTTCGGGAACAGGTGCTGCCTGTAGTGGCGTAGTTCCACCAGTGATTCGCGGATGTCGTCCAGTGCCCGGTGGCCACCGGACTTCTCGGGTGCCGACCTGACCACCTCGGGGTGCCAGCGTCGGGCCAGTTCCTTGATGGACGTGACGTCGACCGACCTGTAGTGGAGGAACCCGTCGACCTCCGGAAGCCAGCGGACCAGGAACCGTCGATCGGTGCCGATGGAGTTTCCGCACAACGGCACGGTGCCCGGTTCGCTGATGTGCTCCCTGAGGAAGGCCAGCGTCGCCTCGCCGGCTTCGGCCAGGGTGATGGTGGACGACTCGATGGCTTCCAGCAGGCCGCTCTTCGTGTGCATCGCCCGTACGAAGTCACCCATGCGGCCCATCACGTCGGGTGGCTGGTGGACCACCAGGTCCGGGCCTTCGGCCACGACCTCCAGGTCGTCGTCGGTGACGAGCGTGGCGATCTCGACGATCACGTCGGAGTCGGGGTCCAGCCCGGTCATCTCGAGGTCCATCCATGCCAGCACGTCGCCGAGCCTACGGCGTGGGCTAGGACGGCCCCGGCTAGGGTCGCCGCCGTGCTGGAGATCCCCCTCGTCCGACTCGACGCAGACCTCGCGATGCCCGCCTATGCGAAGGCCGGTGACGCCGGGGCCGACCTGGTGGCTGCCCAGGACGTCGTGCTGGCTCCGGCCGGTGGACGGGCGCTGGTTCCGACCGGGGCCGCCATCGCCATCCCGTCCGGATACGCCGGGTTCGTGCAGCCACGCAGTGGTCTGGCACTGAAGCACGGTGTGACCTGCCTGAACACCCCCGGCCTGATTGATTCCGGCTACCGGGGCGAGTTGAAGGTCCTGCTCGTCAACACTGATCCCACGGAACCCTTCAAGGTGGTTCGTGGCGAGCGGATAGCTCAGTTGGTTATCAAGCGGGTCGAGGAGTGCCGGTTCGTGGCGGTCGACGAGCTGCCGGCGTCCGACCGTGGTGAGGGCGGCTTCGGCTCGACAGGCCGCTGAGCGGTGTCGGAATCCGTGCCCGACGGCGCAGTCCGGTACCTGCCAGCGTTGCCCGGTCACGATGAGGGCACCAGGGGCACGGTCACGAACCATCGCATGCGCCAGGTCACCGAGCAGGTGGCCCGGCGGGGCGCATGGAATGGCGAGGTCCTGGACGAGGTGCGGGACCTGTTCGACTCGCTGGCACCTGGCTGGTCGGCCACCCGGGACCACCCGGCCCGGAGCGCCCCGCTGCTTGATGCCCTGGATCGCGGCGAGGTGGAGGGTGAGACGGTCGTCGAGCTGGGTGCTGGAACCTGTATCTCGGCCCGGCACCTCGTCGGACGCTTCGACCGCTACGTGGCCGCCGACCTGTCGCCTGTGATGCTCGCCAACGCCGTGGACGGGGCGCCGCCGCTGATGTGCACCGATGCATCGCAGCTGCCGCTGGCCGGCGGCGTGGTCGACGTGTTCATCCTGCAGAACATGCTGCTGTTCCCTGCCGAGGTGGACCGCTGCCTGGCTGCCGGTGGTGTACTGGTCTGGGTGAACAGCCGTGGTCCGGAGACGCCGATCCACCTGTCGACGCCTGACGTGCTCGCCTCGCTGGAGGCTGCGAGCGGTGTGGGGTGGCGGGCGCTGGCCTCGACGGTGGGCGAGGCCACCTGGGCGGTCGTGCGGCGGGCCTGAGTGCTGATTCAGGCCCGTGGCGAGCTGATCCGGATGGTGCGACCGTCGCCGGTCAGGTCGACGACCACCTCGGTATCGGTGATGCGGAACTCGATGACCACCTCGGAGCCGCCTCCGGTCATCTCCCGGGCGATCTCCTGGACCGATGTCGCGAGGTCACCTATGTCGCCCGGGTCTATCCGGTGGATCCGGAGGAGTGCGGCGAGGCCCACCCTGGACAGGTCGGCGAAGCCCCGGGACGCTGGGATGCGCAGGGTGACGGTGTCCTGCTGTCGTGCCCCGGTCATGAGCGGAGTCTCCCATCCCTGTCCCGATGGTGCGGGGTCAGGACCATGGACCGGTACATCTGGCGGTGACGGGTCTGAGTGGGACAACATGGCTGCGTGGCCGTACTGGTTGACGAGGCCGTATGGCCATGGCGGGGTGCCCGGTGGGCACACCTGGTGAGTGACGTGAGCGTCGCCGAGCTGCACGGCTTCGCCGACTGCCTAGGCCTGCGTCGGATGTCGTTCCAGGGCGACCACTACGACGTACCGGAGTCGGTCAGGGTGGAAGCGCTGGCGATGGGAGCCGAGGCGGTCCGGGGGCGGGACCTGGTGAGACGCCTCCGGGGTGCGGGGCTGCGGCTCGCATCAGCCGACCGTCCCGGAAGTTGGGAGGAGGTGGGTCGTTGGACCGGCGGCGGTTCGTCGCCGGATGTCGCTCTGGTCGTCCCCGACCTCCTGGCCGGGGCCCTCCACGAGGTCGTGGCCGATTGGAGCACGGCCGGCACGGCGGCATTCCGTCGACGTAGCGAGTCGGCGCTGGTGGTGGAGGACGAGGCCGGCGTATCGATGGCCGGGACGTTGCCCGATGGCGTGGAATCACGCCATCACGGTGACCGGATGGTCGAGCTGCTCGCCATGGATGGTGGTGGGCTGTGACCGGGCGGTGGATCTTCCCCGGGGTCCTGGTCATTGGTCTGTTGGCGCTGGGCTGTGGTGACGAGCGACCGGCGGCGCCACCGGCGTTGGTCGTGGAGGAGCCGACCGCGACCACCGTGGCACCCGTGCCGGACGTGATAACGAACGGGTGGGTGCAGGTGGGTGACCAGACCTTCGACCTGGCCTTCACCTGTTATGCACCCGGGCCGGGTGACGTGGTCGCGATCGGGGTGGGAGAGCACCCGGACAGTGGCCAGCCCGTCGAGGCGCTCATCCAGGGTTTCCTGGGCCAGCCCTACGTTGGCCTGACCGTCGGCGGTTCGGTCCTCTACGAGGCGACGTTGGACGGCCCCCTGGAGGTGTTTGTCCACGCTGGAACGATCAGCGCGGGAGCGATCGAGTGGACCCGCGGCCTGGACCTGGAGTCAGGTCTGGGCGAGAGGGTGGGCTATGGGGCGGTGTTCGTGAGCTGCGCGGAGTACGAACACGACCTGCCCGAGGGCTACTGAGCAGCCCCGCCGGTTCGTGGGGCGGCCGGTCAGGAGGAGGGACAGCCGCCGAGTTCCTCCGCCCAGGGGAGGCGTCCGGCCCAGAGTCGGGTGACCTGCACTCCGTTGGTGAGGAACATCACTCTGTAGGTGGCATCGGCGACATCCTTGGGGATGTATGCGAGCAGGTTTCCAGAACCATCCGGGAGCGGGGTGGTGTGGATCCGCTCCCCGAACATCTCCCGTATGCGGTCCTCGGTATTGCCGATGCCGGCACCGGACCGGGTCGTGATGGTTCGGGTGTCGACGTCGACTCGTTCGACGGTTCCTGCAACCACCCAGAATGTGAGGCCGGCCTGACCGTCGTCGGGCGTGACCAGGTAGCAGTGCCCGATTCGTGTGACCGGGGTGAACCGGCTGCCCGCCGCCACCTGGGCGTCGTGGATGGTCATGCCGAACATGATCCGGTCGATTCCGACGGTACTAACCGATGAGGTGGCGTCCAGCGTCGGCCTGCCTAGGTCCTCGATCGGGGGCAGGGTCCCGAGTGGCTGGGGTGCGACCGTGTCGGCCGGGGCGGCGGCTCTCGTCGTGGTCACGGCCACCAGGGTTGGCTCGGCGTCAGGGTCCGCTGCCTCCGAGGTGGTGGAGGCCGCCACCAGGATTGGATCCTCCGGTCCGCTGCAGCCTCCCAGTCCGAAGAACAGCACTGCCACAACCGTGGCGATCGCCAGGAATCCGACGAGCAGGGTCCGCATCGTCTCAGGCTATTCGGAGCCCGGTGGGTGCCCGTGTCGAGTCGCCGCCCGCTGGACGCATCCATGTGGTGCACTGGCTCCATGCGCTACCTGGTCGTCGCCGGAGCCCTGGCCCTGGTCTCCGTCGGGTGTGGTTCGCCTCGGGAGGCGGCTCCGGTGACCACGGCGCCGGTCATCAGCACCACCACGTCCGGTCCGCATCCGACCGTCGCATCCACGATGCCCTCCACGACCTCGACCACCACGACCTCGAGGACGAGCACCACGACGAGCACCACGACGAGCACCACGACGACTACTACTACTACCACCACCACCCTTCCTCTGGGCCCCAAGGCGATCGAGTGCGTCGGTAACCTTCCGATCGGGCTGCGCGTCGGACAGGTTCTCCTCCCGGTCGTGGACCAGGCCGGGCTGGCCGTCGTCGCCGACCTGGCGGGCCGGGGCCTGGTTGCGGGTGCGGTGGTCATCGGCTCGCCGGGTGACGGGTTCCCCGCAGCAGTCGCAGCGGTGCAGGAGGCGTCAGCTACCGGCCCGGTGGTGATAGCCGTGGACGAGGAGGGCGGCACCGTCCAACGATTCGCTGCGTTGCTGGGCGAGTTGCCGTCGGCCGCCCAGATGGGTGCCATGTCGATCGCTGACGTGCGGGAGCTGGCCCGCGACAGGGCTGTGGCCATTGCCGCCCTCGGCGTGACGGTGAACCTTGCGCCGGTCCTGGACGTGGGGTCCGGTCCGGGCATCGGGACCCGGTCGTTCTCGGACGATCCGATGGTGGTGTCCACCCACGGGCTGGCGTTCGCCGAGGGGATCCTGGACGGGGGATTGGTGCCTGTCGCCAAGCACTTCCCGGGGCATGGTCGGGCGAATGCCGACAGCCACCACGAGGCGGCCACCACCCCGGCGCTGGACGACCTCCGCCTCGTGGACCTGCTGCCCTTCGGAGTACTACCCGATGGCGCTGCCGTCATGGTCGGCCACCTCGTCGTGCCGGGCCTCACCGACGGGGTACCGGCATCCCTGTCGGCGGCAGCGGTGACCGGGATCCTTCGCGACGAGCTCGGGTTCGACGGCGTGGTCTTCACCGACGACCTGGCCATGGGCGCCGTCGCCCAGATGATCGACGTGTCGACGGCGGCGCGCCTGGCCCTGATCGCAGGCGCCGACCTGCTCATGGTCGGTGGCCACGAGAACGTGGTTCCTGCCGCCTGGAGCCTGATGGCCGCCCTCGACGACGGCTCGCTGGACGAGCGCTGGTTGGACGAGGCCGTGGAGCGGGTCCTGACCATGCGCGGCGTGGACCCGTGCACCCTTGTCGCCCTTGAAGGCTGAGAGGCTGCTGGCATGACCGACGCCTTCTTCCGTGCGGCCGTCGACGAGGCGCGCCTGGGGCTTTCCGAGGGGGGCGTGCCCATCGGCTCGGTCCTGGTGGTGGATGGGGTCATCGTGGGGCGCGGCCACAACCAGCGGGTGCAGCAGGGCTCGGTGGTGCTGCACGCCGAGATGGCGGCCCTGGAGGACGCGGGACGGCTGCCGGTGGCCGACTACAGGCGGTCGACCCTCTACACCACGCTTTCGCCCTGCGCCATGTGCACCGGTGCGGCGCTGCTCTACGGCATCCCCAGGGTCGTGGTCGGTGAGAACCGGACGTTCCTCGGGCGCGAGGACCTGCTCGCCGAGGAGGGGGTCGTGGTCGAGGTTGTGGACGACGCCGGGTGCATCGAGCTGATGACCACCTTCATCGCCGCCAACCCGGACCTCTGGAACGAGGACATAGGCGAATAGGTTCCCGCTGGCGTACCTCGTGGGGGGCCTGATGATCCCACTGTTGTTCATGGTGTTCGGCGTGCCCACGTTTGCCGCCTGTGGGGGGAGTGCGCCAGGGGACCGGCCGTCGGCTGCCGTCGCTACGACCATCGTGTTCACGCCGACTGTCGAACCGACGACTGGTGGGGCCGTCGGCGGGCTCGTCTTCGATCAGTAGCTGCACCTCGTATTCGAAACCGGGTTGGACAACTTGTTGTACAACCCGGCCGAAACGGCCGTCTGGCACCGGAAACCTGTTCTGAACTGGTGGGTCGCCCGGGGCTCGAACCCGGCACCTGAGGATTAAAAGTCCCCTGCTCTACCCGATGAGCTAGCGACCCGGCGGCGGTGCGAAACCCGGCGCGAAACCCGGTCAACCACCGATGGTCAGGGTACAGCGGGGTGCCCGTTGGGCCGGTTTGGGTGGATCAGGGATAGAAGGATCGCGACCATGGCATCCAAACCAGATTCGAACGTTGAGTATGCAAGCCCGGGTATTCGACTCGGCTTCTACTTCCTGGAGGGCGTTCTTATGATCTGCACTCTCGGGATCGGCTGGTTGCTCTGGGCCCTGACTACAGCGGGGAACGCTGCTACATAGTGACGGACTCTGATTCCTGACCGACCAGCAGGAAAGCCAGAAGGGTCTCCTCAGCTACTTGACGAATGGGCCTGCTCACGACGTGAAGGCACCGCCGTTCAGGCCGATCGTCTGGCCGGTGATCCAGCCGGCCTCGTCCGATGCCAGCCACAGGCAGGCTGCACCGACATCGTCGGGTGATCCCAGCCTGCCGACGGGGATCGTCTTGGTGAGGGCGGCAGCCGTCTCGGCCCGGACCGAGTCCATGATCCCTAGGGCCACAGAGTTCGCCGTGATGCCGTCCCGTCCGTGTTCGAGGGCCAGGCTCCGCATGAGGCTTAGCGAGCCGCCCTTGCCCACCGAGTACGGGGCGAAGCCGATGCCGACCCCGTGGGTTCCGGCGGCTGACGAGATGGTGATGATCCGGCCGTGGCCCCGCTCGACCATGCCGGGCAGCACCGCGTGGCAGCAGTGCAGCACTCCTTGCAGGTTGACTTCCATCGGTCCCCACCAGTCGTCCGGGTCGGTGTCGGCGAATTTCTTCGGGAGCATGGCCTCGGCTCCGCCGTTGCCTGCGTTGTTGACCAGCACGTCGATGGGGCCCGTCCCGGCGACTGCCGCGTCGATGGCGGCCCGGTCGGTCACGTCGAACGGCACTGACACTGCGGTCACTCCGTCGGCCAGGAGGGCCTCGACGACCTCGTCGGCCCGCTCGGAGCGGAGGTCGTTGACCAGCACGGTGGCACCCGCCGCCCCCAGTGCCTTGGCGATGCCCGCGCCGACGTTCTGCCCGGCCCCGGTGACCAGAGCGGTTCGTCCCGTCAGGTTGAACATGCCCGGACAGTAGGGGCTGCCGCTGGGCGTCGGAAAGGCGGAGTCGCCACCTTCGGGAGCATGTCGAAGCGATTCGGGGGCCGTGTCGTCCTGGTGACCGGTGCCAGTCGGGGTATCGGCGCTGCCGCTGCCACCCGTCTGGCCGCCGAGGGGGTGGCGGACATCGCCGGTGCCCGTCTACGGCCCGATCAGGTCGAGTCGATGGAGGCCATGGTCGAGGGCCTGGTTGCCCTGTGCGGCTGCGGCTCGGACCACACAGGTCACTTGGAGGACAGCCTCGGGATGATCGAGCGCCTCGGTCTGGTCGTCCAGCACCTCGACGCCCCAGGTCCGTTCCCCGCCGGCATCCGGCCGCTCGCCGACTGACCACAGCGCCACGCCGCCCGGCGCCGAGGCGCCTACGTGCCTGTGGACTCGATGACCAGGCGTTCCAGCCAGTCCCGGGAGACCATCCCGACCGTGGTGTCGGTGATCGTTCCGTCAGGACCGATGAAGAAGGTCGTCGGCGTCGTCATCACCCCGAAGTCGAGGCTGGCGCTGCCGTCCCGGTCCATCAGGAACGGGTAGGGGAGCCCGTGGCGGGAGATGAACTCACTGATCGCCTGGTCGCTCTCCCGGATGCTCACCGATAGGACCGTGAATCCCTCCTCCCGGTGGTTTTCGTAGGCCGCCCGCAACTCGGGGGCACTGGCGGTGCAGACCGGTCAATAGCTGTGCATGAACATGACGGCGACCGGTCGGCCCAGGTAGTCGCCCAGGGCGACCCGCTCACCGTTGATGGTGGTGAGCCGGAGGTCAGGCGCGACATCGGTGGCAGTCGATTCGGAGCCACAGCCCGTGAGGAGGAACCCTCCGAGGAAGAGGATGGCCGCCGCGGCGATGAGCACATGACTGGAGCGCGTGGTCCGTCGTGCCTTCCACCGCCGCTCCCCATGGAGGGCACGGCCACTATGAATCGGTTCGGTCATCGGATCCTCCCGGGGCGACAGTAGGGGTCGTTTACCGTCCATGCCATCGTCGACGGTCAGGCGCCCTGTGCGACCTCGTATCCAGCCAGCTGGATGGCGGCGATGACGGCGTCATCCGAAGCGACACCGGCGACCTCGACCATCCGTCGGTCCACCGTGACGACGACGGAGTCGACCTCCGAAACTGCCGAAACCGCCTCCTCTATCGCTCTCTTGCAGTGGTCGCAGGAGATGTCGGGAACGTCGAACACCCGGCTCGTCATGTGGTTGTCCGTTCGCTGTCTGCCATCGAATCCATGTCGGGTATCACCGTTGCGCGCCGGTAGCCGTTGAACCGGCGCAGCCGGAGCGAGTTGGTGACCACGAACACCGAGGAGAACCCCATCGCCCCAGCGGCGATCATCGGGTTCAGGATGCCGAAGGCGGCCAGCGGGATCGCCGCGGTGTTGTAGGCGAAGGCCCAGAAGAGGTTGCCTTTGATGGTGGCCAGGGTCCGTCGTGAGAGGGCTATCGCATCGGCCACGGCCCTCAGGTCGCCCGAGACGATTGTGAGGTCCGAGGCCTCGATCGCCACGTCGGTCCCCGTGCCCACAGCGATGCCGAGGTCCGAGCGTGCCAGAGCCGGTGCGTCGTTGATGCCGTCACCGACCATCGCCACGACGTGGCCCTGGGCCTGGAGGCGCTGGATTTCGGCGTCCTTGTCCTCCGGCATGACCTCGGCGACCACCCGGTGGATTCCGACCGCCGCCGCTACGGTTCGGGCCGTTCTGGTGTTGTCGCCGGTCAGCAGGGTCACCTCCAGGCCGAGCTCCCGGAATGCGACGACCGCCTCGGCGCTCGTCGGCCTGATCCGGTCCGCTACCACCAGGACCCCGTGGGCCCCGCCGTTCCAGCCGGCCATGACCGCCGTGCTGCCGGCCTCCTCAGCCTCGGCCATGACCGCCGCGAGGTCCTCGGGGACCGAGTCGAATATCTGCCTGCGTCCGACGACCACCTCGACACCGTCGACCGTGGCACGGACTCCCAGCCCCGGGAGGTTCTCGAACCCGGAGACCGGCTCGAGGTCCGGTGCCGCGGCGACGATCGCCTCTCCCACGGGGTGCTCCGAGCGCGACTCGACTGAGGCGGCCCGTCGCAGCACCTCGCTGCGGTCCGCCCCGGGTGCCGCCGTGACCGAGACCAGCTCCATCCGGCCCTCGGTGATGGTGCCAGTCTTGTCGACGACGACGTGGTCGATCTGGCGGGTCGCCTCGAGTACCTCGCCACCCTTGATGATCACGCCCAGGGATGCGCCACGACCCGTGCCGACCATGATCGCGGTCGGGGTGGCGAGGCCCAGGGCACAGGGGCAGGCGATGATCAGCACGGCCACCGCCGCGGTGAAGGCCTCGGTCGCCGGCTGTCCGGCCACGAGCCAGCCGATCAGGGTCACGGCGGCGATTCCGAGCGCCGTGGGGACGAAGACGGCCGAGACGCGGTCGGCGAGTCGTTGCACGGGGGCGGTGGATGCCTGCGCCTCGTCCACGAGACGCATTACCTGGGCCAGCTTCGTCTCGGTGCCGACCCTGACGGCCTCGACGGTGATCGAGCCGTTGCCGTTGATGGTCGCTCCGATCACCTCGTCGCCGACGCCCACGGGGACGGGCACGGGTTCGCCGGTGATCGCGGAGGCGTCCACGCTGCTGGCCCCGTCCACGACCACGCCGTCGACGGGGATCTTTCCGCCCGGTCGCACCATGAGCCTCATGCCTACCTCGATGGCCTCGACGGCGATCGTGGAGCCGTCCTCCAGCAGTGCGGTGCTGGCGCCGAGGCCGGCTAGTGCCCTGATGGCGTCTCCGGACCTGCGCCTGGCACGGGCCTCGAACCACCGGCCGAGGAGGATCAGCGTGACGATGACCGCGGCCGTCTCGAAGTAGATGTGCCCGTCGTCGACGGCGAGGAGGGTGACGGCGGACCAGGTCCATGCAGCCCCCGTACCCATCGACACGAGGGTGTCCATGGTGGTGGACCTGTGCCGGAGGTTTCGCAGCGCGACCCGATGGAACGGCCAGCCGACCCACCAGACAACCGGGGTGGTGAGGGCGGCCACCACCCACTCCCATCCTCCGAACCGCAACGCCGGCACCATCGAGACCAACATGGCCGGAACCGAGAGGACGAAGGCGACGACAAGGCGACGGCCCAGTTCCGCCAGTTCCTTCTCGGTGGCGCCCTCGTCGGCACCATCAGCGGCGACCGAGTAGCCGAGGTTTCTGATGGCCGTGTCGAACGTGGTCGGGTCCACGGAGTCGGGGTCGTATGACACGACGGCTCGGGCTGTGGCGTAGTTGACGTTGGCCTCGTCCACGCCTTCCAGTCCGTTCAGGCCGCGACCGATCCGGGCGGCGCAGGCAGCGCAGGTCATGCCCCCGATCGGGAGTTCGACCGTCCTGGTCATCCCTGTGTGCCTTCGGGTTCCATGGATGATAGGGTACCCCCTATCCCTACCTACGGCTACTCCCTCTCCAAGGACGACTACCTCACCCGGCTGCGACGGATCGAGGGCCAGGTCCGTGGCCTCCAGCGTCTCATCGACGAGGACACCTACTGCATCGACGTCCTCACCCAGATCTCGTCGGTCACCAAGGCCCTGCAGGGGGTCGGGGTGGGCCTCCTAGATGAGCACATCCGGCACTGCGTCCGGGGAGCCGTCGAGAAGGATGGAGACGCGGGCGACGCCAAGATCGAAGAGGCCGTCACGGCCATCGAGCGCCTGCTGCGTACCTGATACCGCCGGATACCAGGAACCCGTTGGTTACACCTAGCCGAGTCCCGGCGCTCCTGCATACGCGGGTAGTGCGGGCTGTCCGCCGAGGTGCGCATACAGGACCTTCGAGCCAGGTGGGATAGAGCCGTTCCTGACCAGGTCAATCAGGCCGGCCATCGACTTCCCCTCGTAGACCGGATCCGTGATCATCCCCTCGGTCCGGGCCGCCAGGTGGATCGCCGCGATGGTTTGCTCGTCCGGTACGCCGTAGGCGGGCCCCTCGTAACCCGCCAGCACGGTGATCTCGTCGTCCCTCAGGTCCCGCCGCAGGCCGATCCGCTCGGCAGTGGCCGTCGCTATCCGGGTCACCTGGTCGATCGTCTGGTCCAGAGTGCCGGAGGCGTCGATGCCCAGGATCCGCCGGTCGTTACGGTCCTCCAGGGCGAAACCGGCGATCATCCCGGCGTGGGTCGACCCGGTGACCGTGCACACGATGACGTTGTCGAAGAACACGTCGTGTTCGGCCTCCTGGACGGCGACCTCGCGGGCCCAGTTGGCGAACCCGAGGCCACCCAAGGGGTGGTCCGATGCCCCCGCTGGTATGGCGTACGGCCTGCCACCGGCGGCTTCGACCGACTCTAGGGCGCGGTTCCAACTCTCCCTGATCCCGATGTCGAACCCGGCCGGGTCCATGCGGATGTCACCACCCATGATCCGGGTCAACTGGATGTTGCCGACCTTCTCGTAGGCCGACTCGGGCCAGTCCACCCAGCCCTCCTGCACCGTGACGGCGCCCAGGCCCAGGTGGCGGGCCACGCCGGTCACCTGACGGGTGTGGTTGGACTGCACGCCGCCGATGGAGACCAGCGTGTCGCATCCCAGGTCCAGGGCTTCGGCCACCAGGTACTCCAGCTTTCGGACCTTGTTGCCGCCGAAGGCGATCCCGGAGTTGCAGTCCTCACGCTTCGCCCAGACCTCCACTCCACCACCCAGGGCCTCGCTGAGGCGCGGCAACGGGTGGATCGGCGACGGGCCGAACAACAGGGGGATGCGTGGGAAGTCGTCGAGGCTCACTGGTATTCCGATCCTGCGGGACGCTGAGGCTCTCACCTTGGCACGGCGGCCCGGTCGTAGCCGCTGTGTGGGTCAGTTGGTCAGCCTTCCATCAGGCGGTGGCCGAGGTGGTCGACCTGACCGTCTTCGTTGATGAGCAGGGCGTCGTTGTAGTGCCGACCGCCCAGGTGGTGGCCGGCGGTCTCCGGGGCGAACCCGAGCAGCACCGAGATGCGGTGCGGGCCCTCGGCCGATGTGGGTGGCAGCGAGGCGTGCATCAGGTCCGAGTAGTGGAGGGTCACGTCGCCGACGCCGATGGGCAGGCCCACCCCGTCGGGGGCCGCCACGTCGGTCCCGTCCACGAACGGGAACCCGCCCCCGTGCGAGCCGGGCAGGAACCGCAGCTCGCCCGCCTCGGGCGTGCCTGTGGTGAGGCAGATGGTGAGCACGACGGACGGGCAGTTGAGGGCATGGCCTCCCATGCCGCAGTCGCGGTGCCACGGCAGGTCGGCGAGTCCTTCGGTCATGTCCGGGCGCTTCCACAGGACGGTTACCAGGTCGACGGCTTCAGGGTCGTCGGGAACCTTCGGGACCAGCACCTCGTCGGCGGTGTCGACCACCCGACGGATCCGCGCGTCGTCGACCAGCAGCCGTAGGTCCGGCCGACTGGCCGCCCGGAGCACCCGGGTGAGCACCTCGGTGCCGGCGGCGTCACGCCCCCACCACGACGCCATGTCCCCGGGCTGGGCCTCGCCGGCGAGGATGTCGGCATCGGTGAGCATGGCCGTCACCTCGTCGGCGTCGAAGACGCCCGGGACGTGGAGGTAGCCGGTAGTCCGGAGGAAGTGCCGGGCCGCTGCCGCGTCCCGACCCGTGTCCCCGGTCTCTTCGAGGGTAAAGGAGCGGGTGGTATCCAACGGTTCTCCGTCCAGGTTCCGGAGGTCGACGTTGTCGGGGTCGAATACCGGGAGGCCGTGGAAAAGGGCCCGGAGCCCGGGCTCCCAACGCATGAACCGCAGCGGGTTCCCGACCGGGACCGATGCCCTGTCTGAGTAGAGGAGACCGGGGGCGGTGTCCAGGTCGGACACGAGGCCCAGCCAGGCGTCGAGGTCGATGGCGACCACGGCGTCGGCCGTCGCCTCGCCTTCCAGGAGCTCCACGGATCCTGTGCCGGGTACGTAGGTCCAGGAGCCTGCCGGCGTGCGTATCGCCAGCGTCCCGAGGTCCGCCAGGTCGGCGAAGGCCAGAGCACCGTTGCCGGCCGCTATCCGCGCCGGTAGGACCTCGGAGTGGAAGCGGTGGAATGAGTCCGGGTCGGCGGCGAGGTCGGCCGGCACCTCCGTGGGCATGACAGCGACCATACCGAATCGGGACGAGCGGGCCGTGACCGGCGTGCCGACTACCGGCTTAGTTGGTGAGGACGTCGACTACCGTGCCGAACTTCCCGCTGCCGTCGACCTTGTACAGGTCGGTGTAGCCGCAGGCGACACACGTCACGAAGTCGAACTTGTGGTTCTGCAGGTTCAGGAAACGACTCAGGCCGGAGCCGGTCGTCCGAATCGAACCGGTCTCGCATTCGGTACCGCCGCACTTCGTGCATGTGTAGGTCTGGTCGGTCATCATCAGTTCCTTGTCCGTGGTGTCACAGGGAGGCAGGGTCAGCCCAGGGCGTCGCGCTGGGCGATGAGGCGTTCCAGCGGGCCGAGGTCGAACGGGTCGCCCGTTCCGACCACCAGGTGGTCGACGCCCAGGTCCACGTAGCGGCCAATGTCCTCGACGTCGTCCGGCCCGATGGACACCGTGCGTTCGATCTCGGATGGGTCACGGCCCACCTTTGCGCACCAGTCGTCCAGGATCGCGGAGAGCTCGGCCACGTTCTCTGGCGGCCCGAAGCAGTTCCACGCATCGGCGTGCTCTGCCACGAGTCGCAGCGTGATGGTGCGGCCCGAGCCACCGATGAGCAGCGGCATGGGTCCGACAGGCGGCGGGTTCAGGGCCGCCAGGCGCTTCTTCATCCTCGGAAGGTCGGCCTCCAGGCGGCGCAGCCGACCGGCCACGGTGCCGAACTCGTAGCCGTACTCGTCGTAGTCCTTCTCGAACCAGCCGGCTCCCACCGCCAGGTACATCCGACCGCCGCTGAGGTGGTCGAGCGTGCGTGCCATGTCGGCCAGCAGCTCCGGGTTCCGGTAGGAATTGCCGGTCACCATCGTTCCGAGCATGGCGTGCTCGGTGTCGGCCGCCATCGCCGACAGCAGCGTCCAACCCTCGAAGTGGGTCGCCTCCATGTCGCCGAATAGCGGGAAGAAGTGGTCCCAGATCCAGATCGAGTCTGCACCCATGGCATCGGCCTGACGCCATGCATCGCGGAGAGCGGCCACCGACGTGGCCTGTGGCTGGAGCTGGCATCCCACCTTGAAGGTCATGCGGCGCATCATTGCGCAGACGGGAGCGGGAGGCGAGGCAGTGGATGGTGGAATCACCAGGGTCCGACGAGGCCCTCTCTCGGTTGTGGAGGCCGGCGACCCGACCGCACCGGCACTAGTGCTGCCAGTCGTTCGATCAGGGGATCGCTCATGGGTCTCCCCGAGGCAGGCCACCCGGTCGGGCGGGCATGACGTCATCGAACGTGTCCAGGTCGCGTAGCGCCGGGAAGTAGCGCCACCACAGGGCGACGACGGCCAGGGTGGCCACGCCACCGAACACGATGGCACCGACCAGGCCCATGAACGCTGCGGTCAGTCCCGACTCGGCGGCACCCAGCTCGTTGGAAGCACCGATGAACACGCTTTCGACTGCTAGTACCCGGCCACGCATGTCCTCGGGTGTGGCCAAGGGAACCAGGGTGGCGCGGATGAACATAGACACGGCGTCGGCGGCCGACACGAAGACGATGATGGTGAAGGCCAGAGCAAAACTCCGGGTCAGACCAAGGGCGATGGTTCCCAGACCGAACATCGCGACCACTGCGTAGAGGGTTCGTCCTAGATGGCGCTGCACTGGCCGGATCGACATGCAGACAGCGGTTGCACCAGCACCGATGCCTACGCCGGCACGCAGCCAGCCAAGACCGATTGCGCCGACTCCGAGGTGATCCTCCGCGATCGCAGGTAGTAGGGCAAGAGCGCCACCAAAGAGGACGGCGAACAAATCGAGGCCCATAGCTCCGAGCATCACTGGTCGATGACGGATGAAGCGGAGGCCCTCGAGAGATTCGAGTATCACCTGCCGGCCTCCGGTCGACGTCAAGCGCTTAACGCCAGAGGACGGAATGAGCCCGACAATGGCGATGGCTGCCACCAGCGCGAGGGCGGACAGGAGGTAGGGGAGCGATCCTTCGACTACGAAGGCAAATCCAAATGTGATAGGTCCGGCGATATGGCCGGCTTGGAAGCAGACCGACTTGAGTGCCACAACCCGGGGGACGACACCTGGTGGACTGAGGTCTATGGGTAGGGCCCGGCTGGCCGGCATGGCGAATGCCCGACACACCCCGAAAAATAGGACAATGGCGAAGATTGGTGTGATTGAGGTCGGGTCTGACCGGGCGTAGAGGAATAGGAGCAGCGAGGCTATTGCTTCTCCGACTAGGGCCATTCCGAGTATCTTGCGTCGGTCGTGCCGGTCGGCGAGGGGTCCGGCTAAGGGCGCCAGCATGGCCACCGGGAGAAACTCGGCAACGCCGAGCAGGCCGAGGTCCAGTGGGCGGCCTGTCAGGTCGTACACCTGCTTGCCGATGATCGTGATCTGGCCCATCACGGCGAAGTGGGTCAGAAAGTTCACACCCAGGAGGGCTTTTACCCGTAACGGGATCTCTGTGACGGAATGGGTCGTCATTGGCTGTCGAAGCGGCTGGCGAAGGACGGGACCCGGCCGGGCTGGGCTGGGATTCCGGGCTCGCCGGGGTACTGCATGGTCTCGGGGACCACCGGCCTGGGGGGGTCCGCAGCCAGCCACAGGCGCAGGAGGTGGCGGCGGCGTTCCGGGTCGTCGGTGAAGGCCGATCGGGCGTGGAACACGGTGAAGTTGTTGGCCACTACCGCCTCGCCGGCCGCCATGGTGAAGTCCAGCGCCAGGTCGGACCGGTTGGCCGTCGCCTCGAGGAGGCCGATGGCTTCTCGGTCGGCGTTGGTGAGGGTGATGGACGGATCCTCGTCTGCGGCTATCTCGACGTACTCCCGGACGAATCGCCCGCTCACCATGCCTTCGCACTCGCTGAACACCGGAACCCGGTGTGGGGTGATTGGCTCACTGTCCGGTCCCTGTTCGCCGAACCGGTGGTAGCGGAAACCGCGGACCAGCACGGCCAGCAGGTCGGGTCGTTCGCGTCGGATCTCGTCGAAGATCGAGAGCGAACTCACGAACCGGCTGACACCACCGGAAGGCGCCGGTCGTATGCACAGGAATGACAGCAGGTCCCCCGGGTCGGAGTGCGGCGAGAGCTCCGAGGAGTTCCGGTAGGCACGAGCATGAGGGTCGGTGTCGGTCACGTTGATGACGTGGCCAAGCCGTTCGCCCATGACGCTCTGCGACACCGCCCGACCCAGGCGAAGCCCGATCCCCCAGAACATGAGGGCCACCTCCTCGACCGTGCATCGCTCCACCGGCAAGCCCCGCAGGACGGCAATACCGCGCCCGTGCAGCACCTCCGCTCGGAGGTCGTCCACCAGCGAAGCTAGGGCTCCCAGCGGCAGGTCGTCGGGACCGGCCTCTACCGGGTCCACGCCATCTGCGGCCAGCTGACAGGCTGCCGCCTCAAGGTCGGCCAGGTCGCCGGCCGGGATGTCCACGGCGATGGTGTCCACGTCGGGGACGTCGGCTCTGTCCCAGAGGTTGGCCGACGGGATCGTCACGAGATCAAGGCCCATGATGGGGAACCTACGCGACGTCGGACACCGGCTCCGGTGTCCGTCCGGCGGCGATGAGCAGCCCCAGGACGGGTACGACCGGGAGTTCACCAAGCGGACCCGGGACCATAAGGAGGTCTTCGACTTCATCGACCCCGACCTGGGGGTGGCCGACATCCAGATCGGCCGTTTCCGGGTAGCCCGACGGGTCAGGTCGGTAACAGATTGGTCCGGACCGGTCCGGATCGGCGAGGATGGGGCGGTGGAGTTCAGGACGACCGATCAGCTGCAGGCCGGACTGGCCGAGGTGGAGCGCTCGCCGATCGACAACGGCACCCTGGAGCTGATTGTCCGGCGACCGGCCGTCGATGAACGCGAGGTCCTGGACGAGGCGGCACTCGGCACCACCGAGGGTCTGGTGGGAGACTCCTGGAACCAGCGGGGGAGCTCGCAGGCCGACGACGGCGGACCCCATCCGTACATGCAACTCACCATCATCAACAGCCGGTTCCTCGCCCTCATCGCCTGTGATCCGGAACGCATGGCGCTGACCGGAGACCAGCTGGCCGTGGACCTCTCCCTTGGCTCCGACGACCTTCCACCCTGGTCCCTCCTGCGGATCGGCGACACGGTCATCGAAGTGACCGACCAGCCCCATACCGGCTGCGCAAAGTTCACGAAGCGGTTCGGCCTGGATGCCTTCCATTTCCTAAAGACCGATGTCGGCCAGGCGATGAACCTGCGGGGGATCTACGCCCGGGTCGTCGTGCCGGGCACCATCCGGCGGGGTGATCGCATCAGGGTGGAGCGACCGTCCGGTTGACCGGCGGAGGCCCGCGGCAGGCTGCCCACGTCCGGACCCCGGTGCCCTCGTAGCCTCGCCCCATGCGCACGGCCATAGTCACCGGTTCGTCGAGCGGAATCGGCGAGGCCCTCTCGCTGGACCTGGCCCGATGGGGCTGGAGGGTCTTCGGCTTCGACCTGACGGCCGCCGACTCGCCCATGACCTCCTCGGACCTGGCCGGGTTCGGAGGATCGGTCGAGCCGATGGTCGTCGACGTCACCAGCCACGCGGCGGTGGAGGCGGCGGTGGCCAGCGTCCTGGCGGCCACCGGAGGCACGCTCGACGCAGTAGTTGCCAACGCCGGGATCCGGGAGGCCGGAGCCTTCGAGGAGACACCGGCCGTCGACCTGAGGCGACTCTTCGACGTCAACCTGGGCGGTGCCATGCACCTCACCCGGGCCGCCCTACCGGCGCTGCGATCCACCCTCGATTCCCGGATCGTCATCGTGTCATCGGCTGGTGGGCTCTCGGCCCTGCCCGGGCTGGCCGCATACTGCGGGTCCAAGTGGGCCCTGGAGGGATGGGCCGAGTCGCTCGCCCATGAGTTGGCCACGCAGGGAGTGGGCGTGTCGCTGGTCGAGCCGGCTTCGGTCCAGACCGGGTTGTGGGACGCCGGGACGATCCATGGCGACCCGGACGGTCCGTATGCGTCGGTCATAGAGGCGTTGGAGGACGGAGATGACCGGGCCTGGGCTCGGGCACTGGATCCGCACAGCGTGTCGGCCACCATGGTCGCCGTCGTCGAGGGCCGCCGGGGCCTCCGGCACCCGATCGGCCTCACCGCCCGTGCCCGGTTCGTGGCCAGGGGGGTGGTTCCCGCCGGCGTGCAGCGACGGATCATCGGCCGACTCACCCACCAGGATCCGCCGGTCCGGTCTCCGCGGCATCCCGATGGGGTGATCATGGTGACCGGCTGCTCGTCGGGCTTCGGCCTGCACACGGCTGTGGAACTGGCCCGCCGGGGTCGACGGGTGGCCGCCACGATGCGCGACCTGTCGCGCCGCGGGCCGTTGGACGCAGCCCTCGCCGAGGCCGGGGTGGCCGACCGTGTCGAGGTCTTGAGGTTGGACGTGACCGACCAGTCCTCCATAGACGAGGCGATGGCGGTTGCCGACTCGTGGGTGCGACTGGCCGGCGACGTCGGTCGACTCGTGGGGCTGGTCAACAACGCCGGCCTGCTCGTGGTCGGACCGTTCGAGGAACTGCCTCCCGATGCCGTCGACCGGGTGCTGGACACCAACCTCCACGGCACCCTTGCCGTCACCCGGGCGGTGCTGCCCCGCCTACGAGGGCACGGTGGCCGCATCGTGTGCGTGACGAGTTCGAGTGGCCTGGGAGGCCTGCCCACATGGTCCGCCTACGCCGCCTCCAAGTGGGGGGTCGAGGGGTGGGCCGAGTCGCTGGCCTTCGAGGTCGGCCCCCACGGCATCGACGTGGTCCTCGTGGAACCGGGTGCCTACCCGACCGGGATCTGGCGCGACGACGTCTGGCACGGGTCGCCCGATGGCCCGTACGGCCCGATGGTCGAGGCCATGGCGGCGGCCGACCGTGGGGCAGCGGAATCCGGGGGCGATCCGAAAGCCGTGGCCAGGGTCGTGGCCCGGGCCTTCGACGCTCACCGGCCCCGCACCCGCAGGCCTGTCGGCCGGGGCGCTTGGCTGCGATGGGCGGCACGGGGCGTCGTGCCGTTCGGCGTCCAGCGCAGGGTCGTGGCCCGCATGGTCGGCTGACCGGTCTGGGCGTCAGACTCGGCCACATGGACTTCGACCTTCCGCCGGACGACGACCCGCGGCGTCTCGACATCCGGGCCTGGCTGGCAGCCAACCCGGATCCGACCGGTCGGGAACTGCACGCCGCCGGCTACGTGGTTCCCCACTGGCCGGCCCCCTACGGCATCGACGCCGGTCCGATGCACCAGGTGCTCATCGACGACGAGTTGCGCCGGGCCGGCGTGGCGCGTCCACAGAACCCGATCGGCATCGGTTGGGCGGCGCCGACGATCGCGATGGCCGGGTCCGTCGAGATGAAGGCCCGGTACCTGGATCCGATCTTCACCGGTGAGGAGTTCTGGTGCCAGATGTTCTCGGAACCCGACGCCGGGTCGGACCTTGCCAACCTCAGCACACGGGCGGTCCGCGACGGCGACGAGTACGTGGTGAACGGCTCCAAGATCTGGACCAGTGGCGGCCACAGGGCGGACTTCGGCATCCTCATAGCGCGCACCGATCCGGATGTGGCCAAGCACAAGGGCATCTCCTACTTCGTTTGCCCGACCGACCTGCCCGGCATCTCGATGAGCCCGATCGTGGACATGACCACCGACCACTCGTTCAACCAGGTGTTCTTCGACGACGTCCGCATCCCGGCCGACCTGCGGGTGGGTGCCGAGGGGGACGGCTGGCGCCTCGCCCGGGTGACGCTCGCCAACGAGCGCGTCTCGCTCTCGTCGGCCGGGTCATTGTGGGGGGACGGGCCATCGGCGGGTGACCTGCTGGACCTGGTCAGGTTGGCCGGAGGTACGTCCGACCCCGTCCTGCGCCAACGCCTGGCCGCGCTCCACTGCGAGGCCGAGGTCCTGCGCCTGAACCGACTCCGCACGCTCAGCTCACAACTGGCTGGGCGGGAGCCGGGGTCGGAGGCGAACATCCAGAAGGCGATGGCCGACGAACACGGGCAGCACGTCATGGAGCTGGCCAAGGACCTCGTCGGGGCCTCGGGAATGCTCGTGGGTTCCGGTCCCGCTGGTCGCCTTGCGGCCTCGAAGGTTCCGGGGGCCAGGGAGAACAAACTGGTCAACGGGCAGTTCCCGGACGTCTCGTCGGTGTGGCACTACGGCTACGTCTTCTCGCCCGCCCTGACCCTGGGAGGCGGCACGTTCGCTGTGCAACGCAACATCATCGCCGAGCGGGTCCTGGGCCTGCCACGCGAACCCGATTCCCAGCGGGGCCTCTCATGGTCCGAGGCCCGGGCGTCGGAGAAGGTGTAGGTCGCCTCTCATGAAGGCGGGAGACCTCACCACCCCGACGCTCCTGGCCGATGCCGGCGTCCTGGAGGAGAACTTGGCCACGATGTCGGCCGCCCAGCCGGGCCCGGCGCTTCGTCCACACGTGAAGGCCTTCAAGACAACCGCCCTGGCCGCCCGCCTGGCCGCGGTCGGACACACCGGCTTCTGCTGCGCCACGATCCGGGAGGTGGAGGGCATGGCCGCCGCCGGCCTGGGCGACGACCTGCTCCTGGCCAACGAGGTCCTGGACGCCCGCAGGCTGGGGGCCCTGGTCCGGGCCGGCACCGCCAGGGTGACCGTGGCGGTCGACTCCTCGGAGACCATCGCTGCTGCTGTTGCCGGCGGGGTACGCGAGGTCCTCGTGGACGTGGACGTGGGAATGCCCCGGTGCGGTTGCGATCCGGCTGACGCCGGGCGCCTCGCCGACGAGGCCCGTGCAGCTGGCCTGGAGGTCCGGGGTGTCATGGGATACGAGGGTCACGTCCAGCATGAGGTGGACCGCCAGCGCCGGGAACGCCGTGTGGCCAGGGCCATGGAGGAGTTGACGAGGGCACACGCCGATGTGGGTGGCGAGGTGGTGTCCGGTGGCGGCACGGGTTCGTGGGACTGCAACCACGTGGTGACGGAGCTCCAGGCCGGCTCGTTCGTGCTCATGGACGGCGACTACGCACGCCTGGACCTTCCGTTCCGGGAGGGCCTGGTGGTGCTGACGACCGTGGTGTCGGTGAGCCCCCGGGGCCACGCCGTGCTGGACGGCGGTCTGAAGGCCCTGGCCATGGACAGCGGCGACCCGACCCTCGTGGATGGCGGCGAGGTCCGCTTCTGCTCCGACGAGCACACGACCATCAATGGCGGATCCCGGTCGGTGGGGGACCGGGTCGGCCTGCGACCAGCCCACATCGACCCGACGATCGCCAAGCACGAGGTCCTTCACCTCGTCGACGATGCCGGAGCCGGTGGCGACGCCGAGGTCCTGGAGTCCTGGCCGGTCGACCTGCGGGGCTGGTGAGCAGGTGAGCGGCATTCGCAGCGACGGCTCGTGGCGGAACTGGGCCGGCAACCAGCGCAGCAGACCGGTGCGAATAGCGCGGCCCACCTCCGAGTCCGAGGTCGTGGACCTGGTCCGGGAGGCGGGCACCGATGGGCTGGGGGTCCGGGTGGTGGGTGCCGGCCATTCGTTCACCGCCATTGCCAGAACCGACGACGTGCTCGTCAGCCTGGACGACATGACCGGGATCGTGGCCGTCGACGATGCCACCGGCCGGGTACAGGTACGAGCCGGCACCCGGCTCTGCGACCTGAACCCGCAGTTGGACGCGTTGGGCCTGGCCATGCCGAACCTCGGCGACATCGCCTACCAGTCGGTGGCCGGCGCCATCTCGACGTCCACCCACGGCACCGGCCTGGGTTTCCGGTCGATCGCCGCCGACGTGGTCGGCCTGCGGATCGTGACCGGCGACGGGGCGGTGGTGGTCCTGGACGACGACCATGATCCGGACCTGCGCGACGTGGCCCGCGTCGGCCTGGGGGCTCTCGGCGTGGTGACAGAGGTGACCCTGCAGTGCGTGCCGGCGTTCAACCTCCATGCCATCGAGGAGATCCTGTCCATCGACGATGTGCTGGAGGGTTTCGACGCCTTCGCCGAGGACACCGACCACACCGAGTTCTTCTGGATGCCGCATACCTCCAATGCCCTCCTGAAGCGAAACACCCGTACCACCGAGGCGCCCCCTCCGGCCCGCAACGCCCGCCATGCCATGAAGCGCCGCTGGAACCGGTTCAAGAACAAGGAACTGCTCGAGAACGTGGCCTTCGGGGCGCTGAACCACCTGGGCCGCCTCCGGCCGTCGATCATCCCGAGGCTGAACGGCCAGGTGCTGGCCGATGCGGGGAGGGCCGAGTACCTGACGACCTCGTACGACGTGTTCGCCTCGCCCCGTCGGGTCCGGTTCTACGAGATGGAGTACGCGGTGCCTCGACAGCACGGTCTGGAGGCGTTCCAGCGGGTGCGGGAGCTGATCGACACCCTGGATCGTCCGATCAGCTTCCCGATCGAGTTCCGGATCCTGGCTGGCGACGACATACCGATGTCAACGGCGTCGGGCCGGGATTCCTGCTTCATCGCCGTCCACGTGTTCCGGGGGACGCCGTACGAGGCTTACTTCAGGGGCGTGGAGGCGATCATGGACGACTACGACGGCCGCCCCCACTGGGGAAAGCTCCACTTCCAGACCGCCGACTCGCTCGCCGGCCGCTACCCCGCCTGGGACCGCTTCCATGCCGCAAGGGAACGCCTGGATCCCCGGCGCCGCTTCACCAACGACTACCTGGACAGCGTCCTGGGCCCCTGAGCCCTACCGCCTGGTCACCAGGGAGATTTCGGTGGTGGAGCCGTCCACACTTGTGAGTGAGGGGTCGTACACGTAGCCCTCGGGGTGGTCGAACCCGACCAGGCCATCGGGGTCGTCCAGGCCGTGCTCCACGACGTGGCGGACCAGCGCCCCCTTCAGCAACTTGTTCCAGTGCGACACCGTCACCAGCGTTCGCTCGCCGTTGCGTTCTACGTCGTCCAGGAACCGCACCCGTATGCGACGCCCGGCGATCGTCGGATTCCAGGCGGTGGAGTGCTCGTTGGGAAGCAGGTCCCAGACGGTCCCCGACGCGGCGTCGGCCAACGCCGTGGTCAGCGCCGGCTTCCAGAAGCGGGCCGGCCGGCCCAGGCCGGGGAGCATCGCCCCCATCTTGAGCTTGTAGTCGGGAATCGGGTCGGTGGGCCGGACAGCGCCCCACAGTCCGGAGAAGATGACGACCTGGTGGTCCACCCCACGCCGAAGCTTCGCAGGCAGCGACGGGTAGTCGAGGGCGTCGTAGAGCACGCCGGTGTAGCGCTGGATGGCGGGACGGGTCGACGCCGAGTCGACGACCATGTTGGTCGCTGTCGCCTCGGCCGTCCTCGCCGCTCCCACGCCCAGGAGCTTCGATCGTGCCTCGGCCGCAAGGCCCATGGCCTCCACGAGTGCCCGTATCACCGCCCGACGCTGGTCGGTGAGGTCCGGGAAGGACTGGTCGGCATCTGCCCAGCCGGGGCCGTCGCCACCGCCGGCCTTTCCCTCCGATGGTGGTAGGAGGATCAACGGGGATGGCACCAGCCGACGGTACCCTCGCCGCCGTGACCGACCCGCCAACCGACCCGCCAACCGACGGCGCCCCACCTGTCCCCGTGGACGCGCCCGACATCGACGATGCCGAGTTGGATGCCCTGGAGGCAGACCTGGCCACCATCGAGGTGGCGATGGAGCGTGCCGACACCGGTGACCTGGAGGGCTACGAGGCCGTCGTCACCCGCCTCGACGAGGGTTCGTCAGGGACGTCTGACTAGAGCAGGTTCGGAACGGTGCCATCCGGCACCAGGTCCACCCGGGGCCCTGCCCACAGGTCGTCTCCGGACACCTCGAACCAGCGGGCGCCCAGGTTGGGTAGCCGCACCCACGGTTCGCCGCAGGCCTCCTCGAGTGCATAGACGACGCCGCCGTGAGACACGACGAGCACCTCACCGTCGCCCATGCGTTCGGAGATGTGTTCCAGGACCGAGCGGACCCTGGCGAGCATGGCATCGCCCGGTTCGTAGCCGGGAGGCCGTCGGCCTTCATCCAGGAAGCCCGGCCATCCCTCCTCGATCTGGGTGCGTGTAAGGCCCTGCCATTCTCCGGCATCGCGTTCCACGAGGTCCGGGTCGGTGAGCACGGGACCGATGCCAAGTCTCTCGGCGATGATGGTTGCCGTCTCGGCGGCCCGTAGCAGCGGTGATGCCACGACTGCGTCGAATGCGCCGAGAGCGCCGCCGGCGAGCCTGGCCTGACGACGGCCCTCGTCGGTGAGGGGTGGATCGGCCCTGCCCTGCCAGCGTCCCGAGGCGTTCCACTCAGACTGGCCGTGGCGGACGACGAGCAGGCGGGTCATGGGAGCCGACGGTACCGGCGGCGGGTGCGCTGATCGCGGGACCGGCTGCCGGCCTTCGGACTCTGCGGGCCTCCTCCGTACACTGCCTCGATGGCCATTCTGCGTCTCTTCGCCTCGGTCCGGGTCGCTGCCGGAACCGGAAGCCTCGCCGTCCCCGGTGAGACCGTGGGCGAGGTCCTCGCCGCGGCCGACGAGAGGTTCGGCGAAGGGTTCGCCGCCCTGGCTTCCACCTGCCGCGTCTGGCTGAACGGCGAGTCCACGGCAGCCACTGTCCCGGTAACCGATGGTGACGAGGTGGCCCTGCTGCCACCGGTCTCGGGAGGCTGAACCATGCGTCGCCTGGCCGTCCTCTCTATGCACACCTCACCGCTGGTCCAGCCGGGCTCCGGCGATGGCGGCGGTATGAACGTGTATGTACGCGAGCTGGCCTCGGCGCTGTCCCAGGCCGGTGGTCGGTCGACCGTCTTCACCCGTCGGGTGGATTCGGACACGCCGACCGTCGTGGACGTGGAGCCGGGCTTCCGGGTGGTCCACGTCAACGCCGGAGCCCACGACCTCCCCAAGGAGGACCTGCCGGGCGTCGTGGACGAGTTCGCCGACGGCGTGGCCTCCTGGTTGGCCGCCCACCCGGGCCACGACGGGATCCTCGCCAACTACTGGCTGAGTGCCGTCGCCGGGCACCGCCTGAAGCACGAGCTGGGCCTCCCACTCATCACGACCTTCCACACGCTGGCCAGGGTGAAGGTCCAGAGCGGCGCAGCGGAGCCGCCCGCCCGTATCCGGGCGGAGGGCGAGGTCGTGGGGTGCTCAGACATCCTGCTGGCCAACAGCGCCGAGGAGGTCCGCCAGCTCGTCGAGTTGTACGGGGCTGAACGGTCCCGCATCGAGGTCGTCCCACCCGGGGTCGACCATGCCTTCTTCACGCCCGGTTCCCAGGTCGTGGCCCGCCGCGCCACCGGGCTGGGAGCTGGCCCCGTCCTCCTCTTCGCCGGTCGCATCCAGCCCCTGAAGGGCGTCGACGTGGCTGTTCGCACGTTGGCTGAGTTGGGTCGCCCGGATGCACGCCTCGTCGTGGTCGGCGGCGCCAGTGGGTCCGACGGTCAGGCCGAGGCGCTGCGGGTCCGCCAGATCGCCAAGTCCCACGGCCTCGCCGACAGCGTCCAGTTTGTGGAGCCCCAGCCGCACCACTGTCTCGCCTACTGGTACCGGGCGTCCGACGTCGTGCTGATGCCGAGTCGTTCCGAGTCGTTCGGCCTGGTCGCCCTGGAGGCCGCGGCGTGCGGGATTCCCGTGGTGGCTGCCGCAGTGGGTGGCCTGCGGACCCTGGTCGACCACGGGCGTACCGGCTATCTGGTGGATGGGCGCGACCCGTCCACCTACGCCGCACACGTGGCGAGGATCCTGGACGACCCGTTCGCAGCTTCGGAGATGTCGACGGCTGCCACCCAGCGCTCCTGGTCGTACACCTGGTCGGCCACCGCAGCGCGGCTTCGCCGGATCTGCGACGACCTCTCCTCCCGGGTGCTCGTGGACTGCGCCTGACGTTGCCGTCAGACACGCCGCTACTCGGCCCCGACGAGTTGGACGCGCTCGAAGAGGTCATCGACGCCTGGTTCGCCCGCACGCTCGAGGAGAACCCGATTCTGGTGGCCGTCGAGCGGGACCCGGATGCCGGGTTGATGGAGCGACGCTGGTTCGCCCGGATGGTGGGCGAGGAGAAGGACACCTCAACCGTCCGCCTCACCCTCCGACAGCGGATGCTCCACCACGAGACCTATGTGATGCCGGCCCCCGAGGAGAACCACGCTGCGTTCCACCAGCACCTGCTGAGTCGCAACTCGAGCCTGGTCGGGGTGGCGTTCTGCGTAGGGGAGGAGGACGCCGTGCTGCTGGTCGGGGCCCTACCGGCCTCCACGGTGGACGACGTGGAACTGGATCGGCTCCTGGGAACCGTGTGGATGGCCGTGGAGCGTTGCTTCCGGCCGGCACTTCACATCGGCTTCGCCAGCCGTTTCGGTGGAGCCAGCTCCGACGGGGAAAATTGATAGTGGACTTTCAATATCTTTGGGTATTTCGTACCCCCTGGGTCCGGCGGCCGGATCGTCGGGGTTCGATCGGGGAAGTGTGTTCTCTGACGACATGGCCGCCGGACCTCCCGCGTCCGGCCAGAGCACCTCGTTGACCGCCACCCGGACAGGGCCGCCGTCGCGCCTGCTCGTCTTCTCGGTCACGGCGATAGCTCTGCTCAACAACTCGGTCCTTATGAGCTCCACACCGGAGATCCTGGAGTCGTTCGGCGAACCGATCGAACGCGCCGGGATGCTGATCGCCGCCGGCACCGTCACCGGGATCGTGGCGGCCCCGGCCATCGGGTTCATGGCCGATCGCTACGGCCGCAAGCGCGTCCTCGTGCCCTGCCTGCTGGTCTTCGGAACCTTCGGCAGCCTCGGAGGGTTCAGCCCGTCGCTGGAGTGGCTGCTGGTCATCCGCGTGATCCAGGGCCTCGGATCCGCTGGGCTCATCAACCTCGTCGTGGTTCTGATCACCGACCACTGGTCCGGCATGGAACGGACCCGCCTCCTCGGCCAGAACTCGGCAGTGATCACCACCTTCCTCGCCATTTTCCCGTTCCTGGGCGGTGCCACCACCGACCTGTTCGGCTGGAGGTGGAACTTCGCCTACTACGGGATGGCCCTGATCGTGGGAGCCATGGTGGCCCGATCCCTGGACGACCTGTGGGAGGTCCAGCGGATTCCGGTGGTGCAACGCCTCAGGGAGGCCCTGGCCGAGGTGTCCATCCCGGCCAACGCGATGGTCATCGGCCTCGGGTCGCTGACCTTCTTCGTCATGTTCGGCGTGTTCCTCACCCTCATCCCCATCCACCTCCACGAAGTCTTCGGCCTGAGCCCCACACAGCGCGGCATCGTGGCCGCTGTACCGGCGGTGACCTCTACGGCGACCGCACTCGTGGTCACCTGGTTCCGGGTACGGATGCCCGCCGGGGTGATGGTGGCGGTCGGTCTGGGCGTGTTTGGCGCCACGTTCGTGGCCATGGGCCTGGGTTCCCTGTGGCTGCTGGTGGCCGCCGCTGCCGTATACGGGCTGGCCGAGGGGATCATCATCCCGACCCTCCAGGACCTCGTCGCCGAGAGGGCGCCCGAGCACCTTCGGGGGATCATCCTGGCTTTGTGGGTGAGCGCCCTCCGGCTGGGCCAGACCGCTGGCCCGCTCGTCGTCGGGGTGGCCATCGGCCTTTGGTCGACGGGAGTGGTCCTGGTGGGTGCGGGCGTCCTGGTGGTGGTCGTAGGCGTCGCTGTCGGAACCTCCCGAGTGCTCCCGGACGCCCGGCCGTCAACCGACGCCAGCCTGTAGGTTCGCTCCGTGGCCACAAGACTCCAGGTGATCGGCGGCGGGAAGATGGGTGAGGCCCTGCTGAGGGGCCTCGTTGCCGACGGCTGGGCGTCGGCCGGGGAACTCCACGTGGTGGAACCCGATGCCGGGCGTCGCGACCTGCTGGCCGAGGCGCTTCCCGGGGTCTCATGTGGTGGTACCGCAGTGGCCGGCGTCGACACCCTCGTGGCCGTCAAGCCCCACGTGGTGGCGGACGTCTGTGCCGACCTGGCCGCCCTCGGCGTGCCCCGTGTCCTGTCGATCGCCGCCGGCGTCCGGACCGGCGCAATGGAGGCCGTTCTGGGCGACGACGTGCCGGTGGTCCGGGTCATGCCCAACACGCCGTCACTGGTCGGCGAAGGCGCCGCCGCCGTCGCCGGAGGGAAGGCCGTCACCGAGGAGGACCTCGCCTGGGCCTCCGGGATCCTCTCGGCGGTCGGCGAGGTGGTCGTGGTCCGTGAGGATCTCCTGGACGCCGTAACCGGTCTCTCGGGTTCCGGCCCGGCCTACGTGTTCCTCCTCGCCGAGGCCCTCATGGACGCTGGCGAGGCCGAGGGGTTGCCGCGCCACGTGGCGGTGGCCCTGACCGAGCAGACCCTTCTGGGGGCTGCCACCCTGCTGCGCCAGTCGGAGGAACCCGCCTCGACACTGCGGGAGAACGTCACCTCGAAGGGCGGCACCACCGCGGCCGGCCTCGCCGTGTTCGAGGCCGGCGACTTCCGCTCGATGGTGCGTGACGTGGTCGCAGCCGCCGCTGAGCGTTCACGTCAGCTGGGTGCCGGCTGATCGTGGGCCGGCGTTACGACACGATCTCGTTCCTGTCCGACTACGGAACTGACGACGAGTTCGTCGGCGTCGTCCACTCGGTGGTCAGGAGCATCGCCCCGCACGCACACGTGGTGGACATCACCCACGGGATCGCGGCCCATGACGTACGTGCCGGGGGTCTGGCCCTGGCTCGCAGCGCCGGGTACCTGTGCCCGGGAGTGGTGCTGGCCGTGGTCGACCCCGGGGTAGGGACCGATCGGCGGTCGGTCGCCGTCGAGGTGGGTGATGGAGAGTCGGTGCTGGTCGGTCCGGACAACGGCCTGCTGGCTCCGGCGGTCGCCATGGTCGGTGGGGCTGGTCGGGCCGTGTCGCTGACCGACGTCGCCTGGCATCTCCCCGCTCCGGGGCCCACCTTCGACGGGCGTGACGTGTTCGCTCCGGTCGCCGCACACCTGGCCACCGGGGTGGACCTGGCCGAACTGGGCGAACTCATCGAGCCTGCGGGCCTGCTCCCCGGGGTGCTGCCGGTGGCGGCGGTAGAGGCCGACGGCCTACATGCCGAAGTGCTCTGGGTGGACCGATTCGGCAACGTGCAGCTGAACGTGGACCCCACGGAACTCGACGACCTGGGCGCCGGTGACCGGTTTCGGGTCCGGGTAGCCGACAGGGTGCTTCCGGCCAGTCTGGTCTCGGCCTACGACGACGTGCCGACTGGCGGCCTCGGCGTCCTGGTCGACTCGTGGGGCTTGGTCTCGCTCGTGGTGGCACGTGCATCGGCTGCCGCCGACCTGGCCATCGGGCCCGGAGGGGCGGTGGTCCTGACGGCCGCCGACCCGGACGAGGGTGTGAGTACCCGGGTCACTATCGGCGGTCGCTCCGCCACGGACGAATCGGAGGGAACCTGATGCGCCTTGGAACGACGATCGTCACGGCGATCCTGCTGGCGGCCATCCTGGGCGCGGCCGTGGTCCAGTTCGTCTTCATCGTCGACTGAGCAGGCCCGATCGGCCTCAGGAGTCGGATCGGCTCCCGGTGGCGACGAGGGCCCCGGCGAAGATCAGCGAGATCCCGACCAGTAGGGAGACAGCGAACCCGGTCATCTCGTCCAGCACGGAGTTGACCAGCCCGCCCCAGCTCAGCACCAGTGCACCGGCCACGATCAGGCCGTTGCCCAGTGCACCACGCCTGGCCGTCCCCGTACCGACACGCAGCAGCCCGACCATCGACCAGGCCGACCCGACGATCACGACGAGCGCCCCGATCGAGGACGCCACTGCCGCTGCCACGCGGGGCCCCGGACCGAACACGTCGCTGCCACGCGGCAGTACGTCGGCCACGAACGTGCCCTGGATGGGGGAGGCGACCACCACCCCGGCAGCGAATGCACCGAGTAGCACGGTGGCAACGGCGATCCGGTCAGCCGTCCGGCGGCCGACCAGGAGGTAGACGGTCCCCAGGGCCAGGATCGGGACGTTCAGCACGGCGCCGAACGCGTAGAAGGACCGGAAGGGGCCAGCGGACCAGCCGTTCGAGGCGCCCCACCAGAGGGATGCCGCACCCGCGGCGAAGAGCCCGAGCGATACCGACCATGCGAGGTCCTGGGGCCGGTGCCGGTCCAGCCAGCGTTCCAGGACCGTGGCGGCGAAGGCCAGCGAGACGAGGGCGGCTGCCGCGGCCACTGCGATCTGGTGCGTCACGGCAGGAACGGTATTGGCCGATCGTCGACCACCGGCGGGCCCGCGCCGCTCCCCCCGGGGGGACCTGCCGCCATCGACCCGAACATGTCATGTGAAATGGTGCACAAGCGCCTAGTTTGGGAGCATGGTCGACGCCGCAGGTACGAGGCACGACGAAGCGATTCCGGACGCCACCGTCGCGCGTCTGCCCATCTACCTGCGGGGCCTCGTCGAGCTGTCCGACGACGGCGTTGCCACGGTCTCGTCGGTGGGCCTCGCCTCCCTGGCTGGTGTGAACGCCGCCAACGTTCGCAAGGACATGTCCTACCTGCACGCCCATGGAACCCGCGGCGTGGGCTACGACGTCGACCACCTGATCGGCGAGATCAGCCTCGCCCTGGGCGGCGGCGTGCCCAGCCCGGTGGTCATCGTCGGAGTCGGCAACCTGGGTAGGGCACTCAGCCGCTACGACGGGTTCGTGGCCGGCGGCTTTCCCGTCGCAGGCCTTGTCGACTCCGATCCGGCGGTCGTGGGCAGGAAGGTGGCGGGAAACATCGTCAGGCCCGTAGAGGAATTGAACGACCTCGTCGCCGAGACCGGGTGCACGGTCGGCATCGTGGCCACACCGGCGGTGGCTGCCCAGACGGCGGTGGACAGCCTGGTGACCTCAGGGGTCACATCGATCCTGAACTTCGCCCCGACCGTGGTGACCGTGCCGGACCGGGTCGACCTCCGCCAGGTGGACCTGGCGACCGAACTCCAGATTCTCGGGTACCACCAGCACCGCCGTGCCGTCGTCGAGCGGTCCGACCGGGCGACCGGCTAGGCACCGGTCGTGGTGCTGCTAATCCCGACGTACCGGGACCAAGGGTTGGAAAGAACCGTCGGCATCGGGAATGCTGGAGGTCTGGAGAGGGGTTTCATCACCCCTGCCGTCCGCCCCAACACCGTCCACCCGTCCTCAGGGCCGGGTAGCCGGAGAACAAGGAGTATCGGCCCTTGTCGGTCGTAGTCGTAGGCCTGAACCACCGCACCGTGCCACTCGACCTGCTCGAGCGGATGACGGTGCCGGAATCGCGCCTGCCCAAGGCGTTGGCGGACCTCACCTCACGCGAACACGTCACCGAGGCCGTCGTTCTTTCGACCTGCAACCGGATCGAGGTGTACGTATTCGCCGAGAAGTTCCACGGCGCATACCAGGACATCCGGAACTTCTTCGCCGAAGTGTCCCATGTGGCGCCCGAGGAGTTCTCCGACCACCTGACCAGCCTCTACGACGGTGATGCGGCCCGGCACCTCTTCTCGGTGGCCTCCGGCCTGGATTCGGCTGTGCTGGGCGAGCACGAGATCCTCGGCCAGGTCCGCAAGTCATGGGAGGCGGCCTCTGCCGAGGACGCTGTCGGTCCCGTCCTGAATCCCCTGTTCCGCCACGCCCTCGAGGTCGGCAAGCGGGTCCGTACCGAGACGGCCATCTCCCGCAACATCACATCGGTCTCACAGGCCGCCGTGGCCATGGCCACCGAGCGCCTTGGCGGCCTGGAGGGCCGACAGGTCCTGGTCGTGGGTGCCGGCGAGATGGGCGAGGGGCTGGCCCGTGCCCTCCACGGTGGCGGGGTGGCCGGCATCCGTGTGGCCAACCGCACCTGGGACCGCGCCGTCGAGGTGGCCGGACGCCTGGGTGGCGAACCGGTACGCCTGGACGACCTGCCCCACCACCTTGCCGAGGTGGACGTGCTGCTCACCTCCACCGGTGCCTCGGCCGTGATCCTCGAGCACGGCGACCTGGCCTCCATCGTCAGCAAACGCCACGGTCGTGAGCTCCTCGTGGTCGACATCGCCGTACCCAGGGACGTCGACCCGGCCGCCGGTGAGATCGAGGGCGTGACCCTCCTGGACATGGACGACCTGCGCGAGTTCGCAGAGGTCGGCATCCGGGAACGCCAGCGGGAGGTGACCGCTGTGCAGGCCATCGTGGACTCCGAGTTGGAGCGCTATGTGGACGAGTCGACCGCCCGGTCGGTGGCTCCCCTGGTGGCCAGCCTGAGGGCACGTGGCGACCTCGTCAGGTCCGCCGAACTGCAGCGACTCTCCGCCCGACTGGGCGAGCTGGACGACCGCCAGCGCGAGGCTGTCGAGGCCCTCGCCGCGGGCGTCGTGGGCAAGCTCCTGCACGAGCCCACCGTGCGCATGAAGGACGCCGCCGGCACCGCCCGGGGCGAGCGTCTGGCTGAGGCCCTGCGCGACCTCTTCGACCTCTAGGTCGAGGCAACGGCCGTGCGGATCCGGGCCGCCACCCGCGGTAGTTCCCTGGCCCGATGGCAGACCGACCGCCTGGTCCGACTCCTCGCCGCAGCCCGCCCAGAGGTGACCGTCGAGGTGCTCGTGGTCGAGACCACTGGTGACCTGGATCGGATTACGCCACTGGAGCAGATGGGCGGCCGCGGCGTGTTCGTGAAGGAGGTTCAGGCAGCGGTTCTGGACGGTCGCGCCGACATCGCCGTCCACTCCGCCAAGGACCTCCCAGCCCTCACACCCGAAGGGCTGGTCCTTGCCTGCGTACCCGAGCGGGCTGATGCCCGTGACGTGCTCGTGGGGTGCCGCTGGGCCGACCTGCCCGAGGGCGCGACCGTCGCCACCGGTTCGATCCGTCGTCGGGCACACCTGGCCCACCTCAGGCCGGACCTCGTGTTCGCCGGGTTGAGGGGCAATATCGGAACTCGCTTGGAGAAGGCTGCCGGTTTCGACGCCGTCGTCATGGCCGCCGCCGCTCTCGACCGGCTCGGCATCCGACCTGACGTCGTGGATCGCCTGGATCCGTCCATCCTGTTGCCCCAGGTGGGCCAGGGGGCCATGGCCGTCGAGTGTCGAACCGCCGATGACGGGGTCCACGAAATGCTGGCGGCCGTCGAGGATGCCGTGGCGCGCCGCACCGTCGACACCGAGCGGGCGTTCCTCGCCGAACTGGGAGCGGGTTGCGACCTCCCCATCGCGGCGCATGCTGTGCTCGAGGGCGACGAGGTGTGCCTGACCGGGGCGATCTCGTCACCCGACGGCGCCGTGCTCCTGCGCGAGGCGAGGCGATCTGTCGACGGCCCCACCCTCGGCCGGACGCTGGCCCGACACCTCCTCGACGAGCGGGGCGGTGCGGCGCTCCTGGAGTCGCAGTGAGCCCGCTGGCCGGTCGCACCGTGGTCGTCACCAGGGCCACTGATCAGGCGGGTGCCCTCGCCGGTGCCCTGATCGACCTGGGCGCCGAGGTCATCGAGTTGCCGGTGGTAGCGATCGTGGAACCGGCCGATGGTGGTGCCGCCCTGGCTGCCGCCCTGTCCGCTGCTGACCGGTACGACTGGATCGTCGTGACGTCACCCAACGGTGCCCGGCGGGTGGCGGACCTGCTGGACGGCCCAACCGAGGCCCGCTTCGCCGCCGTGGGGCCCAGGACGGCCGGCCAACTGGTGGCCGCTGGTCGAACGGTGGACCTGGTTCCGGGACGCGCTGTGGCCGAGGGCCTACTGGAGGAGTTCCCGGCCCCGCCGCGGTCCGGCGGCCGGATCCTCCTAGCGCGCGCCGCGGTGGCCCGAGACGTGCTGCCCGACGGCCTCGTCGCCAACGGTTGGGAGGTCGATGTCGTGGCGGCCTACCGCAACGTGGCGCCCGACGTGGACCCGGCGGTGCTGGCCCGTGCCCGGGCGGCCGACCTCGTGACCTTCACCGCTGAATCGACGGTCCGCCGCTTTCACGACCAGGCTGGGGCCGCCCTACCGGTGGACGCCGCCTGCATAGGGCCGATTAGCGCCGCGGCTGCAGCGGAACTGGGTTTCACCGTCATGGAGGCCGACCCACACTCGGTAGCCGGCCTCGTGGACGCCGTGGTCGCCTGGGCTGCGGCCTCGCCGCCCAGGACCTGACCTCCGTAGGCTCGCGGGGTGAGCTTTCCCGTCTCGCGACCCCGTCGCCTGCGTCGCACCGCCGCACTTCGTCGTCTCGTGGCCGAGACCCGCCTCTCAGTCGACGACCTTGTCGCACCCCTCTTCGTGCGAGAGGGCATTGACGAACCCCAGCCGGTGGCCTCCCTCCCGGGCGTCGTGCAGCACACCCGGTCCAGCCTTCGGGCCGAGGTCTCCGCACTGAGGGACCTCGGCGTCCCGGCCGTCATCCTCTTCGGGGTCCCCGGGCGCAAGGACGCCGTCGGCTCCGAGGCGTGGAACCCCGACGGCGTAGTCCAGGTGGCCCTGCAGGACCTCCGTGACGAGGTCGGAGACGACATGGTCCTCATGGCCGACCTCTGCGTCGACGAGTACACCGACCACGGGCACTGCGGCGTGCTGGACGGCCACGGCTCGGTCGACAACGACGCCACCCTCGAGCTCTATGCCAGGGCCGCCGTCGCCCAGGCCGACGCCGGGGCCGACGTGACCGCTCCTTCCGGGATGATGGACGGCCAGGTGGCGGCCATCCGGTCCGCCCTGGACGATTCCGGGCACCTGGACACGGTGATCCTGGCCTACGCCGCCAAGTACGCATCGGCCCTCTACGGCCCGTTCCGGGACGCCGTCGACGTACAGATCGTGGGTGGCGGCGATCGTCGCGGCTACCAGCAGGACCCGCCCAACGCCCGCGAGGCGATCGTGGAGATCATGGCCGACATCGACCAGGGCGCCGACATGGTGATGGTCAAGCCCGCGCTGGCCTATCTCGACGTCATCGCCGAGGCCCGGGCTGTCGTCGACGTGCCGCTGGCCGCGTACCACGTGAGCGGCGAGTACGCCATGGTCCAGGCCGCAGCGGCCAACGGATGGTTGGACGGCGACGCCGTGGGCATGGAGCACCTGCTCTCGATCCGTCGCGCCGGTGCCGACTTCATCCTGACCTACCTGGCCCGTCGGGCCGCCGAGATCCTGCAGGGTTGAACAGCCGGTGACCGACGCCAACAGGCGGCTCTTCGAACGGGCCCAGCGGGTCATTCCCGGCGGTGTCAACTCGCCCGTGCGGGCCTTCGGTTCGGTGGGCGGAACCCCCTACTTCGTGGAGCGCTCGGACGGCCCCTACGTGTGGGACGCCGACGGTCGCCGCTACATCGACTACGTGCAGTCCTACGGACCCGGCATCCTCGGCCATGCCCATCCGGTGGTCCTGGAGGCCATCTCAGTGGCAGCCTCCCGCGGCACCAGCTTCGGCGCGCCGACGGAGGCCGAGGTGATCATGGCCGAGATGGTCGTGGACCGCATCGCCGGCCTCGAATCGATCCGCTTCGTGTCGTCGGGGACGGAGGCCACCATGTCGGCCATCCGCCTGGCACGGGGCGCCACGGGTCGTCCCGGCATCGTGAAGTTCGCCGGCTGCTACCACGGACACGGCGACGCCCTGTTGGCCGCCGGGGGAAGTGGGGTGGCCAACCAGGGCCTCAACGGCTGCGACGGCGTCACCGCCGGCGCGGTGGCCGACACGATCGTCGCTCCCTACAACGTGGTTCCCGAACTGGACGAGACCGTGGCGGCGGTGATCGTGGAGCCAGTGGCGGCCAACATGGGTCTCGTGGCACCGGCGCCCGGCTTCCTGGAGGGCCTGCGGTCCGCCTGTGACGCCTCCGGTTCGCTGCTCATATTTGACGAGGTCATCACCGGGTTCCGTCTGGCGCGTGGAGGGGCGGCCGAGCGCTTCGGCGTCACTCCCGACCTCTGGTGCTTCGGCAAGGTCATCGGCGGTGGCCTGCCGGTCGGAGCGTTCGGCGGCCGGTGGGACGTCATGGAGCACCTGGCACCGTTGGGCGGCGTCTACCAGGGCGGCACCCTGTCGGGGAACCCGCTGGCCATGGCCGCCGGTCGCGCCACCCTCGAACTGCTCGATGACGGGGCCTTCGACCGGCTGACCACCACGGCTACCCGTCTGGCCAATGGGCTGGCCACGGCCTTCGACGGCGCCGGCCTCGATGCCGTCCTGCCCCGGGTGGGATCGCTGCTGGGCTGCTTCTTCGGTGAGGTGGCCCCCACCGACTTCGACGAGGCGAAGGTGCTGGCCGACAACGGCCTCTACCCGAAGGTCTTCCACGCCCTCCTCGAGCGGGGCGTGGCATTGGCCCCCGGTGCCTACGAGGCGCTGTTTCCCAGCCTCGCCCATTCAGACGAGGTCGTGGACGAGACGATCGCCGTCGCCGTCGAGGCCGCTGCCGCTGTCGTCGACGGGCTGGCCTGACGCCTACCGGTTCAGGTTCCGCGAAGTTCCCTGTAGCGGCGGAGCAGTTCGAGCGTCGATCCGTCGTGGGCTCCGCCGACGGGGTCGGCGGCTATGCGTGAGGCGAGCTCCTTGCCCAGCTCCACCCCCCACTGGTCGAACGGGTCGATGCCCCACACGGCGGCTGCCACGACCGTCCTGTGCTCGTAGGTGGCCAGCAACTGGCCGAGGACGGAAGGCGTCAGCTCGGGCAGGAGGATGGTGGTCGAGGGGCGGTTCCCGGTGAAGGTGCGGTGTGGGACCAGGTCCGCTGGAGAGCCTCCCTCTGCCGCCTCGGCACCTGTCCGTCCGTGGGCGAGGGCCTCGGCCTGCGCCGCGAGGTTGGCCACCAGGAGGTCCTGGTGGGCGCCGCGGGGATCCTCCGCCGGTCTGGCCACGCCGATCAGGTCGCACGGCACCACGTCGGTGCCCTGATGCAGCAGTTGGAAGAAGGCGTGCTGTCCGTCGGTGCCGGCCGCACCCCACACCACGGCACCGCTGGGGGTGTCAACCGCCAGACCATCGAGGGTGGTGCCCTTGCCGAGGCTCTCCATGGACAACTGCTGCAGGTAGGAGGGGAGCAGCCTCAGTCGGTGGGCATAGGGCACCACGGCCATGGAGGTGCGCCCCAGGATGGACCTGTTCCACACGTCGATGAGCCCCAGCAGCACGGGTCCGTTGCGCAGCGTCGGAGCCGTCGCCACGTGTTCGTCGACCAGCCGCATTCCGGCCAGGAGTTCCATGAACGCCGATGGACCGATGGCCACCATGACGGCCAGCCCGACGGCCGATGGCAGGGAGAACCGCCCGCCTACCCATTGCGGCAGTTCGAAGGTCAGCTCCGCGCTGATCCCGAAGTCGGCGGCGCGCCCAGGGGCGGCGGTGACTGCGACGAGGTGGTCCGCCACCCCGCCGTCACCCAGCCCGTCGGCCAGCCAGGAGCGTGCGCTCTCAGCCGCCGTGAGGGTCTCGACGGTGGTGAACGACTTGGAGCACACCACGATCAGCGTCCGGGCCGGCTCCAACCCGTCGAGGGCGGCCACCAGGTCGGCGCCGTCCAGGTTGGAGGAGAACCGCACTGTCAGGTCGGATCGGGTGAGCTGCGAGAGGGCGTCGACCGCCAGTGCGGGTCCCAGGTGGCTGCCACCTATCCCGAGGCTCACCACGGCGGTGATCGGTAGTCCGGTGGCCCCCGGCCTGCGGCCATTGCGGATGGAGGTGGCCAGGTCGGACATCCGGTCCAGGGTGGCGTGCACCGCCGGGACCACGTCCACGCCGTCAACCCGGATCACCTCGTGGAGCGGCGCACGAAGGGCGGTGTGGAGTGCGGGGAGGCCCTCGGTGGCGTTGACAGGCTGGCCGTCCAGCATCCGTCGCAGGAAGGAGGCCACGGACCGCTCGTCGGCAAGGTCCGCCAGTAGCCCGAGGGTCGTGTCGGTCACCTGTTGGCGGGACGGGTCGATCCAGAGGTCGCCCACCTCGATACCCAGGCGGGTGGCGCGGCCCGGATCCTCGGCCAGCGTCTTCCCGAGTGGGGCAATGCCGTCGTCGCGGTGGCGGACCAGGGCCGTCCAGGCGGCGGTGGCGGTCGTCGAGTCGGTCATGTCGGACATGTCGGACATTCTCCCCCGGGCCGCCGCCGTCCGCGGGTCATCCGGTTCGACCCCCGGCCCGTCGTCTGGTGGATGCCGTGTGGTTCAGGAGGCGATGAGGCGGTCGGGGACCAGGCGGACCATGCCGGCGATCGCCGAGTAGGTCGCCTCGGCGGCACCCCGGTCCTCGTCGCGCATGAGGTTCGCCATCACCCGGAGTGCCCACTCCATGAGGGGCTGGGAACGCATGCCGACCCGGGTCAGCTCCCGGATCAGGGTCGGGTTGCCGATCACCTTCGCGAACAGGCGGGCGACCTTGAAGTAGAGGCCGTACTCCTCGTCCAGCAGGTCGGGGTAGCGGGCCAGTACGGCGTCGTCACCCCGTGCGGCGGCTTCCGCGATGAGTCCGGCTGCCAGTCGACCGGTCTCGTAGGCGTAGTCGATTCCCTCGCCGTTGAAGGGGTTGACGGCGCCTGCTGCGTCTCCGACGACCAGCCAGTTGGGTCCGGCCTTGGGCCCGACCGAGCCGGCCATGGGCAGGCGACCACCGGTCGGTGGAGCGATCGGCCGGGTCGGGTCTATCTGCCAGTGTTCCGGGAGGGTGTGGGCGAACTCCTCGAACAGGTGGCTGGTGTTGACATCCCGGTAGTCGCGGAAGGTCGAGAGCAGCCCGATGCCCACGTTGATGGTCCCGTTGCCGACCGGGAAGATCCAGCCGTAGCCGGGCATGGCGTTGCCGTTGCGGTCGCGGACGTCCAGCGACGACTCGATCCAGGGGTCGTCGTGCAGGGGGCTCTCGAAGTAGCCGCGGATGGCCATGCCCATCGGGTACGTACGGTCCCTCGTGGTTCCTAGGACCCGGCCGAAGCGTGAGTTGGCCCCGTCGGCGATGACGACGTGTCGGGCCCGGATCTCGTGCTCTGAGCCGCTGGCCTTGTCCAGCACGACGGCGCCGCCTATGGCCCCGTTCGGCGATCCGGACGGGGCGTCGAGTGGACGGAGGCCTTCGGTGCCCTGGAGGAGGGTGGCGCCGGCGCCCACCGCATGGTCGGCCACGAAGGCATCCAGGTCACAGCGCCTGACCACGTAGCCGTACGACGGATAGACGGGGTGGTCAGGCCATGGCATCTCCATGGTGCGGCCGTGGGCGATGGCCCGCAGCCCGTCGAACCGGTGGTAGCCCTCGAGGGCAGTGCCCAGCCCCATCTCGTCCAACTGGTGGACCGCCCTCGGTGGCAGGCCGTCGCCGCAGGTCTTGTCACGCGGAAACGTCTTTCGCTCCACGATGACGGTGTCGAGGTCGGCGGTGGCCGCCCAGTAGGCGGTGGCTGCTCCGGCCGGGCCGCCACCGATGACCAGGAGGTCGTGCACCCGCTGCTCCGGGGACGTGTCTGTCATGGCTGGTGGCCTGGTTGGTGGGGTTCCGGTCGGCCCCGTGGGAGCCGTTGGATCAGTGTCCGCCGTCGGCGACGGAATCCAGGAGGTGCTGGATCTCGTCGACGGTGACCGTGGCCGGGTCGAGGTGGCTCTGGAGGTCCAGTTCGCCGCCGTGGACGGCATCGTCGATTGCCTGGGCCAGGTCGGCGTCTTCTGTGGAACCGCTCAGGCGGGCACGCTCGTGGAGGACTACGCCGATGACCTCCTCAGTGGTGAGGACGTCAGCCCAGGCGGGCATGCCGCCTTCGACGACACGGCCGCGGCCCGGATCGCCGTACGGGTTACCGAGGCCGACGCCGTCGGAGCCTGTGGCCACCCACTGGATGTGGGCTGCGGCGGTCGGGAAGGTGACGAGCACCTCGCCGTCGGCCAGGACGTAACCGCTGCCGCCTCCGCCTGTTGCCCCGTGGCAGCTTGCACAGCGGGCTTCGAAGACGTGGCTTCCCGTGGCCAGGATGCCGGTGGTCTGCTTCGGTGGTCGTTCCAGCGTGCCTACGTAGGCGATGGCCCAGATGGGGAGCAGCAGCAGTGTGCTCGCAGCCCACCATGGGATCTTCCGGCGGGCGTTCGCTGCCGCCACGTAGGGGGCGACGGGAGCAGGTGCGGCCTCCACGACCGGTGTGGGGGCGGAGGGGGCGGCTGGAGCAGCGGGGGCGGACGGCGCAGCGGGGGCGGCATCACCCGAACCGGTGTCCACCTCTTCGCCGGCAGCCTTGGCCTTGGCGGCCTGGGCCCGCTTCAGCAGGTGCTCGGGGATCTCGGTCAACGTGGGCTCCGGAGGAGTCAGGCGGGACCGCCGATCGTGGTGGCGGGCCCTCGGGCTTGCGGTTGTCCAGTTCTGGGACAACGGCAGGTTAGCGGGCACCGTAGGTCGGCGTGCGCAGATGGGATCACCCGTCCCGTGGCTCTGGGGCGGTCGTGGGGCCGTCGTGGACGGTGCGGCCGGACGCTCCCCGGAGGGTCACCGGCCACCACCGGATTCGGCTCCTCCGGAGGTGGTCGGTACCGTGGCCTCCGTGATAAAAACCCACCCCGGGAGCGTCGTCGCAACAGCCAGTTCCGGTTCCCGGAGCGGGTCAGCGTGTCGGTGGTCCAACCGTTAGCATGGTGCTCGCACACTTTGTGCACCGTTTCACTAAGTCCGCCGGAGCCACCTAGGAGGGCAGGGGTCGATGGTCGCATTCGTGACGTCAATCATCGTGCTGCTCCTTCTCGTGGGAGGCGCCGACTGGTACCGCAAGCGGACCCCGGCCGACAAGACGTTCACCTGGGGGGAGGCGATGCTCTTCTCCGGGTATGTGTTCTTCATCTTCTGGTGGGTCTACGGCGTGGTGCCGCACCAGTGGCTGACCTGGGCGGACAGCGAGCTGAACTGGCGCCCCGATCGCTTCCTGGTCGGCCCCCGGCTCCCATGGACCGGCGATCAGGGCATCGTGGCGTGGGGCCTTCCGTTCACCATGACCTACCAGGTGATCCGCGACCTGGTGGCGGTCGCCATCTACGGCGTGGCCCTCGGCGGCAACGTCGTCATGTGGCGCCAGTGGCAGAACCGTGGACAGGAGACCGACGCTCCCAAGCCCACCTCCGAGTACGGCCGTCCGCTCGTCAGCGAAGGCGTCGGCTCGTGAGCGTCACCGATGCCAACCCGGAACATCCGCTTTTCGTCGACGACTACGTGCTGCGCCAGGTCGACGCCGACTGGATGCAGTCAAACAACCGGGTCAAGCAGTTCATCCACATCGACCAGTCCGAGTGCATCATGTGCGAGGGCTGTGTCGATATCTGCCCGTGGAAGTGCATCCACATGGTCTCCCCGGGCGCCGTGGCCGAGTCGATCGGGACCGAGCAGCCCGGAACCGACCCCAGCGACCACGTCATATTCACCATCGACGACGACGTGTGCACACGCTGTGCCCTCTGCGTCGACCGGTGCCCGACGGGCGTGATCATCCTCGGGAAGTGCACCGATCCGGAAGCCGATGGCGACGCACACCAGCGGACCGCCAGCCACGGCTACGGCTACGGGATGCGGTTGGCCTAGGTGGGACGAATGGAAACAGGAACGATGGCTCCACAGGAGAACGAACGACGTGGCTGACGACAAGAAGTCAGGAGGCATGAGCCAGCTGACAGAACAGGTCCAGGCCTCGCAGGCGTGGAGTTCCATATTCAGACCGGGCTCGATATTCCGGAAGGGCTACAGCGACAGCCCCCGCAACCGGTCCTACGTGATCATGAACAGCGTGCTCTACCACCTCCACCCGGTGAAGGTGAAGCGCCACGCGGTGAAGGTCAGCTACACCCTCTGCCTGGGTGGTCTCAGCTTCTTCCTGTTCATACACCTCACGGTCACCGGGATCTTCCTGATGTTCTTCTACCGGCCGACCGCCGCCCAGGCCTGGAATGACATCCAGACCCTGCAGACCGCCGTCGGCTTCGGCCTGATCGTCCGGAACATGCACAGGTGGGCGGCCCACCTCATGGTCCTGTCCGTCTTCCTGCACATGGCCCGGGTCTTCTACCACGGCGCCTACAAGCCGCCCCGGGAGTTCAACTGGGTCATCGGCGTGATGCTGCTGCAGTTCACCCTGCTGCTCTCGTTCACCGGATACCTACTCCCCTGGGACCAGCTGGCCCTGTGGGCGGTGACGGTGGGAACGAACATGATGGGCTTCACCCCCGTGTTTGGTGAACAGGTCCGGTTCGTGCTGCTCGGTGGCGTCGAGATCGGTACCGACACCCTGCTCCGGTGGTACACCCTCCACGTCCTGATGCTTCCATTCGTGCTCGTCATTTTCCTCGCGATCCACTTCTGGCGGGTCCGTAAGGACGGCGGCATCTCCGGACCGTTGTAGGTCGAGGACCCACCCATGACCGAGATTCCCGAACACCTCCGGAAGCGGGCCGAGGCCGCCAAGGCCAAGGCACAGGCGGCCTCGGGCGGCGACACGCCGTCCGGTGACGCTCCGTCCGCCGATGCCCCGGCTGGCACGGCGCCGGCGGGCGACGAGAAGATCCCCAGCCACCTCCTGGACCGTGGTACCGCCGCAGCCGACATGCCTGCCCCGCCGGCTGGCGCACCGGCAGCGCCGGCAGGTGGTAGCGGCCCCGACGGTCACAACCAGCGACTGCTCACCGTCGTCAAGTCGGGCTCGATCCAGGACACACGGGCCACGCCGGTCGACAAGGTCCACGTGTGGCCCCACCTACTCGTGGCCGAGTTCCTCTCGGCCCTGGTCATCACGCTGTTCACGCTGCTGTTCTCTATCTTCGTCAACGCACCGCTGCTGGAACTGGCCGACTTCAACAAGACGCCGAACCCCTCCAAGGCACCCTGGTACTTCCTGGGCCTGCAGGAGCTGCTCACCATGTTCCACCCGATGGTGGCCGGCGTGACGATCCCCGGCATCGGCCTGTTCCTCCTGATCATGGCGCCCTACATCGACAAGAACCCGTCGAAGCGCCCCGAGGACCGCAAGTTCGCCATCTCCCTGATGACCATCCACCTCATGTTCTGGTCGGTGCTGGTCATGATCGGCTCCTTCTTCCGGGGCCCCGGATTCAACTTCGTGTTCCCCTGGAACGCCGGCCTCTTCTTCGAGTTGTGACCTCCATGGACCCCCGTACCGCTTCCCGATCGACCACAGGAGTTGACCCGTGGGCGTCGTAATCGCAGTAGTCCTCCTCCTGGTCCTGGCGGTCGTCGTGCTGGTCGGCGCCTCGAAGCGACGCGATCGGAGCGCTGCCGGGCTGTCCCGTGAGGCCCGTCGCCGTGACACCCCCAACCCTGCACTCTCCGATGGTGGCGAGACGGCTCCCACCGGTCGTGAGGTGGAGGCTGCAGCGGCGGCCGCCCGTACCGAGGTCGTTCCGGTCCCGTCGGCACCACCGGAGCCGTTCGTGGCGCCCGATCCGACGGCCGTCGGAGTCAGCCGCCGGCAGTTCTTCAATCGCAGCCTCGTGGGCATGATGGGCTTCGGCCTGTCGGGCTTCGGCGGGGCGAGCATCGCCTTCCTCTGGCCCCAGGGCGTGAGCGGCTTCGGCGCCAAGCTGAAGGTCGGCAACATGGTCGAGCTGCTGGCCGACATCACGGACAACAACGGCTTCCTCTACAAGCCCGAGGGTCGGATGTGGCTCACCGCATATCCGAACGGTGCGGTGGAGAAGGCCCGTGCGATGTACTCGGCGCCCGAACTGGCAGGCATGACCGCCGGGGTGGACGGTGGCTTCGACTCAGGCATCATCGCCCTGTACCAGAAGTGCCCCCATCTGGGTTGCCGGGTTCCCAACTGCGTGTCCTCGCAGTGGTTCGAGTGCCCCTGCCACGGCTCCAAGTACAACCAGGTCGGTGAGAAGCGGGGAGGCCCCGCCCCACGGGGAATGGACCGCTTCGCCATGTCGGTGGTTGACGGCGTCCTCACCGTGGACACCGGGACCATCGTTCAGGGACCACCCATCGGTACCAACACCACCGGCCAGGAGGCCGAGGGTCCGAACTGCATTGGTCAGGCAGCCGGCCACTAGCCGGCCCGCGATCAGGAGAATCCCGAGAAACCGATGACCGCTCTCATCCTCGCAAACGCCCAACGGACTGTCGGTTGGGTCATCGCGTCCATCGTGCTGGTGGGCATGGGCACCTACATCCTGTTCAGCTTCCGCATCGGCAAGAGGGAGGTCGGTTCGGAGATCGACCTGGCGCCCAACCGCGTGCCCCATGCCGATGACGACGAGTTGGAGACGCGATTTCTGGACAGGAACCTGGCCTGGTCGCTGGTGACCCTGACCATCGTCTCGCTGGCCCTGCCCCTCTACTGGCTGATGGAGCCGGCCCGCCAGGAAAACGCCGCCCGCGAATGGGTGAGCCGTTTCGAGTCGCGTGGGGCGAGGAACTTCGAGGAGGCCTGCGCCAGCTGCCACGGTCCGGGGGGCACCGGCGGCGTCGCCTCGTACACGATCACCGACGTGAACGGCGGGTTCGTCGCCCAGGTCGAGTGGAAGGCGCCGGCGCTGACGACCGTGCTGAGCCGGTTCGACGAGTCCGAGGTGAGGAACATCCTCGACTACGGCCGTCCGGGAACGCCGATGCCGGCATGGGGCCTCCCCGGCGGTGGACCCCTCACATCGCAGCAGGTCCACCAGCTGGTCGTGTACCTGCGGTCCATCCAGCTCACGCCCGACGAGGCGACCGACCAGATCCTCGGTGGCATTCGTGCCGGTGCCAGGAAGATCGTCAGGTCGGCTGATCCCGACCTGACGGACAGCGCCGACATGGACGTAGCCATCGACGCATGGTTGGCGGGAGCCGCCGACCCTGCCAGCGCCGACTACCTCGCCTATGGCGAGCTCCTCTTCAACAACCCCGCCGCCCAGGGCGCCAACTCCTGTGCTCGCTGCCACACACCCGGCTTTTCGTACGGGGCATCCGACGCTGAGGCCACGGCCGAGCTGATGGCCGAGTGGCCCGGCCTCGCCGAGGCGGGGATCCTCACCGGCTACCAGCCGGGGACTGGCCATGTGGGTCCGAGCCTGCGGGGCATCGAGACGCACTTCCCGACCGCCGGTGGCCAGGAGGGCTTCGTGTCCACGGGCTCAGAGATCGGCAGCGGCTACGGCAACGCCCGCTCCGGTACGGGCGGAATGCCCGGCTTCGGAGGCCGCGTCGACGAACTGGACGTGATCGGAACCGTGGATCGCAGCCGGATTCTCACCGCTGAGCAGATCGCCGCCATAGTGGCGTACGAGAGGAGCCTCTGATGGGCACCCTGGTAACGCTGGCGGGGCTGGCCTGGAACCCCGAGATCAGCGGCATCCTGGTCGTAGCCACGGGCTTCGTCGTCCTGCTCGGCTCCGTCTGGTTCATCATCGTCACCAACTCGGGGATCCGACTGGCAACGCTGATGGCTACTGCCGCCCTCATGGGCTGGATGGCCATCCTCGGCAGCGCATGGTGGATGTACGGCTCGGGTTGGAAGGGCGACGACCCCAGTTGGAAGACGGTGGACATCAACGTCGGCGACCTGAGGGCCAGTGGCCTGGAATCCGCTCGGCTGCTACCCAATCCCGACGAGATGCCTACCGCCTACGAGCTGGTGGTGGCCTCCGGTGACGCTGTGGCCATCCTCAACTTCGCCGCCCTGCCGACCGCCGACGAGAACCCCGACCTGAGTGCCGAGGAGCTCGCCGAGTTCCGTGCCGACCGCAAACTCCGCAACGAGACCGCCACCCGCTCCGAGTTGGCCGCCGTGGCGCGCAACGTGACCGACGCCGCTGGCCTGCGGGACCTGGGTCCGTGGCGCCTCCTGGCCACTACCGAGTCGGGGGACGCCCAGGCCCAGGCCGCCGCTGACGTCATGTCGCATCCGGACCTGGGCTTCGCCAGTTCCGCCGACTACAAGCTGCTCGACGCCTACACCATGGGTGGCAAGCCCGAGTTGAAGGACGATCCGAACCGCATTGACCGGATCACCCTCTGGATCACGAATACGGCCCGTATTACCCACCCGACCCGCTACACGGTCGTGCAGTTACAGGGCGTACTCCACCAGGTGGTCGTTCCGGGTGAGGCTCCGCCCCGTCCGGTCGTGGACCCGGAGGAGCCGGTGGTCTCGGTCATCATGGTCAGGGACCTCGGATGGGTACGACTCCGTCCGGCGCTCGTCACGATCGGCTCGCTTCTCATCTTCCTAGCGCTCTGTTACTGGCTCCACGTTCGTGACAGGGAGCTCATGTCACGACGTGAGGAGTTCGAGACAGCGAAGGCTTGATTCGGTGACCGGATCCCCGGCCCCCGCCGAGACCGGAGGAGCCTGACGTGCTGGGCCAGTACCTTCCTGTAGTCCTCCTGCTATTCCTGACGGTCCTCTTCGCGGCCGTGAGCTTCGTGGGGTCGCGGCTGCTCGCACCACGGAGCCCCAACGACCGGAAGGCCGCTCCCTACGAGTGCGGCATCATCCCCGGCCGCGAGACGCCCGAACGCTTCCCCGTGCGGTTCTTCCTGGTGGCGATGATCTTCATCGTCTTCGACATCGAGATCATCTTCTTCTACCCGTGGGCCATCGCCCACAGGGGCCTCGGCCTCTCCGGACTCGTGGCGGTGCTGCTCTTCTCGGCGGCGGTGTTCGAGTCGTTCGTCTACCTGATCGGCAACGGGGCCCTCGAGTGGGGACCGGTGAAGCGGCGGAGGGCTTACGATGCCATCTCCGCCGACCGCACTACCACCAGCACCGTCCGCCGGATCGGCGTCCGCGAGGTCGGCCTCGAAGGTCGGACCGACGGCGGCGGGGTCGCAGCCTGATGGCACGCCTTCCGCTGATCGGCGACGTTTCGCACGTCATGGGTGATGGCCTCGAAGGCCTGGAGCACAACTTCGTGACGGCCCGGATCGAGGATCTGGTGAAGTGGTCACGTGCCCGCAGCTGCTGGCCCGCCACGTTCGGCCTTGCCTGCTGCGCCCTCGAGATGATGGCCACCGGGGCTGCCCACTATGACCTGGCCCGCTACGGCATGGAGGTATTCCGTGCCTCACCGCGTCAGGCCGACCTGATGATCGTGGCCGGCCGCGTCTCCCAGAAGATGGCGCCGATCCTCCGGCAGATCTACGACCAGATGATGGAACCCAAGTGGGTCATCTCGATGGGTGTCTGCGCCTCCAGCGGAGGCATGTTCAACAACTACGCCATCGTGCAGGGCGTGGACCAGGTCGTGCCGGTGGACGTGTACGCACCCGGTTGCCCACCGGGCCCCGAGACCCTCATGCACGCCATCCTGACGCTGCACGACAACATCCAGAACGGCGAGTTGACCCGTCGCCGTACGGCCTCCAATGGTGGCGCCGGAATCCAGGTCCAGGTGCCCGATGCTCCGAACGAGCAGTCGGTGGAGTTGGGTTCCCGATGACCGATCCCGCAGCGGTTGGAGCCGACACGGACGCGGCCGCGCCCGATGAGACGGCAGGTGGGCCGACCGGGCCGACCGCCTGGGGTGCCCCAGTCACCGAATCCTTCGGCCAGGTGGTCCTGCACCCACCCGTCGACCGCTGGTTCGAGACGGTGGCCGCCTGCCGCGACGACGGCTACGTGATGGCCATCGACCTGACCGCCGTTGACTACTCGGCCCACCCGGGACGGACCGACCTCCCAGAGGGCGTCGGAGCGGAACGGTTCGAGGTCGTCGCCAGCCTGCTCTCCCACGCCACCGGTGGACGCCTCAGGCTCCGGACCCAGGTGCCGGAGTCCAACCCGGAGGTGGCATCGCTCTTCGACCTCTACCCGGGGACGGAGGCCATGGAACGCGAGGCGTGGGACCTGGTGGGGGTCGCATTCAGTGGCCATCCCGATCACACCCGGATCCTGATGCCGGAGGACTGGGAGGGCCATCCGCTGCGACGTGACGTGTCCATGGGCCGGATCCCGGTCCAGTTTAGGGACGCCCCTCCCGCCCGATGAGCGACGTGGCCGAGCAGGTGACCAACCCCATGGGGCCGGGTCGGACGGACCTGGGTCCGTCCGAACGGGTTTACCGCCGTGACGAGACCAGCGCCGTGCTCCGCCTCAGCGAGGCCGAGGCGGCGGTGCTGGCTGGCGGCCCCGACGATCCCCCGACCAGTGACGTAGCGGACCAGCGGATGATTCTCAACATGGGACCATCCCACCCGTCCACCCACGGGGTGCTCCGGCTCATGCTGGAGATGGAGGGCGAGGCGATCCTGAGGTCCAAGCCGGTCATCGGCTACCTGCACACCGGCATGGAGAAGACCGCCGAGAACCTCACCTACCTCCAGGGCCCCACCAACGTCACCCGCATGGACTATGCGGCGCCGCTCTTCTCCGAGCTGGCTTTCTCCCTGGCGGTCGAACAGCTCCTTGGGCTGGAGGTACCGACGCGTGCCACCTGGATCCGGATGCTCATGTGCGAGCTGAACCGGGTCTCGTCGCACCTGCTGTTCCAGGCCACCAACGGCATGGACCTCGGGGCCGTCTCCATGATGATCTACGGCTGGCGGGAACGCGAGGAGGTGCTGCGCTTCTTCGAGAAGGTGACCGGCCTCCGGATGAACCACAACTACATCCGACCGGGTGGCGTGGCCGCCGACCTGCCCGATGGTTGGCAGGCTGACGTGAGGCGCCTGCTGGAGCTGATACCGCCCCGCCTCGACGAGTACGACACGCTGCTGACCGGGCAGCCGATCTTCCGGGGCCGCCTGCAGGGCGTGGGCGTCATCACCCCGGCCGAGGCCCTGGCCCTGTCCGCCACAGGTCCCATCCTGCGGTCCACCGGATACGCGTGGGACCTGCGTCGGGACCAGCCCTACCTGGCCTACGACGAGGTCGAGTTCGACGTCATAGTGGGAACCCACGGCGACTCCTTCGACCGCTACGCGATCCGCCAGAACGAGATCAGGGAATCGCTGCGGATCGTCGAGCAGATCCTGGACCTCATGCCCGCCGGCGACTACCGGGTGCAGGACAAGAAGGTCACGCCGCCGCCCCGGGCCCGCATCGACGAGTCGATGGAAGCCCTCATCCACCACTTCAAGATCTTCACCGAGGGCTTCCACGTACCCCAGGGCGAGACCTACGTAGCCGTGGAGTCACCACGTGGCGAGCTGGGCTGCTACCTGGTGTCGGACGGCGGTCCCAAGCCATACCGCATGCACATCCGTGGCCCCAGCTTCGTGAACCTCCAGACCCTTCCCCACCTGATGGAGGGTGGCCTGATCGCCGACGGCGTGGCCGTCATCTCCTCGGTGGACCCGATCATGGGCGAGGTCGACCGGTGAGCTTCTTCGACACCGACAACGAGCGACTGGCCCACGAGGTCATCTCCCGCTACCCGCGTGCGCGCTCGGCCGCCATCCCCCTCCTCCACCTGGCCCAGGAGCAGGAGGGGTGGGTGACACCTGCCGCCATGGTCCAGATAGCCGAGCTGACCGACTCCACCCCGGCCGAGCTGTTCGGTACGGCCAGCTTCTACGAGATGTTCAAGTTCCATCCGGTCGGGAAGTACGTGGTCAACGTCTGCACCAACGTGTCCTGCCAGTTGCTGGGTGGTGAGGAGCTGCTCGAGCACGCCGAGGCCAGCCTCGGCGTGAGGGCCGGCGGAACCAGCGACGACGGGCTCTTCACCCTCGAGGACGTGGAGTGCGTGGCCGCCTGCACCGAGGCACCCTGCTTCACGGTCAACTACCGGTACTTCCACCGGGCGACCACAGGATCATTCGACGAGGTGGTCGCCGACATCCGGGCCGGCCGCAGCCCCATCCACCGTGGGGCCGCCGGTGACGACGGGGAGCTGCCGGAGCACGGCACCCTCGGTCGGGTTCGACAGCACATGACCGACGACCGACGGGCGGGCATCGAGGCGCCCGAGGACGTGACCGGGGCGCCACCCTGGCTGGCCGACGACCCGGACGGGGAGGGCTGACCATGGGATCCGCATACGTCACCCACGCAGCCGGCTACGTCGACAACGGCGGGCCGAAGCTGGTCACCTCGCGCTTCGGCTACGAGGACTCCCACACGCTCGCCCGGTTTGAGGCCACCGGTGGATACGTGGGCCTGAGGGCTGCACTGGAGAAGCGACCGGCCGAGGTCCACGGCGAGGTCCGCGAGGCGACCCTGCTGGGCCGCGGTGGTGCCGGCTTCCCCGCAGGCGTCAAGTGGGGGTTCTGCCCGGAGGGTGTCTGGCCGCGGTACCTGGTCGTGAACGGCGACGAGAGCGAACCCGGCACCTACAAGGACCGCCTCCTCATGGAGCGCGATCCCCACCAGCTCATCGAGGGCTGCCTGATCGCCTGCTATGCACTGGGTCTGTCGCAGTGCTTCCTGTACGTGCGTGGCGAGATGGCACTGGCCCAGGAGAGAATCGCCACTGCCCTGAACGAGGCATATGCCGCCGGCTACGTGGGGCGCGAGATCCTCGGCTCCAACTTCTCCGTCGACGTCGTCCTCCACTGGGGAGCCGGCGCCTACATAGTCGGCGAGGAGACGGCCCTCATCGAGAGCCTCGAGGGCAACCGCGGGATGCCACGCCTGAAGCCGCCCTACTTTCCGGCGGCGATCGGCCTGTACGGCAAGCCGACCATCGTCAACAACGTCGAGACGCTGGCCAACCTGCCGTGGATCCTCGAGAACGGCGCCGCCGCATACCGCCGGTACGGCTCCGAGTCCTCTCCCGGGACCCGGATGTTCGCCGTGTCGGGCCACGTGAAGCGGCCCGGCGTGTACGAGGTAGAACAGGGTGTCACCACGTTCCGCGACCTCTTCTACAGCGAGGACTTCTGCCAGGGCATCCGCGAGGGACACGAGCTGAAGATGTTCATCCCGGGCGGCGGGTCGGCTCCGTGGTTCTTCGAGGAGCACCTGGACCTGGCGCTCGAGGCCGCGGACGTGAGTGCCGCCGGGTCGATGCTGGGTTCGGGCGCCATCATCGTCATGGACGACAGCACCGACGCTGTGAAGGCTTGCCACCGCCTGGTCCGCTTCTTCGCCAGGGAGTCGTGCGGCAAGTGCTCGCCGTGCCGCGAGGGCACGGGCTGGGAGGAGAAGATCCTCCAGCGGATCCTGGACGGCCACGGGCGACCGTCGGACATCGACCTCCTCCTGGATGTAGGCGACAACATCAGTCCCGGCCCGTACCCGGTGGCGGCCCACGCCGCCGAGGGCCTTGAGGTCGTTCCCTTCCCGCCACGCCAGACCACCATCTGTCCGCTGGGCCCCTCGTCCGTCGCACCGATCGTGTCGACCATCCGTAGATTCCGCCACGAGTTCGAGGCCAGGATCACCCGGGGCGACACGATCCCCGTGTCCGCCGCGCCGGCGACCACAGGGGGGGCCGGCGCATGAGCCCGACGGCGGACGGGGACCAGGTGTCCATCGTGGTCGACGGTGAAACGGTCATCGCCAACCCGGGCGAGCTGCTCATCGACGCCTGCGAACGCACCGGCACCTACATCCCACGGTTCTGCCACCACACCCGTATGAAGCCGGTCGGCATGTGCCGCATGTGCCTGGTGGACGTCGACACCGGCCGTGGATCGGCGCTACAGCCGTCCTGCATGCTGCAGTGCACGCCCGGAATGGTCGTGGAGACCGAATCCGAGCGGACCCGCAAGGCCCAGGACGGTGTCCTGGAGTTCCTGCTCATCAACCACCCGCTGGACTGCCCGGTCTGCGACAAGGGCGGCGAGTGCCCGCTCCAGGACCAGACCATGGCCTTCGGTCCCGGTGAGAGCCGGTTCATCGAGGAGAAGCGCCACTTCGAGAAGCCGATTCGGGTGAACGACAACGTGAACCTGGACAGGGAGCGCTGCATCCTCTGCGACCGGTGTACCCGTTTCGCCGGCGAGGTGGCCGGCGACCAGCTCATCCACTTCATGGCGCGTGGGGGCCAGACCCAGGTCAACACGTTCCCCGACATGCCCTTCTCGTCCTACTTCAGCGGCAACACGGTGCAGGTCTGCCCGGTGGGTGCGCTGACGGCCCTGCCGTACAGGTTCAAGGCCCGCCCCTGGGACCTCGAGGAGGTGGAGTCCACCAGCACCCTGGACAGCGTCGGCAGCCGGATCTCCGTCCAGTCGTCGCGTGACCGGGTGCTCCGCTTCCAGGGAGTCGACGCCGACGCCGTCAACTGGGGCTGGTTGTCCGACAAGGAACGGTTCGTCTTCGAGGCGTACGACCACGAGGACCGGTTGGCCACGCCGCTGTTGAGGGGCGATGCCCTCGGCAACCGCACCCGGGACGGAGCCGAGCTGGTGGCTGCGCCGTGGAGCGAGGCCCTCGACGTTGCAGCCGGGGCCCTCAGCGCTGCCGCGCCGGACCGGATCGCGGTGGTGGGTGGCTCCAGGCTCACCAACGAGGCCCAGTACGCCTGGGCGAAGCTCGCCAAGGGCGTGCTGGGAACCGACCACGTGGACTCCCAACTGGGTGACGGCCTTCCCGCCGAAGTGGTGCTGGGGCTGCCCCGGGCGACCATCGACGAGGCCTGCACCCCCGGCGGCACCATCGTCCTGCTGGGGCCGGATCCCAAGGAGGAACTCGGCGCCCTCTACCTGCGCCTCCGCCACGCCGTCGTCCACGACGGCACCACCCTGATCGAGCTGACGCAGCGCCGGACCGGCCTCACCGACCATGCCACCCACTCGCTGCGGGTGCATCCGGGGGAGGCCGCCGAGGTCGTCTCGGCCATGTTCGGAGGCGGGTCGTCGAAAGGCCTGCCCGGCCAGTCGGCTGGAGACGTGGTCGGTGCCGGCGAGCTGCTCTCAGCGGCGGCCGGTCCGGTCACGGTTCTGCTGGGTCGCCCTTCCCTGGCCGAAGCTGCCGGACCGGTGGTGGATGCCGCCCTGGCACTCCACGACCACCTCCCCGATGCCCGCTTCCTATCCCTGCTGCGTCGGGGAAACGTGCACGGCGCCATGGACATGGGCCTGGCTCCGGGCCTGCTGCCGGGCAGGGCCGCGCTGGCCGATGCGGTTCGCTTCGCTGACGCATGGCCCGGTGTCCCAGCGGTCGCGGGTCGCGACACCCTGGCGACGCTGGAGGCGGCCGCGGACGGCGACGTCGACGTTCTGGTGCTCCTGGGTGCGGACCTGCTGGCCGACGTCCCGGACGGCGACCTGGCCCGAAGGGCGCTGGACGGTGCCGGCACGGTGGTCGCCGTCGACCTGTTCGCCACGGCGACAGTGGCCTGCGCCGACGTGGTGCTGCCGGCCGCCGGACCGACCGAGGTGGACGGCACCTTCACCAACCTGGAGGGCCGTGTCAGCCGGGTCGCCCGCAAGGTCACCTCACCGGGCACGTCGCGCCCTGACTGGATGATCGCCGTGGACCTGGCGGACCGTCTCGGCAGCGACCTCGGCTTCATGTCCCCGGACGACGTCTGGACTGAATTGGCCGCCGTCTCGGCGGTCCATGCCGACCTCTCGACCGAGGCCATAGCCGCTGATTCGACGGAGGGCGTCCTGGTCACGGGCGGTCTGGAGCTGGTCCGGCCGGAGCCCACAGCCGTTGCGGCCCGTCAGCCCTCAGCGCTGCGCCTCATCGCAACGCGGTCCATGTACGACACCGGGGTCCTCGTCGCCCACAGCCCATCCCTCGCAGGCCTGGCACCGGGCGCCCGCGCAGCGCTGGAACCCACCGAGATGCGTCTCCGTGGCGTCACCGACGGCGAGGTGGTCGACCTGGTGGGCCCCAAGGGGACCGTCCGGGTACCGGTGGTGGCCGATGCCAGTGTGGCCGCCGGGACCGTTCACCTCCTCGTGAACCAGCCGGGTGTCGACGTCACAGCACTGCTGGATGCCGGAGCAACCGTCACCGACCTGAAGTTGGTGCGACGATGAGCCTCGCCACCCTGACGGCGCCGCTGGTCCTGGCCGCCGACCCCCTCCTGGACGGAGCCATAGGCCCGGGCATCGTGGGCATCGTGCTCATCAAGGTGGTGCTGGCCTTCACCCTGCTGCTCGTATCGGTGATGCTCATGGTTTGGTTCGAGCGCAAGCTGGTCGCCGACATGCACAACCGGATCGGGCCTGCCGAGGCCGGTCCGTTCGGCATCCTCCAGACGCTGGCCGACGGCATCAAGTTGTTCTTCAAGGAGGACCTGATCCCGGACAGGGCCGACCGGGTGGTCTTCAAGCTGGCGCCGTACCTGTCGCTGGTGCCGGCATTCCTGGTGTTCTCCATAGTCCCCATCGGCGGAGACTTCTCCGGCGACGGCACCGTCACCTGGTTCGGCGAGACCACTTACTTGCAGGTCGCAGACCCGCCAGTCGGGGTGCTGTTCTTCCTGGCCCTCTCGTCCGTCGCCGTATACGGCGTGATGCTGGCCGGCTGGTCATCGGGCTCCAAGTACCCGTTGCTGGGCTCGGTGAGGGCTTCGGCCCAGATGATCAGCTACGAGGCCGCCCTGGGCCTGGCCATAGCGACGGTCTTCCTGACATCCGGATCGTTGTCCATGCACGAGATCGTGGCCCGTCAGGTCTCCGGCAGTTGGAACGTGCTGGCCACCGGCGTCGTTCCGTTCCTGGTCTTCCTGCTGGCCGGGACCGCCGAGTTGAACCGTCCGCCGTTCGACCTGGTGGAGGCGGAACAGGAGCTTGTCGGCGGCTTCCACACGGAGTACAGCTCGCTGCGGTTCTCGCTCTTCTTCCTGGCCGAGTTCATGAACGTGATCACCATGTCGGCCATCGCCGTGACCCTCTTCCTGGGTGGCCCCGCAGGCCCGATCCTGACCGACACCCTCGGCTGGGTGTGGCCGGTGTTCTGGTTCAGCCTGAAGGTCTTCGTCTTCCTCTTCTGCTTCGTCTGGCTTCGGGCCACGCTTCCCCGGCTCCGCTACGACCAGCTCATGGACCTCGGCTGGAAGGTCCTCATCCCGGTGGCCCTGGGCTGGTTCCTCCTGATCGCCACGATGAACGTCGCTGAGGACCTGGGTTGGCCGCTGGTTCCGGTGATACTGGCCGGCGTAGCCGTGCTGCTGGGCGGGGCCTCGCTCCTCACCGGCGCCATCCAGAAGGCCCGCGGGGATGCCCTCGCCGAGCTGGCCGACGAGGAGGTGGAGGGCTGATGGGCTACTTCCAGGGCTTCGCCGTCACGTTCCGCAAACTGTTCGAGAAGCGGGTGACCACCTCGTACCCGCGTGAGAAGCGGGCCAAGCCGGATCGTCTCCACGGACGCCACGTCCTGAACCGGTACGAGGACGGAATGGAGAAGTGCATCGGATGCGAGCTCTGTGCCGGCGTCTGCCCGGCCAACTGCATCTACGTCAGGGGAGCTGACAATCCGGACGACGCCCCGGTGTCGCCGGGTGAGCGTTACGGCTTCGTCTACGAGATCAACTACCTCCGTTGCATCCACTGCGACCTCTGCGTCGAGGCGTGCCCGACCGAGGCCATCACCGAGACGAAGCTGTTCGAGTTCTCGTTCACCAACCGGTCCGATGCCATCTACACCAAGGCCGAACTGCTGGTGGATGACGAGACCGGTCGCCCCCGCCAACTCCCGTGGGAGGACTGGCGTGAGGGAGAGGACGAGATGACGTCGGCCTGGATGCGGGCCACCTCGCCCAGCGGCGACGTGACCTATTCGGGTCGGGTGGCCTGGTCGGGTGAGCTCGGCTACGGCATCAGGGCACCCGAGGTCGGGCAGGCTGGCGATGGTGACGAGGCCGAAGGGGGGTCGGCCTGATGGATGCCGCGGTGTTCCTGATCAGCGCCGCCATCGTCCTGGCCGGTGCCGGCGGCGTTCTGGTGGCCCGGAACCCGGTCCACGCTGCACTGTTCCTGGTCCAGACGCTCTTCGGGGTGTCCGTGCTGTTCGTCCTCCAGGACGCCACCTTCCTGGCCGCCGTCCAGGTCATCGTCTACGCCGGTGCCGTGGTCATCCTCTTCCTGTTCGTGATCATGCTGTTGGGAGTCGACCGTTCGGAGGACCTCGGCGTGGAGCCGATAGTCGGGCAGCGACCGGTGGCGGCGGTGATCGGGGCCTCCCTGCTGGGGATGCTCCTGATCGCATTGCTGGTCTCCGTCGACGGTCCCACTGGCGCCCGTGGCGCCAACGCCGAGTTGGGCGATGCCGCCGACAACACGCGTCGCCTCGGTGAGGCGCTCTTCACCGACTACGTATTCGCCGTTGAGCTGACAGCCATCCTCCTGACCGTGGCGGTGATCGGTGCCGTCGTGCTGGCCCGCAGGGTCCGAGGCCCGCTGGCTCCCCTTCCCGTCGTCGTGGTCGCCTCGGTGGCTGACGACGATCCGCAGGGCGATGAAGAGCCCACGGACGTGGCCGGGGCGCCCGATGTGGACACCGTCGGGGAGGACGCATGATGGTCGTCACCACCTCCTGGTACCTGGCGTTGGCGGCGGTCCTCTTCTCGATGGGCGCCGTAGGGCTACTCATCCGGCGCAACCCGCTCATCATGATCATGTGCGTCGAGCTGATGCTCAACGCCGTCAACCTGACCTTCGTCAGCCTCGGCTCCGCCCTGGGCGACCTGGGAGGCCAGCTCTCCGTGTTCTTCGTGCTCGTAGTGGCGGCCTCCGAGGTGGTGGTCGGCCTGGCGGTGGTCGTGGCGATCATGCGCCGCCGACAGGGCGCCACGGTCGACGACCTCTCGGTGCTGGGGGGCTAGGGCGATGCTCGACCTCGTATGGCTGGTTCCGGCGTTTCCGCTGGCCGGCTTCCTGATCCTCACGTTCGGCGGTCGCCGTCTGGGCGAACCGACCGCCGGGTGGTTGGCCACCGGCGCCATGGTGGGGTCCTTCCTCGCCACGGCCGGAGCGTTCTACGACCTGACTGGTCGGGACGTGCACGACCGCAGGTCCGTCACCACGCTGTTCGAGTGGGTGCCGGCCGGTGACCTGACCGTCGACGTCGGCTTTCTGGCTGATCCGCTGTCGCTCACCATGTGCCTGTTCGTCACCGGCGTGGGAGCCCTGATCCACCTCTACTCGATCGGATACATGCACGGTGACGCCGACTTCCGCCGCTTCTTCGCCTACCTGAACCTGTTCGCCTTCGCCATGCTGATGCTGGTGCTGGGCGACAACCTGCTCCTCACCTTCCTGGGTTGGGAGGGCGTGGGCGCCTGTTCCTACCTCCTCATCTCGTTCTGGTTCACCGACGAGGCCAACGCCTCGGCCGGCAAGAAGGCCTTCATCACCAACCGGATCGGCGACTGGGGCTTCATGGTCGCCATCTTCATGACGTTCGCCACCTTCGGGACGGTCGCCTACGTGGACGTCCTGGACACCACGGCGGCGGGCACGGTGGCCACCTCCACGGCCACCTTCATCGCCCTGATGCTCTTCGTCGGGGCGATCGGCAAGTCGGCCCAGTTCCCGCTCTACCTGTGGCTGCCAGACGCCATGGCGGGCCCCACCCCCGTCTCGGCGCTCATCCACGCGGCCACCATGGTCACCTCGGGGATCTACCTGCTGACCCGGGTGAACCCGATCATCGCCGATGCCGCCGACTGGGTTCCGACGCTCATCGCCTGGACCGGGGCCGGCACGGCACTGTTCGCGGCGACGATCGCGGTGGCGCAACGCGACATCAAGAAGGTGTTGGCCTACTCGACCATCAGCCAGCTGGGGTACATGTTCCTGGCAGTCGGCAGCGGTGCGTACGTGGCGGCGGTGTTCCACATGATCACCCACGCCTTCTTCAAGGCACTCCTCTTCCTGGGCTCTGGTTCGGTCATCCACGGCATGGACGGTGACCAGGACATGGCCCACTACGGGGGCCTCCGCCGGTTCATGCCGATAACGGCCGGGACGTTCGTGATCGGGTGGCTGGCCATCGCCGGGGTGCCGCCGTTCGCCGGGTTCTGGTCCAAGGACGAGATCCTGGCCTTCGCCTGGAACGAGAGCCCCCTGCTCTGGGCGGTCGGGCTTGTCACGGCCGTGCTGACCGCCTTCTACATGACGCGACTCGTGATCCTCACCTTCTTCGGGCGCCACCGGTACGCCGACCCGCGGCCAGACGAGGTGGAGGATGCCTGGGCAGCTGCGATCGCCACCGCCGAGGAGGCCGTCGTGGCCGCCTCTGCCGCCGTGGACGCCGCCCTTGCGGCCTCCGAGGCTGAGACGGACGAAACCGACGAGCCGGCCGTGGCCGAGGCCCTGCTGGCGGCGAGGGCGGCCCACGAAGCGGCCGTCGAGGAACGTGATGGGATCGTGGCGTCCGCAGCGGAACGCCCCGAGCTCCCGGCCCTCGCGCTCTACGGCGCTCCCGACGTCGGGCCTGTCGCCGATCGGCTGCCCGACGAGGTGGCCGAGAGGTCAGGCCACCACCCCCACGAGTCGCCCTGGACCATGGCGCTGCCACTCGTGGTGTTGGCCGTCCTGTCGGTGCTGGGTGGCCTCATCCAGCTGCCCTTCTCTGCCGCCACGAAACGCCTTGAAGGCTGGTTGGAACCGACCCTCTTCGGCAACGAGGTCCACCTGTCAGCGGGAACCGGCACCCTCTGGATCCTCGCCGCCATCGCCGTGGCCGGTGGAGCCGTGGGCATCCTGGTGGCCGTGGCCGCCTACCTGCAGCGACGGGTCGACCACACGGCCTTCGAGCAGCCCATCCTCGCCGATGCCTGGCGCTTCGACAGGCTGGTCTCGAACTTCATGGGTGGACCCGGGCGGGCCGGCTTCGAGGCCACCGCCAGGTTCGACTCCAGCGTGGTGGACGGTGCCGTTGAGTCGGTGGCCGCCATGGTGAAGGCCGAGGCACGACTGCTGCGACGCTTCCACAACGGCCTTGTTCGCACGTACGCGGCAGGCATCGGCGCGGGTGCGGTCGGCCTGGTCATCTGGTTCCTCTCAAGGACGTCCTTCTGATGGCGGTGCTGGCGGCGGCCACAGACGTTTCCTTCGCGGTCCTGCCCGCGCTCCTCGTAGTGCCCGCTGCAGGAGCCCTGCTGGTGGCCGTCCTGCCGCGCCGCCGCCCGGAACTACTGAAGCTCGTTGCCGTCGCCACCTCGGTGGTGGTTGCCGCCATGACCGTCTGGCTGATGGTCGCCTTCGACGTCGACCGCGGGGCCGACATGCAGTTCGAGTTCCGCCACCCATGGATGGCCGACTTGGGCGTCCAGTGGCTGCTGGCCGTGGACGGAATCTCCCTCTTCCTGATCGTCCTGACCGGGATCCTCTTCCCGATAGCCCTCCTGGCGGTCGACCCGGGCCACGACGATCGGGCCTACTTCGCCTGGATGCTGCTGCTGGAGGCAGGTGTCATCGGCGTGTTCTGCGCCATGGACCTGATGGTCTTCTTCCTCTGCTTCGAGGTCGTGCTGGTGCCGATGTACTTCCTCATCGGGCGTTGGGGACACGGGAACAGTGCATACGCGGCGACGAAGTTCTTCCTCTTCACGATGGCCGGCTCGGCCCTGATGCTCGTTGGGATCCTCGCCCTGGCGTTCCTCCACGCCGACGCCACCGGCGGGGGGCTGACCTTCGACCTGGTGGAGCTGGCCGAGGCCCAGAGCCTGGGTACCACGACGGCCCGTTGGGTGTTCCTGTCGTTTGCCCTGGCGTTCGCCGTGAAGGTTCCGATCTTCCCGCTGCACACCTGGCTCCCGGACGCCCACACCGAGGCCCCGACTGCCGGTTCGGTGATCCTGGCCGGTGTCCTCCTGAAGTTGGGCACCTACGGTTTCCTGAGGTTCGGGCTGTACCTCTTCCCTGAGGCCTCGCACTTCTTCGCCCCGGTGTTCCTCACCCTCGGGCTCGTCGGGATCATCTACGGCGCTGTGGTGGCCACGATGCAGCGCGACCTGAAACGCCTCGTCGCCTACTCGTCCGTCGCCCACCTGGGCTTCATCGTGCTTGGCACCTTCGCCCTGAACACGGAGGGCATCGAGGGCGGCCTGCTCCAGATGGTGAACCACGGTGTCTCCACCGCCGCCCTCTTCCTGCTGGTGGGGATGATCTACGAGCGGCGCCACACCCGCCAGATCGACGAGTTGGGAGGGCTCCAGAAGGCGGCCCCGGTCCTGGCCGCTGTCTTCACGCTGGTCATGTTGTCGTCCATCGGCCTGCCTGGCCTGAACGGCTTCGTGGGAGAGTTCCTGGTGCTGGTGGGCACCTTCAACGCCCACCGTTGGCTGGCCATCGCGGCCACCGGCGGCGTAATCCTGGCTGCCCTCTACCTGCTCTGGGCCTACCAGCGCGTGTTCCACGGACCTGCCGAGGGCGGGAACGCCGAGATGCGTGACCTGAACCTCCGGGAGGGCCTGGTGCTGGCCCCGCTGCTGGTGCTGATCGTGGCGATGGGTGTGTACCCGAAGCCGGTCATCGAACGGATGGAACCGGCCGTGGATGCTCTCGTCGCCCACGTCGAGACCCATGTCGACGGGTTCCACGAGCCGACGAGTCGGTTCGGCGCTGACATACAGGCCGGCGACGGTGAAGCCGCCGATGATGCCGGGGACGACCACTGATGTCGACCCTGGTCACTCCCGAGGTCATCTGGTGGGCACTCCTACCGGTGCTCGTCCTCTCCGGAGGCGGGTTCCTGCTGCTGACCATCGCATCGCTGATCAGGCGCCTTCCCGAAGCACTGCCCCAGGCGTGGACCGTCGTCACCGGCCTGGTCGTGCTCGTCGCCACCGTCCCCATGTGGGACAGGGTCCAGTCGGACGGCCCGCGTTCGTTCCTGGGCGGGATGGTGGCGGTGGATGGTTCCTCGGTGCTCGTAACCGCCATCCTCGCCATGGCGGTCGTCGCCACGGCCCTGTTGGCCCGCCCGTACCTGGAGCGGGAGGACCTTCCCGGCGTGGAGCTCTATGTGCTCCTGCTCATGTCGGCGGCCGGTGGTGTGGTCATGGCATCGGCCGACGACCTGATCGTCCTCTTCCTCGGCCTGGAGATCCTGTCGATCGCCGTGTACGTGCTGGCGGCGCTGCACCTCCGGCGGATCGAATCCCAGGAGGCGGCGCTGAAGTACTTCGTGCTGGGAGCCTTCGCCTCGGCGTTCCTCCTGTACGGCATGGCGCTCATCTACGGGGCCACCGGGTCGACCCGGATGGCACTCATCAGCGGGCACCTCTCGTCGACCGTCCTGGTCCAGGACGGGATGCTGCTGGCCGGTATCGCCCTGCTGCTGGTGGGCCTGGCCTTCAAGGTGGCCGCCGTGCCGTTCCATGCCTGGACCCCCGACGTCTACCAGGGGGCGCCCAGCCCAGTCGTGGCGTGGATGGCAGCCGGCGTGAAGGCCGCCGGCTTCGCGGCGATGCTGCGGGTGCTGGTCGTTACGCTGGGTACCCACGCTTCTGACTGGCGGCCGGCTGTGGCGGTGCTGTCCGCTGCCAGCATGGTCGTCGGTGCCTGGGTGGCGGTGCTCCAGACCGATGTCAAGCGGATGCTGGCCTACTCCTCGATAGCCCACGCCGGGTTCATCCTCCTGGGCGTGCAGGCAGCCAGCGATAGGGGCACCGCAGCGGTCTACGTGTACCTCTTCGTCTACACCCTGCTGGCTACGGGAAGCTTCGCCGTGATCAGCACGGTGGGGGGCCGGGGTGACGCCGCCCACGGCCTGGATGCCTACAGGGGCCTGGCACGCCGCCAGCCCGTGCTGGCCGGTGCCTTCACCGTCCTCTTGCTGGGGCAGGCCGGGATCCCGTTCACCGGTGGCTTCGTGGCCAAGTTGGGCGTGCTGGCCGCAGCGGTCGAGGGCCGCACCTACTGGGTGGCCATGGTGGCCATGGCCGCCGCTGCCGTGGCTGCATTCGTCTATCTGCGAATCCTCGTCGCCATGTACCTGGAGGATCCGGACCCGGCTGCCGACTATCGCCTCGAGGTGCCCACCGGTACTGGTGTCGTCATCGGTGTGGCGTGCGCCGGGGTGCTCCTGATCGGGCTGGCCCCCGGATTCCTCCTGGACATCGCCTCTGACGCCATTCCGGTCCTGGTGGGGGGCTGAGGAATGGCCCGCCTGAACGCCCGATCAGGTGCCGGTCCGGTCTTCGTGAACGCGTGGTCCTCCGGTAGCCTGCCCGGGACGCCCGGCTGGCCGGCCCGTCCGTCGTCCCCAGTCCGCCCGACTCGCTAGGTTTTTCACCCGTGTCCGATTTCCTTCGCAGTTGGTTGATGCTGGTGGTGTTCGGCGGCCTTGCCGTGCTGCTGGTCTCTACCTTCCTCGGCCTCGGCAGCCTGCTGCGCCCGGCTCGCGACACCACGCAGAAGTTGATGACGTACGAGTCCGGCGTGGACCCCTACGGCGACATGTGGAGCCAGTCCAACATCCGGTACTACGTGTTCGCCCTGATGTTCGTGCTGTTCGACGTGGAGGCGGTCTTCATCTTCCCGTGGGCCACCCGCCTCGAGGTGTACGACGTGTTCGGGCTGGTCGAGATGGCCATCTTCATATTCATCCTGGCCCTAGGGCTGTTCTACGCCTGGCGCAAGCGCCTGCTGCGGTGGATCTGAGCGGGCGAGAGGCGTAGGAGATGGGTCTGGTCGAGAACGGCAAGCTGCCGAAGTCGCTCACCAAATTGCTCAACGTGAGCCGCAAGTACTCGCTCTGGGTCTACCAGTGGGGCCTGGCGTGCTGCGCCATCGAGATGGGAGCGGCGTTCGCCTCGCCGCGCTATGACGTCATGCGCCTCGGCGTGATCCCGTTCCCGGCCAGCCCCCGTCAGGCTGACCTCGTGGTGGTCTCGGGCACGGTGACCGACAAGATGGCTCCCGCGGTGCGACGTCTCTACGAGCAGATGCCCGAGCCCAAGTACGTGATCTCCATGGGATCGTGCGCGAACTGCGGCGGCCCCTACTGGGACAGCTACTCGGTCACGAAGGGCGTCGACCAGCTCATCCCGGTAGATGTGTACGTGCCCGGTTGCCCGCCCCGCCCCGAGGCACTCCTGGAGGGCATCGTGCTGCTCCAGGAGCGCATCGCCACCGAGGACATGGCCGAACGCTGGACAGGTGATCCGATTGTCGTCACCTGAGGCAACCGACGAGGTGGACTCCGAGACGGAGGCGCCGCCGGTGGACGAACGCCGCGATGCGGTGGTCGCAGCCCTCGGCGACGCGCTGGGCGGTGGCCTAGTCGGGTCGCACGTCGAGCCCGGGGTGGAAATCTGTGTGAGGGTCTCCGCCGATGCATGGGTGGACGCCGCCCGGGCACTGCGGGACCGCTGTGCGATGTCGTACTTCGGATTCCTCTCGGCGATCGACTGGATGCCGTCGCCCTACGGACGCGACATGGACGCCCAGGTCGACCTGGAGCCGACAGCCGATGCCGAGCCGGTCCCGATGGAGTGGGGCCTCGCCGGAGGCGCCACCCGGTTCCAGCTACTGGCCCGCGTGCATGATCCGATCGGCCATCTCGGCGTGACGGTTAAGGCCGACCTGGTCGGGGACCGTCCCGAGGTGGATTCCTGGATCAGCGTGTACCCGGGTGCCGACTGGCACGAGCGGGAGGCCTGGGAGATGTTCGGCATCTCGTTCCGGGGCCACCCCAACCAGGTTCACCTGTACCTCCCCTCACACTTCGAGGGGAACCCTCTACGCAAGGACTACCCGCTCCTGGCCCGGCGCGTGAAGCCGTGGCCCGGCATCGTGGACGTCGAGCTCATGCCCGGCGGAGACGACGACGGCGATGACGAGGGGGAGGGCTCATGACCAACGTGGACGACCCCCGCCAGCTCGCATACATCGCAGGTCAGGCCAGCGACGCACGTGTGAACCTGGAGATCGAGACCGAGGGCATGACCCTCAACATCGGACCTCAGCACCCGGCCACGCACGGGACCCTGCGCATCGTCGTCAAGTTGGACGGCGAGCGGGTGATGCGCGCCGAGCCGATCATGGGCTACATGCACCGCGGCTACGAGAAGCTGGTCGAGGTCCGCACCTACCCGCAGGCCACCTCGCTCATCAACCGCATCGACTGGCTGGGCAGCTTCGCCAACGAGGTGCCGTTCATCCTGGCTGCCGAGCAGATCATGGGCGTGGAGGCACCACCCCGGGCCCAGTGGATCCGCACGCTGCTCTTCGAACTCTCCCGGATCGCCAACGTCGTCCTGTTCCTCGGCGACATGGGAGTCCAGCTGGGCGCCGTAACCCCGGTGTTCTTCGCCTTCCGCGACCGCGAGTTCGTGCTGAACCAGATCGAGGCCGTCACCGGCGGTCGGTTCCACCCCAATTTCGACCGCATCGGCGGCCTCAAGGACGACATCCCCAAGGGTTGGACCGAAGAGACGAAGGGCGTGCTGGGGCGGATCCGGACGTTCTGCGACGAGATGGAGGACCTCGTCACCGGCAACGAGATCTTCCAGGCCCGGACCCGTGGAATCGGTGTCATACCGGCCGACGTCGGCCTCTCCTACGGCCTCTCCGGCGCCAACATACGCGCCAGTGGAGTCGACTGGGACCTGCGTCGTGACGGTGGCATCGGCCTCGTCCACGACAAGTTGGACTGGAAGGTCTGGACGCATCCGGACGGCGATTCGTTCGCCCGCTACTGGGTGCGTCTCCAGGAGGTCCGCGAGGCCTGCAACATGGTCGAACAGCTGCTGGACGGGATTCCGCCGGGCCCGGTCATGGCCAAGGTGCCGCGAATCATCAAGGTCCCACCCGGTGAGGCCTATGTGGAGACCGAGAACCCGCTGGGCGTCATGGGCTACTACGTGGTCTCCAAGGGCGACCTGGTCCCGTACCGGGTGAAGATTCGCTCGGCCTCGTTCAACAACATCTCGATCACGCCGTGGCTTCTGGAAGGCACGTACGTGCCAGACGTCGTCTCGATCCTGGCCAGCCTCTACTTCATCCTCGGAGACATAGACCGGTGAGCGACCTCCTCACGCTCGGCGTCGAGCTGGCCTGGTGGCAGCAGACCGGCATCCGCGCGGTCCTGGGCCTGGTGGCGGTGCTGCTCCCGGCCGGGACGCTCGTCTACCTCTTCCTGTTCAAGATGATGAGCTTCATGCAGAGCCGCCTGGGCCCCATGGAGGCCGGACCGTACGGCTCCCTGCAGCTGCTGGCCGAGGTCGGGAAGTTCCTCCAGAAGGAGGACATCATCCCCGAGAAAGCCGACCGCATCGTCTTCAAGGCGGCGCCGTTCGTGGTGCTCATATCCACCTTCCTCCTGATCCTCGTCATACCGGCTGGGCCGGACGCCTGGTTCATCGACGTGGACACGGGGATCTTCCTGGCGCTGGCCGTCTCCTCGATCTCGGTCATCGGGATCCTGATGGCCGGCTGGGCGTCGTCGTCCAAGTACTCGCTGCTGGGTGCCCTGAGGGCAGCCGGCCAGCTGGTGGCCTACGAGCTGCCCCTCGTTCTGGCTGTGATCGGAGTGGTCATCCAGGCCGGGACGCTGAACGTCCAGGGCATCGTCATGGCCCAGGCCACCGGTGAGATCTTCGGCTGGGGAGGCATCGGCAACCCCTTCATATTCACCCAGTTCCTCGGCTTCGCCATCTTCCTCGTGGCGGTCCAGGCCGAGCTCACGCAGCCGCCCTTCGACATGCCCGTGGCCGAGTCGGAGCTCGTAACCGGGTACCTCACCGAGTACTCGGGCCTGCGATTCCTGCTCTTCTTCATCGGCGAGTTCGCCACAGCCGGCATCTTCGCCGCCCTGGCCTCCACCCTGTTCCTAGGCGGCTGGTACGTGCCGGGCATCGACCCGACCAGCAACCTGTTCAATGTCATCGGCCCGGCCGTCCTGCTCGGCAAGGTGATCCTGGTGTCCTTCCTGATCTTCTGGTTCCGGTTCACCTACCCCCGGTTCCGCGAGGACCAGCTGCAGCAGCTGGCCTGGAAGGTCCTCATCCCGCTGTCCCTCGCCAACATCGTCGTCACCGGCGTGCTGAAGGTGGTCTTCTAATGTCAGGAACACTGAAGATCCCGGGACTGCTGAAGGGCCTCGGGGTGACCTTCTCGACGATGGTGCGCACCCTCACGAAGGGGTCCCACACCGTCCAGTACCCGAGGGTCAAGGAAGCTCCCACCCCACGTGCCCGCGGCGTGATCACCCTCCACGAAGAGAACTGCACGTCCTGCATGCTGTGCGCCCGCGAGTGCCCGGACTGGTGCATCTACATCGAGGGCCACAAGTACAAGGCGCCGCCCCGCCGTCCCGGTGGCAAGCCGCGCCTGAAGAACGCCCTGGACCGCTTCGACATCGACTTCGCACTCTGCATGTACTGCGGGATCTGCGTTGACGTGTGCCCGTTCGAGGCACTCTTCTGGTCGCCCGAGTACGAGTACTCGGAGCCGAAGATCGCAGACCTGCTCCACGACAAGACGAAGCTCAGCCAGTGGATGGAGACCGTCCCGGACTTCCAGGACTACGAGGCGGGTAGCGAAGCCAAGAAGCCCACGGTGCCGCAGTGACTACCCTCGCCGCCCTGGAGGGCATGGACCGCCTGTCCAGCGGCGACGTCCTCGTGGCGCAGAACGTGGCCTTCGCCATCATGGCGATCACCATGGTCGCCAGCGCGCTTCGCATGGTGACCACGCGCAACGTGGTCCACGCCGCTCTCTACCTCGTGATCGTGCTGGCCGGCGTGGCTGGCATCTTCATCCTGCTGGGTGCCGAGTTCCTGGGCGTGACCCAGATCATGGTCTACATCGGTGCCATCGTCGTGCTGTTCCTGTTCGGCATCATGCTCACGAAGGGGTCCTTCGGTGACGACGACGGTGTCACCGGCGAGAGGCGCCTCATGGCCGGTCTCGTCGGGCTACTGGTGTTCGGTGTGATGGCCGCCGCCCTCGTGGAGTCATTCGCCGACGCCGAGATCTCCCGGTCCGCTCCGTCCACCACGGCCGACGTCGCCGACAGCATCTTCAGCACCTACATAATTCCGTTCGAGGCCATCTCCGTCCTGCTGCTGGCCGCCCTCATCGGGGCCATCGTCGTGGCCAGGAAGGACTGACATGCTGCTGAACCAGTTCCTGCTGCTGTCCGCTGTCCTCTTCGCCATCGGGGTCTATGGAGTCCTGGCCCGCCGCAACGGCGTGCTGCTGCTCATGTCGATCGAACTGATCCTGAACGCCGTGAACATCAACCTCGTGGCCTTCGGGGCGTTCCAGGCCACGGTGGGCGGCGAGGTGTTCGCCCTGTTCGTGATCGCCGTGGCCGCCGCCGAGGTGGGCGTCGGCCTCGCCATGGTGCTGTTGCTCTACCGCAGCAGCCGGACCATTGACCTGACCACCGTCGACAGGTTGAGGGGCTGAGACGATGACCAACCTCCTCCTTGCCACGGTGTCCGCTGACGCCGGGCTCCCGCTCGGCATCACTGAGGGTGGCAGCTGGCTGCTCCGCAACGTCTGGCTGATCCCCTTCCTGCCGGCACTCTCGTTCGTAGGGATTCTCACCTTCGGGAAGCGCATGCCACGTGGCGGCTCCGAGCTGGGCATCGCCGCAGTGGGCATCGCCTTCGTGCTGGCACTCCTGACCGGTGCCGCCTGGGTGGACCACCGCGACAACTCCCATGACCAGGAGGTCCATGTGGCGGTGGTCGCCGTGGACGACGCCGGGCACGGTGAGGAGTCTGGCGAGGCCCACGGCGGCGGCCATCCATCCCTGGCGGTGCAGCGCACGGCCACGTGGTTCCAGGCCGGAGGCATGGAGTTCTCGGTCGGGACGCTGGTCGACGGGCTGGCGGTGATGATGCTCGTCGTGGTGACCCTGGTGTCGCTGCTCGTACACGTGTACTCCACCGACTACGTCCACGGTGATCGTCGCTACACCCACTTCTTCGCGTTCCTGTCGCTGTTCAGCGCATCGATGCTCCTCCTGGTGGTCTCGGAGAACACCCTGCAGCTGCTCTGCGCATGGGAGCTCGTCGGCGTCTGCTCCTTCGTCCTGATCGGCCACTGGTGGGAGGAGAAGCCCAACAGCGATGCGGCACTCAAGGCCTTCCTCACCAACCGGGTGGGCGACATGGGCCTGCTGGTCGGCGTGACGGTGCTGTTCTTCGCCGCCGGTTCGGCCCTGCCGGGCCGGTTCGGCTCGTTCTCCATTGCCGAGACGAACGCCCTGGCGTCCAGCGGCATGCTGTCGCACACAGCGCTACTGGTGGCCTCCTGTGGTCTCATGGCGGCGGTGATGTCCAAGTCCGGACAGTTCTTCCTCCACACGTGGCTGCCCGACGCCATGGCCGGCCCCACACCGGTATCGGCGCTCATCCACGCCGCCACCATGGTCGTAGCCGGCGTGTTCATGATCGCCCGCATGTACGGCGTCTTCTTCGAGGGCTTCCAGATCGGCGGAAGCTCCATCAACCTGATGGCCTTCATCGGTGGTCTCACCACCATCGTCGGCGCCTGTCTGGCGTTCGTCCAGCGCGACATCAAGAAGGTGCTCGCCTACTCCACTATCTCTCAGCTGGGCTACATGGTCATGGCGCTAGGGGTGGGTGCGTGGACGGCGGCCGTCTTCCACCTCTTCACCCACGCCTTCTTCAAGGCCTGCCTCTTCCTGGGCTCCGGCTCGGTCGCCCACGCCGTGCACAGCTTCGACATGAAGTCGGACATGGGCGGGTTGCGAAAGCACATGCCGCACACCTACCGGACGTTCATGATCGGCACGATCGCCCTTGCCGGCCTGCCGCCCCTGGCGGGGTTCTGGTCCAAGGACGAGATCCTGGTTGGAACCGGTGGGTGGGGGCTGCTGGGCGGCACCGGTGGCAACGGCGCATACACCCTGATGCTCGGCATGGGCATGTTGACGGCGGCTCTGACCGCCGCCTACATGACCCGTTGCGTGTACCTGACGTTCTTCGGCGAGTTCCGGGGCCATGGCGAACCCCACGAATCGGGCCCCCGCATCATCGTGCCGCTCTGGATCCTGGCGGGCCTGGCCATCGTCGCCGGCTTCCTGAACCTGCCCACCGGCTTCCAGCTGGCCCCCGGGTCGCTCCAGGAACGGTTCGGCCACTACGTGGAGCCCGTGGCCGGCTATTTCCCGGCCATCAGCCACGCCACGCCCAGTTGGTCGCTCGCCATCGTGTCCACGCTGGTGGTCATCGGCGGCATCGCTGCATCCGGCTACTACTACTTCGTGAAGTTGGAGGTGGCCTCGAAGGCGGCCGGCACCAGCCTCACAGAGCTGGCCGACGGCCCGACCACCAGGTATCCGCTGGCTGCCATGGGCTACAAGCTGCTGGACAACCGGTACTACCTCGACCACCTCTACAACGGGGTGATCGCTGACGGAACCAAGGGCCCGCTGGCCCGTCTGGCCAACCGGATCAACCAGCAGGTGATCGACAGGACCGTCAACGTCGTGGGTGAGACCGCCGTGAAGGCGGGCACCGTCGTCTACGACAAGATCGACCAGTTGGTGGTCGACGGGGCGGTCAACGCCTCGGGCCGCGCATCCTCCGGGATGGGTGAGGAACTTCGAAAGGTCAACTCCGGCAAGGTCCAGAGCTACGCGGCAATCCTGTTCGCGGCAGCAACGGTCCTGGCCGGCCTGCTCATAGTCATCGTCTAGGAGACGCCGACATGGAAAATCTGCTCGACGGTTGGGGTACCACCCTCGCCACCTTCTCGCCGCTGGTCGGTGTGGCGATCATGATGTTCATCCCCGGGGAGCGTGAGGACCGGCACAAGATGGTCGCGCTCGTGACCTCGTTGTGGGTGGCGTTCCTGGGCGTGCTCCTCCTCATCTGGTTCGACATGGGCCAGACGGGCCAGCTCCAGTTCGTGGTGGACAAGCCGTGGATCGACGTGATCTCCAGCAGGTACCTGGTGGGGATCGACGGCATGTCCCTGCCGCTGATCCTGCTGACGATGCTGATCGTGCCGTTGTGCATCGTCTACAGCTGGGACCACTTCCCGGATCCGGTCAACCCCAAGGCGTTCCTGATCCTGATCCTGATCCTCGAGACGGGGATGATCGGCACCTTCGTGGCCCAGGACCTGGTGCTGTTCTTCGTGTTCTTCGAGGTCGTGCTGCTCCCGATGTTCTTCATGATCGCCGTATGGGGCGGCGAGGACAGGCGCTACGCCTCCCTGAAGTTCTTCCTGTACACCCTGTTCGGCTCGGCCCTCATGCTGGTCAGCTTCCTCGCCCTGTTCTTCCTGACGGGCGCGGACACGTTCTCCTTCGCAGGCCTCGCCGATGCGGTGGCCGCCGGTGGGGTGTCCCGCACCGCCCAACTCTGGATCTTCGGCGGCATGTTCCTGGGCTTCGCCATCAAGGTGCCGATGTTCCCGTTCCACACCTGGCTGCCCGACGCCCACACCCAGGCCCCCACGGTCGGGTCGGTCATCCTGGCTGCCGTCCTCCTGAAGCTGGGCACCTACGGCTTCGTGCGCATCGCCATTCCGATCCTGCCCGACGCCGCAGTGGCCTGGGCGCCATGGATCGGCCTCCTGGCCGTCATCGGCATCATCTACGGAGCGCTCGGCTGCCTGGCGCAGACCGACATGAAGCGGCTCATCGCCTTCTCGTCCGTTGCCCACATGGGCTTCGTGATGCTGGGCATCGCCACGCTCACCGACTTCGGCATCAACGCGGCGATCATGGGGATGGTCGCCCACGGCCTCATCACCGGGATGCTCTTCTTCCTCGCCGGTTCCGTGAAGGAGCGTTTCCACACGCTGGAGATCAGCCGCCTGGGTGGCCTGCTCGTGCAGTCGCCCCGAATGGGCTGGATATTCGGATTCTGCGTCATGGCCTCGTTGGGCCTTCCGGGCCTGGCCGGCTTCTGGGGCGAGTTCCCGGCGATCCTGTCTGCGTACCAGCCCGCCAACGGCGTACCCGTGGAGGTATTCCGGACGTACATGGTGATCGCCGCCCTGGGCACGGTCCTGGCGGCCGGCTACCTGCTCTGGCTGCTGCAGCGCGTCGCGTTCGGCAACCCGACCGACGAGTTCGCAGACGATCCGAACATCACCGACACCACGAAGCACGAGTGGATCGCGTGGGCGCCGCTGCTGGCCCTCATAGTGGCGATCGGCGTCTATCCGAACCTGGTCTTCCGGGTCACGGATGGAGCAGTTGACGCATCCCTGAACGAGTGCCTGCGGGTGGACGAGAGGGTGCTGACGGCCGAGGAGGTGGCGGCGCTGGGATGCAGCGGCGTCTACGGCCTGGGTGGTGGCTCGGACGCTCCCGTAGAGCACGCAGCCGGGAACTAGCCAGTGGGCCTCGACCTCCTCACCCTCGCCTTCGAGCGACCGGCGCTCGACTGGCACGCGCTGGCGCCCGAGCTGGTGCTGCTGGCCGCCGGGTGCCTGATCACGCTGGTGGACATCGTCTTCCTAGAGAAGGCCCGTCCGTACACCGCAGCGCTGGCCGGCATCGGCCTCCTGGCAACCGCGGTGCCGCTGCTGACGCTGGCGGTGGATGGCACCGACAGGGTCATGTTCGACGGCGCATACGTGGTCGACGAGTTCTCGCTGGTCATGAAGGCCCTGTTCCTCCTGGCCGGCTACGTCGTCGTCCTGCTGTCCACCAACTACGTGGCCGACGGCGACTACTGGGAGAACGAGTACTACGGCCTGCTGCTGGCGTCGCTCATGGGCATGGTCATGATGGCCTCGGCTCGTGACCTGGTCTCAATCTTCGTGGCCCTGGAGCTGCTGTCCATCCCGGCCTACCTGCTGGTGGCATGGCGCAAGCGGGACCTGCATTCAACCGAAGCCGGCCTGAAGTACTACCTGATGGGCGTGTTCGCCTCGGCTGTGATGCTTTACGGGATGTCGCTGCTCTACGGCGTCTCCGGGTCGACCATGCTGTCCGACATCGGCGCTTCTCTGGTGGGAATGGATACGTCGCCGGCGGTGGTCACGATGGGCATCGTCTTCGTGGTGGCCGGCTTCGCCTTCAAGGTCTCGGCAGCGCCGTTCCACACATGGGCTCCCGACGTGTACGAGGGCGCCCCCACTCCTGTCACCGCCTTCCTCTCCGTGGCCTCCAAAGCGGCGGGCTTCGTGGCGCTCCTGGCGCTGGTGTTCGTGGGCTTCTACGCTCGCAGCGAGGTTTGGGAGCCCCTTTTCTGGATCCTGGCCGCCCTCTCGATGACCGTCGGAAACCTGGTGGCGCTGCGCCAGACCAACGTGGTCCGGCTCATGGCCTACTCCGGCATCGCCCAGACTGGCTTCATGATCGCTCCGTTGGCCGTCGCCGGTCATGGCGTCATCAACGGCGACCAGGCCCTTTCGGCGGTGGTCACCTACCTGGTGATCTACACGGCGATGAACCTGGGGGCGTTCACCGTGGTCATCGCCCTGGCCCGACGCTCCGGGTCGGCCGAGATCAGCTCGTTCAACGGGGCCTTCCAGTTCGCCCCGGGCCTGACGGTCGCCATGTCCATATTCCTGTTCTCGCTTGCCGGCATCCCCCCACTGGGAGGGTGGTTCGCCAAGTTCGAGGTGTTCCGCGTGCTGGCCACCGCCGGCGAACCGTGGGGCTACGTGCTGGCCGTCGTCGGCGCTGTGAACTCTGTCGTGGCGCTCTACTACTACGCCTCCCTTGCCCGGCGCATGTGGGCGGACGACCCGGTGGATGGAGACCTGGGTCCGGTTCTGGTCACCCCGTCGCTCATGTCGGCACTGACCCTGTGCGGCGTCGTGACGCTGGCGTTCGGCGTGGTTCCACAGGTGGTTGCACGTTTCACCGACGTCAGCCTGCTCGCCTTTGGTGGTTGACGTAACAACTGGTCGGATGGTCGGACGCCCGCTGGCCGATCGCCTGGCGGAGCGGATCCGTGCCACGGGTCCGATGGCGTTCGAGGCCTGGGTGGAGGCCTGCCTGTACGACCCCGACGGGGGCTTCTATGCCGCCGGTGGGTCGGCCGGCCGACGCGGGGACTTCCTCACATCGCCCGAGGTGGGACCGCTGTTCGGGGCGGTCGTCGCCCGCTGGCTGGATGATCGTTGGGAGGCCCTTGGTCGACCGTCCGGGTTCACGGTGGTGGAGGCGGCTGCCGGTGTCGGAACCCTGGCGCGTGGTGTCCGCGCTGCTCGCCCCGCCTGCCTGGAGGCCGGTCGGTACGTGATGGTGGAACGTTGCGCCGTGCTGCGCGACGCGCAGCCCACAGGTGACGGGTTGGAGTCCACGGCCAGCCTGGGGGAGGTGTCGGCCCCCGGTGGCGACGGTCTGGTGGGCGTGGTGGTGGCCAACGAGCTGCTCGACAACCTGGCGTTCGGCCTGCTGGAGGCCGTGGACGGCGACTGGTGCGAGGTCCTCGTGGATCTGGACCCGGACGTGGTTGCAGACGGCGCCGACCAGCCGACGTTTAGGGAGGTGACCGGTGTGGCCGTACGGCCCCCAGTCGACGTGGCCCCAATGCACGGGGCCAGGATTCCGGTCCAGGCCGGCGCCGGGCAGTGGGTGGACGACGCCCTCGGCCTGCTCTCGGCGGGATCCGTGCTGGTCGTGGACTACGCATCCACCACGGCCGCGTTGGCGGCCCGCCCGTTCGGTGAATGGGTCCGGACGTACCGGGGCCACCAGCGGGGTAGACCGGCTGGTTCGGCCCCCGGCACCCAGGATGTGACCGTGGAGGTGGCCGTCGACCAGCTCCCACCGGGAGCCACCAACGCCGCCACCCAGGCTGCCTTCCTGCGTGCCAACGGCATCGATGAACTGGTGGCCGAGGGTCGGCGGAGGTGGGCCGAGCGGGTAGGGATCGGCGACCTGGATGCACTGCGGGCACGAAGCCGGATAACCGAGGCCGAAGCCCTCCTGGACCCGGACGGTCTGGGTGGGTTCACCGTCCTGGAGTGGCGCGTCGGCTCCTGACCGGCACCGGTCCGCTGACTAGGGTCCGGTCGGCTGACCCGACCCGTCCAGGGAGCGATCGTTGAACGAACCGACCATCGAGGACTACTACGTCGAGGACCGCACCTTCCCGCCCCCGCCGGCCTTCAGGGATGCGGCCCTCCTGGGCGACGCCTCCCACCACGAGGAGGCAGCCGCTGACTACGAGGCCTTCTGGGCCCGGCAGGCCCGCGACCTGCTGAGCTGGGACACGGACTTCCACACCACGCTGAACTGGGAGCTGCCGTACGCCGAGTGGTTCGCGGGCGGGAGGTTGAACGTCTCGGCCAACTGCCTGGACCGGCACGTGGAAGCCGGTCGGGGCGACAGGGTCGCCTACTTCTGGGAGGGGGAACCCGGCGACACCCGGGAGATCACCTACGCCCAGCTCCTGGACGAGGTCTGCCGCTTCGCCAACGTGATGACGGACCTGGGCCTCCGCAGGGGCGACCGGGTCGCCATCTACATGCCGATGATCCCCGAACTCCCGGTGGCGATGCTGGCCTGTACCCGCATCGGCGTGGTTCACAGCGTCATCTTCGGAGGGTTCTCGCCCGACTCGATCGTGGATCGCTGCGAGGACGCCGAGGCCCGCCTGGTGATCACCGCCGATGCCGGCTACCGCCGCGGCGAACCCTCGGCGTTGAAGGTCAACGTGGATGCCGCCCTGGAGGCCGGGGCGACATCGGTGGAACACGTGGTGGTCGTGAACCGCTGCGATACCGACGTCACGATGCTGCACGGCCGCGACCTCTGGTGGCACGACGTGGTGCCCTTAGCGTCACCCGACTGCCCTGCCGAGCCGATGGACTCCGAGCAATTGCTCTACCTGCTCTATACCTCGGGTACGACGGCGAAGCCCAAGGGCATCATGCACACGACCGGCGGCTACCTCACCCAGGTGGCATACACCCACAGGTACACGTTCGACCTGCAGCCGGACAGGGACGTCTACTGGTGTGCGGCCGACATCGGCTGGGTGACCGGCCACAGCTACATCGTGTACGGGCCCCTGGCCAACGGCTGCACCTCGGTCATGTACGAGGGGACGCCTGACACTCCGTTGCCGGAGTTCCGCTCCGGTGATCGTGGTGACTGGCCGAAGGACAGGCTCTGGGACATCATCGAGCGCTACGGAGTGACCCAGCTCTACACGGCGCCGACGGCGATCCGCACGTTCATGAAGTGGGGTGAGGCCGAGCCGGCGGCCCACGACCTCTCGTCGCTGCGCGTGCTCGGGACGGTGGGCGAGCCGATCAACCCCGAGGCGTGGATCTGGTACCACGAGAACATCGGTGGCGGTTCCTGCCCGATCGTGGACACCTGGTGGCAGACCGAGACCGGTGGCCACATGATCTCACCCCTGCCGGGCGTTACGACCACGAAGCCGGGTTCGGCATGCCAGACGATTCCCGGCGTGTTCGCCGAGCTGGTTGACGATGCCGGCGAACCCGTCCTCCGGGGTGGCGGCTACCTCACCATCACCAGGCCGTGGCCGGCCATGCTGCGTGGCATCTGGGGTGATCCGGAGCGGTACGTGGAGACCTACTGGTCCCGCTTCGAGGGCCGCTACTTCGCCGGCGACGGGGCCAAGTTGGACGAGGACGGGTACCTCTGGCTGCTGGGCAGGGTGGACGACGTCATGAACGTCTCGGGGCACCGCATCTCCACAGCCGAGGTGGAGTCGGCGCTCGTGGACCATCCGGCGGTGGCCGAGGCCGCCGTGGTCGGGGCGACGGACGAGACCACCGGTCAGGCCATCGTGGGCTACGTGATCCTGCGGGGCACACACCAGGCGTCGCCGGAGCTGGCCGAGGAGGTCCGAAAGCACGTCTCCACCAAGCTGGGGCCGATGGCCCGGCCCAGGAGCGTCTTCCTGGTGCCTGACCTTCCCAAGACGCGCAGCGGCAAGATCATGAGGCGCCTTCTCCGCGACGTGGCCGAGGGGCGGGAGCTGGGCGACGCCACGACGCTGGCCGACTCGTCGGTGGTGGACGAGATCCGGCTTAGGGCCGCCGAGTCCCCGCAGGAGGACTGAGCCACGCCGACCTTTCCAAATCCAGCTGGGCGACCGGTCCGGCCCGGTCCGGCCGTCCTGGTCGATGTCGACGGTGTCCTGTCGGATGCCTCCGGCCGCCAGCACCTCTTGGCCGGCGAGCCGAGGGCGTGGGCGGCGTTCTTCGAGGCGTCGGTGCAGGATCCGCCGATCGGTGAGGGGATCCGCCTCGTGGCCGGTCTGGTTGGCGACCGCACGACCATCCTCGTGACGGCCCGTCCGGCCCGGCTGGCCACCACCACGATGGCCTGGCTGGAACGCCACTCGGTGCCATGGGACCTCCTGGTGATGCGCAGCGACGCCGACCACCGCAGGTCGTCGGAGGTCAAGGCGGAGGCGTTGGAGGGCCTGCGCTCCACCGGTTACGAGCCCCAGCTGGCGGTTGACGACGATCCCGGGAACGTGGAGATGTACCGGGCGGCCGACGTTCCCGCCGTGTACCTGCACTCCGGCTACTACGACCTCTGAACCGCTGCTCGGGCCGCCCGGGGGCGAGGTCAGGCGGGGGTCGAGTAGCCGTACGCTGGGGTTCCCCGCCGTACGAGGAGTGCACCCTTCCCCATGTTGAACACAGCCAAGACCTTCACCCTCCTGGCCCTCCTGGGAGGTCTGTTCGTAGTCGTGGGTGGTGCGATCGGCGGCAACGGCGGGATGGTCTTCGGCCTGGTCCTGGGGCTGGTGATGGTGGGTGGCTCCTACTGGTTCAGCGACCGCGTCGCCATCGCCTCGGCCAGGGCGGTGCCGGCCGATCCGGTCGAGTACCCCGTGTACCACCGCATCATGCGGGAGCTCTCGGAGGCGGCGGACCTGCCGATGCCGAGGCTCTACATCACCCCCAACCCGCAGCCGAACGCATTCGCCACGGGCCGCAATCCGGACCACGCTGCCGTGGCGGTGACACAGGGACTGCTCGAGATGCTGGACATGACCGAGGTCCGGGGGGTGCTGGCCCACGAGCTCATGCACGTCCGCCACCGGGACATCCTCATCGGTTCGGTGGCCGCCACGATCGGCATGGCCATCACGATGATCGCCAGAATGGCCATGTTCGCAGCCATGTTCGGCGGGGGCGGCCGTGATCGGAACCGCAACCCGATGGGCCAGATCGCGTTCGCCATCCTCGCTCCGGTGGCGGCCATGATGATCCAGGCGGCCATCAGCCGCAGCCGGGAGTACCAGGCCGACGCATCGGCGGCGCGCCTGATGGGGGACGGCGAGCCGTTGGCCCGGGCACTCGAGAAGCTCCAGATGGCGTCGGGTCGGATCCCGTCGGGTGTCGACCCCAACCAGGCGTCGGCCTACATAGTGGATCCCCTGAAGGCCCAGGCTTCGGGTCGTGGCGGATCCAGGATGTTCTCCACCCACCCGCCGGCCGAGGAGCGCATCGCCCGCCTGCGTGGTGGCAACTGGGGCCAGGGTCCGATAGTCGGCTGACCCCTGGTCGAAATGCCCGCCGGGTTCAGTCCCGGAAGTTGTTGAACTGCAGTGGGATGCCCAGGTCGGCTTCCTTCAGAGCGGCGATGACGTCCTGAAGGGCGTCGCGTTTCTTGGCCGTCACCCTGACCTGTTCCCCCTGCGTCTGGGACTGCACGCCCTTCAGGCCCAGGTCCTTGATGGTCCGGTTGACCGACCGGGCCCTGTCGGAGTCGATGCCGGCCTGGAGGCTGGCGAGCTGCCGCGACCGGGCACCCCCGGCCTCCTCCACTTTTCCCCAGTCCAGCGACTTGAGCGACACCTTGCGTCGCACCAGCTTCTCCTCCAGTACGACCACGAGGGCTGCGAGGCGGTCCTCGGTGGAGGACTCCAGCTTGATGGCGCCGTCGAGGAGTTCCACGACCGACTCGGTGCCCTTGAAGTCGAACCTGGTGTTGACCTCGCGGGCTGCCTGGTCAACCGCGTTGCGGACCTCCTGGAGGTCGATCTCGGACACGACGTCGAAGCTGGGCATGCGCGCACCCTACCGGTAGGAGTTGGCCGGGTCGGCGGTCCGGGTGGGTATCCTCCGGTCCTGAGGGTCGGTGCCCGAGTGGCCAAAGGGAACGGGCTGTAAACCCGTCGGCAACGCCTACGGAGGTTCAAATCCTCCTCGGCCCACGTGTGATGTCGTGAGACACCAGTAACCCCCCGGACCCCCAGGGTCCGGGGGGTTCTGCATGTTCAGGCTGTCGTCCGATCGCCTGACCGGTGGGGTCGGGTCAGGCGTCGAAGACGAGTTGCATGACGGTGACGTCCTGCCAGCGTCCGAACTTGCGGCCGACCTGGCGTTCGACGCCGACCTCGGTGAAACCGTGCTTGGCGTGCAGGGCCATGCTGGCCGTGTTGCCGCCACCGATCCTGGCTATGACGGAGTGGAAACCGCTGGTCCTGGTCACCTCCAGTAGGGCCTCCAGGAGCCGGTCGGCGATGCCGAGTCCCCTGTGTCCGGCCTGCACGTAGACCGAGTCCTCCACGGTGCTGCGGTAGGCGGCCCGTTCCCTGTACTGGGACAACGAGGCGAACCCGGCCACCTCGCCATCCACCTCGGCCACCAGCACGCTGAACGCCCCGGACCGTTCGGCCAGCCAGTCCACCTGGGCCTCCTCGCTCCGCTCGACCAGGTCGAACGTGGCGACGGAGGAGACCACCTCGTGGTTGTAGATGGCCCGGATTGCCTCGGCATCGGCGGGTGCGGCGAGCCGGATCTCCATGGTTCGACGGTACCCCGCTGCCGTCCACTGTCGTGCTGTCGGATCGCCCCTGGGCGATGCGGGGCGGGCTGTGGGCGGTGGGAATTCCCCGATCCCGTGGCATCCTTGTGCCCGGCCATCGCAAGGTGGTCGGGCTCCCTTAGCTCAGTCGGCAGAGCGTCTCCATGGTAAGGAGAAGGTCGACAGTTCGATTCTGTCAGGGAGCTCGCTGGCGACGTAGCTCAGCTGGTGAGAGCGCTCGACTCATAATCGAGAGGTCGACAGTTCGAATCTGTCCGTCGCTACAAGCATCGGTTCGTCGGTGGCGGCCGGTAGGAGAGCAGGACCCGCTCCGGCGGGAAGTCTAAGGAGCGAGGCCGACATGGCATCCGACAAGCGAGTACAGGTCACCCTGGAGTGCCAGGGGTGCAAGCGCAGGAACTACATCACCACGAAGTCCAAGGTGAACACCCGCGAGCGCATCGAACTCAAGAAGTTCTGCCGTTGGTGCCGTAGCCACGTGGACCACAAGGAGACGCGCTGAGCGTCGACTTCCGGTCGGCCGGCAACGGCGATGCGAGCCCCCGGTTCGGCTTCCGGCATGCCGGGATGCCCCGCCTCCGCTGGTAGCCTGCGGCCCTACCGTCCCCCGATTCCGACTCCGGGTCGGAGGTCGGGACCCAGGGCAGTGGCTCAATTGGTAGAGCTCCGGTCTCCAAAACCGGCGGTTGGGGGTTCGAGTCCCTCCTGCCCTGCAAGACTGGTTTCGACGTCTTGTCTCCTCCACGGGGGCGCGTCGGCCCGGTTCGCCAATAGCCTGTCCTACCGTCCGAGTACGCGATCCGAGGCCTGATCATGTCCATGAACCGCGAGCAGAAGCGCATGCTGCAGCGCCAGGGCGAGGTCGACGCCGACGGCGAACCGATCCGCCAGCGTCGCGATCAGCAGCAGCGCCCTGCCGAGGAGCGGACGAGGTTCGTCCAGTTCGGCCGGGAGGTCCGGGCCGAGTTGCGCAAGGTGGCATGGCCCTCTCGTTCCGAGACCGGCAACTACACCACCGTCGTGATCATCACCATCATCGCCATCACGGTCGTCGTGGCCGGTCTCGACTGGATCTTTTCCGAATCAGTTCTGGAGTTGTTCGACGTCTGATGAGCACCTCCGAGGAATCCGAAGTCACCACCGAGTCGACCGACGCCGCCACCGAGTCGACCGACGCCGCCACCGACCTCCTGCCCACCGGCACGGTGGCCCAGGCCGAGCCGATCGTGGAGGAACTGCCCGAGGGCGGTCTGACATCCGAGGCGGCGGCCGAGATGCTGCCGAGCGGTGCTGCCGGGATCGACGAGGAGCCCTCTGAGCCGGAACCGGTCGCCGTCGATGTCGAGGTGCTGGACGAGGCCGACCTCTTCGACGTCGACGAGCCGGCACCGAAGCGTGAGAGCGCCTACGACCGCCCGGGGAACTGGTATGTGGTCCACACCCAGTCCGGTTACGAGAAGAAGGTCCGCCAGAACCTCAAGGCCCGTGCCGACTCGATGCACATGGAGGACAGGATCCTCGAGGTCGAGATCCCGATGGAAGACGTCGACGAGTTCCGGAACGGCAAGAAGGTCACCGTCTCCAAGAAGGTCTTCCCTGGCTACCTGCTGGTTCGCTGCTACCTGGACGACGAGGCCTGGAGCGTTGTACGCGATACGCCCGGCATCGTCAACTTCGTCGGTGCCGGCGGCAAGCCGTCCCGGTTGGGTCGGCGCGAGGTCGAGACCTTCCTCCCCGTTGCCGACGAGACCCATGACGTTGTACCGAAGCGGTCCAAGGCCCGGTTCGGCTACGACGTCGGCGAGACAGTCCGGGTCAAGGAGGGTCCGTTCGCAGACTTCTCCGGCGCCATCGTCGAGATAAACGAGGACCAGCTGAAGGTCAAGGTCCTTGTGAACATCTTCGGCCGGGAAACCCCAGTCGAGCTGGAGTTCGCGCAGGTGGCCCAGCTCTGACGGTGACCGGCACCACGTGCGGCACGGGTTGCCGATCGTCGTGTGTCGCACCAGACTTGTCCCTTCCCCCGATAGATCCCCGGCGATCGACGCTCTGGAACTGACGTTCCGGGCCTGATGGCACCGACCACGAGACACGAGTAGAGAACGATGGCTAAGAAGAAGGTCCTCACGGTCGTGAAGATCCAGATCCCTGCGGGTCAGGCTTCGCCGGCTCCGCCGGTCGGAACCGCCCTGGGCCCGCACGGTGTGGCGATCATGGACTTCTGCAAGGAGTACAACGCCAGGACTGAGGACAAGCGCGGCCAGATCGTGCCGGTCGAGATCTCCGTATACGAGGACCGGTCCTTCACCTTCGTCACCAGGACCCCTCCCACCTCGTTCCTGATCCGCCAGGCGGCGGGCCTGGACAAGGCATCCCAGAACCCGGGCCGCGAAGAGGCCGGGTCCATCACCTGGGACCAGGTGACCGAGATCGCCGAGTCCAAGATGCCTGACCTGAACGCCGTCGACATCGAGGGCGCCAAGATGCAGGTGGCGGGCACCGCACGGAGCATGGGCATCGGGGTCGGCTGAGAGCCGGACCGCACACCAGTACGGATTGAATCGAAGGTCGCCACCCACGGGTGGTTCCGGGACAGGGGAGTACCTCGCCCCGCTGGAGGAAACGACCGAACCGAGGGAGCCGGGAGTAGGCGAAATGGGTAGGACGGGCAAGCGTTACAAGGACGCGACGGAGCGGTACGACCGCGACCAGTTGTATTCGGGTGCCGAGGCACTGGAGCTGGTGGCATCGCTGGCAGGTGCGAAGTTCAACGAGGGAATCGACCTGGTCGTCAGGCTGGGCGTGGATTCCCGCAAGTCCGATGAGTTGGTTCGTGGCACCGTCGCCCTGCCCGCCGGAACCGGTCGCGACGTGCGGGTCGCAGTATTCGCACAGGGCGAGGCTGCAGCGGCGGCCCGTGACGCAGGCGCCGACCACGTCGGGGCCGAGGAACTGGCCGCCGAGGTGGAGGGCGGCATGCTGGACTTCGACGTGGCCATCGCCACTCCGGACATGATGCCGACGGTGGGCAAGTTGGGCCGTTCCCTCGGCCCGCGGGGCCTCATGCCCAACCCGAAGTCAGGCACGGTGACCGACGACGTCGCCAAGGCCGTCACCGAATTCAAGGGCGGAAAGGTCGAGTTCCGCACCGACCGGTACGGCAACGTCCACCTGCCCATCGGGAAGGTGGGCTTCGAGGCCTCCGACCTCTCGGCGAACCTGGCTGCTGCCGTGGAGGAGTTGAACCGCCTCAAGCCGTCATCGGCAAAGGGCCGCTACCTCAGGAAGGTGTCGGTGTCCTCGACGATGGGCCCCGGCGTCCGGATCGATCCGGCTCGGGTCGGCGACGAGTAGTCGACGATCGTGCGCCCCGGTCGGGGGCGCGGGTGGCGCCCATTGCCGCCGCCGATATCCTGACCACCACAATCGACACGCTCACCGAAGACCTCCGGGTTGCGCCCCGTGCGCAGAACGAGTTCCGGTGCCGTCAGATCCTCGGATCACGGCGCAGGTACCGCCCGAGCAGGGGAGTCCTCCTGATCGGATCCGGGTCCTCCCGGCCCTGGTCTCCGGTGCGTGTGGCCGGCTTCGGCCGGCGACAGCCATAGAGACCAGCGGCGGTATCCACCGCCTACCGAGAAGACGAATGAGGAGGTGTGAGCGTGGGAGAGCCCCGAGCTGAGAAGGTCGCGGTGGTCGACGAGGTCCGAGAGAAGTTCTCGACCAGCGGTACCGCGATCCTGACCGAGTACCGAGGTCTCGACGTTCCGGCGCTGGCCGAACTTCGCAAGGCACTGCGCGAGGCCGGCGGTGAGTACAAGGTGTACAAGAACACCCTCGTCCGCCTGGCCGTTGACGACCTAGGCCTCGAGATGGGGGACCTGCTGACCGGTCCCACGGCGATCGCCTTCGTAGGTGACCGGCCGGACGGTTCGGCTGGTGATCCCGTTTCCATCGCCAAGGCGTTGAAGGACTTCGCAATGGCGAACGAGTCGCTGATCATCAAGGGCGGCCTGCTCGACCAGCAGCGACTCACCGTGGAGGAGATTCTGGCCCTGGCCGAGATCGTCCCCCGCGAGGAGCTGCTGGCCATGTTGGCCGGCGCGATGGCTGCCCCGATGCAGCAGTTCGCCGCACTCCTCAACGCCCTCCCCCAGAACATGGCGTATGCGCTGCAGGCCCTGATCGACGACAGCGGTGCGCCCGGCGCTCCGGCATCCGACGAGGCGCCCGCTGCTGACGAAGCCGATGCGGAGGTCGCCGACGAGGCGCCCGCTGCTGACGAAGCCGATGCGGAGGTCGCCGACGAGGCGCCCGCTGCTGACGAAGCCGATGCGGAGGTCGCCGACGAGGCGCCCGCTGCTGACGAAGCCGATGCGGAGGTCGCCGACGAGGCGCCCGCTGCTGACGAAGCC